>ERZ1645187.66-NODE-66-length-100894-cov-155.977043_pt1 | contig 100894 bp, 78 predicted proteins | sample MGYA00575352_ERZ1645187 | MGnify/ENA primary metagenome ERZ1645187 (study PRJEB40837, sample SAMN11349314) | freshwater sediment metagenome | isolation source: river sediment | host: Sediment | place: India: Wazaribad , New Delhi | collected 2017-02-21 ...
AAGCCGGCATCACCGCCGTCTTCGGCGGAGCCAAACCGGCCCTCGTCGTCGATGCCGCCGTCTGCCCCGCACCGGCCGGCGCGCTCGACCATCTCGGTCGGTTCGCCGCCGCCGATCTCACCATCGACGCCGAGGCCACCGCCTCGAGCCAGTGAAAGTTACCCGGTCGTTAACCCCCTCTCGAGAGTTCCGCGCCACACTCGAACAACGATTCGTCCGCAAGGAGTCGCATACGTGTCGATCGTCGCCAGCCTGTCGCTCCTCGTCGGCATCGTCCTCGGCCTGCGCTTCAACGTCCGCGCCGTCTTCTCGGTCTGCCTGGTGGTGATGATCGGCGGCATCGTCGCGGCGCTCGGCGGTTTCGCCGCGGTCGGCGATGCGGCGCTCTTCGCCGTGTCGGTGACCGTCGCCCTCCAGGTCGGCTATTTCGTCTCCATGGTGATCGGCGCGATGCATCTCGCCGAAACCCCCGAGCCGACCGCGACTCCCCGGACCGAGCCGCGCGAGCGGTTCGAACTGCCCCGCTTGTGATACCGGCGGGCATCGAAACTGATCGATGGCATTCCTGAGGTGAATTTCTCCTGTTCATGACGCATATGAGAAATTCGCGTTTCTTCGAAGGTCGGGTGCGTCGGCACCTTCGGCCTTCGGTGTGAGGTCGCCCGGCTTGCCGGAGAGCGATCCGACGAGGCGATGCACGGATGTCCATCTCGGCCGCCCGCCGCCGCCTCACCCGTCACCTGCGATGGCCCCTGGTCGCGGCCACAGTCCTCGTCTTCGCGCCCGGCCGGTCGGCGAGTGCCGGTGATCCGCCGCCGCCACGGTCCGGGACCGAGCCGCCGATCTGGACCAACGTTCCGACGCGCATCGATCGCGACAGAGAGACGCGTGAGCGCATCGAGCCGCCACCGGGCCCACCGGTGGAACCGCGACTGGTGATCCGCGGCGACGCGCGTGTCGTCGATGCGACCACCATCGCCGTCGACGGACGGCGACTGCGCCTCTTCGGTCTGGTCCCGGTCGAACGGGGCCGCATCTGCGACGTCGACGGCCGCTTCCGCTGGGCCTGCGGCATCCATGCCCGCGCCGCCCTCGGCGCCCTGACGAAGGACCGGACCCTGCGCTGCCGTATCCTCGCTGTCGACCCGGATGCCGACACGGTGGTCGACTGCCTGTCACAGGACCGGTCGATCTCGGAGCGATTGGTCGAAGGCGGATGGGCCGAACTCGACACCGACGGTCGCGCCACCCCGGCACTCGCCGCCGCCCGCGCACGCGCCGAGCGCGACGGTCGCGGTATCTGGTCGAAGACCGGCGCGCCGTCCGAGGACCGGTAGGCCCGGCCGATCGGAACCGAAGCGCGCGACCGCGAGAATCGATTCACGCGAGACCGACGTGTTTCCGAGCCGGTCCGTTCCGAACGGAACCGCTGGATCGGTGATGCCCGCCGTCGGTCGACGGGACAGCCGATACGGGCAGCGGGCCCGGGTCGCCTCGCTCTGCCGGCCCGGTCACGCCGGGGCATCACCGATGGTGGCGACATCTCGCTTCGCCGGCCTCGGCGCCCGCCGCGACCGGCGGTGAACCGAACACCGCCCGAACGACGTTCCGTTCGCACAGGGTCGCCGCGACCGGCCGTCGGCCATGTCGCGCAAGGCGCCCCGGCCGACCACGATGCGGCGCTCGACTTCGCCCTCACCCCGGCCGACCACGACGCGGTGCTCGATTTCGCCCCGGCCCCGGCCGACCACGACGCGGTGCTCGATTTCGCCCCCGCCCCGGCCGGTTTGACCTCGAGCGATTGACCGAGGCCGTCCGGGATTCTATTATGCGCATAGCCGCATTTGCTCATGAGAAGATACCGTGTCGAATCCTACCGATCTCATGGCCGCGCTCTCCGATCCGACCCGCCTCGCGGCACTCCGCCTGCTCTGGGACGGCGAGGAACACTGTGTCTGCGAGCTCATGCACAAGCTCGGGGCGAGTCAGTCGCGCATGTCGCGTCACATGAGCGTGCTCAAGACCGCCGGTCTCGTGACCGATCGGCGCGACGCTCAATGGGTTCGCTATCGTCGCAGGCCGCGCCTCGCTGCCGGCATCGTCGCCGTCGTCGATGCGGTCCTGGCCCTGCCGCTGCCCGCCCTCGACGAGGAGGTCGCGGCATGACGGCCTGCTGCTCGAGCCCTGTCGCTCCCCCGAAGCCGAAGCCGAACACCGCGGCGTGGGTCGCCGGCACGGTCGGCTCCGTCATCGCCTGGTTCCTCCTCTACGGGCAGCTGAAGCCCGCCGCCTACGCGCTGACGGCGCTTCTGCCGGTCGAGCCGGGCGGCCACGCGGCGGACGCCGTCGCCTTCTTCGTCTACGACACGCCGAAGGTGCTGATGCTCCTGACCCTGGTGGTCTTCGCGATGGGTATCGTCCGCAGCTTCTTCTCCGCCGAACGGGCCCGCTCTCTGCTCGCCGGCCGCCGCGAAGGGCTGGGCAACGTCGCTGCCGCCGTGCTCGGCATCGTCACGCCCTTCTGCTCGTGCTCGGCCGTACCGCTCTTCATCGGTTTCGTCTCCGCAGGCGTGCCGCTCGGCGTGACCTTCTCCTTCCTGATCGCCGCACCGATGGTCAACGAGGTGGCGCTCGGCCTCCTCTTCGCCCTGGTCGGTTGGAAGGTGGCCCTGACCTATCTCGTCTTCGGGCTCGCCGTCGCCATCGTCTCTGGCTGGGTGATCGGGCGGTTCCATCTCGAACACTGGTTGGAGGACTGGGTCCGTCACGTGCGTGCCGGGGCGATCGATCTGCCGGTCGAGACCGTCACGGTCGTCGATCGGATCCGCGCCGGCATCGACGCGGTGAAGGACATCGTCGGCAAGGTGTGGATGTGGATCCTCCTCGGCATCGCCGTCGGCGCCTTCATCCACGGCTATGTGCCTGTCGATCTGATCGCAGCGATCATGGGGCGCGACGCATGGTGGTCGGTTCCGGCCGCCGTTGTGATCGGCATCCCGATGTATTCGAGTGCCGCCGGCATCATCCCGGTGATCGAGGCGCTGATCGCCAAGGGCGCTGCGCTGGGCACCGTTCTCGCCTTCATGATGAGCGTGATCGCCCTGTCGCTGCCCGAGATGATCATTCTGCGCAAGGTTCTGACCCTGCGCCTGATCGCCGTCTTCGTGACCGTCGTCGGCCTCGGCATCCTCGCCGTCGGATTCCTGTTCAACGCCCTCTTCGTGTGAAGAGGCCCTGACAAGGAGATACAACATGAAGGACGTCAAGATCCTCGGTCCGGGTTGCGCGCGATGCCGGACGACGGCCGAGATGGTTCAGGCCGAGGCCGATCGGCTCGGTGTGGCGATCACGCTCGAAAAGGTCACCGACTATGCCGCCATCGCCGGTTGGGGCATCGCCTCGACGCCGGGCATCGTCGTCGACGGCAAGGTCGTTCACGCCGGCGGATTGCCCAGGGCCGACGACATTCCCGGTTGGTTGAGGTGAGCATCGGCGCCGCCGGCGGATCGAGGCGACTCGATCCCATCACGGGTACGCGGTAGAAGCGATCGGTACGAGGTGAACATCACCGACGGAACCGAAGTGAACCATCCGATGAACGACAGCGGTCTGCCGGTTCGCCATGCCGATCGCCCCGTCTGCGTGGCGGTCGACTGGGGCACGTCGCGCTTTCGCGCCCATCTGGTCGCCGAAAGCGCCCGCCTCCTCGACAGCGTCGCCTCCGACGACGGCATGAGCCGGGCCGAGCCGGGCGGGTTCGAGGCGGTGCTGACGCGGATGTGCGGCCCGTGGCTCGCCGCGCATCGCGGGATTCCTGTGTTGATGGCGGGCATGGTCGGCAGCCGCAACGGCTGGCGCGAGGTACCCTATGTCCCCTGCCCCGCCGGACTCGCCGAGATCGCCGACAGCATCCTGTCCTTCGAGATCGCCGGAGGCACCCGTGTCGCCATCGTTCCCGGGCTCGTGGTCGACGACGCCACGGCCGACGTCATGCGCGGCGAGGAGACACAGATCCTCGGCGTCGGCGTCGACGATGCGGTCGTGGTGCTCCCGGGCACCCATTCCAAATGGGCGCTCCTGCGCAACGGGCGGATCGAGAGCTTTCGCACCTTCATGACCGGCGAGGTCTTCGGCCTCTTCACCCACCGGTCGGTATTGCGCCTTCTCGCCGAACCGTCGATCGAAGGCGAGGCCGAGCGCGCCGCCTTCCGAGCCGGCCTCGCGGCGGCGACGGCGGGGGGCGGGCTCCTCCACCGCGCCTTTTTCGCCCGCGCCGGCGTGCTCACCGGGAAGCTGGCCCCGTGCGACGTCGAGCCCCATGTCTCCGGGCTGCTGATCGGCTCCGAGGTCGGCGAGGCGATGAAGCTGGCGCCGGACGATCTTCCCCTGGTGCTGGTTGCCGACGGCATCGTCGCCACCAACTATCGCGAGGCCATCGCCGCGGCGGGGCGGGAGGTCGAGCTCGTCGACCCCGAACGGGCGTTCGTCGACGGGCTGATCCGACTGGCGCGTCTCGGCAAGGGGGTGTCCGATGTCCGCGTTCGCTGAGTTCCGCGCGGCGCTGGCCGCCTTCCCGGTCGTCGCCATCCTGCGCGGGGTGCGTCCCGACGAGGTCGTCGGCGTCGCCGAGGCGCTGATCGCCGAGGGTATCCGCATCGTCGAAGTGCCGCTCAACTCGCCCGAACCGCTGCATTCGATCGCCGCTCTCGCCGAAGCCTTCGCCGGCCGGGCGATCATCGGTGCCGGCACCGTTCTGCGGGCCGCGGACGTCGAAGAGGTCGCCGCGGTCGGTGGCCGGCTGGTCGTGTCGCCCAACACCGACGCTGCCGTCATCGCCGCCACCCAACGGCTCGGCCTCGTCTCCTCACCGGGGTTCCAGACGCCGACCGAAGCCTTCGCCGCGATCGCGGCGGGTGCCGACGTGTTGAAGTTCTTCCCCGGCGAGGCGGCGACTCCGGCGATCATCCGCGCCTTGTCGGCCGTCGTGCCGAAGTCGGTGCCGATGCTCCTCGTCGGCGGTGTCGCCGCCGACACGGTCGACCGTTGGCGCGACACGCCGATCGCCGGCTTCGGCATCGGCTCGTCGCTCTACCGGCCCGGCGACAACCCGGCGACCGTCGGCGACAAGGCGAAGGCCTTCGCCGCGGCGCTACGCGTCGCCGGCCGCCTGTGAGGTCTCGGCTCCTGGGAGACACCCCGTGAAGATCACCAAGCTCACCACCTACCTCGTGCCGCCGCGCTGGTGTTTCCTCGAGATCGAGACCGACGAGGGGATCACGGGCTGGGGCGAGCCGGTGCTCGAGGGGCGGGCGGCCTCGGTCGCGGCGGTGGTCGCCGAACTCGCCGACCACCTCGTCGGCAAGGACCCGTTCCTCATCGAGGATCACTGGACGGTGCTCTACCGCGGCGGCTTCTACCGCGGCGGCGGCCTGCACATGAGCGCGCTCGCCGGCATCGATCAGGCGCTGTGGGACATCAAGGGCAAGGCCTTCGGCGTGCCGGTCCACCAGCTCCTCGGCGGCAAGTTGCGCGATCGCATCCGCGTCTATTCCTGGATCGGCGGCGATCGACCGGCGGACACGGCGCAGGCCGCCCGCGATGTCGCTGCGCGCGGCTTCACCGCGGTGAAGATGAACGGCACCGAGGAGCTGCAGTTCGTCGACAGCCACGCCAAGATCGACGCGGTGCTCGCCCGCGTCCAGGCGATCCGCGAGGCGATGGGGCCGGACTTCGGCATCGGCGTCGACTTCCACGGCCGCGTCCACCGGCCGATGGCCAAGGTGCTGGCCAAGGAGCTCGAGCCCTACCGGCTGATGTTCATCGAGGAGCCGGTGCTCTCCGAACACGCCGAGGCGCTGAAGGACATCGCCGCGCACACCTCGACGCCGATCGCGCTGGGCGAGCGGCTCTTCAGTCGCTGGGACTTCAAGAAGATCCTGTCGGAGGGGCTCTGCGACATCGTCCAGCCCGATCCGAGCCATGCCGGCGGCATCACCGAGACGCGCAAGATCGCCGCCATGGCCGAGGCCTACGACGTGGCGTTGGCGCTGCACTGCCCGCTCGGACCGATCGCGCTCGCCGCCAACCTGCAACTCGACGCCGTCTGCTACAACGCCTTCATCCAGGAACAGAGCCTCGGCATCCACTACAACCAGGGCAACGACCTGCTCGACTACGTCGTCGACCGCTCGGTGTTCGACTACGCCGACGGCTTCGTCACCATCCCCGACGGTCCGGGCCTCGGTATCGAGGTGAACGAGGACTACGTCCGGGAACGAGCCGCGATCGGGCACCGTTGGCGCAATCCGATCTGGCGCCACGCCGACGGCTCCTTCGCCGAGTGGTGAGCGCGAGCGGCCCCGCCCTCACGCCGACGCCCGACCCTCGCGCGCGATCGGGCCGGCGGTGCTCTGGCGAGCGACGATCTCGAAGCCGAGGTCGACCACCGGATCGTCGATCGGCTCGCCGGTGATGCGTGTGATCAGCATCTCGATCGCCCGGCGGCCCATCTCTTCGCGATTGGTCCGGACACTGGTGAGCGGCGGATTGGCGACGGCCGTCATCTCGAGATCGTTGAAACCGCAGATGCCGAAGTCGTCCGGCACCGAGATGCGGCGCCGTTGGCATTCGAACAGAACGCCGATCGCCAGATCGTCGTTGTTGCAGAAGACCGCGTCGATCTCGTGGGTGCGCGAGAGCAGCTCGCCGAGGAGTTCGCAGCCGAGTGTCACCGTCGAGGCGCGGTGGGTGGTGACGATCAGACGCTCGTCGAACGATCCGGCCTCCTTCATCGCCTGTTCGTAGCCTTCGAGCCGTCTCTGGGTCCGCGGATCCATCCGGGCACCGAGGAACCCGATCCGCCGATAGCCTCGCTCCTGGAGATGACGGGTCGCCCCCCGGCCGGCGTCACGGTGTGAGAAGCCGACCATCATGTCGATCGGATCGCCGCCGATCTCCATGATCTGCACGATCGGACAGTCGGCCTGCGCGAGCAGTGTCTTCGAACGGTGCGACTGGTCGAGGCCGGTGATGATCAGACCGGCGGGGCGCTGGCGCGAGAACACGCCGAGAAGACGCTCCTCTTCGAGCAACGAATAGCGCGTGTTGCCGAGCTGGATGTTGAAGGGCAGCCCCTCGACACGGTCGTAGATGCCCCGCAGCACGTTGGAGAAGACGTTGTTGGTGACCGACGGGATCAGGATGCCGAGGACGTCGGTTCGTGCCGAGGCGAGCGCCCGGGCGGCGGGATCCGGGACGTAGCCGAGCCGCGCCACCGCCTCGGTGACGCGCAGCCGGACGGCCTCGGAGACGAGTTCGGGCTTCCGCAGCACCCGCGACACCGTGATAGCGCTTACACCGACCGCATCGGCGACGTCTATCAATTTGACTTTCTTCTTCAATTCAATGCTCTCACGCCAATTCGACGCATTCGCCGGACAGTATATCCGATCGTGTTCGATTGACAAATGATAGCGCTGTCATTATGAGTTTCAACCGACTGATCAGGAGTGTCAGGGGAGGCGTGACGATGGCACGGAGGGTCGGCGAGGCCGGACGTCGTCATCACGTTCCGACCGGACCGAGGAGCGAGCGTCCGGTATCGACGGCGCGCGCCGCACGGCCGAAAGCCCGATGCTCACCCTGTGAGGGTCCCTACCCGCATGACCTCCACGACATGATCGTCGGATCCGGGACGAAATCGCATTCGATCGCCTCGTTCCGTGGTCGGCGCCGCCGAATCGTCACGACGATGCGTTCCGCCGCGCCGACCACCTCTCATTGCACTCAGGTGAGGGAACTACCAAAATGAAGAAGATACTCACGTCCACCGTGGTTCTCATGTCTTCGCTGTGCCTGTCGGCAGGTGCTTACGCCCAGACGAAGGAGATCCGAGTCCTGCTCGCCAACCATCCCTACGGTGAGCTGCTGAAGACCGCCATTCCCGAATTCGAGAAACAGTCCGGGATCAAGGTCAACTTCGAGAGCCTGCAGGAAGGCCAACTCACCACCAAGCTGACGACCGAATTCGCGACCAAGTCCTCGTCGGTCGACGTGTTCATGACCCGTCCGCTCCAGGAAGGGAAGATGTTCAACAAGAACGGCTGGTACGAGCCGTTGAAAGCCTACGACTTCTCCGACTATCCGAAGAACGTCATGAGCGTCGCCGCCGCCGGCGCGACGCCGTTCCTGGTGCCGCTCGTCACCGAATGGCAGGTCCTCTACTATCGCAAGGATCTGTTCCAGGCCGCCGGCCTGCAGGTACCGAAGACCTTCGCCGAGCTCGAAGCGACCGCACAGAAGCTCAACTCCGACGCCGTCGCCGGCATCGCCTCGCGCGGCAAGGGTGCCGCCGCGGTGACCCAGCTCTCCAGCTACGTCTACAACTACGGCGGCCTCTACATCGACAAGGGCGTCGCGGTGTTCGACCAGCCCGCGGCGATCGACGCCATCCGCTACTACGGCAAGCTCCTCGGCACCTACGGCCCCAAGGGCGTCACGTCGATGTCGTGGGAGAACATCATGCCGCTGTTCCAGGCCGGCAAGGTGGCGATGTGGACCGACGCTTCGGTGTTCTATGGCCAGATCGTCGATCCCGCCAAGACACAGATCCCGGCCGCCGACGTCGGCATCGCCGACCTGCCCGCCGGCCCGAAGGCGGGCAGCCCGTTCATCGTCACCTCGTGGGGCATCGCGGTGGCGAACCAGTCGAAGAACAAGGAAGCAGCGCTGAAGTTCCTCGACTGGGCGTCGAGCAAGGAGCTGGCCACCAAGGGGATGCTGTCCAACATCACCATGGCGCGCACCTCGGTCTGGAAGGACCCGAAGGTGCTCGAAGCGGTCAATCCCGGCCTCGTCGCGACCCGGGCCTATGCCGCCGAGAAGGGATATCCGCTCGATCGGCCCTACATGAGCGCGGTCGGCGAGGCGCGTGACCAGATCGGTGAATTGATCATCGAGTCGATCAACACCAAGGGCGCGTCCACCACTCTGGCCGACATGGCCAGGGCCAAGGCCGCCCGCGTCAACGATCTGCTCAAGGACGCCGGCGAGTACGGCCAGCCGTGACCGATCGCGGCCGAGCCGACCTTCGTCCACGGCCATCCGGAGACCCCTCCGGATGGCCGTGACCGGGTCGCCGCGCGCCGCCACGCGGTGATCGAGATCGGGAGCCTTCGATGCATCAGCCGAGCTTCGTCGAACGCCATCTGCGGGTGATCTTCCCGCTGCCGGCGATCCTGTTCATCGGCTTGTTGATGATCTTTCCGATCCTCTACACGCTGGCGCTGAGCTTCACGAGCTGGAACCTGACCTCGGGGGCGCCGCTGCGCTTCGTCGGCCTGCGGAACTACGAACAGATCCTCACCGAGCCGCGGTTTCTCGACGCGGTGATGCGGACCTTCGGGTTCACGATCTTCGCGGTGCTGATCGAGGCGGTGCTCGGCACCGTCGTCGCCCTGATCCTCAATCGGGCCTTCATCGGCAAGAGCCTGGCGAAGCTCCTGTTGCTGCTGCCGCTGGTGGCGACGCCGGTGGCGGTCGGCATCGTCTTCAATCTCTTCTACGACCCGACCATCGGGCTCGCCAACTTCGCACTGTCGTCGCTCGGCCTGCCGCAGGGGCTGTGGATCTCGAATGCGGCGTCGGTGATCCCGTCGCTGATCGTCGTCGACGTCTGGCAGTGGACGCCGATGATCACCCTGATCGTCCTCGCCGGTCTCGCCGGCCTGTCGGAGGAGCCCTTCGAGGCGGCGCGGGTCGACGGCGCCACCCAGTGGCAGGTGCTGCGCTACGTCACCATTCCGATGGTGATGCCGACCATCCTGACCGCGGTGATCCTGCGCCTGATCGATGCCCTGAAGACCTTCGACATCATCTTCGCCATGACCGGCGGTGGTCCCGGCTACGCCTCCGAGACACTGAACATCATGGGGTTCAAGTACTCCTTCGAATACTTCCGCATGGGACAGGCTTCGGTGATCCTGATCGCCCTGTTCTTCTTCGTTCTCCTGTGCAGCTTGGGCATCATGAAGTTGCGGGCGTCTTCCGAAAACTGACACCCGCCAACCGAACCGCCCGACGGCGCGAGGAACCCGACGATGATCAAGAAGAGCATCCCGCAAGAAATCCTGTTCTATCTGGCGGTGGTCTTCATCTCGCTGGTGGTGCTGTTTCCGTTCCTGTGGATGCTGTCGTCCTCGTTCAAGACACAGACCGACATCATCGCCTGGCCGCCCAAGCTGATCTTCTCTCCGACGCTGCACAACTACGAGAAGGTGTTCGGCGAGCAGGACTTCCTGAAGTATTTCATCAACTCGACCGTCGTCGGTGGGCTGGCGGTCGGTCTGTCCCTGGTTCTAGGGCTGCCGGCGGCCTACTCGATCTCGCGTTTCACCCAGCGCAAACTCGCCCTGTTCATCCTCCTGGCTCGACTGATGCCGGGCATCTCGTTCCTGATGCCCTGGTACATCATCTTCTCGCGCCTCGGGCTGATGGACACCTACGTCGCGCTGGTGCTCAGCCACATGCTGATCGCGCTGCCGATCGTGGTGTGGATCATGTCGTCCTACTTCAACTCGATCCCGGTCGAGCTCGAGGAATCCGCCATGGTCGACGGCGCCACGCGCCAATACGCCTTCTGGGCGATCATCCTGCCGATGTCGGGGCCGGGCATCATCACCTCGGTGACGCTGTCGTTCATTTTCTCCTGGAACAACTTCATGTTCTCGCAGGTGTTGTCGATGGAGAAGACCAGGACTCTGCCGATCGCTGTCTACAACTTCGTCTCCTACGCCGAAGTCGACTGGGGCGGGGTGATGGCGGCAGCGGTGGCGATCATGGCGCCGGCGATCCTGTTGACCATGATCTTCCAGAAATTCGTCGTCAAAGGTCTGACCATGGGGGCGGTCAAGGGCTGACGCCCGGGCCGATCTTCTCGAACCACGAAAGCCGAGCGAAGCGATCATGGCCTCCGTCGACATCGTCAACGTCAAGAAGTCCTTCGACCGCGCCGAGATCCTTCGCGGCATCTCGGTCCGCATCCAGGACGGGGAGTTCGTCGTATTGGTCGGCCCTTCGGGTTGCGGCAAGTCCACGCTTCTCCGCATGATCGCCGGGCTCGAGACCATCACCTCCGGCGAGATCCGCATCGGCGATCAGGTCGTCAACGAGCTCGCCCCCCGTGATCGCGACATCGCCATGGTGTTCCAGAACTACGCCCTCTATCCGCACATGACCGTCGCCGAGAACATGGCGTTCTCGCTCAGGCTGCGCGGCACGTCCAAGGCGGAGATCGGCCAGCGGGTCGCACGCGCCGCCGAGATCCTCGGCCTCACCACCCTCCTCGACCGTCGCCCGCGCCAGCTCTCCGGCGGCCAGCGCCAGCGCGTCGCCATGGGCCGCGCGATCGTCCGCGATCCCAAGGTGTTCCTGTTCGACGAGCCGTTGTCGAACCTCGACGCCAAACTGCGCGTCGCCATGCGCAGCGAGATCAAGGATCTGCATCAGCGCCTGAAGACGACGATGATCTACGTCACTCACGACCAGATCGAGGCGATGACCATGGCCGACCGCATCGTCGTGATGCGCGAGGGCCGGGTCGAACAGACCGGCGGGCCGCTCGAACTCTACGACCAACCGGCCAACCTGTTCGTCGCCGGTTTCATCGGCTCGCCGGCGATGAACATGCTGAAAGGCTCCGTCGAAATCGGCCGGCGCACCGGCTTCTCCGCCGACAACGGCACCTTCGTCCCGCTGCCGCCCTCCCCTGCCCTGGAAGGGCTCGCCGGCCGCGCGCTGGTGATCGGCATCCGGCCGGAGCATCTCCACATCGCCGGGGACGACAGAGACGGTTTCGAGGTCGCCGTCAGGATCGTCGAGCCGACCGGATCGGAAACCCAGGTGACGGCGATCGCCGACGGTGCCGAGATCATCGCCCTGTTCCGCGAGCGCCAGACCGTCCACCAGGGCGATACTCTGCGCCTCGTCCCGATGCTCTATCACCTCTTCGACGCGACCAGCGGTGAGAGGTGCGCCACGGTGACCGCCTGACGGCAGGGCCTCCGCCCCGGTGTCGGAGACCGGTGCCGCCGATCGTCCGCGCCGTGCCCGCCGGTGACGCAGCGGTCGAAAGCGGTATCCGGGCAGTACCGGATCGTGCGGCGAACCGCCCACGAGTGTCCGTCGACGGTCGTCTCGCGAACAGGACCCGATCCATGTCCAGCCTCTCCAACCGACCGATCAATCCCGAGTTCGCCGACCTCTTCGTCGAGGAGGCCTACAACCCCTATCGCAGTTGCATCCAGGGTCTGTCGAACGAACCGATCACCGTCCGCGCCCTCCTCGCTCGCGCCGAGACGCTCGTCGCCGACGATCCCGACTTCGCCGGGCTCGGCGACTTCTCGCTCGCCACCATCGTCGAGCGGTTGGCGTCGAACCGCCCGCGCATCTGCATCATCCAGGGCTCGCCCGATCATCCCGCCCATCTCGCCGATCACGAGCACGCGCTCAGAGCCGCCGCCCGGATCTGGCAGAACGGCGGCGTGCCCTTCACCTTCGGCTTGCCCGTGATCTGCGACGGCACGGCGCAGTCGAACATCGGCCAGAGCTATTCGCTCGCCTCGCGCAATCACACGGCGATGGCGGTGAACATCAACTTCGAAGGTCACAGCTATCACGCCGCCTACGTCATGTCGGGCTGCGACAAGACCCCGACCGGCATCCTCTCCGGCCTCGCCGCCGCCGATCGGGCACGGCGCGAGCCGGCGCGGGGGACGGCGCCGGTGTGGGCGGTGTTCGTGCCGGCGCACGTGCTGAAGGGCGGCACCATTCCCAAGGCGACGCGGCGCGCACTCTCGGCATTGCAGGAGAAGGCGATCGCCGCCGGCGACCCCCAACTCGCCGCCGACATCGAGGAGAACTGCCGCTACATCCTGCAATGTTCGTCGGGCGAAGCCTTCCTCGGCCAGCTCAATCGCGCCGTCGGGCTCGGCATCGTCGCGCAGGACGAGGCCGACCGCCTGCTCGACGAACTCGCCGCGGCGACCTGCGACGAGAAGGGCGGCATCTGCGCCTTCAACGGCACCGGCAACTCGTCGCGCACCCTGGTCTCGGCACTCGGCTTCGTGCCGCGCGGCGCCGAACTGCTGATCGCCGAGCCGGACCTGAGCATCGTCGAATCGAGCGTCGACACGCTCTTCCGCCTGATCAACAAGCCCGCATTCGCCGTCTGCGAGATCCTGAAGGCCAACTATGCCAACGCCATCCGCGTCCACAACGCCACCGGTTCGTCGTCCAACCTGATGCTGCACATGCCGGCGGTGATGCGCCATGCCGGCTTCGACGTCACCCTTTTCGACTACGAGCGGGTCCGCGATGCCCATCACGTCCCGGATATCTTCGCCCATTCGCTGACCGAAGGCCGCGACACCTTCGTGCTCGCCTGTCAGGCCAAGGAGGGCAAGCACGCCGGGCTCGAGAGCATCGTCAAGGTGCTCACCGACCTCGGCGTCCCGATGGACCTCGACGCGCCGACGGTGACGGGCAGGACCTGGGGGGAACGCATCGCCGCGTTGCCGGTGGCGGTCTCGCCGGATCTCCCCGAGGAGCGCTCCGTCATTCGGACCAGGCCGATCCGCGACATCTCGGGAACAGACGTGCTGAGGGGCAATTTCTTCTCGTCCTGCACCCTCAAGGTCGCCGGCATGGCGACCGAACAGGTCCGGCGCTTCGATGGCCGGGTGTTCCTGGTGCGCCACTACGAGAACGAGACCGACTGCAACCGCGAACTCCAGTCGACCGACCTCGTCGCGACGTTGTGCCGAACCATGGACCTGCCCGAGCGACTCACCGAACGGCTCCGTGCGATCAACGGCGGCGATGCCGGTGACCGGCTCGAGGACATGGTCACCAAGGGCACGCTCGCCTTCGCCTTCGTCATCGCCGGTCAGGGCCCCAAAGCCTTCGGTATGCCGGAGATGTTCGCGCCGTCGTCCTATCTGCGACACCACGGGACACTCGAGCGCACGTCGATCCTGATGACCGACGGGCGCTACTCCGGTGTCACCAAGGGCGCCTGCATCGGCCATGTGACACCCGAGGCCTTCGAGGGCGGCGGCATCGGCGCCCTGGTGACCGGTGATCTGCTGTGGGTGCGTCTCACCGAGCGGCGCATCGACCTCCTCGACGGGCGAGCCTTCCTCGCCGGCCGGCTCGAACCGCTCTCCGCTCCGCCCCTCACCGAACGGGCGGCACTCGTCGCCGAGCGGCAGGCGCGGATGGAGCGGCGCAAGTGGCAGGTCGCCGCCTGTTCGTGGATCGACGACACCACCTCGGCCGAGAAGGGCGTCGTCCCCCTCACCGTCGATCGCCGCGCCGTACTCCCCTGGCAGGCCTGAGGTCGAACCGGCTCCGACCTGCCGGCACCGTCGCCGCCGGGTCCGAGCGCACCATCGCCGAGGCCTTCGCGTTTCACCGGCCGTGGCCACGCACGGGCCGAGGGACCGCCTCGTGGCCGCTCTCGCGTCGCGTGCCATCCGACCACCCGATCCGGATCACCTGTCGCGACGCCGCGTTCGACGAGCCGTTCAGCGGGCGCCGACACCGAGCAGGGTCGGCAGCGCCGTGGTCAGCGGTGGCCAGACGGTGATGGCGGTGAGCACCACCAGGAGCGGCACCAGCCAGGGCAGGATCGCCCGCGCCATGGTCTCGAAGGTGATGTCGGCGATGCGGGTGACGACGAAGAGTACCACGCCGACCGGCGGGGTGATGGTGCCGATGATCAGATTGAGCACCACCATGACGCCGAACTGCACCTGATCGATGCCGTAGCTCGCCGCCGCCGGCACCAGGATCGGGATCAGGATCAGCATCGCCGCCAGCGCTTCCATGAAGCAGCCGACCACCAGCAGCAGCAGATTGGTGAGCAGCAGGAAGACCAGCGGATCGCGGATGGTATCGACGATCATCGGCGTCAGCGTCTGCGGCAGGCGCGACACCGACAGGCACCAGCCGACGGCGCCGGCGGTCATCACCAGGATACCGACGATGCCGGTGGTCTCGACCGACGAGATCAGGATCGGCACGAGGTCGGAGAGCTTCAGCGTGCGGTAGACGACGAAGCCGAGGAAGAGCGCCCACAGACACGCCGCCGCCGCGGCTTCCGTCGGAGTGAACAGCCCCGAGAACATGCCACCGAGGATCAGCACCGGCGTGAAGATGGCGAAGGAACTGGTCAGGAAGGTGCGGAAGAGGACGCGGAAGCCCTGGAAGGTCTCGCGCCGCATCCCCTCGCGGTTGGCGACCACCACCACCATCGCCATCAGCGACAGGCCCATCAGCAGGCCCGGTATGACACCGCCCATGAACAGCTTGCCGACCGAGACGTCGGCGCTGACGCCGTAGATGACCATCGGCAGCGACGGCGGGATGATCGGCCCGATGGTGGCGGCCGAAGCGGTGATCGCCGCCGCCGTCTCGGGCTTGTAGCCGGCCTTGGTCATGGCGCGGATCTCGATCGCACCGGATCCGGCGGCATCCGCCACCGCCGAGCCGACCATGCCGGCGAAGATGATGCTGGTCAGGATCGAGGCATGGGCATAGCCGCCGCGCACCCAGCCGATGGCGGCGGAGGCGAAGGCGACGATGCGATCGGTGATCTGCGCCTTGGACAGGATGTTGCCCATCAGAATGAACAGCGGCGCCGCCACGATCGGGAAGGAATTGACCGCACCGGCCATCTTCTGCGGCAGGAGCTCGATCGGAATGCCGCCGAACCACAGGAAGGCGAGTGCCGCCGCCGCCATGGTGACGTAGAGCGGCACCCCGGCGAAGATGATCGCCAGCCAGCCCACCGCGATCCGGGTCATCAGCGCGATCATAGAACGAAGTCCTTGCCGGTCTCGCGTCGGCCGGCGAGTACCCGGACGACGAGGTCGACGACCGCCTGCCCGACCATGACGGCGCCGGTCGGGACCAGCGGCAGGTACATCCACGCGGTGGCGATCGGCATCGCCACCGCCTCGATGTCGCTGTTCTTGTGGACGAGGTGCAGACCCTTGACGAAGAGGACGACGCCGATCGCCGCGATCAGCAACTGGGTCAGAGCCTCGCTCACCCGCCAGGCGTTCATCGGCAGGAGATCGATCAGCACGCGGATGCGGATGTGAGCCTGATTACGCGTCGCCAGGATGGTGCCGAGACAGGCGAGCCACACCATCAGATAGCCGGAGAGCTCTTCGGTCCAGGCGAAGGGCGCGCCGACGGCGCGCCCGACGATCCCCAAGGTGACGACGCAGAGCAGCGCCGACAACCCCAGGACCGCGAGGCCGGCGACCGCGAGGTCGACGGCACGTCCGATCGGCGCGACGAGGCGGAGCATCACAGCCCCGCCAGACCGTCGAAGGTGCCGACGCCCCACCGCTCCTCGTACTTCTTCGGCACCGAGGCGAGCACCGGGTCACGCCACGCCTTCACGTCCGGCTGGATCACGGTCATGCCCTGACCCTTGAGCGTGTCGACGAGACCGGCCTCCTGCTTGAGCAGTTCGGCATCCTGCCACTTCACCGCGTCGGAGATGGCGGCGGAGACGATGTCGCGATCGGCCGCCGGCAGCCCCTTCCAGAAGTCTTCGTTGATCATCACGAGACGCGGCGTGATGACGTGCTCGGTGAGCACGAGGAACTTCTGCACCTCGTAGAATTTGCCGCTCTGAATGGTCGGCAGCGGGTTCTCCTGACCGTCGACGGCGCCCTGGGAGAGGGCGAGATAGAGCTCGGCGAAGGCGATCGGCGTCGCCTGGGCGCCCCAGGCCTCGACCATCGAGCGGAACACGTCGACCGGCGGTACGCGCAACTTGAGGCCGGCGACGTCGGCCGGGGTATTCACCTGCTTCTTGCCGGTGGTGAGGTGGCGTTTGCCGTAATAGGTGACACCGAGCAGACGGATCTTGCGCTTGGCGGCGAGTTCGTCGGCGAGCTTGCCGAAGACCGGCGCGGCCGAGAGCTTGGCGAGATGGGCGGCGTCGCGCCACAGGTAGGGCGCCTCCAGCACCGACAGCGGCGGCAGGAACACCGAGAGCGCACCGGCGCCGTCGGTGGTCATCTGGATGACCCCGGCGGAGACGTTCTCCATCATCTCCTTGCCCGAGCCGAGCTGGCCGTTGGGGAAGGGCTGGATCTCGATGCGACCGCCGGTCTTCTCCTTCACCGCGGCGGCGACGCGGTCCATCATCATCACCTGCGGGTGAGTGGTGGCCAGCGAGTCACCCCAGCGGATGACGGTGGCGGCGGCGCGGGCGCCGATCGCGGGCATGAAGACACCCGCGGCGGCGAGACCGGCGGTGAAACTGCGGCGGGAAACTCCGGAACCAATCGGGGACATGCGTGTTCACTCCCTGTTTTCGACTCCGCCAGGCTCGTGCGACCTCGCTCGGCTGGTATAACATCTACACCAGTTTCCCCTTGTCAACGGAAAGATCGCGGAACTAGGATCGCGACGCGCGGGCACGTGCGAGGCGCGTCGGCGGATGGTGAGGAGAGGTGCGAGATGAGACGTACCGGGGCCCATTTCGGCCCGGTTCGCAAACGCAAGCTGTCGGACGACGTCATCGAACGGCTCGAGGCGGCGATCCGCGACGGCACCTATCCGGAGGGCGCGACGCTGCCCTCCGAACGCGAGTTGATGGCGCTGTTCCAGGTCGGTCGGCCGTCGGTGCGCGAGGCGCTCTTCGCCCTGCAGAAGCGCGGGCTGGTCCAGCTCGGCGCCGGCGAGAAACCGAAGGTGACCCGCCCCTCCCCGCGCCACCTGCTCGACGAACTCGGCTCCGCCGCTCGCATCCTGCTCGACGAGCCCTCCGGTCTCGACCATTTCGAACAGGCGCGGTTGGCGCTGGAGGTCTACCTCGTCACTCACGCCTGCAAACATGCCGATGCCGCGGATCTCGCCCGGCTCGAGGCGGCGGTCGAGGCCAACCGCACCGCGATCGGCAAGGGCGAGACCTTCATCGCCACCGACGTCGCCTTCCATCGGGTGTTGACCGAGATGACCGGCAACCCGGTCTTCCTCGCCATGCACGACGCCATCGTCGAGTGGATCATCCACGAGCGACCGGTGCTGCTCAACACGGCCACCAACAACCGGGCGAGCCACGCCCAACATCGCGCCATCCTGGAGGCGATCCGCCGCCGCGACACCCTCGGGGCGATCGCCGCGATGTGCGAACACCTCGGCGATTCCCAAGCCCGCTATTCCCGTCGACCCACCGCCGCCGCCCCGGCCGCGGCCACAGGATGAGGACCCCGCCCGACCGATGTCCGACAGGCTCGTACCCCGCCGCGATCTCGCCGGCATCTTCTCCGCGCTGGTCACGCCCTTCGCGGCGGACGGCGCGCTCGCCCTCGATCTGGTGCCGGCCCTGGTCAACCGGCAGCTCGCCCAGGGCATCGCCGGCTTCTACGTCGGCGGCTCGACCGGCGAGGCCTTCCTGCAGAGCCTCGACGAACGCGCCGCCTTCCTGCGGGCGGTGGCGAAGGCCGCGGCGGGGCGTTGCCGGCTCATCGCCCATGTCGGTGCGGTGGCCACCGCCGACTGTCTGGCGCTCGGCCGGGCGGCGGTCGAGGCGGGCTACGACGCCATCTCGGCGATCCCGCCGTTCTACTACGACTTCTCCCGCGACGAAGCGAAGGCCCACTATCGCACCCTCGGCGCCGAGCTGCCGCTGCCGCTCATCGTCTACAACTTCGGCGGCCGCGTCGGCCGGCTGACGAGCGAAGATCTCCTCGAACTGCTCGACGAGCCGCGGGTGATCGGCGTCAAACACACCTCGCAGGACCTCCACCTGCTCGAGCGCTTCAAGCGCCATCGCCCCGAGGCGGTGATCTACAACGGCTACGACGAGATGTGCCTCGCCGGACTGGCGATGGGCGCCGACGGCGCGATCGGCACCACCTACAACTTCATGGGCGACCTCTTCGTCCGGCTCGCCGCCGCCGTCGCCGCCGGCCGCCTCACCGAGGCACGGGCGCTGCAGGTCACGGCGAACCGGGTCATCGACGTGCTGATCGAGGTCGGCGTCTTCCCCGGAACCAAGGCGATGCTCGCCCTGATGGGCTTCGACGCCGGCACCTGCCGCCCGCCGTTCCGAGCGGTGACCGACGCCGACCGTGCGAAACTCGCCACCTGCGTCGACCTGCTGCGCGCCACTGCGGCCGGCTGACGGCTCAACCCGTCACCGCCGTTCCGCGTTCGACCAGCCGTCCCGGCACCACGTGGCACACCGCCTCGCGCGGCGCCCCCGCCATCTCGGCGACGAGCGTCGCGAAGGCACGTTCGGCGATGCCGGGTTCGTCCTGGCGCACCGACAGGATGCGGACGGGAAGCGCGTCGAGCAACGGATGGTGGTCGAAGGTACCGACGACGAGATCCTCCGGAAGCCGGCCGAAGCGCGCGACCAACTCGGACAACGCCCCCTCGAGCATCAGCAGCGACGTGCACATCAACGCCCGCGGCGAGCGTCCGCGCGCCAGGATCGCCGCCATCGGCGCCGCCGCCGCCGCCGGCTCGTCCCCCGCCGCGACGTGGATGCGATCCGCGATCGCCGGAACACCGGCGCCACGCGCGGCGGCGCGGAAGCCGGCGAGCCGATCGGCGATCGACGGCAGGTCCGGACAGGCGCAGAGGAGATCGACGTCACCGCCGGCGAGCTCGATCAGACGGGCGGCGATGCGGTGGGCCGCCGCCTCGTTGTCGGAGACGACCGTCGGCCAGGGCGACCGAGCATACGCCCGGTCGACCATGACCAACGCGGTGCGGCCACCACGGCGAATCCCCTTGAAGGCGGAGGGCGGCCGGCACGGCGCCACCACCAACCCGTCGACGCCGCGACCGACGAGGCCGGCGACCGCCTGGGCCTCGCGCTCGGGGTCCTCGTGGCTGGAGGCGGTGAGCAACACTCGGCCGGTGGCGCGGCAGCGCTCCTCCAGTTCCGCGGTCAAACGGGCGAAGAAGGCGTTGGCGAGGTCGGGGACGACGAGGCCGATCGCTTCGCTGCGGCGGGTCCTGAGGCTGCGCGCCGTGTGGTCGACGACGAGGCCGTGGGCGGCGACATAGGCCTCGATCCGGGCGCGCGTCTCCGCCTTGATACGGTGGCGTTCCGCCTGACCACCGACGACGAAACGCACCGTGGTGCGCGAGAAGCCGGTGGCTTCGGCGATCTCGGCGATGGTCCTGGGGCCGGATCGGCGGCTGCCGTGATCCTCGTTCACCGTCCCTCCATCGTCGCGTCCGCGGGCGGGCGCGATCCCGCCCGCGGCTCGCTCTCTCGTCACAGCATCGACCACGCGCTTCCCGCCACGTCGACCACGATGTTCTGGGTGATCGCCTGGGCGACGAAGGCCCGGAGCACGTCGGCGAGATGAGCCTCGTCGACATAGGCGACGGTGATGTGGTTCGACTGGTGGCCGGCCATCAGCTGGTCGCGCGTCACCCCGTCGAGCACGGCGTTGAGCAGCGGCCATTCCTTGGTGGTGGCGTCGAGCCGGCGGCGGAACTCCTGGGTCGGCAGTTCGACGGCATGACCGGTGCCGACGTGGAGATGGACGGTCGTCCCCTCGTAGTGGGCGCGCGCCCAGATCAACCGGCCGTGCTTGCCCTGCCCGGCGATGGTCGAGCCACCCTTGGGGAAGTACATCGGCGGCTGGCGATGGCCGGTCGCCCCGGCGATGCCACCCTTCAGATGCTCGAACGGCACCGAGCCGGAGATCTCCAGATCCCAGTAGAACTCACCCTCGAACTCGCTGCCCCAACGGATGTCGTGCAGCGTCGTCTCGGCCGGCAGACCGAGGCTGTCGAGCAACCGGTAGAGCATGGTCTGCGGGATGGCCGTGCCCATGTCGACTTCGTTGACGCAGGGGATCGGCTTGCCCGGCCGGACGATGCGGCCGTCCTCGGTCGGGATCGGGAAGCGCTCGGTCGAGCCGATCGCGCCTTCGGCGAAATCGGACGCCGCGCAGGCCCGCGCCAGACCCTGCTGGTACTGGACGCCGACGGCGGTGAGGCCGAAGCGATCGACGAAGCGGCCGAGCGCGATCAGCATGGCGCACTGCTCCAGCACCTGATCGCGGGTGAGCTCCTTCGCCCCGTCGCCACCCCACAGGAACCGCATACCGCGCGCCTCGTAGAAGCCGAGGCATTCCTCGCGCAGGCTCTGCGGCACCTTGGCCATTTCCATCAGCAGGTCGGACTGCGACAGGCTCTCCAGCGGCAGGCCGATGTCGGCGAGCGCCTTCAAGGGGAAGACGCCGTTCATCATGCCCATGCAGTAGGTGTCGAACAGGCCGACGATCTCCTTGTGGCGCAGCGAGAATTCACCGACCCGGACGCCGGCCTTTCCCGCCTCGCTCGCCATCACCGGATGCGAGGCGTCGACGCGGTGGAGATGGGAGACGTCGTGGACGATCCTCCCCGTCGCCAGCCAGGTCTTCAGGCCACCGACGAAGAAGGCGTCGTCGAAGCCTTCCGACCACAGGCGCGAATAGCTCTTGCCGAGCGAGGTCAACGTCCCGGCCATGCACAGCATGCCGACGAGGCCCGGCCATGTGCCGTCGAAATTCGCCAGCAGCAGCACCGGACCGCGATGGCGGGCGAGGCAGTTGGCGAGGTGGTGCGAGTACTGCCACGCCGTGAGCAGCACGATCACCGGCGCGTCCGGATCGATCGCGGCGAAGACGTCGGACCCCTCGCGCTGCGAGGAGATGAAGCCGTGGCCCTTGTCCTCCTTGATCGGATGGGCGCGCCGGGCGCGTCTGCCGAGCCCGGCGAGCGCGGTGGCCAGCAGCGCCTCGTATCTGGCCTCGACCGGCCAGCACTCGACGTTGGCGCTCTCGCGCAGGTCGGCGTTGGTGACGAACAGCACCTCGTCGGGCGCCGGTGTCAGATAGGCGGGTTCGAGCGGCAGTTTCAGCGTCAACATGGGGACCCCTCCCGATCACACGCCCGTCATGACGTCGCGGGCTCGTTTCTGTTGGTCGTAGAGCGCGAGGAAGACGCCGTATTTGGCGTCGTGGAAGGCGCGCCGCGCCGGGTTCGGCTCGATCACACCGCCCGGTCGCACCATCGCGGCGGCGGCCGCGGCGATGTCGGGGAAGGCCCCGGCGGCGACGGCGGCGAGCAGGCCGGCACCGAGCGTCACCGCGTCCTCGTCCTCGACGAGGTGGATCGGCATTCCGAGCGCATCGGCGTGTTCGGTGAGCAAGAGCGCATTCCTGGTGCCGCCACCGCACATGACGATGCGCGCGATGCGGTGGCCGCTGGCGTTCATCGCCTCGACGATGTGACGGGTGCCATAGGCGAGCGCCTGGATCGTGGCGAGGTAGAGCCGCGGCAGGGCTTCCGTCTCGTCCTCGAGGGTGAGACCGACGATGGTACCGCGGGCGTGCGGATCGGCGCGCGGCGAACGGTTGCCGTGATGGTCGGGCAGCACATGGAGATGACGCGTCGGTTCACCCTCGCGCGCCGCGAGTGTCGCCACCTGCTCGGCGAGCAGGGAGTAGATGTCGCGTCCCTCCGCCTTCGCCCGGGCCTCCAGAGCCACGGCGGCCGAGGAGCGGTGGATGGTCCAGTCGATCAGCGCCCCGGCGGCACTCTGCCCGCCTTCGTTGAGCCACAGACCGGGAATCATCGCGCCGAGATAGGGCCCCCAGACCCCCGGCACCATCACCGCATCACGCGAGGCGACCATGTGACAGTTGGAGGTGCCGCCGATCAGGGCGAGGGTCCCCTCCGGCGCGGCGCCGGTGAGCGCCAGCCCGCCGGCGTGAGCGTCGATGATGCCGGTCGCCACCGCGAGGCCCGCCGGTAGGCCCAGAGCCCGCGCCGCTTCCGGGGTCAGCCGCCCGGCGATCGAACCGAGCGGCGCCACCCGGCTCGGCACCCGCTCGAGGAGATCGTCGAGCCCGACCGCGGCGAGCATCGCCTCGGGAAAGCGTTCCTCATGGGCGAGCCAGTTCCATTTGCAGCCGAGCGTGCAGACCGAGGCGACGTCGGTATCGGTCATCCGCCACACGATGTGGTCGGCGAGATCGTGGAAACGTTCCACGGTGCGCCAGCGATCCGGGAAGCGCCGCTTCAACCACAGGAGCTTGGGCAGCTCCATCTCGATCGACACCTCGCCCCCGACGAAGGCGAGCGCCGGGTCGGCGGTGGCGTTGATCTCCGCCGCCTCGGCCCCGGCGCGATGGTCCATCCACATGACGATGTCGCGCACCGGATCGCCGTCCTCGGCGACCGAGACCGGCCGCCCCCCGCCGCCGACCGCCACCAGCGAACAGGTGGCGTCGACACCGATCGCCACCACCCGCGCCGGATCGACACCCGCGTCGGCCACCACCCCCCGCACCGCGGCGCAGGCGTTGGCCCAGATGTCGGCCGAAGACTGTTCGACGAACAGGTCCCTCGGCCGGAATTGCAGGATCGGGCGCACCCGGAAAGCGAGACGCCGACCGGAAGTGTCGTAGAGCCCGGCGCGCACGCTCGCCGAGCCGACGTCGATGCCGACGAAGAGGGAGGAAGAATGCGGCCCCATGGCGGACCTCTCATATCGGGCTCATGAAATACGGACTCGTCCGATCTTCACGAGCGTCACGGCCCGACCGGCCGACGCCCATTCGGGCTCGCCTTCGCCTACGAAGCTTCGAACGGGACGAGACTCCGTACGCTCGGTATCATGTGCTGCCTCGTGGTAGCAGCCTACTTCGGCGTCACCGGACCATCAAGGGTGGGCGCCGGGACATCATGTCACGCAATATACGACGAAAGTCTATATTGTAACATGTCAGTCAGTGCAGACTATACGACGTACTCGGAGTGAAGCGACGGTGCGGACCGTCGGGAGGGGTAGCGGCATGACCCGGAAGGACCGATTCGGGCTGTCGGCGGCGTTGACAACCCCGTTCGACGCGGAGGGTCGCATCGACCTCGCCCGCCTCGTCGCCCATGCGCGACGCTGCCTCGACCGCGGCTGCGACAGCATCACGCTCTTCGGCACCACCGGTGAGGGCGCCTCGATCGCCCCCGAAGAACGGATCGCGGTGTTCGATGCGCTGATCGCCGGCGGTGTCGCTCCGAAGCGGCTCGTCGTCGCCGTCGCCGAGACCGCCGTCGGCACGGCGATCGCGCGAGCCCGTACCGCCCTCGAAGCGGACGTGCGGGCAGTGCTGCTGTTGCCGCCGTTCTATTTCAAGAACCCGTCCGACACCGGCGTCTTCGACTGGTACGCCGCGATCTTCGCCGGCCTCGGCCCGACCGCCCGCGACGTGCTGCTCTATCACATCCCCTCGGTCACCGAGGTGCCGCTGTCGCTGCCGCTGGTGCGACGTCTCGCCGACGCCTTCCCCGGCGTGGTGCGCGGCGTGAAGGATTCCGGCTGCGACTGGCCGGCCACCGAGAAGTTGGTGGCCGCCCGCGGCGAACTCGAGATCCTGGTCGGCGACGAACGTGATCTCGCCCGCGCCGTCCGTGCCGGTGGTGCCGGCGCCATCTCCGGCATGGGCAACGTCTGTCCCGAGAGGATCCGCCGCCTCGCCGTCGACGGGATCGACGATCCGGCGGTCGCCGATCTGGTCGACGCGGTGGTGAAGGTGCCGGTGACCCCGGCGGTCAAGGCACTGGTGGCACACGTCACCGGTGATGCCGGCTGGGCCCGCACCCGGGCGCCGCTGGAGGCGACCCCGGCCGGCGCCGCTGCGGTTCTTGCCGAGGTACACGATCGGGTGTTCCCTGACACCCGACCCGGACGAAGCTGATCACGTGCCGGGAACGACCGGCGCATCGGCGCCGGAAGGGGGGGCAGAGTGAACGAAGCGGCCGCACCGAAGAAGCTCCGAGAGAAGGCCTACGCGCGCTTCACCGACCAACTGTTGTCGCGCGAGCTGAGGCCGGGCCAGTTCGTCTCCCAACGTGAGTTGGTCGAGATCACCGGTATGCCGCTCGGGGCGATTCGCGAAATCGTTCCCCGTCTCGAGGTCGAAGGTCTGATCCGCACCGTGCCCCAGCGCGGTATGCAGGTCGCACACATCGATGTGGCGTTGATCCGTGAGGCTTTCCAGTTCCGCCTGTTCATGGAACGCGAAGCGGTGATGGAATTCGCCGCCTCGGCGACCGATGCCCAGATCGCCGACCTGATCCGGCAGCACCGGGAGATCCTCGACGAGGTCCTCGCCATCGGCGAGACCAGGGAGAACGAGGCACGCGCCCAGGCGCTCGACTGGGGCATGCACGATCTCATCATCGACGCGCTCGGCAACGAGATCATCTCGAAGGCCTATCGCGTCAATTCGATCAAGATGCGGCTCATCGCCCAGGAGCGTTACCGCATCGACGGACGAGTCGCATCCGCGATGCGCGAGCATCTCGCCGTTCTGGAGGCCATCGCCGCCCGCGACCCGCACAAGGCGGCCACGGCGATCACCTTCCACGTCGGCATGGCACGGGAGCTGGCTCTGAAGGTCTGACATGGGTTCCGGCGGATCACGTCGCGATGCCGGAACCATTCCGCCGAATTCGTCCTCGCCCCGGCCGGACGAGTGCGGCGGCCGGAACACGGGATCCGACGGTTTCGTCCGGATCACCGACGAGGCTTCCCCCGCGCGGCTCGGACATCCGCGCCGACGACGCGCCGCCGCCGCGGGGTGACAGGGAGGTAATCGACATGCGCATCACCCGTCGCACCGCGCTTCTCGGCGCCGTCGCCCTCGCGACCCTCGCCGGCCCGGCCCTGGCGGCCGACCCGCTCAAGGTCCGCATCTCCACGCCCGCCGTTGAGACCGACTGGCATGCCCGGATGCTGACCGTCTTCAAGGACGAACTGGCGAAGACCGCCCCCGGCGAGTTCGACGTCGAGATCCACCTCAACGCCACCCTGTTCAAACAGGGCACCGAGCCGGCCGCGATGGAGCGCGGCAACCTCGACATGGCGATGATCTCGGCCCAGGACATCGCCAAGATCGTCCCGGCCTGGTCGGTGTTCACCGCCGGCTACCTGATCCGCGACACCGAACACCAGAAGAAGGTGTTCCGCGGCCCGATCGGCGAGGAGTTCTACAAGCAGGTCACCGAGAAGATGGGCATCCGCATCCTCGATGTCGGCTATCTCGGCACCCGTCAGGTCAATCTGCGCGGCACCAAGGAGATCAAGACCCCGGCCGATCTCGCCGGCGTCAAGCTGCGCATGCCCGGCTCCGACGCGTGGCTGTTCCTCGGCAAGGCGCTCGGCGCCAGCCCGACCCCGGTCGCCTTCGGCGAGATCTACACCGCGCTGCAGACCGGCGCCATCGACGGCCAGGACAACCCGCTGCCGACCGACAAGGCGGCGAAGTTCTACGAGGTCACCAACCAGATCGTCCTGACCTCGCATCTCGTCGACGCGATCTTCCTGTCGATGGCGGAGAAGACCTGGGTGAAGCTCTCCGACGCCCAGAAGGCCAAGGTCCGGGCCGCCGCCACCAAGGCGGTCGAATGGAACACCGAGAACCGGTTGAAGGACGAGGCCGAGCTCGTCGCCTTCTTCAAGGAGAAGGGCCTCAAGGTCTACGCGCCGGACGTCGAGGCCTTCCGCGCCACCGTGCAGAAGGCCTATCTCGCCTCCGACTTCGCCAAGGACTGGCCGGCCGGCATCGTCGACCGGATCAACGCGGTCAAGTGAGGTCGCCATGGGTGCCGCGGCCGTCCGCGGCACTCCCACCGTCCGCATCCCACCGTCTCTCGTTCCCTGCGACGGCCGCGTCCGCCCGCCGTCTCGTGAGGCTCCCATGGCCGCCCTGGTGAAGACCCTGAGGCGAGCCGCCGAAATCGTCGCGGTGATCTGTTTCACCGCGATGTTCGCCGGCTTCATCCTCCAGGTGGTGACGCGCTACGGGTTCAACGCCCCGCTCGACTGGACCCAGGAACTCTGTGTCGTCCTCTACCTCTTCGGAGTGTTCTGGACCGCCGCCTTCCTCCTCAGAGAACGCGACCACGTCGCCTTCACCGTCATCTACGACCACGCGCCGAAGGGGGCACGGCGGGTGATGGCGGGGATCGGGGCGATCGCCATCGGCGCCGCCTTCGCCGCCGATCTGCCCGCCGCCGCCGACTACATCGCCTACATGGCACGCCAGACGACGCCGGTGATGCGGCTGCGCTTCGATCTCGTCTTCGGCGTCTTCCTGATCTTCATGGTGGCGGTGGTGTGGCGGTCGGGACTGACGCTCTACCACCTCCTCGGCGGCAACTGGCGCGCCCACGTCGCCTCGGTCGCCGACGTCCACGAGGAGGCGGAGAAATGAGCAACGCCTTCTGGCTCGCCCTCTTCCTGCTCTTCGGGCTCTCGGCCCTCGGCGTTCCGGTCGCCTTCGCCACTTACGTCGGCGCCATCGTCTATCTCTTCGCCACCCATCAGGATCCCGGGCTGATCGTCGAACAGGGACTCAACGGCCTCTTCGACAGTTACCTGCTGCTCGCCGTGCCGCTCTTCGTCATGGCGGCGAACTTCATGAACGCCGGCACCGTCTCGGATCGGTTGTTGACCTTCTGTCTGGCGCTGGTCGGTCGCTTCCGCGGCGGCCTCGGCCACGTCAACGTCATCGCCAACATCATCTTCGCCGGCATGTCCGGGTCGGCGGTGGCGGACGCGGCCGGCATCGGTCGGGTGATCATCGAGATGATGCGCCGCGAGGGCCGCTACCCGGCCGGCTACGCCGCGGCGCTGACCGCGGCGGCGAGCGTCATCGGGCCGATCATTCCGCCGTCGATCCCGATGGTGCTCTACGCCCTGATCTCCGACACCTCGATCGGCTATCTCTTCCTCGGCGGCATCCTGCCGGGCCTGTTGATCGGTGCGGTGCTGATGGCGATGAACGCCTGGATCGCAACCCGGCGCAACTTCCCCCGCGACGCGGCGGTGCCGCTCGCCGAGATGCCGCGCATCACGCTGCGTGCCTTCCCGGCGCTGATGCTGCCGGTGATCCTGCTCTTCGGCATCTACGGCGGCGCCACCACGCCGACCGAAGCCGCCTCGGTGGCGGCGGCCTATGCGCTGTTCCTCTCGGCGGTCGCCTATCGCGGCATGTCCTTCGCCGACTTCGGCCACCTGATGCTCGACGCCGCCAAGTCGACGGCGGTCGTCGGCCTCATCATCGCCTCGGCGCTGGTGCTCAACTACCTCGTCGCCAGCGAGAACATCCCGGCGCTGATGTCGAAGAAGATCCTGGCGATCGAAACCTCGCCGCTGGTGTTCCTCTTGTCGGTCAACGCCCTGTTCCTGGTGCTCGGCTGCCTGTTCGACGCGACGACGCTGATCCTCATCGTCATTCCGTTGTTCCTGCCGGCGGCCCGGGCGCTCGGGCTCGACATGGTCCACTTCGGCGTGGTGATGACCGTCAACATCATGATCGGCCTCGTCACGCCGCCCTACGGCGTGCTGCTCTTCGTCATCAACGGCATCACCGGCATCCCGCTCAAGGACATCATTCGCGAGGTGTGGCCGTTCATCCTCGTCCTCTGCTTCGCCCTGCTGATCATGATCCTGTGGCCGGGAGTCGTGCTCCACGTGCCGCGGATGTTCGGCTATCAGCATTGACGACCGAACCGGTGCATCGTCCACACCGGCCCTCGCTTCGCCACCGAAGGGGATCGACAACCGTGGAAGAACCATGCTCCATGAGCCGGCCGGGCCTGCCCCGGCGGCGCGCGGGGGCGGGCGATCCCCCTCCCCTCGCGGCGCCTCGGTCGGTCGAGCCTCGGCCGACGGTCCACCGGAGACGTCGGTGAGCGGGAGCCGACCATGCGTGTGCTGCTCGTCGAGGACCACCCCGATCTCGCGCGCTGGCTGACCGGCTGGCTCGAACAGAGCGGCTTCGTCGTCGAAGCGATCGGGCGCGGCGACGACGCCGATCTGGCGCTCACCACCAACCGCTACGACGTCGTCATCCTCGACCTGTCGCTGCCCGGCCTCGACGGGCTCGACGTGTTGAAGCGGCTGCGCGACCGCGGCGACAACACCCCCGTCCTCGTCCTCACCGCCCGCGGCGCCAAGGACGATCGGGTGCGCGGCCTCAATCTCGGCGCCGACGACTACCTGCCCAAACCTTTCGAACTCGACGAGCTGGAAGCCCGCGTCCGCGCGCTGCTGCGGCGCAGCAATGCCCAGACGCCGCGGTTGAAGATCGGCCGGCTGGTTCTCGACACGCTGGAGCGCGAGGTGACGCTCGACGGCCGGCCGCTGGCGCTGACCCCGCGCGAGACCGCGGTGCTCGAGGCGTTGGCGGCGCGCCTCGGCCGGCCGGTGTCGCGCGAGACCGTCTTCAACCGCGTCTTCGAGTTCGATTCCGACGCCCGCATCGAGAGCATCGAGATCTACGTCCATCGCCTGCGCAAGAAGATCGAGGGCTCCGGCGCGACCATCACCACACTGCGGGGGCTCGGTTATGCGCTCTCCGTCGAAGGATGACGCGGCGCCCTTGCCCGTCGGCCGAAGCCTCGCCGGACGCGTCGCCCTGGTCGGGTTGACGGCGCTGGTGGCGCTCTTCGTCTTCGACGCCGTCGTCGCCTATCGCGACGCCCGCGAGACGGTCTATGCGGCGCACGACCGTGGCCTGCGCGCCGCGCTCGGCCTGCTGAAATCGACCCCCGTCGAGCCCGATGCCCTGGTCGAACGCCTCGCCGAGGCGCTCGAGGCTCAGGTCGACGAGGTCCATTTCGCCGTGATCGACGCTCACGGCGTCACCCTCGCCGGCGAGCGCGACCTCCCCTACGCCCGACCGGACGTCGGCGAGCGGCTGCGCTTCACCAACGGCCATCTCCGCGGCAACCCGGTGCGCGTCGCCGCCCTCCTGGTCGAGGGCGAGGCCACGGCGCGGCGCGGCGCGGCGATCGTGGTGGCGGCGGAGAGCACCCGGGTGCGCGCCGAAGCTGTCGGCCGTCTGGTGTTCCGCGAGCTGCGCCGGCATCTGGCGACCGCCGCGGTCGCCGTGCTGCTCGGTTGGCTGTGGATACGCGCCGTTCGCCGCGAGGTGCGGGTGGCGGCCGACGGATTGGCACGCCGCGAGGCGGAGGACATGACGCCGCTCGCCACCGAAGAGGTGTCGCGCGAGTTCCGCCCGCTGGTCGACGCGATCAACGGCCACCTCGCCCGGCTCGCCGGCCTGCTCGAAGCGAGCCGCCGCTTCGCCGCCGACGTCGCCCACCAGTTGCGCACGCCGTTGACCCTGCTCGGCGCCCAGGCCCAGTACGCGCTGCGCGAGACCGACCCGGCGAAACTGCGCGAGGCGATCGAGGGCATCACCAACGCCTCCCGCAGCGCCCAGCGCCTGTGCAACCAGATGCTGACGCTGTCGCGCATCGAGGCGGCGCGCGGCGCCATGGCCGAGGGGGTGCGCATCGATCTCGGCGCGCTGCTGCGCGAGACCGCCCTCGACCTCAGCGTGCTCGCCATCGAGAAGCGCATCGACCTCGGCTACGAGGATGGCGGCGAGGAGGTCTCCGTCCTCGGCAACGAGATCATGTTGCACGAGCTCTTCTCCAATCTGATCGACAACGCCCTGCGTTACACCCCGCGCGAGGGTCGGGTGCGGATCATTCTCGCGACCCTCGGCGACATCGCCGAGATCTCCGTCGCCGACAGCGGTGCCGGCATTTCCGCCGAGGTGCGCGAGACCGTGTTCCAGCGCTTCCACCGCCGTCTCGACCGTCAGGCCGGCGGCGGCTCCGGCCTCGGTCTGGCGATCGCCCACCAGATCGCGGTGGTGCATCGCGGCTCAATCGCCCTCGACGACCTGCCCGACGGCGGCGGCTTCGTTGTCCGGGTGCGACTTCCGATCGCCGGCGAACCGGTTGCGGGGCCGCCGAAAGGTTCCTGAAAGGTGAAGGGTGTCCGATCGCCATCCGGGCCGTCAGGTCCCAACGAACGACAGGAGGAGTCCCATGAAGATCCGCCACTTGCTGGCTTCGGCGCTGCTGCTCGTCGGCTTCCAGGCTCTGCCGGCCCAGGCGCAGGAGAAGCTCTACGTCTACACCTCGATGAAGGAGTCGCTGATCGGCCAGTTGAAGACCGCCTTCGCCGCCAAGCACCCCGAGGTGAAGCTCGACTACCAGTCGGCGGGAGCCGGCAAGCTGATGGCCAAGATCGCCGCCGAGCGTGAATCCGGCAAGATTCTCGCCGACGTGCTGTGGACCAGCGAGGTCCCGGACTTCTACCAGCTCCAGGAACAGGGGGTGCTGCAGCCCTACGTGCCGAAGGAGATCAAGGCACTGGTCAACCCGCTGCCCGATTACGACGGCACCTTCACCGCGGTGCGCCTCGGCACCCTCGGCATCGCCTACAACACCCGCCTGATCAAGACCGCGCCGAAGACCTGGGCCGACGTCCAGGGCGCCGCCTTCAAGGGCGCCTACGGCATCGCCAACCCGGCTCTCTCCGGCACCGCCTACATGAGCGTGTCGCTCCTGGTGCGGCAGTTCGGCTGGGGCTACATGGAGGCGTTGCGCGCCAACGGCGCCAAGATGGGCAAGGGCTCGGGCCAGGTGGTCGACGACACCGCCTCCGGTGACCTGCTCGGCTCGCTGGCGGTCGACTACATCACCCTCGACAAGGTCGACAAGGGCGCGACCCTGGCGCTGGTCTATCCGCCGGAGATGCTGGTCATCCCGAGCCCGATCACCATCTTCAAGGGTTCGCCCAACGCCGAGGCGGCGAAGAAGTTCGTCGACTTCGTGCTGTCGAAGGAAGGCCAGACGATCATCGCCGAGGAAGGCACCCTGCCCGTCCGCTCCGACGTTCAGGTTCCGGATCGCTATCCGCTGCCGCCGGTCGCCGACGCGATGAAACGCGCCATCCCCGTCGACTACAAGTCGATGATGGCCGAGAAGGAAGCCACCATCAAGAAGTTCACCGACATCATGCAGAAGTGATCGATCGGGGGTGAACGATGACTTCGGTCAGAATCGACGGCCTCTCCAAATCGTTTGGAGGCCGAAAGATCCTCCATGACCTGGATCTGACGGTCGAGGCGGGCGAGAGCTTCACGCTTCTCGGACCCTCCGGATGCGGCAAGACGGTGCTGATGCGCCTGCTCGCCGGCTTCGACCGACCGGATGCCGGCACCATCCGGATCGGCGATCGGCTGGTGGCCGGCGACGGAGCCGACGTTCCGCCCGATCGGCGCGGGCTCGGCATGGTGTTCCAGGACTATGCCGTGTGGCCGCACATGAGCGTCGCCGACAACGTCGCCTATCCCCTGAAGATCGCCCGCACCGCCGCCGACGAACGCGACCGGCGCACCCGGCGGGCGATCGGCCAGGTCGGTCTCGCCGGGCTCGAGGCGCGGATGCCCTCGCAGCTCTCCGGCGGCCAACAACAACGCGTCGCTCTCGCCCGGGCGCTCGTCTCCGAGCCGTCGCTGCTGCTGCTCGACGAACCGCTCAACAACCTCGACGCCAACCTGCGCGAGGAAATGCGCTTCGAGATCCGCGAGTTGCAGCAGAAGCTCGGCATCACCGTGATCTACGTCACCCACGACCAGGAGATCGCGCTCGCCATCGCCGATCGCATCGGCGTCATGGACGAGACCGGGCGGCTGCGTCAGGTCGGAACCCCCGACGACGTCTTCGACCGGCCGATCGACGCCTTCGTCTACCGCTTCCTCGGAGTCGCCAACTTCGTGCCGATGCGCCGCGTCGGCGCGACCTGGCTCTTCCCCGACGGTGCGGCGGTGTGGCCGGGCGAAGCACCCGGTCTCGCCGGCGAACACGCGACCTTCGGCTGCCGACCCTTCGACATCGAACTCGCTCGCGACGGCGACGGCCTGGCCGGCGTGGTGCGACGAGCGAGCTTCCTCGGGGCGCAGATGGACTACCTGATCGAGGCGGGCGGCGTGACCTTCCGCGCCGCCACCGACAGCCGGCGGGCGCTCGACCCCGCGCAGCGCTTCGAAGAGGGCGAGACCTGCCGCCTCGCCTTCCGCGGATCGCAATGGTTCGACACGGCCGTGGCCGACATCGAAGGAGGCGCGAGATGACCGGATCCTTCCGCTTCGGCACACCGCAGATCCTGTTCGGCCTCGCCGTCGCCATCCTGGTGATCTTCGTCGCCGTGCCGGTGCTGCTGATCTTCTTCAACGCCCTGTGGGTCAACGGAAGTCTCAACATCGCCGACATGGTCAAGGTGCTGAGCGAGCGCGAGACCTACAAGGCCCTGATCAACTCGCTGATCCTCGCCTCCGGCGTGACGGTCACCGGGACCATCGTCGGCACCTTCTTCGCCTGGCTCGTGACCCGCACCGACCTGCCCTACAAGGGGGCGATGAAGGTCCTGTTCCTCGTGCCCTTCATGCTGCCGTCGTTCATCGGCGCGCTCGCCTGGAAGATGCTGCTGTCGCCGCGCTCCGGCTACATCAACCGATTCTTCATCGAGACGCTGGGCTTCCCCGGGCCGATCTTCGACATCTACACCTACCAGGGCATTATCCTGGTCGAGACGATGTATCTGTTCCCCTTCGTCTTCATCCAGGTTTGCGGCGCGCTGGAGCGCATGGATCCGACGCTCGAGGAATCCGCCCGCATCTCCGGCGCCGATCTCTTCACCATCACCCGCAAGATCACCATCCCCCTGGTCGCCCCGTCGATCCTCTCCGGGGCGCTCCTGATCATGCTCTATTCGATGGCGCACTTCGGCACCGTGGCGATGCTCGGCATCGAGGCGGGCATCTACAACATCCCGACGCTGATCTACGAGCGCATCCACCAGAGCGCCGGCTCCTTCGCCGCGATCCGCACCGGCACGGTCTTGTCGACGGTGCTGGTGATCGCGGCGGCGCTGATCATCTGGTTGCAGAACCGGGTGCTGTCGAAGGGCCGCTACCAGATCATCGCCGGCAAGAGCTTCCGGCCGACCGAGATCCGGCTGCGCGGTCTGCGGCTGCCGCTCCTCGCCTTCTGCATCGCCTACATCGGCTTCACCATCGTGCTGCCGACGACGACCATCTTCCTCGTCGGCGGTCTCAAGACCTACGGTCTACCGATCGCGGTCGAGAACATGACCTTCGACAACTACCACCACATCCTGTTCGAGTGGGACCTGACCCGCGACGCCATCTGGAACTCGATCGGTCTCGGCCTCGCCGCCGCGCTGATCACCATGTTCGCCGGCGTGATCATCTCCTACGTCATCGTCAAGATGAAGGTGCCGGGCAAGGGCATGCTCGAGTTCCTCGGCATGCTGCCCTTCTCGGTTCCCGGCTCGGTGATCGCGCTGGGCGTCATCCTCGCGTGGAGCGGCAAGTACGGCGTCAACATCTACAACACCATCTGGATCATCCTGGTCGCCTACATCGCCCGCTACATGGCCTTCGCGCTGAAGGCCAACTCGGCGGCGCTCGAACAGGTGCACGACAGCCTCGTCGAGGCGGCGCGCGCCTCCGGCGCCACCATGTGGCAGGCGCTGAGGGACATCGTCATCCCGCTGGTCAGGCCCGGCATGGTGGCGGCGTTCTTCCTGATCTTCCTGCCGGCGCTGCGCGAACTGACCGTCTCGGTGCTGCTCTACGGGCCGACCACCCGCACCATCGGCGTCGCCATCTACACCCTCAACGAGGACGGTGAGACCGTCTACGCCGCCGCCATGGCCGGCGTGGCGCTGATCATCATCGTCACCGCCGAGGTGGTGGTGAAGCGCGTCTTCAAGATCGAGAAGTGAGGGAGGCGGCCATGTCGTATCTGAAGCTCGACGCGATCGACAAGCGCTTCGGCAATGTCGCCGCCGTTTCCGGCCTGAACCTCGAAGTCGCGCCGGGCGAGTGCGTGGCGATGCTCGGGCCCTCGGGCTGCGGCAAGACCACGACGCTGCGCATGGTCGCCGGCTTCGAGGACATCGACGGCGGCGAGATCCGCGCCGGCGACAAGGTCCTGTCGTCGAAGGCGAAGAACTACTACCTGCCGCCGGAGAAGCGCGACTTCGGCATGGTGTTCCAGGCCTTCGCGGTCTGGCCGCACCTCTCGGTGTTCGAGAACATCGCCTTCCCGCTCAGGATCCGCAAACTACCGGCCGACGAGATCCGTCGCCGCGTCGACGAGGCACTGCGCCACACCAACCTGACGGCGCTCGCCGACAGCCGTCCCGACGACCTGTCGGGCGGCGGCAAGCAGCGCATCGCGCTGGCCCGGGCGCTCGCCATCCGGCCCAAGGTGATGCTGCTCGACGAGCCGCTGTCGAGCCTCGACCCGCATTTCCGCGAGGAGATGCGCTTCGAGATCAAGGACATCCAGCGCCGTCTGGGGTTCTCGATCCTCTACGTCACCCACGACCAGTCGGAGGCGATGGCGCTCTCGGATCGCATCCTGGTGATGAAACAGGGCGTGGTGCAGCAGATCGGCAGCCCGCGCGACGTCTACTATCGCCCGGCCAACCGCTTCGTCTTCTCCTTCATCGGCCTGTCGAGCTTCCTGCGCGTCCGCTTCACCGGCGGCCGTATGCAGGTCGACGATCTCGCCCTGCCCTTCGACGCGGTCGACGAGGCGCCGGCCGAGCTGGTCGGGGTCGGTGAAGGCGTGTTGGCGGTCCGACCCTCCGACGTCGACTTCGTCGACGAGGGCGGCCTGCGCGGCACCGTGCGCCGGCGCTCGTCGCTCGGCGAGATCGTCGACTACCAGATCGCCGTCGGGTCGCAGACGCTCCGGGTGCAGAAGACCCGCCACGAGCCGGGCCCTCAGGTCGGCGAGACCTGCGGGGTGCGCTTCGCCATGTCGAACTGGTACCCGCTCACCGACGCCTCGGAGGGCTAGTGCACCGGCCCAGTCGGATGCAACGGGCCGAAAAGCCGCATCCGACTGGATAAGCCGCTGCACCAACAAAGGAATCTGGTGCACGACCGAAGCCTCGAGGTGAATCGTCCGACCGAATCCGTGCACTGGGCGCGCTTCGGCCGGGCCGCGTGCGGCCCGGCCGGAGAATCCACGTTCGTCAGTTCGTCGGCAAGCCGTGACGGCGTCGGCTCTCCGTCTCCTGGACCCGGAACTGGTCGAAGCGCGGTAGGAACTTGTCCCATTCGATGATGTGGGCATCGATTTCCGGCCCGTCGATGCAGGCGTGTTTGCGCACCGTCCGCCCGTCGAGCAGCACCGGAACCATGCAGGCGCCACACATGCCGGTGGCATCGACCATGATCGAGTTGAGGCTGGCGATGGTCCTGACCCCCCAGGGTCGCGTCAGATTGGCGACCGCCTTCATCATCAACGGCGGGCCGATGGTCACCACCTCGGCGATCGGCCGCTTCGCCTCCAGCATCTCGGCGAGTGGTCCGGTGACGAAGCCCGAATAGCCGAAACTGCCGTCGTTGGTGGCGTAGACGAGATCGAGGAGATCGCCGAACTCGGCCTTCAGCCGCCCGAGCTTCTCGTCCGCGCCGGTCCAGAACATCAGGTCCCTGGAGCGGAAGCCCGAGATCAGGGTGACGTGATTGCCCATCCTGAGATGCTCGCGGGCGATCGGGTAGACCGGCGGCAGACCGACGCCGCCGGCGGTGAACACCACCGTCTCGCCAGGGGAGCTGTGGTGCAGCTCGCTCGGCCGACCGAGCGGTCCGGCGATGCCGACGAAGCGATCGCCGACCACCATGCGGTTCATCAGGGTCGAGGAGGTGCCCATCGCCTGGATCACCAGGGTGATGGTGCCGGCATCGGCATCCCAGTCGGCGAGCGTCAACGGGATCAGCTCACCCTGGTCCGAGGCCAGCACGCGGACGAACTGTCCGGCCCGCGCCGCCCGCGCCACCAGCGGCGCCCGCACCACGAATTCGACGATACCGGCGGAGAGTTCGATCTTCGCGACGATCGTCGGCCGTTCCTGGCCGAGTTCGGTGTAACGCGCCGCGCGGGCGACCATGTCGCGCGTCTCCTCGGGCGTGAACGAGATCTCGCCGAGGATCTGCCGGGCAGCCGCCTGGCCGTCACCGGCGGCGCGGATCGCGGTGGAACCGCCACGAGCCGCGTCGCCCCCGGAGTAGACGCCCTCGATCGAGGTCTCCTGACTGCCCTCGTCGAGCGCGATGGTGCCCCACTTGGTGGTCTTCAGCGTCGGCTCGGCGTCCTTGACGATCGGGTTCGGATCGTTGCCGAGCGCCATGATGGCGAGATCGACCGGCATGATCCGCGTCTCGCCCGAGGGCTTCGGGGTGCGCCGACCCGAGGCGTCGGGGGCGCCGAGTTCCATGATCTCCAGCACCGCGTGCTTCAGCACCTGGGTCCTGTCGTCACCGACGAATTCGCGCGGAGCGCAGAGTTCGGCGAGCGCGATGCCCTCTTCCAGCGCATGGTGCAGTTCTTCGACACGAGCCGGCATCTCCGCCTTGGTGCGGCGGTAGACGATGGTGACCTTCGCCCCCAGCCGACGAGCGGTGCGGGCGGCGTCCATCGCCGTGTTGCCGCCGCCGATGACCATCACCTCCCTGCCCTTCACCAGCGGCAACGGCGTCTCGTAGCCGGGGCGATGGCCCTGCATGAGATTGACGCGGGTGAGGAACTCGTTGGCCGACATCACTCCGTTGAGGTGCTCGCCCGGCACGTTCATGAAGCGCGGCAGCCCGGCACCGGTGCCGACGAAGACACGCCAGAACCCGGCCGCCTTGAGGTCGGCGATCGTCGCGGTCTTGCCGACGACGAAGTTGCGGACGAAGCGGCCACCGAGACGTTCGATCTTCTCCACCACGTCGGTGATCAGCGTATTGGGCAGGCGGAATTCCGGGATGCCGTAGCGCAACACGCCGCCGAGGTCGTGGAAGGCCTCGAACACCGTGACCGGATGGCCTTCCGCCGCCAGAAGATAGGCGTTGATCAGGCCCGAGGGACCCGAGCCGACCACCGCGATCGGCGGCTTGCGCGCCTCCGCCCAGGGATCCTGGAGGAGACGGGTGTCGGTCACCGGATGGACGAGCTTGTCGCGCTGCGGCAGGTACCACTCGAGCTGGCCGATCTCGATCGGCCGGGTGTTGATGGTGCACACGCCCTGGCACTGGAGCTCCTGCGGGCAGACGCGACCGGTGACGTTGGGCAGCGGATTGGACGAGCGGATCAGATCGAGCGCCTCGTCGTAGCGGCCGGTGCCGAGCAGGTTCAGCATCTCGGGGATGTGGATCTTGACCGGGCAGCCGCCCTTGGCGTCGCGTTTTCCCGCGAGGAAGACGCCGAGTTCGCAGGGCTTGTCGCCGCACTGCTTGTCGCGCAGCACCTCGAGCCAGACGAAGAGTTCGACCTCACGCGCCGAGTAGCCGAGGTTCATGTAGCCCAGGTATCCCTGGTTCACGAGTTCGAAGTCGTTCGACCGCTCTTCCGCCGACCGCATGTAGGGCGGGATGCCGTTCTCGCCCGGCCAGCCCCTGGAGAGGCCGGCGAACAGCGGATAGCGGCCGGACAGATGGGCGTCGATCGCCTGGATGAAACGCCGCTTGAACTTGAGCGGCATCGCCCAGACGAAGCGCTGGAGCACGAGAGCGACGTCGTCGCCGCGTAGCAGCATCTTCCAGAAGGTCTCGGTGAACGGCGCCGAGAGTTCGTCCTGGCGGAACTGCCAGGCGATCGCCTCGATCCCCTCGGCGATGAACATGTCGCGGAAGGCGGCGGGATCGGCGGCGAGGCGGCGCTTCAGGAGCTCCACCTGCTTGTCGAAGAGGTCCGCCTCGTCGAGCGGGACGGGGTCCGTGCCACAGGGCTCGGCGGGGCGTGCGACGTCGTTCATCTGATGATCTCCGCATCGCAGTTGGCGACCACGCGCGCGATCCGCACCTTCAGTTCGTCGGTGACCGTGACCTTGTCGACGGCCCCGGCGATCAGATGGCCGATCTCCTTCGCGTTACCCGCCACCATCACCGTCGTCTTCTCGAAGAGCTCCGGCAGGTCCTGGTAACAGGTCTTGCAGTTGCTGCACTTCTCGGCCGCGTCGTCGGTCATCGCCACCGGCGCACCGCCGGTCGCGACCGTGGCGACGACCGGCGCAGGGGCCGGTGTGGCGCCACCGCCGAAGGACGCGGCGAAGCCGCCGCGCCCCGCCGGAGCGCCGGAGGCGGTGGCGAGTTCCGACATCGCCCGAGCGATCTCGTCGAGCGAATGTTCGCGCTCGGCGGCGAGCGCCGCATAGCGGCTCTTCAGCGCTTCGACCTCGTTGCGATGGGCGATGTCCATCGAGGCGATCGGCTGGCCGGCGAGATACTGGAGGGTGCGCCAGTACTTCCGCCGCTCGGCGACGAGATGGACGATCGCCGGGGCGACCGCCAGCTTCACCAGACGACCGTCGGTTTCGGTCGACCAGACGAAGGGCACCAGACCGGCGCGTTGCTTCGGATCGAGGTCGATGTACTCGTGGACCGGCACCCCTTCCATGCCGGTGGGCATCGGATGGAAGTGCTTCTTGAAACGGCCCTCGCCGAGGGCGAAGTCGGCCGGGGTCAGCGGCACCTCGAGCAACGCCGGTTTTCCCGCCTCGTCGACGTGGGCGATGGTACGCATCGACCAGTCGCGATCGGGATCCGGATTGCCGTCGAGCGACAGGCGATGGCGCGACGAATCGAGCCGCGGATCGTGGACGAACACCGGGCTCATGCGGCTTTCCACCGCCAGCCGGGCATGGCCGGCCGCCGCCGCGTCGCCGATCCCGTGTTCTGCCTGACAGGGGGTATACACGTCGAGCACCGCCGGCGCGTCGTTGTAGTTCAGCATCTCGACGACGTGCTTGAGGAAGTGCCCCTGCAGCGCCGTCGAGGACTGGACGACGAAGACGTCCGGATGGAAGGAGGCGATGAGGCCCAGTTCCTTGCGCTCCTCCTGCTTGCCGTCGTGGGCCCGACCGATGCGCGACAGGTCGGAATCCTGCGCGGTGAAGCTCGCGGTCGAGGCCTGACCACCGGTGTTGGAATAGGCGCCGGAGTTGAGCACCACCACCTTGACCGGGGTGCGAGTGGCGAGCAGCCGCGACAGCGCACCGAAACCGATGTCGTAGGTGGCGCCGTCACCGCCCATCGAGACGATGGTCGGCAATCGGGCGAGCTCGTCGGCGCTGAACCTCGTCCAGTCGAGGGTCTGGAGCTCGGCGTCGTGGATCAGCGGTTCGTAGGCGTCGTCGAGCTCGAGCCGGGCGACGCGCAACGCTTTGACCGCGTCGACCGCGCCGGCGACCAACCCTTCGAACAGGCCCTTGGCGAGCGGCGGACTGTCCTGGAACAGGCTGTTCACCCACGGATCGGTGTAGGGATTGAACGGGAAGGTCGAGGCGTAGACGCTCGAACAGCCGGTGGCGTTGGCGATCACCGTCGACGACGGGCCGTTGCCGCTCGGGCCGCTCTCCAACTCGTAGAGCCGGGTCTCGAGCACGGCGATGGTGGCATCGATGCGGGCGACCCGCGGGCCGGCGCCGAGATCGGCGGCGAGCGCCGTGCGCTTTTCGGCCAGGGCGCGCAGCAGGTCCTCGAGTTCGCGGATCTGGTGGCGATTGCGCGACTTGTGGAGGGCGTGGTTGGTCGCCACCACCTGCCGGATCGCCGTCACCTCGCCGCAGCCGCGGCAGGCGCCGTGACCGCCGGTGACCGCATAGTAGGCGGCGTGATCGAGGATCAGCCGCTTGGTGTCGCCGCCGGGGCCGGTGGCGTCGTCGGTGAAGCGCGCCGGGGTGTTGGGCAGATGCGCCAGCACATCGAAGCGCACCTGCAGCATTTCGACCAGTTTCTCGTCCTGGTCGCGGGCGACCAGCGCACCGGGACCGCAGACCTCGACGCATTCGAGGCAGCCGGAACATTTCCACGGATCGATCGTCGCCGAGAACAGCCCACCCGAACCGGGCTTGGCCTTCTCGGCCGCGTCGAAGAACGGCCGGGTGCAGGCGACCGGGAAGGTGGCGAGCGCTGCGGCGGTGCGCTTCACCGTGTCGACCACGACCGGGTCGTCGTCGCCGAGATCGGCGGCGGCGGCGAGGAAGAGATCGGCGAGCGGCGCGCCCTTGGCATTGCGCAGCGCCTCGCGCACGGTCACGGCGACGGGAAAGACCTGGGCGCGCAGCCCCTGTTGCCCGGCTTCGGTGGCGCCGGAGCGGGTGATCGCGGTCAGGATCAGGTCGTGGATCTCGTGCACGGTGTTGGGGATCGCCGCATCGGGGCATACCAGCGCGCATTCGAGGCAGCCGGTGCACAGGTCGGCGACGAACTCCGGCACGGTGCGGCGGAACAGGCCCTTGTCCTTGAAGGCGGCGGAGGCCGCCGGCATGAACAGACCGGTGCCGGGCAGGACCGGCGCATCGGCGATCGAGCCCTCGCGGAACGGGATGGCGACGACGTCGTCGTAGTAGTCCTGGTCGAGGAAGCCGGATTCGCCGACGCTGCGGGCGGCGTGTTCGAGCCCGGCGGAGAGCGCCACGCCCCGCGCCGCCGGTTTCGCCGGAGCGGCGTCCGCCTCAAGGAAGGCGGCGGCGTCGTAGTCGACCTTCACCGTCGCGGCGAGACCGTCGCGGATCACCGCCATGTTGCCGTCGACGATCGCGTCGCCCTTGGCGCCGAACTTCTTGGCGATGAGCTTGCGCGTCTTGTCGAGGATCGCCTCGGCCGAGGCCCCGGCGGCGACATGGTCGAGATGGCCGCAGACCGCGCCGATGAAGGCGATGCCCATCATACGGGTCTCGAGATCGGCCCGGGGCGCGTGGCGCTTGGCGACCTGGAAGGCGTCGATGACGAAGACGTCGAGCTTCTTCTCGCGGATCGTTCGGCGGGCGTGCGGCGGCAGCATCCTCCAGGTCTCGAGCGGCGTCGCCGACGACTGCAGGATGAAGGTGCCACCCGGCTTCAGCCCTTTCAGCGGGTTGGTGTGGGCGAAGGCCTTGTGGTCGGGCGAGACGACAATCTCGACCTCCTCGAGGTCGGCGTTGGTGATCTTCACCGGTTCGGGCGAGAGCGTGATGTAATAGTTGGTCGGCGCACCGGACTTCTCCGAGCCGTATTTCGGCGCCGCCTTGGAATGCAGGTCGAGAACGCCGGCGAGGATGTCGGTAAGGAGCTTGCCGGTGGCGATGGTGCCGTAGCCGCCGACCGAGTGGAAGCGGACGCGGAACGCGCCCTCGGGCAGGAGCTGCGGGTTCTCGCCCGTCTCCAGCGCCATCAGCTTCGTCTCCGGATAGGCGGCGGCGAGTTTGGTCTGCAGAGCCGCGAGCCGCGGCGACGGGTTCTTGGCGAAGAAGGTCGAGCCGAGATAGACGAGCGGCGCCACCTCGGACTTGTCCATGTTGTCGAAGGCCGCCACCAGATGGCGCGGCTGCAGATCGTGGGCGCCGAGCCCGAAGATCGCCGTGGTGACCCGCGGTACCGCCTCGATCGGAGGTACCCCAGTGTTGTGACCACCGTGAGCGTTTTCGAGCCCGCGATAGAGCGCCTGCATGACCAGGCCGGTGAGCACCGTCTGATCGGAACGCTCCAGCACCGTCACCGCCTTCTTGCCCTTCAACACCGCGACCAGTTCGGCTTCCGGGAACGGCTGGAGCAGCTTGATCGACACCACGCCGACCTTGCGGCCCGACCCACGCAGATGTTCGGCGACCGCTTCGGCGTCGTCGGTGACCGAGCCGAGGCCGACGACCACCGTCTCGGCATCGTCGCAGCGATAGGCCTTGACCGGCGCGTAGGCGCGGCCTGTCAGCTCGGAATACTCCGCCATCGCCTCGCGCACGAAGCGCGGCACGTCGACGGCGAAATGGGTGCGATGATCGACGCTGCCGGCCTGGAAGTCGGGCTGGTTCTGTACACCGCCGGTGAGGCCGGGATTGTGCGGATCGACGAGCGCCGGCACACGCTGGCGCGTACCCTTCTCGTGGGCGTTGATCCACTGGCGCCGCCACTGGCCGGCGAGGATCTCGGGAACCAGCGGCAGCGTCGCGGCGAGGCCGTCGCCGGCGGCGTCGGTCTCGATCGCCTCGGCGTTCGCCGCGAGATGGGCGCGCAGCACCTTGAGCTTCTCCGGATCGAAATCGCCGCGCCTGCGATCGAGCCACCGACCGAGCTGGAAGACACGCCCCTTGGCGCCGAACAGGATCTCCTGCGCCACCGTCGGTGCCTTCATCCGCCCCGCGGGATCGCCGACGAAGGCGCGCACCAGATCGTCCTCGGGCATCAGGGCTTCGCTCAGCATGTGGCTGGTGGCGAAACCGTCCATGGCGTTGGCGACCGGAATCAATGAATTGGCCGCCACCTTGTAGGAGATGACGGCCAGATCGGCGGCTTCTTGCGGGTTGGAGCCGAATACGATGGTGTAACCGGCCCCGAGCAGGGCATAGACGTCGTCGTGCCCCGCCATGACGTTCAGCGCGTGGCGTGAGACGACGCGCGCCGCGACGTGGAGGACGAAGCCGCCGACTTTCTTTCCGACCGTCACATAATGAGATTCCAGGCCATAGAGGATGCCCTGGCTCGAAGACGCGTTGGAGACATATTTTCCGCCGGTCAGTGCCGCACCGAGCGCGCCCGACTGTGCCGAGTGTTCGCCTTCCGGCTCGAAGAAGAACGGGTGCTTACCCCAGACGTTGACGCCACCTCCGGCGCGGAACGCTTCGAAGAGCTCGGAAATCTCGGTCGAAGGCGTGATCGGGTAGCCGATGACGCCGCCGCAGATCTGCGACATGACGTGCGCGACCGCGCCGTTCCCATGGATGACGGAGGGAATGCCGGGAAACTTCGTGTTCATGATGCGTGTCCGCTGAGCCGGCCGATGAGCCCCCCCGACGCGCCGACCGCGTCCGGGCTTCCACGGCGCGCCGAAAATAATACTCTACGACCTTCGACGTAATACGTTCGAACACTTGAATCTCACTACCTACGGATCGAACCGGGTCATGTCGGAGACCGGACAACGCAGTCGACCGACGGCCGTCGGCGTTGCGGAATCCGAGGCGCGGAGGGCGTACCGCCGAGCCCGGCGATCCGCTCCGAAGCCGTGAGTGACGGGGCGCTCTGTCGGTCGGGGTCCGCCGCCCGCGGCGGCCGATCCGAGCGAACGCGAAATGCTCGGGCGCTCCACGCGAAACGGATCGTGGCGAACGGCGCCCACTCACATACCGACCAGTCGGAATCCGGTCGTCGCCACCACCCGGCCCGAGCGGTCGAACACCGCCACTTCGAGCGCCACCGGGGCGGACTTGAGCAGCGCCGCGGCGGTGCGCCAGCCGGCTTCGGCGATCGGTGTGCCGAGATCGAATCCGGTCTCGCGCGCGATCTCCAGCACCTCGAGTGCGGTGTTGGCGGCGGCGACCCGTGCCACCACCTCGGGTGCGGCACCGGCGTCCGCCGCGACACGGGCGAGGAAGACGTGGTCGACCGAACCGCGCTTGGAATGGAGATCGGTCAGTCCCTGCGCCAGCTTGACCATCTTGGCCACACCACCGGCGACGGTGACGCGGGCGACCGGGTGGGTGTCGAGATACTTGAGCATACCGCCGACGAAGTCGCCCATCTCGATCAACTGCACCTCGTCGAGGCCGTGCATCGCCTGGACCGCCGCCTCGGTGGTCGCCCCGGTCGAGCCGGCGACGTGATCGAAGCCCATGGCGCGCGCCACGTCGATGCCGCGATGGATCGAGTGGATCCAGGCGGCACAGGAGAACGGCACGACGATACCGGTCGTCCCCAGGATCGACAGGCCGCCGACGATGCCGAGCCGCGGATTGAGCGTCTTCGCCGCGATCTTCTCGCCGTGCGGAATCGAGATCTCGACCTCGACGTCGGCCGCCACCCCGGCGGCTTCCGCCACCTCGCCGAGGGCGCGGGTGATCATGGCGCGCGGCACCGGGTTGATCGCCGGTTCGCCGACCGCGAGCGGCAGGCCGGGGCGCGTCACCGTGCCGACGCCCACCCCGGCGCGGAAGACGACGCCGGCGCCCGGTGCGGCGCGGCGAACCGTCGCGACGATCAGCGCACCGTGGGTGACGTCCGGGTCGTCGCCGGCGTCCTTGACCACGCCGGCGCGGGCGAATTCGCCGCCGGCTTCGGTCATCGCGAGGGCGAAGGCGGGGCGTTCGCCGCCGGGCAGCGCGATCTCGACCGGATCGGGAAAGCCGCGGCCGAGGAGCGCGGAAAAGGCGGTCTTGGCCGCGGCGGTGGCGCAAGCCCCCGTGGTCCAACCGCGACGCAGACGAGAATCCTTCGTATCTTCGGTCAAGGAGAGGTCGTCTTTCATCGTGCGAGTTGGTATCTGAACCGGGAAGGACGTCAACGGAGGGAATGCGCCATGATCGATCTCGGACCGCTCGGCCGGCACATGCCGACCTTCGAGCCGGGTTCCGTCTGGCTGGTGGGTGCCGGTCCCGGCGACCCGGGCCTGCTCACCGCCCGCGCCATCCACGCGCTCGGCACCGCCGACGTGCTGGTCTACGACGCCCTCGTGTCGCCGGCCATCCTCGAGCTGGTGCGCCAGGGCGCCGAGCTCGAATACGCCGGAAAGCGCGGCGGCAAGCCCTCGGCCAAGCAGCGCGACATCATCGACCGGCTGATCGAACTCGCCCGCCAGGGCAAGCGGGTGCTGCGCCTCAAGGGCGGCGATCCCTTCGTCTTCGGTCGCGGCGGCGAGGAGGCGTTGGCGCTTCACGCCGCCGGCGTTCCGTTCCACGTGGTGCCCGGCATCACCTCCGGCCTCGGCGGCCTCGCCGCCGCCGGCATCCCGGCGACCACCCGCGACACCAATCAGGCGATCATCCTGATGACCGGCCACTACGCCATGCAGGGGCCGGAGGCGATCGACTGGGCCGCCTTCGCCCGCACCGGGGTGCCGCTCGTGCTCTACATGGCGATGAACAACCTCGCGCCGATCACCGAGGAGCTGATGCGCGCCGGCATGGCGGCCGACACCCCCGTCGCCTTCGTCAACAAGGCGACGACGGCGGAGCAGCGCGTGCTCGTCTCCACCCTCGGCGCCGCCGTCGCAGACGTCGAGAAGGCCGGGATCGAGGCACCGGCGATCACCGTGATCGGCTCGATCGTCCCGGTCCGCGCCGCCCTCGGCTATCCCGACGCCTCCGTATGAGTGCGGCCGCGCCCCGAGGATTGCTGGTCGCGGCGCTGCGTTCGTCGAGCGGCAAGACCACGGTCACCCTCGGCCTGATGCGGGCGCTGGCGCGCCGTGGCCTCGCCGTCGCCGGCGCCAAATGCGGCCCCGACTACATCGATCCGGCCTTCCATGCCGCCGCGACCGGGCGGGCGAGCCTCAATCTCGACAGCTGGGCCATGCCCCCTGCCCTGCTCGCGCAGTCGGCGGGCGAGACCGCGGCCGGAGCCGATCTTCTGCTGGCGGAAGGCCTGATGGGCCTCTTCGACGGCGTGCCGGCCGATCCCGGCCGTTCCGGCTCCAGCGCCGACGTCGCGGCGGCTCTCGGCCTGCCGGTGGTGCTGGTCCACGACGTCTCCGGTCAATCCCAATCGGCGGCGGCGGCGATCGCCGGGGTGTGTGCCTACGCGCCCCGTCTCCGCCTGGCCGGGGTGATCCTCAACCGCGTCGGCTCGGAGCGCCACACTCGCCTCGTCACGGATGCCGTTCGGGCGATCGGCATCGAGGTCTTCGGGGCGATCCCGCGCACCGCCGACATCGCCGTACCGGAGCGCCATCTCGGCCTCGTCCAGGCGGCGGAGACGAGCGGTCTCGACCGCCTGATCGACCGCATGGCCGATCTCGTCGCCACCCATGTCGACCTCGATCGACTGACGGCGGCGGCCCCGCCGCTCGCCCCCACCGTGACCGAGGCGGCGCGGCCGCTGCCGCCACCGGGCCAACGCATCGCCATCGCCCATGATGCCGCCTTCGGTTTTCTCTATCCCCATCTCGTTTCCGGATGGCGCACGGCCGGAGCCGAGATCCGGGTCTTCTCACCGCTCGCCGACGAAGCACCGGACGAGACCTGCGACGTCTGTTGGCTGCCGGGCGGCTATCCCGAACTACACGCCGGACGGTTGGCGGGCGCCACGACCTTCCTCGCCGGCCTGCGCCGCTTCGCCACGACACGGGCCGTGCACGGCGAGTGCGGCGGCTACATGGTGCTCGGCCGCACCCTGACCGACGCCGACGGTGCGGTGCACCGGATGGCGGGGCTGCTCGACGTCGCCACCTCCTTCGCGAAACGCAAGATGCATCTCGGTTATCGCGCCGTGACCACCCTCGCCGACGGACCGCTCGGGCCGGCGGGGACGCGTCTACGCGGTCACGAGTTCCACTACGCCACCATCGTCGATCGCGGCGCCGATGCCCCCTTCGCCCTCGCCACCGACGCCTACGGCTCGTCGCCGGAGCCGACCGGCAGCCGCCGCGGGCGCGTCTCGGGCAGCTTCTTCCACGTCATCGCGCCGGCGTGAGGACAGCACGAGGGGACGGCACCCGGCGGGACCACGACCGCACGGTGATGCCTACCTCGTGGTTCTACCTATTGCGAGGTCCCGCCGCGACCTGCCAGCAATTCGCCTTCCGATCGTATCTGAGGTGGCCCCATGGAACGCGACGTCCTGACCCTCGGCCCGACCCACGATCCGATGATCGCCGAAGCGGCGATCGAACGGTTGGTGCGCCGCTTCTACGAGAGGGGCGACGTCGACGATCTGCTCGGGCCGATCTTCCGGGCCATTCCGAAGCTCGAGGAGCATCTCGGAGTGATCATCGACTTCTGGTCCCGGCAGTTGATCGGCTCGGACCGCTACACCGGCCGCCCCTTCCCGCCACACTGGAAGCTCGAGCTGACGCCGGAGCATTTCGACCGGTGGATGGCGCTGTTCTCCCGGACCGCACACGAGGAGCTGCCGGCCGATCTCGCCGAGAAGGCGATCGAGAAGGCCGGCCACATGTCGACGGCCTTCCAGGCGGCGATGTTCCCGTTGCGCGGCCCCGACGGGCGGCCGATGCGACTGCCGCGCGACTGACGGCGCCGGCCACGGTCGGTCGGCCGCAGGACGCCGGCGGCGACGGTTCGGTCGCCTCGGCCCCCCGGTCCCCGGTCCCCTTTCCCCTGTCGGGATCGGATCGCGATCCCGCTCGTCCTCACCTTCCGATCCCAGCGTAGAATTTCTGGTAACCGCCGAACCGGAGTGGACGTTTCATGTAAATTCCGTAGCGTAAACTCTAAGTATCCTCCCTCTCTACGTTTCATAAGGGTTTGTTAACGCAGATAACCCCAGATTTGATGTCGAGTGATCGGCCGATGTGAATCGAAACAGGGCATTCTGGATGGCACCTCGAATTTCTCCGACGACTCGGGAAGTGACGTTCCGCCCGGAGGAGATCATCGTCTCCAAAACCGACCTCAAGGGGCGCATCACCTACGCGAACCGCACCTTTTCGCAAGTCGCCGGTTACAGCCGCGACGAACTCATGGGCCAGCCCCACTCGATCATCCGCCACCCCGACATGCCGCGGGCGGTGTTCAAACTGCTCTGGGATCAGTTGGCGGAAGAGAAGGAAGTCTTCGCCTATGTGAAGAACATGGCGCGGAACGGCGATTTCTATTGGGTCTTCGCCCATGTGACCCCGTCCTACGACGCCTCGCGCCAGGTCGTCGGCTACCACTCCAACCGCCGGGTGCCCGACCGTCGGGTGATCAAGGACGTGATGGAGCCGGTCTATGCGGAGTTGCTGCGGATCGAAGCATCCCATGCCAACGCCAAGGACGGTCTGCGAGCTTCCTTCGCCCACCTCATCGACATCGTGAAATCGAAGGCGGCCAGCTATGACGAGCTCATCTTCGCGCTCTGAGGCATTGCTCCCGGGCGGTGTGGCACTCGTCGCGATCCTGGCGGCGGCGGCGGCCGTGTATCTCGGGTCGCCGATCGTGGCCCTCGCCTGTCTCGTCGTGGCGGCGGCGGCGGCCGGTCTCGCCACCTGGAACGCGCTGCGCATCGCATCGAGCATAGACCGCGCCATCGCCGTGTCGCGGGCCTTGGCCGCCGGCGATTTCGAGACCCGCGATCTGGTCTTCGACCAGTGGGGCATGGCCGGCCGCATGTCCGACGCGATCAACGACATGGCCGACCATCTCGACGCCTTCGTGCGTGAATCGAGTGCGGCAATGGATGCGGTGCGCCACAACCAGTACTACCGCCGCATCCTGCCGCACGGCATGAGCGGCGCGTTGCGGATGGCGTCCGACACCATCAACGAGGCCACCGACACCATCCAGGCGCGGATCGACGCCTTCAACGTCTCCACCTCCGACTTCGCCGATACCATCAATTCGATCGTCCAGAGCCTGATCGACGGCTCCCGCGACATGGGCGATGCCGCCACCCGCATGGGATCGGGGGCCGGCGTCACCGACGAGCGCGCCGCCTCCGTGGTCCGCACCTCGGCTTCGGCCTCCTCCGACGTCCAGGCCGTGGCGGATGCCGCCTCGGCGCTCTCGGCGTCGGCCAAGGGGATCGGCAACGAGGTCGACCGGTCGGCGGTCATCGCCCGCGGCGCCGTGACTCGCGCCGAGGAGACCGGACGGATCGTCTCCGGTCTTTCCGAGGCGGCGGAAAAGATCGGCGCGGTGATCGACCTCATCGATCAGATCGCGGCGCAGACCAATCTTCTCGCCCTCAACGCCACCATCGAGGCGGCGCGGGCCGGCGATGCGGGCCGCGGATTCGCCGTGGTCGCCCAGGAGGTCAAGACACTCGCCGAGCAGACCGGACGCGCCACCGGCGAGATCTCGCGTCACATCGGTGAGGTCCAGGCGGCGACCCGGGCTGCGGTCGATTCGATCCTCGGGATCGGCGAGACCATCGCCGAGATCGATGCGATCACCGCGGAGATGCGCCATTCGGTCGAGGCCCAGATCACCGCGACCACCGACATCGCCGACAACGTCGGCAACGCCTTCGAGGGCACCCGCGCGGTCACCGACAACATCCAGGGCATCTCCGCGATCGCCCGAGAGACGGCGACCCTGGCGGGCGGCATCCTGGAACGTACTCGGACGATCTCGTCGGAAGGCGATCGCCTCGCCTCCACCGTCAGGGAGTTCCTGGTGACGCTGCGGCGCGGCCCGCTCGATCGCCGCCACGGCCGGGCCGAGCGCGTGGCCACCGGTCACGGCGTCGAAGTCCGGTGCGGCGACGCGACGGAACGGGCGACCTGCGTCGACGTCTCGTTGACCGGCGCGCGGATCACCGCGGTGCCGAAGGTCGCCGTCGGCGATCGGATCGAAGTCAGCGGCGAGCCCGGTACGTCGTGCCCCTGTGTGGTGAAATGGGTCGGCGACGACGAATTCGGCGTCGAATTCCTCGCGGCGGAACTGTCCGAGAAGTCGATCGCCCGGTTGCGCCGACTGGTCGGCGACGCCCATTCGGTCGAGGATACGGGTCCGCGCCGGGCGCATGGGTGAGATTACCGATCGTTGAGGTGACGGGAGACCGTACCTCGTGCTGTTATGGAGCGCGGCCGGATGTTCTTCCGGCCGCTGCTCGTTTCTCGCCCCGAGGTCCTCATGCGGCTGCCGCTTTTTCCACTCGTCGTCCTGGCCGCGTCCCTCACCGGCGCCACTTGCGCCCATGCCCAGAGCGGAGCGCCGGCAGCGGCGCCTGTCACGGTCGCCAAGCCGGTGGTCAAGGAGGTGCGGGAACAGGTCGCCTTCACCGGACGCTTCGACGCCGTACGCGCGGTGCAGGTGAAGGCGCGGGTGGCGGGATATCTGCAGAAGATCGCCTTCACCGACGGCACCACCGTCAAGAAGGGCGATCTGCTCTTCGCCATCGATCCGCGCCCCTATCAGGCCGCCGTCGATCAGGCCGCCGCCGCCGTCACCGTGTCGGAGACGACGGTGCGTTTCGCCGCCGGCGACCTCGAACGCGCCACCCTGCTGCAGAAGACCGGCAACATCACCGAGCAGGTGTTCGACCAACGCCGCCAGGCCTATCTCCAGGCGGAGGCGAAACTCGCCGGCGACCGCGCAGCTCTGGCGGCGGCGCGACTCAATCTCGAGTTCACCGAGATCAAGGCGCCGATCGACGGCCGCCTGTCGCGGACGCTGGTGTCCGAGGGCACGCTCGTCGCCGCCAACGACACCCTGCTCACCTCCATCGTCTCCGCCGATCCGATCGACTTCTATTTCGACGTCGACGAGACCACCTTCCTCGGCTTCGAGCGTGCCGCCGCGGCCGGTGGCGACAAGGCGGCGATCATCGGCCTCGAAGGCGTGGTCGGCACCACCGACGAACCCGAACCGAAGCGCCGGGCACGGGTCGACTTCTTCGACAACCGGGTCGATCAGGCCTCCGGCACCATGCGGCTCCGTGCCAAGGTGGAGAATGCCGACCTGTTCCTCACTCCCGGCCTGTTCGGCAAGATCCGAGTGCCTCTCGGCGGACCCAAGCGCGGCATTCTCGTCCCCGACGAGGCGATCGCCTCCGATCAGACCCGACGCATCGTCTGGCTGGTCGCCGACGACGGCGCGACGACCCCGCGCCCCGTCGTCCCCGGACCGAAGATCGACGGCTGGCGGCTCGTCCGCTCCGGGCTCGAGGGCGGTGAGACCATCGCCGTCAACGGCCTGGTGCGCATCCGCCCCGGCGTCAAGGTGACACCGCAGATGGTGACGCTGCCACCGGTCGGCCCGGCGATCCCGACACCGCCTCCGCCCCCACCGGCGCCCGCGGCGCAACCGCCGGCGCAACCGGCCAAGTGAGGGGCGAGAGCCATGCGTTTCGCCCATTTCTTCGTTCACCGGCCGATCTTCGCCTCGGTGCTGTCGATCCTGCTGATCCTGGTCGGCTCGATCGCCTTCGTGAACCTACCGGTGTCGCAGTATCCCGAGATCGCACCGCCGACCATCGTCGTGCGGGCGAGCTATCCCGGCGCCGACGCCGAGACGGTGGCGGGCACCGTCGCCACCCCACTCGAGGAGCAGATCAACGGCGTCGAGGACATGCTCTACATGTCCTCCTACGCCTCGGCCGACGGCTCGATGGCGCTGACCATCACCTTCAAGCTCGGCACCGACCTCAACAAGGCGCAGGTCCTGGTCCAGAACCGGGTGGCGATCGCCATGCCGCGCCTGCCCTCCTCGGTGCAGGCGCTCGGCGTCACCACCACCAAGTCGTCGCCCGACATCATGATGGTCGTGGTGATGTATTCGCCGGACGGATCCCTCGATCCGCTCTACGTGTCGAACTACGCCCGTGCCAACGTCCGCGATCCTCTGCTGCGCCTCGACGGCGTCGGCGAGGTGACGATCTTCGGCGAGCGCCTCTACAGCCTGCGCATCTGGCTCGATCCCGACAAGCTGGCGAGCCTCGGGCTGACCGCCGACGACGCCGTCTCGGCGGTGCGCGCCCAGAACGTCCAGGTCTCCGGCGGTTCGATCGGCGGCCAGCCGGCGCCGAAGGACAACGCCTTCCAGTTCACGGTGAAGACGCAAGGGCGCTTCCAGGACGCCGGCCAGTTCGAACAGGTGATCGTCCGCTCCACCCCCGAAGGGCGCATCGTCCGCCTGAAGGACGTCGCCCGGGTCGAGATCGGGGCGCAGAGCTACGACAACCTGTCGTTCTTCGACGGCCAGTCCTCCGTCGGCATCGGCATCTTCCAACGGCCCGGCACCAACGCGCTCGCCGCGGCCAAGGAGATCCGCACCGCAATGGCCGACATCGCGCGAAGCTTCCCGCCGGGCGTCGCCTATTCCATTCCGTTCAATCCGACCGAATACATCCAGGCCTCGGTCGATGCGGTCTACGAGACACTGCTCGAGGCGGTGGTCCTGGTGGTCGTCGTCATCGTCCTCTTCCTGCAGAGCTGGCGTACCGCGATCATCCCGCTCGCCACCATCCCGGTGTCGCTGATCGGCACCTTCGCGGTGCTCTCGGCGCTGGGCTATTCGCTCAACAATCTGACTCTGTTCGGCCTGGTGCTGGCGATCGGCATCGTCGTCGACGACGCCATCGTCGTGGTCGAGAACGTCGAGCGCAACATCGCCGACGGACTGAAACCACGCGACGCCACCCACCAGACCATGGACGAGGTCGGCACGGCGCTCGTCGCCATCGCCCTGGTGCTCGCCGCCGTCTTCGTACCGGCGGCCTTCATCCCCGGCATCACCGGTCAGTTCTATCGCCAGTTCGCCGTCACCATCGCGGTGTCGACGGTGATCTCGGCATTCAACTCGCTGACCTTGTCGCCGGCACTCGCCGCCCTGCTCCTGAAGGCGCACGATCCCGGCCATGTGCCGCGCGGCGTCTTCGCCCGCCTGGGCCGACGGCTCGCCGACGGCTTCAACGCCGGCTTCGATCGGGTCGCCGGTGCCTACGCCGCGACGGTCGGTTTCGTGCTGCGCTTCAAGCTGGTGGCGCTCGTCGTCTACGCCGGGCTGATCGGCGCCACCGTATGGCTCGCCAAGACACTGCCGACCGGCTTCATCCCGACCCAGGACCAGGGCTATGCGCTGGTCATCGTCCAGTTGCCCGACGGCGCCTCGATCAGTCGCACCCAGGAGGTGGTCGCCAAGGCCGGGCAGATCGTGCGCGGCATCGAGGGCGTCGCCCACACCGTCGAGGTCGCCGGCATCAACGCCGCGACCTTCACCCCGGCCTCCAACGGCGCCATCCTGTTCGTGCCCTACGCCCCCTTCGAGGAGCGGCTGAAGACCGGGCGGACCTCGAACCTGCTGGTCGGCGAGATCCTGAAGAAGCTGGCGCCGATCCAGGAGGCCTTCACCGTGGCGGTACCGCCGCCGCCGGTGCGCGGTCTCGGCAATCAGGGCGGCTTCAAGCTGGAGATCCAGGAGAAGGATTCGGCCGACATGCGCCGCATCCTCGGCCTCACCTACCAGATGATGGGCATGGCGGCGCGCGATCCCGATCTGCGCGGCGTCTTCACCACCTTCACCGCTTCGACACCGCAGGTCCGGGTCGAGATCGACCGCACCAAGGCGCAGATGCTCAATGTGCCCGTGGAAGCGGTGTTCGCCGCCCTCCAACAGAACTTCGGCACGGCTTACGTCAACGATTTCAACGCCTTCGGCCGCGTCTATCAGGTTCGTGCCCAGGCCGACCAGCGCTTCCGCATGACCACCGAGGATCTCGCGCAGATCAAGGTGCGTTCGCAGACCGGCGCGCTGGTGCCGCTCGGCACCCTGGTCGAGATCTCCGACAGTGCCGGGCCGGCGCTGATCCAACGCTACAACATGTACACCGCCGTGCCGTTGCAGGGGTCGGCGGCACCGGGTGTGTCCTCCGGCGTGGCGCTCGACAAGATCGAGGCGATCGCCGCTCGCGTGCTGCCACCCGGCACCGGCTTCCAGTGGACCGAGCTCGCCTTCCAGGAGAAGCTCGCCGGCGGCTCGACCGTCTTCGTCTTCTCGCTCTCGGTACTCTTCGTCTTCCTGCTGCTCGCCGCACAGTACGAGAGCTGGGCCCTACCGCTCGCCATCATCCTGATCGTGCCGATGAGCGTCATGTCGGCGTTGGCCGGCGTGATGATGCGCGGCATGGACAACAACATCCTGACCCAGGTCGGCTTGGTGGTGCTGGTCGGCCTCGCCGCCAAGAACGCCATCCTGATCGTCGAATTCGCCAGCCAGGGCGAGATCCAGAACCGCAACGGCCCGGTCGCGGCGGTGATCGAGGCCTGCCGGCTCCGGCTCCGACCGATCCTGATGACCGCCTTCGCCTTCATCCTCGGCGTCCTGCCGCTGGTGATCGCACAGGGACCCGGCGCCGAGATGCGTCAGGCACTCGGCACCGCGGTGTTCTTCGGCATGGTCGGCGTGACCTTCTTCGGTCTGTTCCTGACGCCGGTCTTCTACGTCGCCATCCGCAGGACCACCGGCTGGTTCCGCAGCCGGGCGAAACGCGCCGCGGTGACGGCGAAGCGGGAGAGCGAACGGCCGGCGGAATGAGCGGCCGGGCGCCGCCCCCCGCACGATGCCCGCCCTCCCCCGTGGAGAGGTGTGGAAGGCGACCCGGATGCCGGTCCGCCGCGCCGCAGCGGCAACGAACGAAGCGAGCCGCCGAGATCACCCTCGGCGGCTCGTTCGTTCGCCGGTGCGTCGCCGCTCAGACGATCTTCGCCATCTCGTCGAAGTCGAGGCGTGGGCTGCGCGGGAACAGCGCGGCGGGGTCGCCGTGGCCGATGTTGATCAGGAAGATCGACTTCGCCTCCCCGTCGGGGAAGAAGGCGGCATCGGCCGCCGCCGCGTCGAAGCCGCCCATCGGGCCGGTGTCGAGGCCGACGGCGCGCAGAGCCAGGATGAGATAGGCGCCCTGCAGTGTCGCGTTCATCCGGGCCACCGCCTCGGCGCCGACCGGATCGCCGGCGAACCAGGACCGGGCATCGGTGTGTGGGAACAGCCGCGGCAGCAGATCGTAGAACTTCGGGTCGTAGGCGACGATCGCGGTCACCGGCGCCGCCATGGTCTTGTCGACGTTGCCGGGCGACAGCACCGCCTTCAGCCTCGCCTTGGCCTCGGCCGAGCGGACGAAGACGACCCGCAGCGGCTGCCCGTTGGCGCCGGTCGGCGCCATCTTGGCGAGATCGAGCGCAGCGGTGAGTTCGGTGTCGGAGACCGGCTCGGCGGTCCAGCCGTTGTGGGTGCGGGCTTCGCGGAAGAGGAGATCGAACGCAGCGGCGTCGAGTGTGGGCATGGGAACCTCGGGTCGGGGTGTCGGACGCGGCGTCGTCCGGAATGTCGGGCCGGCGACGCTCTTCGGGGAAATTGGGGTGCGCTCGCCGCTCGATCAACCGCCGACCCGGCGCGACGTGGTGTCGCTCGGGGAAACGCACCGTCGCCGTGGCGGCGACGATCGGCGGCGCGTCGATTCGATCAGGCGCGGCCGGAGACGAGTTCGGCATCTGCTCCGGCGAAGTCGAGGAGCAGGGTCTCGAGCGGGATCGGCCGGGCGATGTGATAGCCCTGAGCCATGTCGAGACCGATCTCGCGCAGGATCGTCAGCGTCTCCTCGTCCTCGACGAACTCGGCGACCGTGACCGCACCGATCTTGTGGCCGATGTCGTTGATGCTCTCGACGATCGCCCGGTCGACCGGGTTGTCCTTGAGTTTGCGGACGAACCCGCCGTCGATCTTGAGATAGTCGGCGGGGAAATGCTCGAGATAGGCGAAGGAGGAGACACCGGCGCCGAAGTCGTCGAGCATGATGGCGTATCCGGCGGCCCTGAGATCGGCCACCAGCTTCGCCGCATTGGTCAGGTTGTTGATCAGCGTGGTCTCGGTGATCTCGAAGCGCAGCCGATGCGGCGGCAACACCGAGCGCTCGAGTTCGGCGGCGAGGAAGTCGAGGAAGCCGGCGTCCTCCAGTGAATTGGCCGACAGGTTGATCGACACGGTGAGACGCGGCACCGCGAGGATGGCCGATCCGTAGGTGTGCAACACCCGACGGATGACCCATCGGTCGATGGCCGCCATCAGGCCGTAGCGCTCGGCGGCGGGAATGAAGACACCGGGTGAGAGAAGGTCTCCGGCCTCGTCACGCATCCGCACCAGCAGTTCGCAGTGGCGCTGGAGATGACCGGCGGGCCTGAGATCGAGGATCTCCTGGGCGTGGACGACGAAGCGGTCGGCATCGAGCGCGGCGCGGATGCCGGCGGCGGTGTGGAGCTCATGGTGATGGCGACGGGCGTCGCCCTCGGACGGGTGATAGACCGAGACACGGCTGCGCCCGGCCGCTTTCGCCGCATAACAGGCGACGTCGGCCCGGCTCATGACGTCGGCGGCGAGCGGTGTGTCGGCATCGATGCGGGCGACGCCGACCGAGGCGCCGACCTCGTAGACGCGTCGGTCCCAGGTGAACGGCACCCGTCCGATCCGTTCGAGCAGGCGCTCGGCGATGCGCTGGGCGTCGTCCTCGTCGCAATCGGCGAGCAGGATGCCGAATTCGTCGCCACCGAGGCGGGCGATGCGGTCCTGACGGCGCATCTGCTCGCGGATCACCCGCCCGACCTCGCGCAGCAGAGCGTCCCCGGCGGCGTGACCGGCGGTGTCGTTGACGATCTTGAAGCGATCGAGATCCAGGAAGCACAGGGCGTGCACCCGCCCCTCGCCACCCGCCGTGGCGCAGAACTCGCCGAGCTCGTGTTCGAAGGCGGTGCGATTGGGAAGGCCGGTCAACGCATCGTGACGGGCCATCTGCGCCAGTTCCTTCTGCAGAGTACGGGCGCGGGTGACGTCCTGGAACACCAGAACCGCACCGAGCACCTCCCCCGAGGGCCGGCGCACCGGCGAGGCAGACGCCTTGACGTCGACACGCGCACCGTCGCGGGCGACCAGGACGGCGCCCTCGTCGCGCGACACCCGATCGAGTCGGGTCAGGCACTGGGCCACCGTTCCCTCGATCGGCCGATCGTCACGCTCGTCGACGAGATGGAAGACGATTTCGACCGGCCGGTGCAGCGCCGCGGTCGCCGACCAACCGGTCAATTGCTCGGCGATCGGATTCATGAAGGTGACGAGGCCGGTGGCATCGGTACAGATGACGCCGTCACCGATCGAATGCAGGGTGATACGCAGGCGCTCCTTCTCCTCCTGGAGCGCTTCGGTGAGCTTGCGGTGTTCGGTGATGTCGGTGTGGGTGCCGATCATGCGCAGCGGCCGGCCGTCGGCGTCCCGGGCGATCACCTTGCCGCGGTCGAGGACCCACACCCAATGCCCCTGCTTGTGGAGCATGCGGAATTCGCATTCGAACTGAGAACTGCCGCCGGCGAGATGGATCTGTTCCTGCCGGAGCAGTCGCGGCAGATCGTGCGGATGGACGAGCGCCAGCCAGCCGTCCGCCTCGGTCGAGATGTCGCTCGGCTCGTAGCCGAGCATGCGCGCCCACATCGACGAATAGAAGGTGCTGCGTCGGCTGTAGTCGTAGTCCCACACCCCCTGCCCGGCGCTCTCCAGTGCGAAATTCCACCGGCTCTCGCTCTCCTCCAGCGCGGCTTCGGCTGTTTTGCGGGCCGAGATGTCCTGCATCTGGGCGATCATGTAGAGCGGTTCGCCGCTGCGCTCGTCGCGTACCAGCGAGACGGCGATGAAGGTCCACATCGGCGTACCGTTCTTGTGGAAGAACTGCTTCTCGAGTGAATAGTCGTCGATCTCGCCGACGAGGAGGCGCTTCATCCGCTCGGCGACCAGTTCGCGGTCGTCGCCGACGGTGAACTCGGCCGGCGAAAGGCCGATGATGTCCTCCGGCTCGTAACCGAGGAACTCGCCGAGCGCGCGGTTGACGGCCGTGCAGCGACCCTGGAGGTCGAGCAGCACCATGCCGAAGGGCGAGCGATCCATGGCGACACGGAAGTGCCGTTCGCTGGCCGCCAGGCGCTCCCGTTCGCGCGCCAGTTCGTCGATCAGCAACGCGATCGTGTAGGGCAACAGCAGCGCACCGGTGGCCCAGGGCCCGAAGAAGCTCCACTGGGTCGCGCCGAAGGATCCCACCACCCAACCGAAGAGCGAGGCGGCGAGCAGCGAGATCACCGTCGCAGAGCCGAGGATCGCGGCGGCCAGCGGGTTGAGCCGAATGGCGGCGACCAACACCGGCACCGCCATCAGCACGTTGGGCTGACCGACATGCGTGACCGTCACCAGGACGACCGCGCCCGCGGCCATGACCAGAAGCGTGGCTTCGGCGAGAGCGCGCGTCTCTAGGATCGCGGCGAAACGGCGACGGGTCGCGGACGCGGCGATCGGCAACACCAGCGCCGCACCGAGCGCATTACCGACCCACCACGTCGCCCACACCGATCGGAAATCGGCACCGAGACGTGCCTGGATCGCCGCCGCTCCGAGCGCCGCACCGATCGCCGGCGCGATCGCCCCGACGACCGTCAACGCCGCGAGGAACACCAGAATCGATCGATCGATCCGCCGCTCGCCGAGCCAGGAGAGACCGACATAGGCGAAACCGACTTCGAGGACGTCGACGGCGCCGAGCACCACCGACAGGTCGACGGACGTGCCGAAGAGCAGCGGCGCGCCGGTCCCCGCCGCCCAGATTCCGGCGAGGGTCGGGACGACGGGAATCGCCGGATTTCGCCACATCACCGTCACCGCGAAGGCCGTCGCGGGCCATAGGGCCGCGACTTCGCCGTAGGTGCGTGACAGGCCGAGACCGCCGAGGGCGAGCACCAGAAAGCCGAATGCGACCGCGAGAGCGGAGCCGTATCGCTTCGGGCTGTCGACCACCGGTTCTTCCATGAGGCGTCCGATCTCGTCGAACCTGCCGCGATCTCGCGCGACGACAACCGAAATTTCCCAGCCTCATCTTTCTCGGGACATCCCTAAGATTCGGTGAAGGCGGCCCCGCCTACGCTGGACCGGGGATGGGCGTGTCGTGGCGGCGCAGGAGAACCGGTGCCCGCAGATCGTCGTCACCGTGCGTCACACGCCGCCACCGCCGCCATCACCACCGATGCGAGCGTAGTTCGTCGGAAACAATTCGTTAACCAACCGGTTTCATCATCGAAACTTCCAGATGTCGCATCGCTTCTTCTCGTTCCGAAATTTCACTTGGTCGGAGAGCTGGATGACGACAACGTAGTTTCGACGCGCACTGCTTCGCTCGTCGGACGATCGAACGACTAGGAGGGTGTGTGATGGTCACCGAACAAGAGACGGAACGGCGGCTCCGCTTCGCCCGCATCGACCGCGCCACCCTGACGGTTCTACCGGAGGTCTGGAAGACCGTCGAACCGCACCTCGAAGCCGTGCTCCGCCGCTTCTACGAGCACGTCGGCCGCGAGCCGGAACTCGCCCGGCTCATCGGACCGCGTTCCACCGATCTCGCGCGGGCGCAACGGACACACTGGAGCCGGGTCTTTTCCGGGCGTTTCGACGACGAATACGTTCGCTCGGTGCGTGCCATCGGCCTCGCCCATCACCGCATCGGCCTCGAGCCGCGCTGGTACATCGGCGGCTATCAGTTCGTCCTCAACGAAGTCACCGCCCTTCTCGTCGCCGCGGCCGGTCGCGATCGGGCGCGACTCACCGAGCGGTTGCGGGCACTCAATCAGGCGGTGTTCCTCGACATGGACATCGCCATCAGCGTCTATCAGGACGTGCTGCTCGAAGAGCGGACGCGCCAGGCCGCCTTCGTCGAGGGTGAGATCACCCGTTTCAAGGGCGAAGCCGAGGCGATGCTCGGCGAGGTCGGCGGCTGTTCGGGCAGAATGCTCGGCACCGCCGAGGCACTCACCGGGATCGCCGCGTCCGCCCGCGATCAGGCGACCAGCGCCGCCGCCGCCGCCGAGGAAACCTCCACCATGGTGCAGTCGGTGGCGAGCGCCGCCGAAGAGCTCTCTGCCTCGATCGGCGAGATCGGCCGCCAGATCGGCGCGGCGACCGGCATCGTCGACCGGGCCAACGGCATGACCTCGCAGATGGCCGAAGCGGTCGAGGCGCTGGCTCACTCGGGCTCGCAGATCGGTGCGGTCGTCGGCCTGATCCAGGCGATCGCCGGACAGACCAATCTCCTCGCCCTCAACGCCACCATCGAAGCGGCCCGCGCCGGCGAGGCCGGACGCGGCTTCGCGGTTGTCGCGTCGGAGGTGAAGAACCTCGCCGGCCAGACCGCGAAGGCGACCGAAGAGATCTCGCGACGAGTGGCCGACATCCAGTCGGGAACCGGCCGGGCGGTCGACGCCATCGACGAGATCGGCAGGATCATGCGCGACATCGGCGGCGTCACCGCTTCGATCGCCGCCGCGATCGAAGAACAGGGTGCCGTCACCCAGGACATCGCCGGATCGGTGGCCCAGGCCGCCGATGGCACCGTCGTCCTGGCGCGCTCGGTGGCGGCCGTGGAGACGGCGATCACCGAGACAGGGCGCAACGCCGTCGACGTCGACACCGTCGCCAAGGCCTTCGGCGCGCAGACCGGCAGCCTCGCCGATACGGTGCGCCTCTTCCTCGACGCCCTGCGGCGAGGGCCGGAAGGGACCCGACGGGTCGGCTGACTCCGCCCCTCGCCCGCGATCGCTCAGGGCACCAGCACCGCGGCGCCGACGAAGCGTCCCGCCCTCAGATCGTCGAGCGCGACGTTCGCCGCCTCGAGCGGATAGGTGTGGGTGGCGATGTGCGGCTTCGCCCGACGCGCCACGGCGAGGAAGTCGCGGGCGTCGGCGCGCGTCAGGTTGGCGACCGACACGACCTCGCGTTCCTGCCACAAGAGCGCATAGGGAAAGGCGGGGATGTCCGACATGTGGATGCCGCCGCACACCACCCGCCCGCCCTTCTTCACCACCCGCAACGCCTCGGGCACCAGGTCGCCGACCGGAGCGAAGATGATCGCCGCGTCGAGCGGTTCGGGCGGCGTCGCCCCGGCGTCACCGGCCCAGTCGCAGCCGAGCGACCGCGCGAAACCCTGCGCTTCCGCGTCTCCCGGTCGGGTGAAGGCGAAGACGCGGCGCCCCTGGTGCTTCGCCACCTGCGCGACGATGTGGGCAGCGGCACCGAAGCCGTAGAGGCCGAGCACTCTGCCCTGCCCGGCCCTCACCAGGGAACGCCAGCCGATGAGGCCGGCGCACATCAGCGGCGCGGCGGCGACGTCGTCGAGGTCGAGATCGCCGAGCGGCACGGCGAAGGCGGCGTCCGCCACCACATGGCTGGCGAAACCGCCGTCACGGTCCCAGCCGGTGAAAGCCGGCGCGTCGCAGAGGTTCTCGGCACCGCTCGCACACCACGGGCAGGTGCCGCAGGTGTGGCCGAGCCAGGGGATGCCGACCCGCTCGCCGAGGGCGAGATCGGTGACGCCCGCCCCGAGAACGTCGATGCGGCCGACGATCTCGTGACCGGGCACGATCGGCGAGCGATGGGGGGTCAGGTCGCCGTCGACCACGTGCAGATCGGTGCGGCAGACGGCGCAGGCGGCGACCTTCACCCGGATCTCACCGGGGCCGGGAAGCGGATCCGGTCGCTCCTCGAGCACCAGAGGTGTCTTCGGTCGCCGGAGCACCATCGCGCGCATGGGTCGTCCTCCGATCGGGCGGCTGGTCGGATCCTAAAGCGGCCCACGGCCGGCGGGCAGTCGTTGGACTGCTGAGCGGCCCTCGCGGCGGTGCACTGGCGCGGTCGCCCGCCACCACCCATATTGAACCCACCCACCCGCGCCGCGTGCGCCCCTCCCCGCTCGAGGACTTCCGATGCCGTCTCTGTTCGATCCGCTCGTCGCCGGCGAGCTCGCCCTGCGCAACCGCATCGTCATGGCGCCGCTCACCCGCTGCCGCGCCGGCGCCGGCCGGGTCCCGACCGATCTCAACGTCGAATACTACGTCCAGCGCGCCGACGCCGGCATGATCCTGACCGAGGCGACGGCGGTGACGCCGAAAGGCGTCGGCTATCCCGACACCCCCGGCCTGTGGTCGGCCGAGCAGGTCGCCGGCTGGCGTAGGGTCACCGAGGCGGTCCATGCGAAGGGCGGGCTGATCGTCGCTCAGCTCTGGCACGTCGGCCGCATCTCCGACCCGGTCTATCTCGACGGCGATCTGCCGGTCGCCCCGAGCGCGGTGCAGCCCGCCGGTCACGTCACGCTGCAACGGCCGAAGCGGCCGTTCGTCACGCCGCGGGCGCTGGCGATCGAGGAGATCCCGGCCATCGTCACCGCCTACGCCGACGCCGCGGCGAACGCCGAGGCGGCCGGGTTCGACGGGGTCGAGATCCACGCCGCCAACGGCTACCTGATCGACCAGTTCCTCCAGGACAAGACCAATCTCCGCACCGATGCCTACGGCGGCTCCGTCGAGAACCGGGCGCGTTTCCTGCTCGAGGTGACCGACGCGGTCGTCGCGGTGTGGGGACCCGGCCGGGTCGGCATCCATCTTGCCCCGCGCTGCGACGCCAACGACGCCGGCGACTCGAACCCGCGCGCCGTCTTCACCCATGTCGCCCGCGAACTGGCGAAACGGAAGCTCGCCTTCCTCTTCCTGCGCGAACGCCTCGCCGACGACAGCCTGCTCCCCGAGATCAAGCGGCTCTTCGGCGGCGTGGTGATCGCCAACGAGGGACTGACCCGGGAGAGCGCCCAGGCGCTCCTCGACGCCGGTACGGCCGATGCCGCCGCCTGGGGCAAGGCCTACATCGCCAACCCGGATCTCCTCGGCCGCCTCGCCAAGGACGCTCCGCAGAACCCGCTCGACGTCGCCACCCTCTACGGCAACGACAACGGCCCGAAGGGCTACACCGACTATCCGGCGCTGGAAGCGGCGGAGGTGTGAGGGCGCGACGACGTTCGAACCCCGCGATGCCTCACCCGTCGATCAGTTCGAAGCGGTCGACATCGACGAGGCCCTTGTCGGTCACCTTGAGGTGGGGGATGACCGGCAGCGGCAGGAAGGCCATCTGCAGGAACGGCTCGGTCAGCGTCACCCCGAGCCCCTTCGCCGCGGCGCGTAGCGGCACCAACTGGTCGTGCACCGTCTCGTGGGAGCCGAGGCTCATCAGCCCGGCGCTCGCCAGCGGCAGTTCGGCCAGCACCCGCCCGCCCTCGACCACGACGAAGCCGCCCTCGATCTCGGCCATCCGATTGACCGCCGCCGCCATGTCGGCGTCGTCGGCGCCGCACACAGTGATGTTGTGGCTGTCGTGGCCGACGGAAGCGGCGATGGCGCCGCGCTTCAGGCCGAAGCCTTGGGTGAAGGCACGACCGATGCCGCCGGTCAGGCCGTGGCGTTCGACCACAGCGATCTTGATCACGTCCCGATCGAGATCGACCCGCCGCGCGCCGTCGACGAAGGGCAGCGTCAGGTCGCGCCGCTCGGTGACGATACGGCCGGGCAGGATGCCGATCACCGGGGTCGACGGCCCGGCGCCGGGGGTTCGGAAGTCGGCCGCCTCGACGTGCCGCGCCTTGATCGACCGCCGTCCGATCGGCGCGATCGGCCGCCGCGTCGCGAACAACGCCTCGTCCACCGGCCGGCCGGCGGAGATCACCCGCGACACCCGGCAGTCCTCGAAATCGTCGAGGATCGCCAGATCGGCCCGCCACCCGGGGGCGACCAGACCACGGTCGTGCAGGCGGAAGGCCCGCGCCGCCGACCACGAAGCGGCACGGTAGGCGGCGAGCGGCGGCACCCCGAGGCGGATCGCGGTGCGGACGACGAAGTCGAGGTGGCCCTCCTCGGCGATGTCGAGCGGATTGCGGTCGTCGGTGCAGAACGCCATGAACGGGCTGGTGCGCTCGGTCAGCACCGGCGCCAGCAGGTGCAGGTCCTTCGACACCGAGCCCTCGCGGATCAGCACGGTCATGCCCTTGCGGATCTTCTCCAGCGCCTCGTCGGTGGTGGTCGCCTCGTGATCGGTGCGGATACCGGCGGCGAGATAGCCGTTGAGGTCCTTGCCGCGCATCAGCGGCGCATGGCCGTCGATGTGGCGGCCGGCGAAGGCGGCGAGCTTGGCCATGCATCCGGGATCGTGGGCGAAGACGCCGGGGACGTTCATGAACTCGGCGAGGCCGAGCACCTTGGGGTGGTCGGCGAAGGCGAGGAGATCGTCGGCCGAGAGCCGCGCCCCGGCGGTCTCGAGATGGTCGGTCGAGGGCACGCAACTCGACAACATGACGCGCAGATCGACGATCGTCGTCTCCGCCGAGGCGAGGAAGAATTCGAGCGCGGCGCGGCCGAGCACGTTGCCGATCTCGTGCGGATCGCAGATCGCCGTGGTGACACCATGGGGAACGACGCAACGATCGAACTCCTGCGGGGTGAGCAGCGAACTCTCGACGTGGAGATGGCTGTCGACGAAGCCGGGAACGATCACCTGCCCCGAGACGTCGATCTCGCGACGCCCGCGATAGTCGCCGAAGGTGCCGACGATCAGGTCGTCGCAGATCGCGACGTCGGAGTGGACGAGCTCGCCGGTGACGAGGTCGAGGAAGCGCCCACCCTTCAGCACCAGATCGGCGGCGGCGACGCCGCGACCCTGGTCGACGGCACGGGCGATACGGTCCTCGATGCGAGCGGTCATCGATCGACTCCTGTGTCGCTCCCCACCTCAGGATACATACGTAGGGCGCAGACGGCCAGACGGCACGCGGCGCCGGCGAAACGATCGTCGACCCGGCGAGCAGCTGTCCCGATGCCTGGAAATCGAGCGGCTCCGACCGGGTGCAATTCATGAAAACCCCATTATAAAGAAGTTGGTGCGGGCGCCGTCCGGTCCCGACGGCGCGAACGGGAGATGTCCCGTGCGTCGTGATCGAACGGCCGGCACCGGCGCCGCGGGAGGAAACCGGCGAGCGTAGCGACGAATGCCGACGCGCCATCCGGCGCGAAGTACGAGCCGGCGCCGACCGGCACCGAGAACGAGCCGGCGCCGACCGGCACCGAGAACGAGCCGGCGCCGACCGGCGCGAAGAACAAGGCCGACGCGCCGACCGGCGCGAAGAACAAGAAGGTGAGTCCGATGGTTCATTCGACCCGCATGGCCGCGTTCGCGGCGGCCCTCCTCGCCACCACCGGTCTCGCGGCCGCCGACCCGATCAAGGTCGGCTTCGTCTCGACCCTGTCGGGGCCGTCCGCCGCCCTCGGCGTCCACATGCGCGACGGCTTCCAGCTGGCGGTGAAGGAACTGGGGGGCAAACTCGGCGGCCAGGCGGCGGAAGTGATCGTCGTCGACGACGAGCTGAAGCCGGACGTCGCCGTCACCAAGGTCAAGGCGCTGATCGAGCGCGACAAGGTCGACGTCGTCGCCGGCGTCGTCTTCTCCAACGTCATGATGGCGATCGCCAAGCCGGTGTTCGAGGCCGAGACGCCGCTCGTCTCCGGCAACGCCGGCCCCTCGCCGCTCGCCGGCAAGGGCTGTTCGCCGTTCTTCTATTCGGCCTCCTATCAGAACGACCAGAACCACGAGACCATGGGCGCCTACGCCCAGTCGAAGGGTTACAAGAAGGTCGTCCTGATGACGCCCAACTATCAGGCGGGCAAGGACTCGATGGCGGGCTTCAAGCGTGCCTACAAGGGCGAAGTGATCGACGAGATCTTCACGCCGCTCGGCCAGCTCGACTTCTCCGCCGAACTGACCAAGATCGCCGCCGCCAACCCCGACGCGGTCTTCACCTTCATGCCGGGCGGCATGGGCGTGAACCTGGTCAAGCAGTGGACCCAGGCCGGCCTCGGCGCCAAGATCCCGTTCCTCTCGGCCTTCACCGTCGACGAGACGACGCTGCCCGCCACCCAGGACGCGGCGGTCGGCCTCTTGTCCGGCGCGGAATGGGCGCCGAACCTCGACACGGCCGAGAACAAGGCCTTCGTCGCGGCCTACGAGAAGGAATACGGCGTCGTCCCCTCGCTCTATGCGGCCCAAGGGTACGACGCGGCCAAGCTCATCGACGGAGCGCTGAAGGCCGCCGGCGGCAAGGTCTCCGACAAGGACGCCTTCCGCAAGGCGATGCTGTCGGCGCCGTTCAAGTCGGTGCGCGGCGGCTTCGCCTTCTCGCCCAACGGCTTCCCGAAACAGGACTTCTACGTCGTCAAGGCGGTGAAGCGGGCCGACGGCAAGTACGCCACCGAGATCGTCTCCAAGGTCTTCGACAAGGCCGGCGACGCCTACGGGGCGGAGTGTGCGCTGAAGTGAGGCGAGGCGCGGCACTCCCGATGGGACTGCGGCCGCCCTCACGCACGGCGCGCTCCCTCCCCCTTCGCGGGGGAGGGTCGGAGTGGGGGTCGTTTCCCCGAGCGAGAGCCTGACGGGGAACGCGGTGAAGTGTGCCGTCCGTCTCGAACCGGAGCCCGCCGCGCCGACCCCATCCGACCCGGCTTCGCCGGGCCACCTCCCCCGCAAAGGGAGGAGGGAGTGCTCGACGGCGAGGCCGTAACCCGTCCACCTCTCTCGCCGTCGGGTCGCCGGGTCGAGCCCGGCGATGACGGGGAGAGAGAGCCGGCGCCGCCGAACGCCACCTCGCGGCACCCGCCGAACGCATCCACCCGACCGAGACCACCCACCACCATCCCATCCGGTTCGATGTCCCTCACGCTCCTCCTCGTCCAGATCCTCAACGGCCTGCAGTTCGGCGTGATCCTGTTCCTGGTCGCGGCGGGGCTGACGCTCGTCTTCGGGGTGATGGACTTCGTCAACCTGGCCCACGGCGTCCAGTACATGATCGGCGCCTACCTGACCGCGACCGCGGTGGCGGCGACCGGTAACTTCGGGCTCGGCCTCGCCCTCGGACTGGCGGCGGCGCTGGTGCTCGGTCTGGTGATGGAGGTGGTGCTCTTCCGACATCTCACCCGGCGCGATCATCTCGAACAGGTACTCGCCACCTTCGGCGTCATCCTGGTGGCGACCGACGGGGTGAAGATGATCTTCGGCCCGGCACCGATCGCGCTCGGCGTGCCGGCGGCACTCTCCGGCTCGGTGGTGCTGATGCCGGGGCTGCTCTATCCGGTGTGGCGGCTGGCGATCATCGCTTCCGGGCTCTTCGTCGCCTTCCTGTTGTGGTTCCTGATCACCCGGACGCGCATCGGCATGTTGGTGCGCGCCGGCTCGACCCATCCGGAGATGGTCTCGGCGCTCGGGGTCGACATCGATCGGCTGTTCCTCTTCGTCTTCGCCTTCGGCGCCATGCTCGCCGGCTTCTCCGGCGCCATGGCCGGGCCGATCCTGTCGGTCGAGCCGCACATGGGCGACACGGTGCTGATCCTCGCCTTCGTCGTCATCGTCATCGGCGGCATCGGCTCGGTGCGCGGGGCGCTGGTCGCCTCGCTGATCGTCGGGCTGGTCGACACGCTCGGCCGCGCCTTCGCCACCGACCTCCTGCGCCTCGTCGTCGATCGCTCCGCCGCCGCCCAGGCCGGGCCGGCGATCGCCTCGATGGCGATCTACCTGTTCATGGCGGCCGTGCTGATCTTCAAACCCTCCGGTCTCTTCACCGGCGAACGGGCGACCTGGACGAAATGACCGGCGCCCCCTCCTCCACACCCGCGCTCGGCCGCCTCGCCGGCCTCGCCCATCATCCGGCGGCCGCGATCCTCGTTCTGGCGGCCGCGGTGGCGGCGGGACAGATCCTCGGTCAAGGCTTCTGGGTGACACTCGCCGGACGGGCGGCGATCCTGGCGCTGGCGGCGCTGTCGCTCGGTTTCGTCCTCGGCCAGGGCGGCCTCGTCAGCTTCGGCCATGCCGCGCCGTTCGGCATCGGCGCCTATGTGGTGCTGATCGCCGGCGAGGCCGGCATTCGCGACGTCTTCGCCCTCCTCCCCCTCGCCTTCCTCGGCGGCGCCATCTTCGCCCTGCCGACCGGCGCCTTGGCGCTGCGCACCCGCGGCGTCTACTTCATCATGATCACCCTGGCCTTCGCCCAGATGGCCTATTTCGTCTTCTCGGCGCTGGCGGCCTACGGCGGCGACGACGGCATGAGCATCGCCGGGCGCGCCACCCTCTTCGGCGCCAAGCTCTTCCGCTCGGAGGCGAACCTCGCCTGGCTCGCCGTCGTCGTGCTGGCCGGGGTGTCGGCGTTCCTGCACCGGGCGACGCGGGCGCGCTTCGGCTCGGTGCTCCGGGCGGCACGCGACAACGAGGAGCGCACCGCCGCCCTCGGCTTCTCGGTGTTCCGTACCCGCCTCGTCGCCTATGCACTCGCCGCCGGCCTCGCGGCGATCGCCGGCGCGCTGATGGCGGAGCAGACCGGCTTCGTCTCGCCGGCGCTGATGAACTGGCATCGCTCCGGCGAACTCATCGTCATGGTGGTGCTCGGCGGCTCGCGCCGGCTGTCCGGCGCGGTCGCCGGGGCGATCGCCATCGTCCTCATCGAGGAGTTCCTCGGCTCGCTCACCGAATATTGGAAGCTCGGCCTCGGCCTCGTCATCCTCGCCGTGGTGGCGGCACGGGTCGCCGATCTGACGCGGCTGATCGGGAGGCGGGCATGAGCGAGCCGATCCTGCGCCTCGACGACATCCACAAGCGTTACGGCGCCCTCCCCGTCTCCGACCACGTGTCGCTCGAGGTCGGTGCGCGCGAGATCCACGCCCTCATCGGCCCCAACGGTGCCGGTAAGTCGACGCTGGTCGGCGAGATCGCCGGATCGATCCGGCCGGACGGCGGCCGCGTCGTCTTCGACGGACGCGACGTCACCCGCATGGGCGTCACCCGCCGCGCCCGGCTCGGCCTCGCGCGCGTCTTCCAGACCTCGAACGTCGTCACCGGCTTCACCGCCCTCGACAACGTCGTCCTGGCGGCGGCCGCGACCGACGGAACCTCCTTCCGCTTCTTCCGGCCGCTCGCGGCGGAGCGGTTCCTGCGCGACCGCGCCATGGCGGCGCTCGACCGGGTCGGGCTCGTCGGCCGTGAGACCGTGCTCGCCGGGGCACTGGCGCATGGCGAGAAGCGGGCGCTGGAACTCGCCATGGGCCTCGTCCAGGAGCCGAAATTCCTGCTGCTCGACGAACCGATGGCCGGCACCGGTCGCGAGGAGACCGAGCGGCTCACCGAACTCCTCGCCTCCTTCGACGGCAAGATCCCGATGCTGATCGTCGAACACGACATGGCGACGGTGTTCCGTCTCGCCCACCGCATCACCGTGCTGATCGGCGGAGCGGTGGCGATCACCGGCACCGCCGACGAGATCCGCGCCGACCCGCAGGTCCGCAGTGCCTATCTCGGCGAGGAGGCCGCATGAGCGAGCCGACGCCCCTCGTCGCCCTCGAACACGTCGACGCCGGCTACGGCGAGGCGCGGGTGCTGTTCGATCTCTCGCTCGCGGTCGCCGCCGGCGAGGTGGTGACCCTGATGGGCCGCAACGGCATGGGCAAGTCGACCACCATCAAGACCCTCTTCGGCCTGGTGGAGCCGACCGCCGGGCGGCTGACCGTGCGCGGGCGCGACATGACCGGCCGGCCACCGCACGAGATCGCCCGTCAGGGGCTCGGGCTGGTGCCGGAAGGCCGGCAGATCTTCACCCGCCTCACCGTCGAGGAGAACCTCCTCGCCACCGCCGCGCCCGGCCGTCGCGGCGCCTGGACGCTCGGCGCGGTCCATCGCCTTTTCCCCCGCCTCGCCGAGCGGCGCGTCAATCTCGGCAACCAGCTCTCCGGCGGCGAGCAGCAGATGCTGGCGATCGGCCGAGCATTGATGACCAATCCGGATCTTCTCGTCCTCGACGAGGCGACCGAGGGCCTCGCCCCGGTGCTGCGCGACGAGATCTGGGCGGCACTCGCCATCCTCAAGGGCGAGGGGCTGGCGATCCTGGTGGTCGACAAGCACCTCGAGGCGTCGATGCGCCTCTCCGATCGCCACATCGTCATGGAGAAGGGCCGCATCGTCTGGCAGGGCGCCTCCACCGCCCTCGCCACCGACCGCACCCTCGCCACTCGCCACCTGGAACTGTGACGCCGCCGCCCGCTCCGGAGACACCGCCGATGACCGATCCGAACGCCGCGCCCGCCATCGACCCGGTGATGGAGGCGGCCTTCGTTTCCGACCAGCGCCGTGCCCGTTGGCCGACGACGATCGCCGGATTCGAAGCGGCGAGCGCCGAGGTGACGCGCCTTCCGGGCTTCACCGCCGACATCGCCTACGGGGCGCATCCGCGACAGTGCTTCGACCGTTTCGCTCCGGTCGCCGCGCCGCGCGGCCTCCTCTTCTACCTCCATCCCGGCTACTGGCAGATGCGCGACAGAACGCTCTTCCGCTGCCTGATGCCGGTCTTCGCCGAGATGGGGCTCGACGTCGCCACCGTCGGCTATCCGCTGTGCCCGGAGGCGAGCGTCGCCGAACTGACCGAGGCGGTCCGGGCCGCCGTACCGGCCCTCGTCGCCGACATGCGGGCGCGGCATGGCCGCGACCTGCCGATCATCGCCGCCGGACACTCCGCCGGCGGCCACCTCGCCGTCGAGGTCGCCCTCACCGACTGGTCCGGCCGCGGCCTCACGCCGACGACGATCTCCGCGGTGGTGGCGCTCTCCGGCGTCTACGATCTCGAACCACTGGTCCCGACGTCGCTGAACGCCGCACTGCGTCTCGACCCGGCGAGCGCGCGATCGGCCTCGCCGATCCATCGTGTCGGCGCCCGCGGCTGCCCCGCCCTCTTCGCCGTCGGCGGCGACGAAACCGCGGCCTTCGTCGAGCAGAACCGGCGGATGGCCGAGGTCTGGCGGGCCGCCGGCCACGAGGCGTGGGCGCTCGAGTGCCCGGGAGACGACCATTTCTCCCTGATCACACGTCTGATGGAGCGGGGAAGCCCGCTCCACGCCGCTGCCGCCGACCTCGTCGACCGCGCCTGCCCGGCGGGCTGAGCTCCCGGCGAACCGCGACCGGCCGCAAGCCGGTCAGGCGCGCGCCGTGGCGACGAGCGAGCGGCGATGGCCGGCGTGGCCGATGTTCCAGGCGAGCGGTTCGACGTCGAAGCCGGCGGCATCGAGCACCGCGCCGATCTCGTCGAGGCGCCAGGTGGTGAGGCCGAGGTGGCTGCGCATGCGGCCGTAGTCGGATCGCAGAGTGCGCAAGAGCCCCCTCAGCGCATCGAGGAAGAACCCCTCGCGCCAAGCGAACCGCAGGAGCGCCACGACATCGGCGAGGACGCCGGTGTCGGGGGCGAGGATGTCGCCGACGACGAGACGGCCGCCCGGTTTCAGGCACGACCGCAACCGCTCGAACAGTCCCGGCAGGTCGGCCTTGGGGATGTACTGGAGCACCGAGATCAGCAGCACCAGATCGCAGTCGCGCCGTCCCGTCGGCAGTTCCTCGGCGACCTCGATCCCGGCGATGCCGGCGAAGCGGCGACGCAGCACCTCGGCCCGTGACGGCGCCGCGTCGTGGAGAAGCACCCGAGCGCCGCGCGCCGCCAGTGCCGGAGCCATCAGAGCCTCGCCGCAGCCGTAGTCGAGGAGAGTGAAGGGTGGCGTCGGCAGGAGCGGCCGCAGCGCCTCGAAGAGCCCGTGGTAGTGCGCTTCGAGATGGCGTGGGCTCACATAGAGTGAGACGTCGCCGTCCCAGTAGTCGAGCCAATCTCCTGCCGTCGGCATGTCGTTCCCCCGTCGTCGACCGGCTTCTCGCGAGCCTTCGGTCGAACGAACGGTGAGAAGCCCGCTCCGTACGGCCGTGGTCGATCCTCGACGACGACCTTGCCGTGAACCGGGCGGCCCGCCAAGTGCCGATCCGTCAGAAGTCGAAGGACACGAGGATCGATCGCGTCACCGGCCACGACGATACGGTGATCATCGCCTCGGACGCACCACGGCGGAGCCGACACCGGATCGCCGTCGAGTCGGGACGAAGCACTGAGCGTTGGTGGGCGGTGAGGGGATCGAACCCCCGACCAACGGCGTGTAAAACCGTCGCTCTACCGCTGAGCTAACCGCCCCCACCTGCGTCCGCCACCGTCGGCGGTACCTGTCGCGACGGGCACCTGCCGACCCGGGCCCGCCCGTGCGGGCGCAGCGATAGCAGATTGCCGCGACAGGGAAAAGGGCGTGCGCCGACACCCCGTGAATGCGAAACGATCCGGCACGGGTGGCGTGCCGGATCGTCCGATGTCGTCGACGTGCAGGCGCCGAGGCGATGGCGCGGACCGGCGGACCGGCCCGATCGCGTCAGCCGTTGACGGCGTCCTTGAGGGCCTTGCCGGCGCGGAACTTGGCAGCCTTCTGCGCGGGAATCGCGATGGTCTCGCCGGTGCGCGGGTTGCGGCCCTCGGAGGCGGCGCGGGTGGAGACGACGAAGTTGCCGAAGCCGGCGATCTTGACGTCGTCGCCCTTGGCGAGCGCGGCCGTGATCGCGTCGAAGGTGGCCTCGACGGCCTCGCCGGCCGCAACCTTGGTCTGCCCGGTCTTGGCCGCCACTTCGGCGATCAGGTCGTTCTTGTTCATGTCGTGCTTCCTTCGGTTCTGGACTGGTGGTAGCTCGGCGTGGCCACCGATGGTGCTACCGGACGTGAGCGCGAGGCGGCCAGCGGCTCGTTCCTCCCCTCGTCACGCCGGAATGGACGTTCCGCTCGATCCCGCAGCGGTGAAGCGCGAGAGCACGATCGGACCAGCGCCAGAAGCCCCGAAAACCGCCGTTCCGCAAGGCTTTTTTCGCCGATCTCGGGCGATTTCCGACGGAAAAGCGAAAAATATCTCACTCGCTGCGCAGAAACCGCCACCGCCGAACGACGACGGCCCCACGGGAGTGGTTCCCGCGGGGCCGTCCATCTCGACCATCAGGTCGAATCGCTCGTCGCCGGGCGCTCAGTGCGCCGTCACGCCGGCAGCCTCGTCGTCGGAGGCCGCCGAGGCACTCGTCGCCGGCTCCTCCCATTCGATACGTTCCGGCATCCGGGTGAGGGCGTGCGCCAGCACCTCGTCCATCCGCGACACCGGCACGATCTCGAGACCGCTCTTCACGTTCTCCGGGATCTCGGCCAGATCCTTGGCGTTCTCCGCCGGGATCAGCACCTTCTTGATGCCGCCGCGCAACGCCGCCAGGAGCTTCTCCTTGAGGCCGCCGATCGGCAGCACCCGGCCGCGCAGGGTCACCTCGCCGGTCATCGCCACGTCGTGGCGGGCCGGGATGCCGGTCAGCACCGAGACGATGGTGGTGGCCATCGCGGTGCCGGCCGAGGGGCCGTCCTTCGGGGTGGCGCCTTCCGGCACGTGGACGTGGACGTCGCGCTTCTCGAACAGCGGCGGCTCGATGCCGAAGTCCAGCGCCCGCGAGCGGACGTAGGACGCCGCCGCCGAGATGGACTCCTTCATCACGTCGCGCAGGTTGCCGGTGACCGTCATGCGGCCCTTGCCCGGCATGGTGACCGCCTCGATGGTGAGGAGTTCACCGCCGACCTCGGTCCAGGCGAGACCGGTGACGCAGCCGACCTGATCCTCGGCCTCGGCCTCCGAATGACGGAAGCGCGGTACACCGAGATAGGCTTCGAGCTGGGTGACGTCGATCTCGACCTTCTCGGTCTTCTTCAGCACCAGGTCCTTGGTCGCCTTACGGGCCAGGGTGGCGAGTTCGCGCTCGAGATTGCGCACACCGGCTTCGCGCGTGTAGGTGCGGATCACCTCCCGCAACGCCGCGTCCGAGATCGAGTACTCGCTCGCCTTCAGCCCGTGATCCTTCATCGTCTTGGGGATCAGGTGACGATGGGCGATCTCGACCTTCTCGTCCTCGGTGTAGCCGGCGATGCGGATGATCTCCATGCGGTCCATCAGCGGCGCCGGGATGTTCAGCGTGTTCGCCGTGGTCACGAACATCACGTCCGAGAGGTCGTATTCGACCTCCAGGTAGTGGTCCATGAAGGTGGAGTTCTGTTCCGGATCGAGCACCTCGAGCAGCGCCGACGACGGGTCGCCGCGGAAGTCCATGCCCATCTTGTCGATCTCGTCGAGCAGGAAGAGCGGGTTGGACTTCTTCGCCTTGCGCATCGACTGGACGACCTTGCCGGGCATCGAGCCGATGTAGGTGCGGCGGTGACCGCGGATCTCGGCCTCGTCGCGCACGCCACCGAGCGACACGCGCACGAACTCACGTCCCGTCGCCTTGGCGATCGACTTGCCGAGCGAGGTCTTGCCGACACCCGGCGGGCCGACGAGGCAGAGGATCGGACCCTTGAGCTTGTTGGCACGGGCCTGCACCGCGAGATACTCGACGATGCGCTCCTTGACCTTGTCGAGGCCGTAGTGGTCGTGATCGAGCACGTCCTGAGCGTTGTTCAGGTCCTGCTTGAGCTTGGACTTCTTCGACCACGGGATGCCGAGCAGCCAGTCGAGGTAGTTGCGCACGACGGTGGCTTCCGCCGACATCGGCGACATCTGGCGCAGCTTCTTCAGCTCGCCCGCCGCCTTCTCGCGCGCTTCCTTGTAGAGCTTGGTCTTGGCGATGCGCTCCTCGAGCTCGGCCAGCTCGTCGCGGCCGTCCTCGCTGTCGCCGAGCTCCTTCTGGATCGCCTTGATCTGCTCGTTGAGATAGTACTCGCGCTGGGTCTTCTCCATCTGGCGCTTGACGCGCGAGCGGATGCGCTTCTCGACCTGGAGGACCGAGATCTCGCTCTCCATGAAGCCGAGCACCTTCTCCAGCCGCGCCGCGACCGAGGTGATGGCGAGCAGCTCCTGCTTCTCCGGGATCTTCACCGCCAGATGCGAGGCGACGGTATCGGCGAGTTTGGAGTGATCGGTGATCTGGGTCACCGTGCCGAGGACCTCGGGCGACACCTTCTTGTTGAGCTTGACGTAGTTCTCGAACTCGGAGACCACCGAGCGAGCGAGCGCCTCCATCTCGACCTGCGGACCGACCTCCTCGGCGACGACGCGGGCGCGCGCTTCGAAGATGTCGGAGCGATCGAGGAATTCGTCGATCTCGGCCCGGCTCGCGCCCTCGACCAGCACCTTGACGGTGCCGTCGGGCAGCTTGAGCAACTGCAACACGCTCGCCAGCGTGCCGATGCGATAGATCTGATCGGTGGTCGGATCGTCGTCGGCCGCGTTCTTCTGGGTCGCGAGCAGGATCTGCTTGTCGGCCTTCATCACCTGTTCGAGGGCGCGGATCGACTTCTCGCGACCGACGAACAGCGGCACGATCATATGGGGGAAGACGACGATGTCGCGCAGCGGCAACACCGCGTAGATGTCGTCGCGTGGAGCGCCGGCAGTCTCGGGAAGGGTCTCGACGGTCATTCCGAAGTCCTCTCTCGCCTCGTCGCCGTGGACCCGTGCAAGACACATGCCCCGGTTCGGCGTCGGACCGGCGACCGTCCCCCTTCGGAGCCTCCGTCCGGTGCGAAGCACCACCGGTGGTTCCGAACGGCGGAACCCCTCGTCGTCCGCCCCTCGTGAGCGCGGCGACGAGACCTCCTGCGACCGTCCCGTTCTCCCATTAGGTGGCTACCCGGATGCCGCAAGTCAAGCCGCGCCCGACGTTGCGCCGGTTTCCCCCCGGATTTCAGGCAAATCCTTGTGTCGAAAGACACTTTTTCGGCGGTCGCGGTCACTTCGCGCCGGTGCGTCCAGCCGTTCCGCGCGGCACCGAGGACCCGGCCGCACGCGAGTCGCCGAACCGGTCGACACGCGGCACCCCATGACGATGCGCACCGCCGCCGCCGGACCGCACGCGGCGTCGCACCGATCGCTCATCCGTTCCGAGACCACCCTCCCCGAACCGTCGCTGCCTTCGACGAGATCACCTTCGCCTGCGAAGACGGCAGACGTTCGGTGCGGAAGGCGAATCCGGCGGCGAGAAAGGCGAATCCGGGCCGGTCGCGCGGGAGGAACGCGGCGGCGACGATCCGCTGCGCGGACCCCGGCCGAATGACTTGCCCCCGCGCCGAAACGCCGCCGAAACGACGACGCCCGACCCCTCGCGGGGCCGGGCGTTCGAACGTTCGGGCTTCGCGCCACCGCCGCGGATCTCAAGCCGAGGAGGCAGCCTCGGCTTCGTCCTCGTAGGTATAGAGCGGACGGGCATTGCCGGTCACCACCTCGGGCGAGATGACGATCTCCTTGACGCCCTTGAGGCCGGGCAGCTCGAACATGGTCTCGAGCAGGATGCCCTCCAGGATCGAACGCAGGCCGCGCGCACCGGTCTTGCGCTCGATCGCCTTCTTGGCGACCGCCTTCAGCGCGTCCTCGGTGAACACCAATTCGACGCCTTCCATTTCGAACAGGCGCTGATACTGGCGAGCGAGCGCGTTCTTCGGCGCGGTCAGGATCTCCACCAGAGCCGCCTCGTCGAGGTCCTCGAGCGTCGCGATGATCGGCAGACGGCCGATGAACTCGGGGATGAGGCCGAACTTGACCAGATCCTCGGGCTCGACCTCGCGGAAGATCGCGCCGGTGCGGCGGTCTTCCGGGGCCTGCACCTTGGCCTTGAAGCCGATCGAGGTGCCGCGGCCGCGGTCGGAGATGATGCGGTCGAGGCCGGCGAAGGCGCCGCCGACGATGAACAGGATGTTGGTCGTGTCGACCTGCAGGAACTCCTGCTGCGGGTGCTTGCGGCCACCCTGCGGCGGCACCGAGGCCACCGTGCCTTCCATGATCTTCAGCAGCGCCTGCTGCACGCCCTCGCCCGACACGTCGCGGGTGATCGACGGGTTGTCGGACTTGCGGCTGATCTTGTCGACCTCGTCGATGTAGACGATGCCGCGCTGCGCCCGCTCGACGTTGTAGTCGGCCGACTGCAAGAGCTTGAGGATGATGTTCTCGACGTCCTCGCCAACATAACCGGCTTCGGTCAGCGTCGTCGCGTCCGACATCGTGAACGGCACGTCGAGGATGCGGGCCAGCGTCTGGGCGAGCAGCGTCTTGCCCGAACCGGTCGGGCCGATCAGCAGCACGTTCGACTTCGCCAGCTCGACGTCGTTGTTCTTCGAGGCGTGGTTCAGCCGCTTGTAGTGATTGTGGACGGCGACCGACAGCACCTTCTTGGCGTGATCCTGGCCGATGACATAGTCGTCGAGCACCTTGCGGATCTCGCGCGGGGTCGGGATGCCGTCGCGCGACTTCACCAGCGAGGACTTGTTCTCCTCGCGGATGATGTCCATGCACAGCTCGACGCATTCATCGCAGATGAACACCGTCGGCCCGGCGATGAGTTTCCTGACTTCGTGTTGCGACTTGCCGCAGAACGAGCAGTAGAGGGTGTTCTTGGTGTCGCTTCCGGTGACCTTGCTCATCGTCGACCTCGTATTCGCGGCCTCTCGCCGGGTCGGTCGGCGCCGTGGCGCCCTCCGTTCCCTGCGCGGTCCGACGGCGCACGCGCCGTCGACCCTTGCGAATCCGCCTCCCCTTCGACCGCTCGATGCTAGGGCGGCAATGCTCAAAGCCGTCTTAACGGCTCCGACCCGCCCGGGCCCGCGGCCGGTGCAGCGATGCACCGGTTCGAGGCGGCGTCTCTCTTTCTCCGAGAGACCGCGCCATTCCATCCGTCACTGCCGTCCGTCGCTCGCGCGACCGGACACCCGCGACCCTTCGTGACGCCCCGAAGCGACACGAAACCGACACGGCGGACGTCCGAACATGGGTCCGGACGTCGCCGAAATCAACCCGCCGCCGCTTCGAGCGCGGCGCGGGAGACGATGACGTCGTCGACCAGACCGAAGGTCTTGGCACCTTCGGCGGTCATGAAATTGTCGCGCTCCAGCGCCTCGTGGATCGCCTCGAGCGTCTGGCCGGTGTGCTTGACGTAGATCTCGTTCAGCCGCTGCTTCAGCGACAGGATCTCCTGGGCGCGGATGGCGATGTCGGTCGCCTGGCCGCGGAACCCGGCCGACGGCTGATGCACCATGACCCGCGAATTGGGCAGGCAGAAGCGGGCGCCCGGCTCGCCGGCGGCGAGCAGCAGCGACCCCATCGACGCGGCCTGACCGATGCAGATGGTGGAGACCGCCGGCTTGACGAACTGCATCGTGTCGTAGATCGCCAGACCCGCCGTGACGGAACCGCCCGGCGAGTTGATGTACATGGCGATCTCCTTGTTCGGGTTCTCGGCCTCGAGGAACAGCAGCTGGGCACAGACCACCGTCGCCATGAAGTCGTCGACCGGACCGGTGACGAAGACGATGCGCTCCTTGAGGAGACGCGAGAACAGGTCGTAGCCGCGTTCGCCCCGGTTGGTGACCTCCCAGACGTTGGGAATGATCATCCCCATGGCCTCGATGGGATCCTTCATCGTCCTACCTGACCTTTCGATCCGAATTCCGGCGGGAGTGGACCACCGACCCGGGTCGCCGTCCCCATCGCCGCTTGCCTCGTGGTCGCGAAACATCGCTTCGCGCGACGCCCAGGGGCTCGGCCCCCGCATTTCTCGATACATATAGCTTGGGTCGGGGAGAAGGAAGGGGCGGCGATCGGCCTTTCCAGATCCACCGCCAGACGAGGTGAACGCCGAACTCACATACCTCACTTCTCGCGCTAAGCCCGATGCTTACGAGACCTTCTTCGCGCGACGCACGAAACAGAGAAGCGGCCCGCCGGGGTCCGGCGGGCCGCTCCGATCACGCGACTGCGATCCTTCGCGGTCGAATCGCCGCCGATCAGGCCGCGTCTTCGTCCGCGAGAAGCTCTTCCCTGGTCACTTCCTTGTCGGTGACCTTGGCCTCGGCGACGATCAGATCGACGACCTTCTCCTCGAAGATCGGGGCGCGTAGCGAGGCGAGCGCCATGGCGTTCGAGCGGAAGTAGTCGAACACCTGCTTCTCCTGGCCGGGGAACTGGCGGGCGCGCTCGATCAGGGCACGCGACACTTCCTCGTCGGTGACCTTCACTTCGCGCTTCTCGCCGACCTCGGAGAGCACCAGACCGAGGCGCACCCGACGCTCGGCGATCTTGCGATAGTCGGCCTTCGCCTCGTCCTCGGTGGTGTTCTCGTCGGCGAAGGTCTTGCCGGTCTGCGCCAGCTCCTGCTGGGCCTGGGCCCAGATGTTCTCGAATTCGCCTTCGACGAGCTTGGAGGGCAGCTCGAAGGTGTACTGCTCGTCGAGCTTGTCGAGGAGGGCGCGCTTGACCTTGGCGCGGGTGGCGCCGGCGTACTGCGAGCCGATCTGCTCCTTGATGATCTCCTGGAGCTTCTCCAGGCTCTCGAGGCCGAGGCCCTTGGCCCACTCGTCGTCGATGGTGAGCTCGCCGGGCGAGGCGATGCCCTTCACCTTGCAGGCGAACTCGGCGTCCTTGCCGGCGAGATGGGCCGCACCGTAGTCGGCCGGGAAGGCGACCTTGACGGTGACGTCGTCGCCGGTCTTGTGGCCGATCAGCTGATCCTCGAAGCCGGGGATGAACTGGCCCGAGCCGAGCACGAGGTCGACGTCGTCGGCCGAGCCGCCCTCGAAGGCGACGCCGTCGATGGTGCCGACGAAGTCGATCTTGACCTTGTCGCCCTTCTTCGCCTTGGCGGTCTTGGCGCGGTCGGTGTAGGGGCGATTGCCCTCGGCGAGCTGCTCGAGCCGTTCCTTGACCTCCGCCTCGGAGACGGTGACCACCGGGCGCTCGATCTCGATCGCCGACCAGTCGAGGATCTCGAAGGTCGGCAGCAACTCGTAGGAGGCGTTGAAGACGAGGTCGGCCTCACCGGCGACCACCTTCTCGGCGTCGCAGCCCTCGGCCAGCGCCACGTCCGGGTTGAGCGCCGGGCGCTCCTTGCGGCCGTCGACGACGTCGCGGATCGCCTCGCTGATCATCGAGTCGACGATCTTGGCCATCTCCTGAGCGCCGACCAGACGCTTGAGGTGCGCGGTCGGTACCTTGCCGGGACGGAAGCCGTTGATGCGGACGGTATCCTTGAGCTCGGCCAGGCGCTTGTCGAGGCGGCCGACGAGATCGGCCATCGGCACCGTGATGGAGAGTTCGCGCTTGAGGCCCTCGGCGAGGGTTTCGGTCACCTGCATGGGATCGACGTCCTGGATATCTCGATGTGACGCGGGAACGGGTCGGGGACGCGCGCGCGAGCGCGGGGGTCACGAGTCCGAACCCGCCGTGGTGGCGCTTCTTAAGCGCGCGGGGCGGGAAGAACAAGGGGGAAAGCGCCTCGAGCGATCCGCCGACGCGCGAAATCTTCTCCGCCGCCGCCGCGGCCGGGGCGAACCCACCGGCCCCGACCGACGACGGGACCTCCTCTGCGGGGGCTTGCGCTCACAGTGACGGTGGCCCACCGTTCGTGTCGATCGGCGACGCCGTCGCCCCGTCCCTCGAGGTTCCGGTGACCGAGACGATCCGCCTCCCCCGCTCGATGTTCGTCGTCCTTGCCGTCGCCCTCGTCACACAGGGCGTCGCCCTCCACCTCATGGGCCAGCCGACGATCTGCACCTGTGGAGTGGTCCGGATCTGGGTCGGCGACGTGCTCGGCCCGGAGAACTCGCAGCAGCTCTCCGACTGGTACTCGTTCAGCCACGTCATCCACGGCATGATCTTCTACGGTCTGGCGCGGCTCACCCTGCCGCGAGCCCCGATCGTGGCGTGGTTCGCGCTCGCGGCGGGACTCGAAGTCGCCTGGGAACTGGTCGAGAACTCGCCGACGATGATCGAGCGCTATCGGATGCAGGCGCTCGCCCAGGGCTATTCGGGCGACGCCGTGATCAACTCGCTGTCGGACACGGTGATGATGGCGATCGGCTTCGCCATGGCCCGGCTGTTGCCGGTGCGCGCCACCGTCGCGGCGGCCCTGACCTTCGAGATCCTCACCGCGGTGACGATTCGCGACGATCTCACCCTCAACGTGATCCAGCTCGTCCACCCGGTCCCGGCGATCGCCGCGTGGCAGAGCGGCCTCGCCCCTCCTCGCTGACGTCCGTCGCGGGGCACGAGGGCGCCTAGGCTCTGCCCGATCGCAGGGCGGCGCCTCGATCTCAGCCGTTGCGGTTGGCGTAGTACTCGCGCTTGTGGTGATACATGTGCGCATCGGCACGCCGCGCCGCCTCCTCGAGGCGCTCGCCCGGCCGGCTGGTGGCGGCACCGACGGCGAAGCTCAGCGACACGCCACCGTAGAACTGGTTGTTGAGATCGCAGAGCCGGCGGATGTCGTCGACCATCGCCTGGCCGCCGCGCTCGTCGGTCGCCGGCAGGATCACCGCGAACTCGTCGCCGCCGATGCGCGCCGCGTTTCCCGGCGCCTTGACCGCCGAGGCGAGGATTTCGCCGGCGCGGCGCAGCACCTGATCGCCGGCGGCATGGCCGAAACGATCGTTCACGTCCTTCAGGCCGTTGAGATCGGCGAGCAGAATGGTCACCGGCCAGAGCCCGCCGCGCTGCAGGCGATCGATCTCGTCGACGTAGAAGGAGCGGTTGTGCAGCTTGGTGAGCACGTCGTGCTTGCCGAGGAATTCGAGATAGGCCTCGGCCTTCTTGCGGGCGGTGATGTCGGTCAGTGCCACCTGCACCTGACCCCAGTCGGCCTCGTGGCCGGGCAGGACCGAGAACTGCATGAGGAAGTGCAGTTCGTCGCCGTCGAGCGAATAGTTCACCACCTCGCGACGCTGCATCAGCTTGCCGTTCCACAGGTCGACGAGTTGCTCGCGGAAGGGCTGGCGCATGCCGTCGCGGAAGATCTCGTGCTTGCGCTTGAGCAGTTCGGTCCGGTCGCCGGCGTGGAAGACCCGCAGCGTCTCGCGATTGACGTCGAGGATGCGGATTTCACTCATGCAGCGTTCGACGAATTCGGGATGGACGTCGGTGAAGGTCCGGAAATCCTCGATCCCGCAGGCCCGAACCTCGTCGAGAAGGCGCTTCACCGCCGAGAAGTCCTCGACCCAGAGCGACACCGGCGAATGGTCGAAGAGGCCGCGAGCGTGGGCGTCGCTGGCGGCCAGCGCCCGGCGTGCGGCCTCACGATCGCTGACGTCGTCGACGGCGACGAGGACGCGGGCCCAGTCCTCCTCGGAGCCGGGCAGCACATTGCCGCTCACCAGAACGTCGAGGCGGCGATCGGAGAGCGTGTAGTTCACGCCCTGGCCACGGAAACCACCCCTACCCTCCCACAGCTGCATCAGTTCCTCGACATGACCGGTCAGCATCTCGCCGCGGAAGACGCGATCGAGACCGGCGTAGAGGCGGATCCGGTCGGGTGCCTCGTAGAGTTCGAGAGTGCGGCGATTGACCTCGACCACCCGGATGAGCGCGGTCAGGGCGCGCACACGATCGAGATCTTCGAGCAGATGGGCGCGCAGATCGCCGACCCCCTCCCCGCGCCACGCCTCGAGTTGCGCCTTCACCCCCGAGTAGTCCTCGAGCCAGAGCGAGACGGGCGCGAGATCGAAGAGGACCGACGCGGAGCTTGACACATCCGGATCGGGATCGAGATCGGGGAGTTCGGCCGGAGAGGTGCGCATGGGAAGCCCGCTCATCATCGAATCGCGGCGCAGAGCGCCATCGAGATGCAAGCCGGGATCCGGTTAACACCTCGTTCACGAAACTCCGAATCGGCGACCGATACCACCACTCTGCCCGTTGCGGCCGGGCCTGCGGGACCACTCACGTCGACGCCCGGCATGTCGTCCGCCCGGACCGCCCGTCCCGGCGCGCCCGATCCGCGATCGCATCGGCTCCGCGGCGAGCGAGCCGAAACCGTCGCCGACCGAGTTTCAGCACCTCTCGATCCGGAAGACACCGCACCCGTCGTCCGGGCAGGCCCCTCCGCCGCCGGTGGGGCGGTCCCGCCCTTGAACCGCGATCGGCACGCCCCGCAGCGCCTCGCGTGGTCCGGACGATTCGAAGGATGGACGCGACCTGTTCGGCCGCCGACCCGGCTTTCGCCGCGACGATCGCCCCCTGCCCGGGCCATGCCGCCTCGGAGGAATTCGGCCTGGTTCGAAAGTGCCTCGCCGAATTCGGACACGGCGCTGATTGACGGGATTCTCCTCCCCGGGGTATTGCCATTGACGATTGAAACCGACCCATCGGATTGCGCGTGTCAGATCTCCTTGTCACATGACTTCTCCCGCCCCCCCTCGCACCATCCTGTTTCTTCAAGGACCGCCATCGATCTTCTGGAGTGAGTTGGCGTGCGCTTTCGAAGAGCGGGGAGTGCGTGTACGACGCGTCCGGCTCAGTGCGGCCGATCATGTCTACTGGCGTCGCCCCGGCGCGATTTCCTACCGGGGGACCCTCGCCGAATGGCCCCGGTTCCTCGCGGCATTGATCGAACGCGAGGGCGTCACCGATCTGCTCTGCTATGCCGACCGTCCGCCGTACCATGCCGCTGCGACACGGGTCGCGGCCGAGCTCGGGATCGTCTGCCACATCGTCGAAAACGGCTACCTCCGCCCCGACTGGATCACCCTGGAACGGGGGGGAATGAGCGCCTATTCGCATTTCCCCGAAGATCCCGAATCCATCAGGCGCATCGCGCGCGACATGCCCGATCCCGACTTCGAGGTTCGCTATCGGCACAGTTTTTCCCTACTGGCCATGCACGAAGTCATCAACGATCTTTCCAACCGCTTCGATCCGCTGCTGCATCCGCATTTCGAAACCGACAAGTACTATGACCCGGTGGTCGATTTTCTGTCATGGGTGCCGCGGCTCTTCCACGCCCCGCGGCTCCGTCGAGCCGCGGCGGCCGTCGAGAAATGGGATCCGACGACGCGGTTCTGGTTGTTGGCCATGCAGCTCCAGTCGGACTATCAGATCCGCGCGAACTCGCATTACCGGCATCTCTCCGAAATGTTGGACGAGGTGATCTCCTCGTTCGCCGCGCATGCGCGGCGAGAGGATCGTCTCGTCGTCAAACTGCACCCTCACGACAACGGGCTCGAGCGGTGGGATCGGATCGCCGAGCGACTCGCCGGCGCGCGCGGGGTGTCGGGCCGGGTGCACACGATCCTCGGTGGCGACCTCGGGCGGCTCCTCGGTCGCTCGCAGGGCGTGGTCGTGGTCAATTCCACGGTGGGCATCCACACCATTCGGGCGCGCAAACCTCTGAAGGTGCTCGGCTCGGCCGTCTACGACCTACCCGGCCTCACTCACCAGGGGGCGCTGGACACGTTCTGGACGGAGCCCGAAGCCCCGGAGCCCGGTCTCGTCGACGACTTCGTCAGAGCCCTCGCCGGGTCCATTCAGCTCAAGGGAGATTTCTACGACGTCGCCGGTCGCGCCGCGGCGATCGCCGAGATCACCGAAAGCATCCTCTCCGGCCATCCGAAGCAAACCGCTGCCTTCGTCGATCCGCCTCCCCGTCTCGCGCGGCTTTCGGCTCGTAGGGCCCTGTCGGCGGAACGTGGAAGCGGACCATGACCGCATCGCAGGCGGCGAACGACCTCTTCCCCGTCGAAGGCGGAGGCGAACTCACCGGGATCGGCGATCGGCTGGTGGAGATCCGCTTCGATGATCCCGACCATCGATTGGGCACGTGTCCCGAAGTCGTCATGGAACGTCTCGACCCGCGCCGCCCCGAACCGTGCCGTTCGCTACCGCTCGACGAAGTAGGAAAGGGCCGGTACTTCGGCTGGCTGCCCGACGACGTGCGACGCGTGGTGGTCCGCGCAGACGAGACGGGGGTGGCCGATGGCCGCCCACCACACATACGCCTTCGCGCGGTCCCGGTATGGCGGATGATTCTGCTCGCGGTCGTGCATCGCCCGCGCCGGCTCCGGAGAGTTCTCGCGCTTCTCGTCGCCGGCAATCGCAAAGGGGCGAAGATGCGCTTCGTTCGCCTCTTCGACACGATCGGCGCTCCGTCCTACGCCCTCTGGGCGCGGTTGCGCGAGCACGAGGATGCGCGGGCCCGCCCGGCCGAGATCGCGGCGGTCGCGAATTGGCCGACCCGGCCGACGGTTTCGATCCTGATCGGTCCGGGATCCGCCTCCGCCGTGGCGACCACGCGCACCGACCTGCAGGCCCAGACCTATCCGCCCGTCCAGGTGGCGGAAGCGCACGCGACCGTCGTCGGCGACATCTGGGGAAGTGTACCCGCCGGAACACGGCTGTCGCCCGACGCGCTCCTTCACCTCGTCCGGCCCTTCGCCTTCGACCCGGAGGTGGTGGCGAGCTATTCCGACGAGGACCGGATCGGATTGCTCGGTCGGGCGCGCGATCCGGACTTTCGGCCGGCCTTCGGTCGGGCGCAGGCCGAGACGGGAGCGCTCGATCCGAGTCTTCTTCTCCTGCGCCGGGAAGTGCTCGAACCCGACGAGAACAGCTCGGCCCGGACCGCCGCGGCACGCCTGCTCGAGGTGTCGCGTCGACCTCGCGCCCGGATCGCCCACGTCCCCCGGGTGCTGATACATCGGCGTGGACGGATCGCCCGGGCCACCCCGGTCCGCTCCGTTCCACGATTGGACGACGCGGCCCGTCCCTCGGTCAGCGTGATCATACCGTCCCGTGATCGGGCGGATCTCCTGGAGGCGTGTCTCGACGGACTGTTCCGGCGGACCGCCGGTGTCGATCTGGACATCGTGATCGTCGACAACGGCAGCCGCGAGGCGCGAACCGCCGAGTTGTACGACCGGCTCACCGCCGAGCCGAGGCTGCGCCGTGTCGATCGGCCGGGACCGTTCAATTTTCCCGCTCTCATCGCAGCCGGCGTCGAGGCGGCTCGTCACGAGCTCGTTCTCCTCCTCAACAACGATGTGGAAGCGATCGAATCCGATTGGCTGCGCGCCATGATCGCCGAAATGGCCGAACCCGACGTCGGCGCCGTCGGCGCGCGCCTCCTGTTTCCCGACGGGTTCGTTCAACACGGGGGCGTGACCCTGGGAGCCGGCGGCATCGCCCGTCACACTTTCCACTTCTTCGCCCGCGACGACGGCGAAGATCGGGGCTGGCTCGCCCGGCGACGCGACGTCTCGGCGGTGACCGCCGCTTGTCTGTTGACATCGCGGACGCATTGGCGTTCGGTCGGCGGCATGGACGCCGATCGATTGGCGGTCGCCTATAATGATGTCGATTTCTGTCTGAAACTGCGGCGCGCCGGGCTGCGCGTGATCTGGACACCGGAAGCGACACTCGTCCACCGCGAATCGGTCACACGGGGACCAGCCGAAAAGAACGCGAAGTTGGCCGACGAGGAAGCCGTGATGATGGAGCGTTGGGCAGGCGTCCTCGGTCGCGATCCGTTCCACAACCCCAATCTCTCGCTCGTCGCAGAACCTTTCGTTCTGGACGGTCGACCGGGCGACCGTCGGGCGCGTTTTCCATGATCATGCGCATCTATCGCAAGGCTGCCGCTTCGGTCCGCCGACTCGCCAGATCGGTGGCGGGCACGGTCGAGACCATGTTGCCCAGCCCGACCGTCCGTCCCCAGGGGGAGCCACGTCCTCGTGGCGAGGTGACGCGGATCGTCGTCTTCGCGCGCCTTCCCAATCCGACCATCGACTACTATCTGACGGCTCGACTGGCCGCCCCGGGAATGCCCCCGTTCCGCATCGTCGACATTCGTGACCCGACCGTCGCCGGACTGGAGCCGGACGGGACCTTCGTGCTCATCTGTCGCTATGCCTCGAAGAAGGTCGTCACCTGGATCGAACGACATGCCGAGCGGCTCGCAGGTGTCGGATTCTTCACCGACGATCATCTCGGCGCGGTGATCACGGGCACCGAGGCCACCGTCGGATATCGGCTGTTTCTGCTCGCCCGAGGCGTGGCTCCTCTGCGCCGCCTCAATCGCCACATCGACATGTTGTGGGTATCGACACGCGCCCTGGCCGACTCGATCGGCGTCGAAGGTATCGGCGTGCTGCCGCCGGCGCCGCACCCCGAGGTGTGGGAGACGTCCCGCGACCCGACCCGTGGTGGCGAGACGGCGGACGACGAGGCGATCAAGATCGTCTACCACGCGACGGACGTACACCTGCGCGAACATGCCTTTCTCGCCCCGATCATGGAATCGGTGCTGGCGCAACGGCCGAACGTGGTCTTCGAGGTGACCGCCGACCACCGTGCCGGTCGCTACTGGAAAAGCATGGACCGCGTCACGGTGACCGGTCCGACCTCGTGGCCGGAGTACCTCGAGCGAACCCGCCGGGAGCCCGCCGACATCGCGCTCGTCCCTCTGCTCTATTCCCGCGCCAATGTCGCGCGCGCCGGTACGAAGCGAATCGACGTGGTTCGCCTCGGAGCCGCGGGCATCTACTCGCGGTCCCACGCCTATGGCGATCCCGAGGACGATGGTGAGATACGCCTCGACAATCGCCGCCGGCTGTGGATCGCCACCATCCTCAAGCTGGTCGACGACCGCGACCTGCGCCGAGAGGCGGCAATGGCCTCCCGCCGGTTGGTCGAGGCGGCAGCGAGGAGCGCCGAACTCGGCCTCCCCGGCCTCTCGCTCGCCACCTCGGACCGCGGCGCCACAGGAAAGCCATTGATGCCAATCACTTGATGGGGTTGGGGCATCGACGTCATGTGTGACCCGATTGTCACTTCCTGGAAACCAATTTCGTGGTAACCATCGTTTCGCGTTAGACGAGCAGAGCGACACCGAGCCGGCGGAACATGGCTGGGTGGGGTGCGTCCGTCGCGAGAGGAACAGTGATGCGTCTTGGTAAGCAGATCACCGTCATCGCCTTCGGCGGTCTCGTCCTTGCCGGCTGTTCCGCCCTACCCGCTCAAGGGCCGTCCGCGTCCGACGTGATGGCCGATGGTGCGGTCGTCGACGCGTCCCATGAAGGATATCTGGTCGTCGATCTCGACGCGCGGACCGCCGATGTTCTCTCGACCAAGGGCAACACCTCGTTGAAGTCGCATTTCGGCGACCGCCGCGACGCACCGGACGCGCGGATCGGGGTGGGCGATTCGGTTTCCGTGACGATCTGGGAAGCCGCAGCCGGCGGTCTCTTCTCCTCGCCGTTGTCGTCGAACGGACCGGGATCGCGGTCGGTGGTGATCCCCGATCAGGTGGTCGCCCGCGACGGTTCGATCACGGTTCCCTATGCCGGGCGGATTCCGGTGGCGGGGTCCTCGACCCCGGCGGTCGAGAAGAAGATCGTCGAAGCCTTGAAGAACAAGGCGATCGAGCCCCAGGCTCTGGTCACCGTCAGCCGCAACATCTCGAACACCGCGACCGTCACCGGCGAGGTGGCGTCGGGTTCTCGCGTGCCGTTGTCCGTGCGTGGCGATCGGATCCAGGATGTCATCGCGGCCGCCGGCGGCGTCAAGGCTCCGGTTCACGAGTCCTTCGTCAGTCTCACGCGTGACGGGAAGACGGTCACCGTGCCGTTGCAGACCCTGGTCGATCGCCCTGCCGAAAACATCTTCGTGCGCCCGGGAGATACGTTGACCCTGGTGCGTGACCCTCAGACTTTCACGGCTTTCGGGGCGACGGGACGCAATTCGGTCGTTTCATTCGACGCGCGAGGAATCACGCTCGAAGAGGCTGTCGCCAAGGCAGGCGGCCTTCTCGACTACCAGTCGGATCCGTCGGCCGTGTTCGTGTTGCGCAAGGAACCGGTCGGCATTGCGCGCCAGCTGAACCCGTCCTACCCCGTTCCCGTCGGTCGCACCTCCGTCGACGTGGTCTATCGGGTCGATCTGAGAAACACCAACAGCTTCTTCCTCGCACGGCGCGTCGCCGTGCAGAACAAGGACATCATCTACGTCGCCAATGCGCCCTCCACCAGTGTGCAGAAGGCGCTTTCGATCATTCAGCAGGCTGCCGGGCCGGTGGTCATGGGGAAGGCTCTGACTCAGTGATCCGCCGGCGCCGCCGGCGGGCTGGGCAGAGTCGATCGCGTGTGTTCGGCCGACCGGGAGCCTGAGCGGGTTCGCCGGAAGGTTCCATTGGCCCGATCGCCCATACTGCCGTCGATGGATTGCGAGCTCGACGATCTGAAGGAGCCCCCACTTGGTCGGTGTCACATTGATCGAACCTCGCCGGTTCGCCGATGAGCGCGGGTGGTTCACCGAGGTCTACAGCGAGCGGGCCTTCGCCGAACGAGGGATCACCGTCCGCTTCGTTCAGGACAATCATTCCCTCTCGGTTTCCGTCGGAACCGTGAGGGGTCTTCATTTCCAGACGCCGCCCCATGGCCAGGCGAAGCTGGTTCGCTGTATCCGGGGACGCGTCTTCGATGTGGCCGTCGACGTCCGGCGGGGGTCTCCGACCCTGGGCCGTTGGGTCGGCGCCGAGCTTTCGGCGGACAATGGTCGACAGCTCTATGTTCCCATCGGATTCGCGCACGGCTTCATGACGCTCGAACCGAACACGGAAATCACCTACAAGGTTTCCGATGTCTATTCTCCGGCCGAGGACGGCGGCGTGCGCTGGGACGATCCGGCCATCGGGATCGAATGGCCCACGCTCCCGGGGGTGACGCCGACGCTCTCCCCCAAAGATGAACGCCTGCCGTCGCTCGGCGAATTCGATAGCCCGTTCGATTACGACGGCATACCTTTGTCACCGCTTTGAACTCGACGTTTCAGAGGATCTGTATGCGTATCATGGTCACCGGGGGCGCCGGGTTCATCGGCTCGGCGCTCGTCCGACATCTGATCGAAGAGACCGAACACGAAGTCCTCGTCTTCGACAAGCTCACCTACGCGGGTACGCTGACATCGTTGGAGCGGGTCGCCGCCTCGCCGCGTCATCGCTTCACCAAGGCGGACATCTGCGATCGTGCATCGGTCGAGACGGCATTGAGCGACTTCCGACCGGATCGGATCTATCATCTCGCCGCCGAGAGCCATGTCGATCGTTCGATCACGGGCGCCGCCGACTTCATGTCGACGAACGTGATGGGTACGTTCAATCTGCTCGAGTGCGCTCGACGCTATTGGACCGGTCTGAACGGGGCCGCGAAGCGCGATTTCCGCTTCCTCCACGTCTCCACCGACGAGGTCTACGGTTCACTCGGGGCAGAGGGCCTGTTCACCGAGACGACGCCCTACGACCCGTCGTCGCCCTATGCGGCTTCGAAGGCGGCCTCGGACCATCTGGCGATCGCCTGGGGCCGCACCTACGGCCTGCCGACCGTCGTGTCGAACTGCTCCAACAACTATGGACCCTATCATTTTCCCGAGAAGCTCATCCCGCTCGTCATTCTCAACGCCCTCCACGGCAAACCCTTGCCGGTCTACGGCGACGGCTCGAACGTCCGCGACTGGCTCTATGTCGAGGACCACGCCCGCGCACTCCATCTGATCGCCTCGGAAGGCAGGCTCGGCGAGACCTACAACGTCGGCGGGCGCAACGAGCGTCGGAACATCGAGGTGGTGCGGACGATCTGCGCGATCCTCGATCGCCTGGCACCGAAGAAACATGCCCACGCGGATCTGATCACCTTCGTCACCGACCGGCCCGGCCACGACGCCCGTTATGCGATCGACGCGACCAAGCTCGAAACCGAACTCGGCTGGCGTGCACGTGAATCGTTCGAGACGGGGATCGAGAAGACGGTCGCGTGGTATCTCGCCAACGAGACCTGGTGGCGACCGTTGCGCGACAAGGTCTATGCCGGCGAGCGCCTCGGTGTGCTCGCCGCCGAAGGGACGACGCGATGAAACGCCGTTTTCTGGTGACCGGGACGGAAGGACAGGTGGTCGGCTCCCTCGTCGAGAAAGCCGAGAGGCGTGACGACATCGAACTCGTCCTGGTCGGCCTGCCGGATCTCGACCTCTCGCAGACGGCGATGATCGCCCCGGCGATCGAAGCCCTACGGCCGGATGTGATCCTGTCCGTCGCCGCCTACACCGCCGTCGATGCGGCGGAAACCGACGAGGAGATGGCGCACGCGGTCAACGGCATCGCCCCCGGCGAGATCGGCCGGGCCGCGGGGCATCTCGACATCCCGGTGGTGCATCTCTCGACCGACTACGTCTTCGCCGGCGACAAGCGCACGCCCTACCTGGAGACCGACGAGACCGGCCCGATCGGCGCCTACGGTCGCACCAAGCTCGCGGGCGAAACGGCTCTCGCCGCGGCGACGGCGAACCATGTGGTGCTCCGCACCGCGTGGGTCTACTCGCCGTTCGGCAAGAACTTCGCCAAGACGATGCTGCGGCTCGCCGAGACCAGAGACCGGATTCCCGTCGTCGCCGACCAGTTCGGCAACCCCACCTCGGCGTTGGACATCGCCGACGCGTTGCTCGGGGTGGCGGAGAACCTCCTCGCCTCCTCCGCGCCCGCGCTACGAGGGCTCTTCCACATGACGGGGTCGGGCGAGGCTTCCTGGGCCGATTTCTCGGAGGAGATCTTCCGCATTTCCAAGGCCGTGGGAGGGCCGGCGGCCGAGGTCGATCGCATTGCGACCTCTGGTTATCCCACCCCGGCCAAGCGTCCGCAGAACTCGCGACTCGACTGTGGCAAGCTCGCCCGTGTGCACGGGATCCGACTTCCGCACTGGCATGGCTCGACCGTGGAGGTCGTTCGCCGGTTGATCGAAGGCCGTACGATGTGACTCGGTCCACCGACCGACAGATTTTCGGGGTATCGTCATGAAAGGTATCATTCTCGCCGGCGGAGCCGGAACCAGGTTGCATCCCATGACGCTGGTCATGTCGAAGCAATTGATGCCGATCTATGACAAACCGATGATATACTATCCTTTGTCGGTTCTGATGCTCGCCGGTATTCGCGAGATACTGATCATCTCGACACCGAAAGATCTGCCGATCTTCGAGCGCCTGCTCGGGGACGGCTCGCAGTGGGGAATTTCCCTCTCCTATCGGGTTCAGCCGACACCCGGAGGTCTCGCACAAGCCTACGTCATCGGCGCCGACTTCGTCGCCGGCGGGCCGTCGTGTCTGATTCTCGGAGACAACATCTTCCACGGTTCCGGCCTGCAGCACTCGCTCGAACGCGCCTGCGAACCCCGTCCCGGCGCGACGGTCTTCGCCTATCACGTCAGTGATCCCGAGCGTTACGGTGTCGTCGAGTTCGATGCCGACATGAAAGCGTTGTCCATCGAAGAAAAGCCGAAGAAGCCGCGCTCGAACTGGGCCGTGACCGGCCTCTACTTCTACGACGAATGCGTCGTCGACATCGCGGCGAATCTGCAGCCGTCCATTCGCGGCGAATTGGAGATCACCGACGTCAACCGCGTGTACCTCGAGCGCAATACCCTCTCCGTCGAAGTGATGGGGCGCGGCTACGCTTGGCTCGACACCGGTACTCCGGACAGCCTGATCGAAGCGGCCGAATTCGTCCGCACACTCGAGAAGCGCCAGGGCTTCAAGATCGCCTGCCCGGAGGAAATCGCCTATCGCCTGGGCTTCATCGACGCGAGGCAGCTTCACCGCTTGGCCGGTTCATTGGGCAAAGGCAGCTACAGCACCTATCTGCGAGCTCTGTGCAACGACCATCTGTGAAGCCGGTCCGAAGGCGGACCGGCGCCAGCGCAGCCGCTTTCAGTCCTCGGCACGAGGTGTCAACGCCTCGGCCTGCGAAACGAGAGCATCGAGTTCGGCCTCTGTCAGTCGAATCGGGTCCATCGCATTCGGATAGGCGAGCACGTTCGGGAAGGCCGGCGCGCCGACGATCGGCGTGCCGACGACGTTCACGACCGTATATTCAAATTTCCGAAAATATTCGCTGATTTCTGGTGTCAAATTCTCCAGAATGATCACCGGACGCCCGCCGCCGATTATGCGTGTCATACCCTTCAGGACTTGGTATTCTCGCCGCTCGACATCGATTTTCACAAATCTGACGTCGTCGGGAATTTCGACCAAACTATTCATGTCGGCCTGTACGGTGCTGACGAGCGTCATGCGTCGGTCCCGGCACCAATTTGCTGATGTCTTCGAGGGAGGCCCAGCCCGAAAGCCCCTCGGGAACGTGCAGGGTTTCGACCCGTGTATCCTCGCCCACCGCGAACGGCCAAAGCCTCACATTGTCGCCGATGCCGAGAATTCCCGAAAAAAGCTTCGGATTGGGTTCGAACGCATGCACCATTCCACTCGGACCAACGAGAGCTGAAAGTACTCGGGTATGATCTCCGAGGTTAGCACCACAATCGATTACTACGTCACCAGGACGAGCAACCCTACTATATATCAGCCTCGTTGCAGTTTCATTTATAAAGTGCTTCTGGCCATGATCGAACTTCATAGCATCTTCAATATTTCTCATAATCGTCCCTTCCATAACCAAATGTTCGTAGCGTCAGAATTTACAATGGCCGCCAAGCGAAGTCCATCAGTCGACCGAACAACTCCCGATCTTTATCGACGAGTCTCAGCATTACGGCCGGATCGACGTCATCTTTGTGCAACACGCTCATCTTGCGTGCATTGACGCCCGCCGGAACCGTAACGCCGAAGGTTTGCTTCGCGAATTCCCCGATGTACTCGATCGGCACGATCGTCGGCGCCAAGCGCCCCAGGAACTCCATCGTCTCGGAGACCTCTTCGTCGCCGCAACCCAGATAGGCCAGGATGACTTCTCGGTAGATCGCGTCGTAGGCCGCGGATGAAATCAGTCGATGCGCCCATTCAGCGGTTGGCGAAAACGGGGCGTCGACCATTGCCAACCAAGCGGCTACGGAATCGAGCTCTCCCCGCACCGGATCGTGAAAGGCGCCACTGCCGAAGGCACGCCGCCATTTGTCGACCAGCGCGTCGAGTGACGAGATCGTCGATTCGTCGCCATCCAATGTATTTGCGATTCGACCTAAAATAAAATTGACATTAGAAATTTGAATCTCCGCCGGATCTCGAATGATCGAAAGTATCTTTTCGGTTCCCCTCCACCTGATGATATCACCCCAATGCTTCAAATGGATATGACCACTCAGAAAAACTATCCTTGTTCGGGCTGCATTTTGAAAAACTCTACGCCGAGATTCTGCGCCCTGCTCTTCGAATGACTCGACGATCACATTGGCGACGGCAGAGGAACGGCCGAGCGCTTCCACGAAAGCAGTGCCCGCGGTCTTCGGGATATGCGGGAACACCCAGGTCTCGAAACAAGGAGCGTTGGCGAGGCTCAGGCCGCACTGTTGGCCAGTTGCAAGGATCCATCGCGCGTATCGCAGCGCGGATGTCGTATGAGCCTGCTCATATCCCCAGGGCATGCGCCCGGTGATTTCGAGCCAGTCCCGCATCTCGAATCTGGGAAGATTCAACGCGTGAGGTCCCACTTTTCGCTGTCCGGCGAAGCCGGGCGCCATTCTGATTCCATGCCCGTCGCCGCTTCGATTCGAAGTCGCCACCGACGGGGGACACCCCGGATCGGACAGTGAAGGTGGTTCGGGCGCCCCCGGAGGTCAAGCGATTTCGGTCGGCGGTACGACGGGCAGTGTCTCCGAAGGCTGTTTCCTGTCGATTCGATGCGATGATTGTTGTGGACGAAACGGTCACCGACGATCCTCTGATCGGCGATGATCTCGTACCGGAGACCGATCGGCGCCGGATCGGTGTCGCCGACGGACCGGCGCCCACCGCCGCCCTCGACGATCTCGGTGGAATGACCGCACCGGTCGTCGTCGCCCGGCATCGGCCTCTGCCTCTGGTCGTCGAGCAATCGCGAGCCGGCCTCGGAGAGCGCGCGAAGCATCCTACCGCCTCGTCCGTCGTCGCGGCGCAGCGCCACCGAGTCGGCGAACGCCGTCGACGAAAGACCTCCGCCGACGGTTCTCGGAAACGCCCGACCGAACGGACGACGATCGAAAGTCGAGGCGCCAGACCCGTTCCTTGGACCATCGCCGCCCGCGCCCGCCATGCAGCACGCATGCGTCACGCCGGCCGAGCTGCCGCCCCGAACACGCCGGGGATGTCGGCAGCTCGACGTGAGGCGACCTTACGCGATCAACTCAGCAGGGCGCCGTTCTGCACAGTCCAGCCGGCACCCGGATGCTGCGACGTGAAGCCTCCGGAGGTCACCTCGACACCGGACATGCGCCACAGGTAGGTTTCCGCGGTCGCGGTATTCTGCCAGAGGATGTCGCTTCGGGTGTCGCCGTCGAAGTCGGCGATCGAAACGACTGTCCAGCCGTTGTCGACCTGCCATTGCGTCGGGGCGCCACTGGTGACGGTGGAGCCGTCGAGGAACCCGATGTAGGTCAGGCCGTTCAGGACATCGGCGCTGTCGTCGGCGTTTTCGTAACGGAACAGAATGTCGGTCTTTCCGTCTCCGTCGAAATCACCTGTACCGACGACACCCCAATTGCCCGAGCCGGCCTGCTGACTGAGAAGTGCGGCATCGAGTACCTGGGTCCCGTCCATCTTCCATTCGTAGAGGACGCCGTTCAACGGATTCGTCGAATCGGTCTGGTCTTCGTACCGCCACATCACGTCGGCATTGCCGTCACCGTCGAAGTCCCCGACCGCCGCCACCGTCCAGTTCGGATCGGTGACCTGCTGCGACGTCCCGCCGCTGGAACTCCAGTCGATCTCGGCGCCGTTCATGATGTCGAGGTACAGCATTCCCGAGGCGGTGTTGCGGTAGAGCACATCCGTCTTGCGATCGCCGTCGAAATCCGCCAGAGCGGTGATCTGCCAATCACCGGTCAGTTGCTGGACGACGCCGCCGCCGACCGCCGCGGCCTCGTTCTGGAAGGAGACGTAGCTGACGCCGTTGAGAGGGTCGGAAGGATTCGAATCGTTCAGGTAGGTCCACAGGACGTCGGAAGCACCATCGTTGTCGAAGTCGCCGATACCGCCGACCCGCCAGTCGAGATCGACCTGAACCGACGTCGTCGCGCCGCCGGCGACGGTCTCGCCGTTCATCGTGTAGAGATAGGTGACGCCGGCCAGTGGCGAGGCGGAATCGCCCGTATAGCGCCACAGGATGTCGCTGGCGCCGTCACTTCCGAAGTCGTGGCTCACCTGCTTGCCGACCCAGAGGGTCTTGTCGGCGAACACGACCTTTTCGACGCTGGTCAGCGTGTCGGTACCGCCGGTACCGTCGGCCACATAGACGGTGGCGCCCTGGTGAGTGACGAGACCGGCGAGCGGCGTGCCACCCGCGGTGACGTTCGTGTACCGCGCCGAGTCGACGCCCGCACCGCCCACGATGACGTCGCTGCCGGCACCGCCGGTCATGATGTCGTCGCCGTCACCGCCGGAGAGCCTGTTGACCTGGTCGTCGCCGGTCAACTGATCGGCATCGGAGCCACCGTTCAGGTTCTCGATTCTGACGATCGTGTCCTCCACAATGCCGCCGACCTGGACCGTGGTCGGTGTCGCTCCGTTCAGCGTCGCGACGACGGACACCGTCTTGTCGCCGTAGTCGGCGGTGTCGACACCGGCGCCACCGTCGATCTGATCGTCGCTGTCGCCGCCGCGGAAGGTGTTCGCCGAACCATCGCCCGTGAGAATGTCCGCGGCGAGGCCGCCGAAGACGTTTTCGACATCCGAGATCTTGCCGCGCGCGACCCCGCCGATGACGACGTCGACCGGTGTCGTGCCGTTCAACGTCACGACGATCGCCGCGGTCTCACCGGTGTAGTCGACGGTGTCGGAACCGTCTCCGCCCTTCACCACGTCGGTGCCCGCACCCGGCAGGAACATGTCGTCACCGGTACCGCCCACGAGTTCGTCGTTGCCGTCGCCGCCGTCGAGGCGGTCGTTGCCGGAACCGCCATAAAGCGTGTCGTTGCCGCCCAGGCCGCGGATGACGTCGTCGCCACCCAGCCCGGCGATGGCGTCGTCGACCGTGTCCGATCCGTCGAGCGTGTCGGACCCTTCGGTGGCTTCGGTCGCTGCGACGTCGATGACGTCCGTCGAGATCGATCCCACGGTGGTCAAGGCGCCACTGTTGTTGGCCGTCACGACGTTGAGAGGAGCCGACGAGATGTCGGAGACGGCGATCCCGAGCGTACCGAGGATGTCGATGTCGCCCGCCGAGCCGATCGCGAAGCTGGACAACCCCTGCGGTGACAGGAACGTGTCGTAGCTGCCGTTCGGGCTGCTCTTGCCGACGATGACGATCCTGTCCGATCCACTTGCCGAGAGCTCGAATTCGGCGAGCTCGCCATTCATCAGATCACCGAGATCCTGACTACCGACGATCTGCGCCTCCGAATTGACGATGAATGCCTTCACTCCGTAGATCGGATTCCCGGTCGAATTGACCTCGAGGCCGAACAGTTTCATGAACTGAGTGAAGACACCCTCTTGTACCATCAGTCCGCTCGACGTCTTGAGCCCGAGGTTGCGGCTCAATTCGGCGTAGTCGTCCTGCGTTCCGCCGATCTGCGTCACGACGTGGTTCGAAATTTCGGCGAGCGGAGCAGACCCGCCGATCGTGGTGCGGTTGGCGTCCGCGTAGGGATACATGAGTTCGTCGGAGCCACCGTCGACGTGCCGCAGGCCGAGAATATGACCCGCTTCATGGGCCACCACCTGCGAAATCAGACCGATGTCGGCGACGCCGTTGGACACCATCGCGCCGGACAGGACGAAAGCGGAGTCCGACTTGTCTTCGTTGCCGAAGTCGATGTGTTCACCGCGACCGAGTAGGCCTGGTTTGGCGCCGAGCCACGAAGGTAGATCTGCAACGGTTCCACCGATGTGGATCGTAGAATACTCTCCGCTCGTCGGTTCGACGGAGGTGAATTCGATCAGGAAGTCCTTGTAGATCGCGTTGACGTTGGCGATGATCGAGTTTTTCTGCGCATCCGTCAGATCGGCCGCCGGCAGACTCAGATTCTTGAGATCGAAGAGGGACTCGAACGCGATGGAATCGGCGCCGAAATCCAGGTACACGATCTGCGGCTGCACGAAGGTCATCGACTTGACGAAGGCGGCGCTGTCGTAGATTCCGTCACCGACGTCCGCGATCGTGATCGTGATCGTCACGGTTGTCGCCGAGAGGTCTATCGGCGCGGTGACGGTCAGCGCCGGGGTCTGCCCGTCGAAGAACGTCCCGGTCGGAACCAGCGTCGAACTGAAGAAGTTGTTGTTGATGGTGATGGGATTTCCGTTCGTGTCGAACGCGGCTTCGACACCGTTGACCGTCACGGAAAAGTAATCATTGTACTGACTTCCGACATATTCGGGGTATTCTTCCGACAAGAAGGTGAAATCGAACTGCAACGCCTGAGCTCCCGTGGGCTTGGCCACGGTGAAGGTCAGACTGACCGTGTCGTCGGCGGTGCCGCCAGCCCCGAGATCCGTCCCTTGGCTCCCCGCGGTGTTGGGTAAGCCGACCTCCGATGCGATGCCGTTGGACAGAATGAGAAAAGGTTCGCTCGTGGAGCCGGGGAACCCGGCCAGGGTGGCATCGGAAACGGCGATGGCTTCCGACGTGCCCGACAGAGTCGCGGTTGCACCGACCGGCAGGCCGAGAAGCGCGGGAATGTCGGCAACAGAAACGTTCTTGATCGTCATGGTCGCCTCGATCGAAATTGGCAATGACAAGACGCGATGTATATAGTATGTTTCTGCAGATGCGTAAACAAAATTTCACCGGCAAGAGTTGTGGCTACGCTTTCGTGGTAATGCTGATGGCTATTCTTCCTGTAGATGCCGAGTCCCAAGCCGGATTGGATCTCATGCTTCGTGAAGCGAGGTTCGAGCGTGGTCTAATCGCAATCGAAATTGATGTGCGAAATCCATATGGCATTTCTCGTGAGGGCGTTCTTCTTCGTGTTTATTGTACGTCCGAGGGGGAGCAGAGGCAGAATCTTCACCTGATTGCGACTTCATCGCGCGGGCGCGCCGAAGCGGAACAGGTGCGGAAGCGGGTGCCGGTCGATCAGGAAATCGACCTGCCGGGTGGAATTCCCGCCGGAGGACGGGCTCGGCTCTCGTTCCAGGTGAAGACCCCGGTCGAAGACCGAAACGGCATGTGCTCGCGGGTCGAACTGCGTGGGACATGGTGATTCGTTCGACGCCGGAGCATCTCGTACCGCATGATACCGAGCGTACGAAGTTTCGACCCATTCGAAACTTCGTACGCGAAGGCGAGCCCGAATGGGCGTCGGCCGGTCGGGCCGTGATGCTCATGAAATTCGGACGAGTCCGAATATCATGAGCCCGATATGAAGCGTCCGTCCAAGATGGATGGAAGTCGAGTCCCGTGCCGGACAGGACCCGGTCGACTTCACCGCCTCTACCCGATCCGGTTCGACCTTCGCCCTGACCGGTGGTGATGTACTCCCCGTCTTTCTGAGCTCGGCCCGGACCTTTCCGACCCGGTTGGGATTCGCGAGCGCCGCCTCGTCCGAGGAGAGACTCGGCAACGCGTTTCGAGGCGTCGGCGGCGGGGGAAGGCGGACCTTTCCGATCGACGACCGGCGTCACGAGAGTCCGAGCCATGGCCCGTGACGGGTGCCCAGTCCTTGCTTCGGCTGCGTCGGTCGGAAGGCCGACGCGTTTCCGTTCCGATTTCATCCCATATGGACGCCACTCTGGATCGTCCAGTCGAGCCCGACCTGTTGCGAGGTGTGGCCGCCTGCGGTGACGCTCGCCCCGTTCATCGTCCAGAGGTAGGAATCCCCGGTCGCGGTCTGCCGCCACAGAATGTCCGACTTGCCGTCGCCGTCGAAATCGCCGATCGAGGCGACCTGCCAAGCGGTGTCTGCCTGCCATTGCGTCGGCGCTCCCGAGGCCACCGTCGTTCCGTTCATGAAGTCGATGTAGGTCGCCCCGTTGAGCGGATCGGAGGTGTTCGAAGCGTTCTCGTAGCGGAGCAGGATGTCGGCGGTGCCGTTGCCGTCGAAATCACCGGTGCCGGTGACCTGCCACGCATCGCTCACCTGTCGGCTGATCGGCCGGGTGTCGCTCACCGTGGTACCGTTCATCTTCCATTCGTAGAGATTCCCGTTCAGCGGGTCGGACGGGTTCGCGGCGTCATCGTAGCGCCACAGAACGTCGGCTCGACCGTCACCGTCGAAGTCGGCGACCGCCGCCACGGTCCAATCGGGGTCCGCCACCAGACCGGAGGTGAACCCGCTCCGGCTCCAGTCGATCGCCGGGCCGTTCATGATGTCGACCCAGGTCTGTCCCGAAGACGTGTCGCGATAGAGTGTGTCGGCCTTGCCGTCGCCGTCGAAGTCACCGACACCGACCAGGCGCCAATCGTTCGACAGCTGTTGCACGACGTCGCTGCCGGCGCCTACGGTCGCTCCGTCCTGGAGCCAGATATAGCTGGTGCCTTCGAGTGGATCGGAGGGATTCTTGGCGTTGTCGTAGACCCAGAGCAGATCCGACTTGCGGTCACCATCGAAGTCGGCGATCGCGGCGATCTGCCAGTTGGGCCCGACCTGGACGGAAGTCATCGTCTCCTTCGTCACCGTCGCCCCGTTCATCGACCGTAGAGAGGTCGTGCCCGAGCCGTTCCGGACGAGGATGTCGGACTTGTGGTCACCGGTGAAGTCACTGAACGTATTTGGTTTTTCGAGCGTCCAGGTCACGGCGTTGCTGGTGCCGAGGTTGCCGACCGCGTCGGTGGCCTTCGCGGTCACCGTCTGGGCACCCTGGACGTCGGGCAGCATGACCGTCGCCGACCAGTGTCCCGAGGCGTCGGCGGTCGTGGTGCCGAGCGCGGTGGTGCCGGCGAAGAGCGAGATCGTCCGGCCGGCGTCGGCGACGCCGATGCTGCCGGTGATCGTCTGCGACCGGGCATTGGTCGCACCGCCGGTCGAGCCGATCGTCACCGTCGGAGCGACGGTGTCGAGCGTCCAGGTCACGGCGTTGCTGGTGCCGAGGTTGCCGACCGCGTCGGTGG
>ERZ1645187.67-NODE-67-length-99964-cov-39.911519_pt1 | contig 99964 bp, 94 predicted proteins | sample MGYA00575352_ERZ1645187 | MGnify/ENA primary metagenome ERZ1645187 (study PRJEB40837, sample SAMN11349314) | freshwater sediment metagenome | isolation source: river sediment | host: Sediment | place: India: Wazaribad , New Delhi | collected 2017-02-21 ...
CGCTCCAGGATCACGCCCTCGCGCAGCGCCCACGGGCAGATCTCCAGCTCCTCGAGCCCGAAGATGTCCATCACGCCCTCGGCCACCAAGGCCCCCGGCACGATCTGGTGGGTGCGGCTCGGCGAGACCCCCGGCAGCCGGGCCAGGTCCTCCCGGGACAGCTCGATCAGCTTGGGGATCCAGGCGACCAGGTCCTCGCGGCGCAGCACCCGCGGCACCAGGTGCCCCTCCGCCGACGGGGCCGCCCCGCAGATCCGGCCCAGCGAGCGGAACGTCTTGGAGGTGGCCGACGCCCGGTGCGGCGTCCCGGCGCGCAGCAGCATGCCGGCGTCCCGCGCCAGGTCGGCCCGGATCTTGCGCCGCAGCTGCCGCAGCGCCTCGTCGTCGGGTCGCGCCCCACCGAACCAGTCACGCGCCAGCCGGGCAGCGCCCAGCGGCAGCGACCACGCCACGTCGGGCGCCTCGTCCGAGCCGCCGGCGATCTCCAGCGAGCCGCCGCCGATGTCGAAGACCGCCAGCCGGCCGGCCGACCAGCCGAACCAGCGGCGTACTGCCAGGAAGGTCAGCCGCGCCTCGTCCTCACCCGACAGCACCTTGATCTCGGTGCCGGTCCGCTGCGCCACCTGCTCCAGCACGGCGTCGGAGTTGACCGAGTCGCGCACCGCGGAGGTCGCGAACGCGAGCGTCTCCTCGCACCCCTTGTCCTCGGCGACCCGCAGGGCCTCGGCGGTGAAGGCGGTCAGCGCGTCGATGCCGACCTGGCTGACCGCGCCGGTGTGGTCCAGGTGCTCGGCCAGCCGCAGCGGCTCCTTGTAGGAGAAGGCGGGGAGCGGCGCGGCCCCACCGTGCGCGTCCACGACGAGCAGGTGTCCGGTGTTGGAGCCGATGTCCAGCACAGCCAGGCGCATGCCTCCAAAGTACCGGTCCCGCGACCTCGTGGGACGGCCTGCCCACATCGACTGACCACTGACGACTGGCTCACTAGAATCGCCGAGTGCCCGAAGTCGACCTGGTGTTCCCCCGCGCGTTCGTGGAGTTCGCCGACCCAGCCGACGACGACCAGGTCTTCCGCTGTGACCTGACCTGGTTGACGTCGAGCTACCAGTGCATCTTCGGCCAGGGCTGCCAGGGCATCTACGCGACGTCCCCGGACACCGGCTGCTGCACCCTGGGGGCGCACTTCTCCGACCGCGACGACGAGAAGCGGGTCGCGGCGTTCGTGGGCCAGCTGACGCCGGCGCAGTGGCAGTTCCACCCCGGCCGCAAGGTGCGCACCGCCGACTGGGTCGACACCGACGACGACGGCGAGCGCAAGACCCGCACGCTGGAGGTCGAGGGCCAGGAGGGCTGCGTCTTCCACAACCGCGCCGACTTCGCGACCGGCGCGGGCTGCGCGCTGCACGGGCTGGCCCTGGAGCAGGGGCGAAACCCGCTGGAGACCAAGCCGGACGTGTGCTGGCAGCTGCCGATCCGGCGTACCTTCCGCACGGTCGAGCGCCAGGACCAGACCAGCTACACCGAGGTCAGCATCGGGGAGTACGACCGGCGCGGCTGGGGCCCCGGCGGGCACGACCTGGACTGGTACTGCTCGGGCAACACCGAGGCCCACGTCGCCCCCGAGCCGCTGTACCTGACCAGCGCCGCCGAGCTCATCGAGCTCATGGGTCAGGCCGGGTACGACGCGCTGGCCCGGCACTGCGAGGCCCACCTGAGGTCGCGATCGCTGCTGGCGATCCACCCCGCCGACCCCCGATAGGTCCCCGCCGAAACCCTCGACGTCAAGAGACCCGACCCCCGCGGTTCACCGCGCAACCCGAACGTCCAGAATGCTTGCCATGCGCTTGGACCACATCTCGTACGCCGCCGGAGCTGACGGGTTGGCGAGTACGGCCGCGCGCCTCGGGGAGCTGCTCGGACACGAGTTCGCCGATGGGGGCGTCCACCCGCGCTTCGGCACGCGGAACATGATCCTGCCGATGGCAGACCACACCTACCTGGAGATCGTGGGAGTGCTCGACCACCCGGCCTCCGACAAGGCGCCGTTCGGCCAGGCCGTGCGCGCCCGATCCGCCGCCGGTGGCGGGTGGCTCGGCTGGGTGGTAGCCGTCGACGACCTCACCGCGATCGAGCAGCGCCTCGGTCGCGAGGCCGCCCCGGGCAACCGGCACCGGCCCGACGGCACCGAGCTGAAGTGGCGCCAGATCGGCATCAACGGCCTGATCTCGGACCCGCAGCTGCCGTTCTTCATCAAGTGGGACTCCCCCGACGAGCTGCACCCCAGCGCCGGCTCCGACGGGCAGGTCTCCCTGGCGAAGGTCGAGATCGCCGGCGACCCGCGGCGGGTCGACGAGTGGTTGGGCGCCTCCCTGGAGACCCCCGACCAGCTGCAGGTGGAGTGGGTCGCCCCGCACGGCACCCCCGGCATCCTCGCCGTGCAGTTCAACACCCCCAACGGCGTGGTTCGGATCTGACCAGCCCACCGGGCAAGCCGGGGCCCTCGGGGGCGATCCCCAGCCCCAACATCTGGTACCACCCCCAGACCTACGAGATCGAGAACCGGGCGCTGGACCCCGACGGCCTGATCGAGCAGGCCATGGCCGAGGTCGCCGACTGGCGCGGCCGCGAGCTCCTCGACGTCGGCTGCGGCACCGGCTTCCACCTGCCCCGCTGGGCCGAGCGCGCCTCACGGGTGATCGGGGTCGAGCCGCACGCCGACCTGGTGGCGCTGGCCCGGCGGCGTACTCGCCGGCTGCCGAACGTCACCGCCCTCCAGGGCACCGCCCAGCGACTGCCGCTCCCCGATGACTCGGTGGACGTGGCGCAGGCGCGGTTCGCGTACTTCTTCGGCCCCGGCTGCGAGCCCGGGTTGGCCGAGCTCGCCCGGGTCGTACGCCGCGGCGGCACGGCCTTCGTGATCGACAACGACCCGACCCGCTCCACCTTCGGCGGCTGGTTCCGACGCGGCTACCCCAGGCTCGACCCGGGGGCGGTGGAGCGCTTCTGGTCCACCCACGGCTGGACGCGTACGCCGGTGCTGACGTCGCTGCGCTGCGAGTCGCGCGCCGGCCTGGAGGAGGTGCTGCGGATCGAGTTCGACCAGACCACCGCGGAGGCCGTGATCGCCGAGCATCAGGCCGGTGGCGGCGGCGCCGAGGTGGACTACGCGGTCAACGTGTGGTGGCGCCGGTACTGAGCGTCAGCTGGATCCGCCGTCAGCTTGACCCGCGCAGGGCCAACGTCGGGGACAGCAGCACGCCCTGCTGCACCACCGGCGGGGAGGCGAGCAGGCCCTGCAGCGCCTTGACCACCTCGACGGCCACCTGCTCCAGGGGTTGCCGCACCGAGGTCAGGCCGGGGGGCACCACCTGGGCCACTTGGGAGTCGTCGAACCCGACCACGGCCAGGTCGCGCCCGGCGACCAGCCCGCGCTGGTACATCATCTGCAGCACGCCCAGGGCCAGGGTGTCGGAGGCGCAGACGAACGCGGTCGGCGCGGCCTCGTCCAGCAGGCGCTCGGCGCTGGCGCGGCCGCACGCCACGGTGTTCTCGGCGCGCGCGGCCAGCCCCGCGACCGGCAGCCCGTGCTCCCCCATCACCCGGGCCCAGCCCGAGCGCCGGTCCTCGCCGATGAACGAGTCCTTGCGCCACCCGAGCCAGGCGATCTGGGTGTGGCCGCGCTCGACCAGGTGGCTGGTGGCCAGCGCCGCGCCGGCGGCACCGTCGACGTCGACCCACGCGTGCGTGGCCTGCGGGTCGGCCCAGGGCCGGCCGAACGCCACAAAAGGGGCCCGGCGCTGAGCCAGCCAGGCGGCCTGCGGGGCCCCGAGGTAGGTGTCGGTGACCACGAAGGCGTCCACCGCGGTGGAGCGCAGCAACTCGTCGTAGGCCTGCAGCGGCTCGGTGTCGCTGTCGGCGAAGAGGAGCACGTGGTAGCCCACCTCTGCCGAGCTGGCGACCAGCGAGTGCAGGAACCGGTCCATCAGGCCGTTGGCGGTGCCTTCCTCGGCGGGGGTGAAGCGTACGCCGATCAGGTGGGAGACCCGGGTGCGCAGGTTGCGCGCGGCCCGGTTGGGCGAGTAGCCGAGGGCGGCGATCGCGTCCTGCACCCGGGCCAGGGTGTCGGGGCGCAGCAGGTCGGGGTTGTTGACCGCGTTGGAGACCGTCTGCCGAGAGACCCCAGCCTTCTCGGCGACGTCGGCCAGGGTCGGCGGCGGGGCGGTGCTGTGCTGGGACACTCCAACTCCCTTGATCGTTCCAATCCGAGCATAAACTCTTCGGTAGGTCCGGTGGGGGGGATACGCCACGACCCGAGATGTCGGCGCGTTGTCCTAGGTTGACCGCCATGAGCAAACAGGCACGCCAGCGCTCGGCCTACCGATGCACCGAGTGCGGCTGGGAGACCGGCAAGTGGGTGGGCCGCTGCGGCGAGTGCCAGACCTGGGGCTCGGTCGCCGAGGCGGCCGCCGCACCCTCGGGCCGCACCGCGGCGAGCCCGGTGACCACCCCGGCGGTGCCGATCGGGCAGGTCTCGGTGGCCGAGTCGGCCTTCCGCTCCAGCGGGGTGCCGGAGCTGGACCGGGTGCTCGGCGGTGGGCTGGTGCCGGGCGCGGCGATCCTGCTGGCCGGGGAGCCCGGCGTTGGCAAGAGCACGCTGCTGCTCGAGGTGGCCGCGCAGACCGCCCGCTACCGGCACCGGACCCTCTACGTCACCGGCGAGGAGTCGGCCTCCCAGGTGCGGCTGCGGGCCGACCGGACCAGCGCGGTGCACGACGAGCTCTACCTGGCCGCCGAGACCGACCTGGGCGCCGTACTCAGCCACATCGAGCAGGTGCGGCCCACCCTGCTGGTGGTCGACTCCATCCAGACCATCGCGGCCGCAGGCGTCGAGGGTGTGATCGGCGGGGTCACCCAGGTCAAGGAGGTCGCCGCGGCCCTGGTGCGAGTGGCCAAGACGCACAACATCACCACCGTGATCGTCGGCCACGTGACCAAGGACGGCGGGATCGCCGGGCCGCGGGTGCTCGAGCACGTGGTGGACGTGGTCCTGTACTTCGAGGGCGAGCGCAACTCGCGGTTCCGGATGGTGCGCGCGATGAAGAACCGCTTCGGCCCCATCGACGAGGTCGGCTGCTTCGACCTGTCCAGCGAGGGCATCCGGGCGGTCGCCGACCCCACGGGGCTGTTCGTGGAGCACCACAGCAAGCAGGTGCCCGGCACCTGCGTGGCGGTCACGATGGAGGGGCGGCGTCCGATGCTGGCCGAGGTGCAGGCGCTGGTCACCCCGACCGCGGCGGAGCGGCCGCGGCGTACGACCTCGGGGGTGGACTCGTCCCGGGTCTCGATGGTGCTGGCTGTGCTCCAGCAGCACTGCAAGATCCGGCTGCACAACCACGACGTGTTCGTCTCCACCGTGGGCGGCGCGCGCCTGGTCGAGCCGGCCAGCGACCTGGCGATCGCGGTGGCGATCGCCGGCGCCAACTTCGGGGTGCCCGCCCCGATGGGGGTGGTGGCGATGGGCGAGATCGGGCTGGCCGGGGAGCTGCGGCGGGTCCGCGACCTCAAGCAGCGGCTCGCCGAGGCGGCTCGGCTCGGCTTCAAGGTGGCCGTGGTGCCCAGCGAGCGGACCACGCCATCGGGGCCCCGATCGCCGGAGTCGTGGGTGGTGGACGGCATGAAGGTCCTCGACGTGGGCGACATCGGCGAGGCCCTGCGGTTGCTGGGTCTCTCGGAGGGCCGTCGCGCGCGCCCGCGTCCCCTAGACTGACGCCAGCACCCCGCCTCCCCGGGGTGCCGTCACGTGGGGCGTCGGCACCGGGCCGGCGACGGGTGGCATTGGGCAGCCCGAGAGCGGAGGAGCTTCGTGGTCGGCATCGAGCGCAGCGAGGAGAGCCTCGGTCTGCGCGCGACCCTGGCCTCGATCGCCCCGGGTACGGCGCTGCGTGACGGGCTGGAGCGGATCCTGCGCGGGCGCACGGGCGCGCTGATCGTCATCGGCCACGACAAGCTGGTCGACTCCATCTCCAGCGGCGGCTTCACCCTGGACGTGCCGTTCACCGCCACCGGGCTGCGCGAGCTGGCGAAGATGGACGGCGCGATCATCGTCGACAAGGACATCTCCCGGATCCACCGCGCCGCGGTGCACCTGATGCCGGACCACACGATCTACTCCGACGAGACCGGCACCCGCCACCGCACCGCCGACCGGGTCGCCCGGCAGACCGGCTTCCCGGTCATCTCGGTCTCGCAGTCGATGCAGATCATCGCGGTCTACTTCGGCGAGACCCGCTACGTGCTGGAGGACTCCGGCCAGATCCTGTCCCGGGCCAACCAGGCGCTGGCCACCCTGGAGCGCTACAAGCTGCGGCTGGACGAGGTCTCCTCCACGCTCTCTGCCCTCGAGATCGAGGACCTGGTCACGGTGCGCGACGTCGCGGTCGTGGCCCAGCGGCTGGAGATGGTGACCCGGATCGCCCGGGAGATCGAGGACTACGTGCTCGAGCTCGGCACCGACGGCCGGCTGCTGTCGCTGCAGCTGGAGGAGCTGGTCACCGGGGTCGACGCCGACCGGGAGCTGGTGATCCGCGACTACCTGCCGCCCGCCATCGACGCCACGCCGGGCGAGCTGCTGGAGGGGCTGGAGGTGCTCTCCCCCACCGAGCTGGTCGACCCCGCGGCGGTGGCCAAGGCGCTGGGGATCAGCACCGGGGACCACCTCGACGGGGCGGTCGCCCCGCGCGGCTACCGGCTGCTGGCCAAGGTGCCGCGGCTGCCCACCCCGGTGGTGGACCGACTGGTGGAGCACTTCGGCGGGCTGCAGCAGCTGCTCTCGGCCGGGATCGACGACCTCCAGGTCGTCGACGGGGTCGGCGAGCTGCGCGCCCGCAGCGTCCGCGAGGGCCTGTCCCGGCTCGCGGAGTCCAGCATCCTGGAGCGCTACGTCTGATCAGCCGTTCGGCTCGACCGCGCCTGAGGGCTCGGCGGTGGGCTGGGCTGAGGGGGCCGCCGTCTCGGCGTCCTTGTTCTTCTTGTCCTTCTTCGGCTTCACGGTCTTGGTGACCGTCACCGGCGCGGGCACCCGCAGCTCGAACTGCACGTCGACCGGCTCACCGGCGTACGCCGCGGCCTTGACGTGGTAGAAGCCCGGCCGCGCCCACTCGGTCAGCTTCGAGCACTCCTCGTCCGAGCGACGTCCGCTCCAGAACATCGGCACCACGGTGTCCTGCTGCTGGTAGACCACGATGTCTTGGGTCGGGACCGCCTGGCGGCACTGGCGGCTGGCCCAGATGTCGTCCTTGCCGGAGGTGATCTTCACCGTCACGGTGTCCGCGGAGACCGTCCAGGTGCAGGCGGCGGTGGCCACCGACCGGAAGGCCAGCCCGATCTCGACGTCGCCGGCGGCACGCACCTCGCCCACCACCGGGGTCACCAGCACGTCGCCGGCCGCGCACGGGCCGCTCGGCTCCGGCAGCGGCGGCGGGGTCGGCGTGGCGGCCGCCTTCTCGGCCTCGCGCTCGGCCTTGCGACGGGCCTTCCGCTCGGCCTTGGTCTCGGTCTCGGGCGCGGCGGTCTCTGCGGCAGCGGTCTCCGAGGGGTCGGCGGCGGGGGTCTCTGCGGCGTCGGGGGTCGTCTCGGCGCTGGCGTTGGTGGCCTTGACCGCCTCCTTGTCACCCTTGCCGTCACTGCTGCCGCCGAGCAGTCGCGCGGTCGTGAAGACCAGGGCGAACGCCACACCGAGCAGGACCAGCCGGCGGAACCAGTACACCCGGGCCGGGAGCGGCCCCTTGGTCAGCGCGGTCATGCCCGCCACCGTAATCAGCCGCGACCGCGCCATGCGGGAGCCACTCCGAGCCTGGCTAGCATCGACGCGATGAGCACGTCCGACGACCACCCAGGCAAGGCGCTGTACGGGCCGATCCTGGCCTGGTACGACGGACACGCGCGGGACCTGCCGTGGCGCCGACCCGAGGCGTCGGCCTGGTCGGTCATGGTCAGCGAGTTCATGCTGCAGCAGACGCCGGTGGCCCGAGTGCTCCCGGCGCACGAGGCCTGGCTCGAGCGCTGGCCGACCCCGGCGGACCTGGCCGCCGAGTCACCCGGCGAGGCCGTGCGGATGTGGGGTCGGTTGGGCTACCCGAGGCGGGCCCTGCGGCTGCACCGCAGCGCGACCTACCTCGTCTCGGTCCACGGTGGCGAGGTGCCCCGCGACCGGGAGGAGCTGCGCAAGCTGCCGGGGGTGGGCGACTACACCGCGGCCGCGATCGCGGTGTTCGCCTTCGGCGAGCGGCTCGAGGTGCTGGACACGAACGTCCGGCGGGTGCTCTACCGGCTGCTGGCGGGCTGGGAGTTCCCGCCCACCATCGTCACCCAGGGCGAGCGGCACTGGGCGCGCGACCTGCTGCCGCCCGAGGACGCGACCGCGGCGACCTGGTCGGTGGCGCTGATGGAGCTCGGGGCGCTGGTCTGCCGCGCCCGCGCGCCGGACTGCGATGCCTGCCCGGTGGCCGAGCAGTGCGCGTGGCGGGTGGCCGGCTACCCGGCGTACGACGGGCCGCCGCGACGCGGGCAGACCTGGCACGGAACGGATCGGCAGTGCCGCGGCCGGATCATGGCGCTGCTGCGGGAGAGCCACGAGCCGGTGCACCGCAGCCGGATCGAGGCCACCTGGCCCGAGACCGACCAGCGGGAGCGCTGCCTGGCCGGCCTGTTGGCCGACGGTCTCGCGGTCGCCGCCGGGCCGGACAGCTACCAGCTGCCCTGACCACGCTCATCCCCAGCGCTCATCCCCCCGATACGTCAGACGGACGGAGCCATTGATGGCTCCGTCCGCATGACGCAAGCGGGGGTAGGGGGCTGGTTAGCCCTCGACCTTGGGTACGTCGACCGGGCCGGCGGAGTCGTCGGGCCCCTCGGCCGGCGGGCCGGCGTCGACGGTCTCCAGCGGCGGCATGTCCGGCAGTGCGTCGACCTTCTGGCCCAGGAACGTGAACGTCGCGGTCGGGCCCTCGCCCTCCACGTCGACCAGCACGATCTGACCGGGGCCGATCTCGCCGAAGAGCATCTTCTCGGCCAGCACGTCCTCGATCTCGCGCTGCACGGTCCGCCGCAGCGGCCGGGCACCCAGCACCGGGTCGAAGCCCCGCTGCGCGAGCAGGTTCTTCGCCGCCTGGGTCAGCTCCAGCTGCATGTCGCGGTCCTTGAGCCGCTTCTCCACCGCGTCGATCATGTTGTCGACCATCGAGACGATCTGCTCCTGGGTCAACGGCGGGAACACGATGATCTCGTCGACGCGGTTGAGGAACTCCGGCCGGAAGTGCTGCTTCAGCTCGTCCGACACCTTGTTCTTCATCCGCTCATACGACCCGGCGGCGTCGCCGACCTGCGCAAATCCGAGGTTCACGCTCTTGGCGATATCCCGGGTGCCCAGGTTGGTGGTCATGATGATGACGGTGTTCTTGAAGTCCACGACGCGGCCCTGGGAGTCGGTCAACCGACCCTCTTCCAGAATCTGCAGCAGGCTGTTGAAGATGTCGGGGTGCGCCTTCTCCACCTCGTCGAACAGCACCACCGAGAACGGCTTGCGCCGGACCTTCTCGGTCAACTGGCCGCCCTCTTCGTAACCCACATATCCGGGCGGTGAACCAAAGAGCCGCGACACGGTGTGCTTTTCGCTGAACTCGCTCATGTCGAGCTGGATCAGGGCGTCCTCGTCGCCGAACAGGAACTCCGCCAGCGTCTTGGACAGCCACGTCTTCCCGACGCCCGAGGGGCCGGCGAAGATGAACGAACCGCCGGGCCGCTTGGGGTCCTTCAACCCCGCACGGGTACGCCGGATGGCCCGGGAGAGCGCCTTGACGGCCTCCTCCTGCCCGATCACCCGCTTGTGCAGCTCGTCCTCCATCTTCAGCAGACGGGTGGACTCCTCCTCCGAGAGCTTCACGATCGGGATGCCGGTCGCCACCGCCAACACCTCGGCGATCAGCTCCTCGTCGACCTCGGCGATCTCGTCCATGTCGCCGGCGCGCCACTGCTTCTCGCGCTCCGCCTTCTTGGCGGTGAGCTGCTTCTCCTCGTCGCGCAGCCGCGCGGCGGCCTCGAAGTCCTGGCCGTCGATGGCCGCCTCCTTGCGCTGGCGGACCTCGGCGATCTGCTCGTCGAAGGCGCGCAGGTCCGGCGGCGCGGTCATCCGGCGGATCCGGAGCCGCGAGCCGGCCTCGTCGATCAGGTCGATGGCCTTGTCGGGCAGGAACCGGTCGGAGATGTAGCGGTCGGCCAGGGTCGCCGCGGAGACCAGCGCCTCGTCGGTGATGGTGACCCGGTGGTGCGCCTCGTACCGGTCGCGCAGCCCCTTGAGCATCTCGATGGTGTGCGCGATCGAGGGCTCGGCGACCTGGATCGGCTGGAAGCGGCGCTCCAGCGCGGCGTCCTTCTCCAGGTACTTGCGGTACTCGTCCAGGGTGGTCGCGCCGATGGTCTGCAGCTCACCGCGGGCCAGCATCGGCTTGAGGATGCTGGCGGCGTCGATCGCGCCCTCGGCGGCACCGGCGCCGACCAGGGTGTGGATCTCGTCGATGAACAGCACGATGTCGCCGCGGGTGCGGATCTCCTTGAGCACCTTCTTCAGGCGCTCCTCGAAGTCACCGCGGTAGCGGCTGCCGGCCACCAGGGCGCCCAGGTCCAGGGTGTAGATCTGCTTGTCCTTGAGCGTCTCGGGCACGACGCCCTTGACGATGTCCTGGGCCAGGCCCTCCACGATCGTGGTCTTGCCGACGCCGGGCTCCCCGATCAGCACCGGGTTGTTCTTGGTGCGCCGGGACAGGATCTGCATGACCCGCTCGATCTCCTGGGTGCGGCCGATCACCGGGTCCAGCTTGCCCTCGCGGGCGGCCTGGGTGAGGTTGCGGCCGAACTGGTCCAGCACCAGGGAGGACGACGGCGCCTCGCCGCCGCCCGAGCCGGTGCCGGCGGTGGCACCCGCGGACTCCTTGCCCTGGAAGCCCGAGAGCAGCTGGATGACCTGCTGGCGGACCCGGTTGAGGTCCGCGCCGAGCTTCTGCAGCACCTGGGCGGCGACGCCCTCACCCTCGCGGATCAGGCCGAGCAGGATGTGCTCGGTGCCGATGTAGGAGTGGCCCAGCTGCAGCGCCTCGCGCAGGGACAGCTCGAGCACCTTCTTGGCGCGCGGGGTGAACGGGATGTGCCCCGAGGGCGCCTGCTGACCCTGGCCGATGATCTCCTCGACCTGCGCCCGCACCGCCTCCAGCGAGATGTCCAGGGACTCCAGCGCCTTGGCCGCCACGCCCTCGCCCTCGTGGATCAGGCCAAGCAGGATGTGCTCGGTGCCGATGTAGTTGTGCGAGAGCATGCGGGCCTCTTCTTGGGCCAGCACGACTACTCGTCGGGCTCGGTCGGTGAACCGCTCGAACATGTGCGCCTCGATTCCTTGCTGTGCACAGGTAGTCGTTCAACTCCCGATACAGCCTACGTGTTCCCGCCGAGGCCCCCGAGAGCATCCGCTGACAGCGAACAGCCACCGCGACGCCCCTGTGCGCCAGGGTCTGTGCGCCAGGGTCTGTGCGCCAGGGTCGCGGTGGCTGCGCTCAGCTGTTGGTCCGTACGGCGCTCAGTGGGCGGCGTCGTACGCCTGCTGGATGTTCGCCGCCACCCGGCCGCGGTCGGAGACGTCGTACCCCTGGGACCTGGCCCACTCGCGCACGTCCTTGCTCGAGGACGACCGGGAGCGCCGCGAACCCGTACGCCGCGAACCGCCGCTCACTTTGCGGGCGTGCCCGACGTAGCCGCTCACGGCCTCACGCAGGGCGGCGGCGTTGGCTTGGCTGAGGTCGATTTCGTAGCTGGTGCCGTCGAGGGCGAACGACACGGTCTCGGCGGCCTCGCTCCCGTCAATGTCGTCGACGAGAATGATGTTGACCTTCTGAGCCATATGAGGGCACCTTTCGATGAAGACACGCAAGTAAAAGGACTCCGGTCATCATGACCGAAGTGCCCGGAATTCACAATGTGCGTGAACTCCGGGCACTTCGAGAAGGCAGCGAAGGGGATTACCTAAACGAGCTTGACCGTCACCTTCTTGGTCACCTTGTTTCCGGCGGTATCGGAGATCACCACCGTGACCAGTGCCTTGACCCCCAGCTTCTTCTGCTGGCTCTTCGAGGCCTTGCGGTACTTGCCGATCGCGGCCAGCACCTTGTTGCCGTCCTTCTTGCTCTTGATCGTCAGCGTGAGCTTCCCGGAGTTGCCGGCCGCGCTCTGGGCGACGGCGCTCTTGAGCTTGATCTTGCCTTTGAGCCCGGGCACCTTGATGGTCCCGTTCGCCGTCGACGTGACGGCCTCGGCGGCCGAGGACGTGAGGACGATCTTGACCTTCGACTTCTGCTTCTGCGCTCCCTTGGCCTTCACCGTGGGGCTGGCCACCACGGTGTCACTCGGCGGAGGCGGCGGGGGCGGCGGCGTGACCGGCGCGGCGACCGTGACCCAGGGCTCGTTCCCGCTGGTCCCGTTGGTGGCGCCGAACACGACGTGCCCACTGGGCAGGGCTGCCATCTGATGGATCTGTGCCGACCCGATGCCCGGGCGGACTTCGGCGGCCATGCCGGTGCCGGCCACGGTGCCGTCGGAGCGCCACAGCTCCTGGCCGTGCACCCCGTCGGAGGCGGCGAAGTACAGCAGTCCACCCGCGGGGGTCAACGCGTTGGGCATGTCCTGCCAGCCCGTCCCGGGGATCGTGGTCAGCACCCGAGAGCCGGCGGCGGTGCCGTCGGAACTCCACAGCTCGGGCCCGTTGACCCCGTCCTCGAGGCTGAAGAACAGCGTCCCGCCGACCGCGGTGAGGTTGCGGAAACCCCCGTAGTAGTAGTAGCCGTACGACGTGTCGGGATTGGTGAAGTCCCCGACCATGACGGTGCCCGCAGCCGTGCCGTCGGAGCGCCACAGCTCCTCACCGCTGACGCCGTCGTTGGCGGTGAAGAACAGCGTGTTGCCCATCGCGGTCAAGTCCCAAGCGTTGCCACTGTTCGGGCCGGGGTCGACGTCCTTGACCATGGCGGTGCCGGCCTCGGTGCCGTCGGTCCGCCACAGCTCCTCCCCCTGGGCGTCGCCCTCGAAACTGAAGAACACGGAGGTCCCGACCGCCTCCAGTGCGTCAGGGTAGTCGCCCAACGAGGCGGTGCCGGGGCCGGTGAGCCGGACCGTACCGGCGGCCGTGCCGTCCGAGACCCAGAGCTGTGAGCCATCGGATTCTCTGTAGGCACCGAAGAACACCTTGCCGCCCAGCGTCGTCAGGTCGTGCGGACTGGACGAGTACGTATACCCGTAGCTACCCGTCGTTCGGATGTCCGTGACCATCTCCGTTCCGGCCGGGGTGCCGTCGGTCTTCCACAACTCGCGCCCGTGGACGAAGTCGTCAGCGGTGAAGAAGACCGTCCCGGAGCCGGTGGCGGCGATCTCGTAGGAAGAGGACGTGCCGGCCGGGGTCAGTTTGATCGTCCCGGCCGCGGTGCCGTCGGTCTTGAACAGGTGCCGGCCGGTGCCGTCGTGCGCCGAGAAGTAGACGCTGCCGCCGACTGCGGTCAGAGCCTCTGGCCCCGAACCACTCGTCCCGGACCAAAGATCGGCAACCAGGCTGGTGCCGGCGGCCGTGCCGTTGGTCTTCCACAGTTCCTCGCCATGGGTCGGGTCCTCCGCGTTGAAGTAGACCCAACCGCCTACCGAGACCATCTCCTCGATATCCGACCCGTCCTTTCCGGGCCAGAGATCGCCCAGCTGGGCCACCGTGACCGGGCTTGCGGCCTCGGCGACCGTGCCCGCCACCAGGGCGGCGCCGGCCAGGGTGCTCAGCACGGTGCCGGTGACGGCAACCTGGCGGGATCGAGAGGCGGTGCGGGCCTGCGCGGCCGCGACCTTGCGGCGCCGCAGCAGGCGCCGACGCTGGCGTGTGCTCATGTGTCACTCCTTATGAACTGCCCCCGTTTTCGGCAACGTAACAGCGGGCTGATCGGGGCGCTGAGGAATGCAGAATCAGGGACTGGTGAGAAATCACCCCTTTGCCAGAAGGGTTCAGTCAGAGGCGTTGCGGTCGAAGGCCAGCCCCAGGCCCAGCAGGGTCAGCCACGGGGAGTGGTCGGTGAAGCACGAGCACTCCCCCAGCACCAGCGGCGCCGCATGGCCGGTGGCGATCACCCGCACGTCGCCCGCGTCCGCGCCGAGCTCGGCGATCATCCGCGTCACCAGGCCCTCGACCTGGGCGGCCAGGCCGAAGAGCATTCCGGACTGCAGCGCCTCGACGGTGTTCTTCGCGATCACCGAGCGGGGCCGCTTCAGCTCCACCTGCCGCAGCTGCGCACCGCGCTGGCCCAGCGCCTGCAGCGAGATCTCGACCCCCGCGGCGATGGCGCCGCCGACGTACTGACCCGCGGGAGAGACCACGTCGAAGGTGGTCGCGGTGCCGAAGTCCACGACGATCGCCGGGCCGCCGTACAGCCGGGCGGCCGCCAAGGCGTTCATGATCCGGTCGGCCCCCACCTCGCGGGGGTTGTCCATCAGCACCGGGATGCCCGTGCGGACCCCGGGCTCGACCACCACCGACGGCAGGTCGGCGTAGTGCGCGGTCAGCATCTCGCGCCACTCGGCGAGCACGACCGGGACGGTGGCACACACGGCGATCCCCGTCGGCTGCGCGCCTCCTCCCAACCCATCCAGCAGACCACGCAGCAGCACCGCCCACTCGTCGGCGGTACGGCGCTCGTCGGTGGCCACCCGCCAGTGGGCGACCACCTCGCGACCGTCGGGCGGCCCCGTGAGCAGGCCCAGCACGGTGTAGCTGTTGCCGATGTCGACGCACAGCACGAGGCTGGGCCGGCCTGAAGAGCCGCGGGCCGGGCTCACTGCAGGTCCATCCCGATGTCGAAGACGTTGACCGAGTGGGTCAGCGCGCCGACGGAGATGAAGTCCACCCCGGTGGCCGCGACCTCACGGGCCCGCTCCAGGGTGAGCCCGCCGGAGGCCTCCAGCACGGCGCGACCCTGGGCGATCGTGACCGCCTCGGCCATCGTGGCGGAGTCCATGTTGTCCAACAGGATCCGCTCGCAGCCGGCCTCCAGCAGCGCCCGCAGCTGGTCCAGGTCAGTGACCTCGACCTCCACCGGGAGCCCGGGGAACGCCGCGCGCACCGCCTCCAGCGCCGGCACCACGCCGCCCGCGGCGAGCACGTGGTTGTCCTTGACCATCGCCATGTCGGCCAGCCCGAACCGGTGGTTGACGCCGCCGCCGCAGCGCACGGCGTACTTCTGCAGGGCGCGCCAACCGGGCAGGGTCTTACGGGTGTCCAGCACGCGGGCCCGGGTGCCGGCCAGCGCGTCGACCCAGTGCGAGGTGGCGGTGGCGACCCCGGACAGGTGGCTGGCGAAGTTCAGGGCGGTGCGCTCCGCGGTGAGCAGGCCGCGGGTCGGGCCGCTCACCGTCATCACCCGCTGGCCGGCCTCGACCCGGGTGCCATCGGGCACCCGGTCGGTCACGGTGACCTCGTCGCCGCAGACCAGGTGGAAGACCGCGGCGGCCACCCCCAGGCCGGCGACCACCCCGGGCTCACGCGCGTTGAAGCCCGCCACCCCCTGCTGCTCGGGACCGATGGTGGCCACGCTGGTGGTGTCCACCGAGTCGTCGGGCAAGTCCTCGGCCAGGCCGAGCAGGATGTGGTCCAGCACGTCCTCGACCGGCAGCCCGGCGGCCAGCAGCTCCTCGTTCAGGTCGACCGGCAGCGGCAGGTGGTAGCGGCTCATCGAGGGGCCTCGCTCTTGTCACTGGGTTCCGCCCCCCAGAACCGTCGGCTCAACCCGTCCGGCCCGAGGGTGACGTCGAAGTGGCCCGACCAGCGGGCGTCGTCGCGCTCGGGGAAGTCCTCGCGCCAGTGCGAGCCGCGGGTCTCCTGGCGGCCCAGCGCCGCGGCGGTCAGCGCCAGGCTCAGGGTCAGCAGGTTGGTGGACTCCCACGCGTCCTGGTCGACGTGGTCGCTCGTGCGCCCGGCCAGGTCGCCCAGGAGCCGGGTGGCGGTGTCCAGGCCGTCCGCGTTGCGCAGTACGCCGACCTGGGAGGTCATCCCCTGCTGCAGCTCGCGACGTACCTCGCCGGGCACCAGGCCCTCGGGCCGCTCCTCCGGCGCCGGCTCGGACCACTCCCGCAGCTCCCCGGGCAGCACATCGGCGATCCGCCGCGAGAAGACCAGCCCCTCCAACAGCGAGTTGGACGCCAGCCGGTTGGCCCCGTGTACGCCGGAGCACGCGACCTCGCCGGTGGCGTACAGGCCGGGCACCGCGGTGCGCCCGTCCAGGTCGGTGGCCACCCCACCCGAGGCGTAGTGCTGGGCGGGCGCGACCGGGATCAGCTCGGTGACCGGGTCGATGCCGTGCTCGCGGCAGACCCGCAGGATCGTGGGGAACCGGCGCTCCCAGAACTCCGCCCCCAGATGCCGCGCGTCCAGCCACATGTGCGGCTGGTCGGAGGCCAGCATCCGCCGGGTGATCGCCTTGGCGACCACGTCGCGCGGGGCGAGGTCGGCCAGGTCGTGGACCCCCTGCATGAACCGGTTGCCCTCGAAGTCGACCAGGAAGGCACCCTCGCCGCGCACCGCCTCGGAGATCAGCGGCTGCTGTCCGCGCGAGTCCGGACCCAGGTACATCACGGTGGGGTGGAACTGCACGAACTCCAGGTCGCGCAGCACCGCCCCGGCGCGCAGCGCCAGCGCCATGCCGTCCCCGGTGGCCACCGCGGGGTTGGTGGACTGGGAGAACACCTGGCCCAGCCCGCCGCTGGCCAGCACCACGGCGCGGGTGTGCACCGCGCCGACGCCGTCCCGCTGACCCTCGCCCATCACGTGCAGGGTCAGCCCGGCCACGCCCCCGGCCGCGTCGAGCAGCAGGTCGACGGCCAGCGCGTGCTGAACCACCTCGATCTCGCCGGCCCGCTCGACGGCCGCGATCAGGGCCCGCTGGATCTCGGCGCCGGTGGCGTCGCCGCCGGCGTGCGCGATCCGGTCGCGCAGGTGTCCGCCCTCCCGGGTCAGGCTCAGCTCCCCGTTGGCGTGGTCGAAGTTGGCGCCCAGGGCGATCAGCTCGTAGACCGCGTCCGGGCCATCGGTCACCAGCGTGTGTACGGCGTCCCGGTCGCAGGCGCCCGCGCCGGCCACCAGCGTGTCGTACTCGTGCTCGGCCGGACTGTCCTCGGGCCCCAGCGCGGCGGCGATCCCGCCCTGCGCCCACTGCGTCGACCCGGCGTTGAGCACGTCCTTGGTGACCACCAGCAGCTTCAGGCCCGGGTCGGCGGCGTGGATGCGCAGCGCCGCGGTCAGCCCCGCGATGCCCGAGCCGACCACCACCACGTCGGCCCTGGTGGTCCAGCCGGGGGCGGGGGCGGTGAGGCGGCGCGGAGGGGTCAGGGTCACGGTTGGGGCTCGGTCCTCGTGGGCTCGTGCGGGCTAGTGGTCGACCAGGTCACCACGCCGCAACCTCGGGTCGTCGTGGGTCTCGGCGGGGTCGAAGCCCGTGGCCAGGACCCGGTTGTCCGCATCGACGAAGACGACGTGGGGCTGGTACTGGACGGCCTCCGCGGTGTCCATCAGACCGTAGCCGATCAGAATCACCGTGTCGCCTGGGTGCACGAGGCGCGCCGCGGCCCCGTTGATGCCGACCACGCCCGAGCCCCGCTCGCCGGCGATCGTGTAGGTCTCCAGCCGCGCACCGTTGGTCACGTCCACGATGTGCACCAGCTCGCCGGGCAGCAGGTCGGCCGCCTCCAGCAGGTCGGCGTCCACGGTCACCGAGCCGACGTAGTGCAGGTCGGCCTGGGTGACGGTGGCCCGGTGGATCTTGCTCTTCATCATGGTGCGCAGCATCAGCTCGCTCCTCCGCTCGCGGTGCGGCCGGGCCGGGCGGCGCCCAGCACGACGGGCAGGTTGTCGATCAGTCGGGTGCTGCCCACCCGGGCCGCGATCAGGATCCGGGCCGGGGTGCCCTCGACCACCGGGTCCGGGAGCGGGGTCAGGTCGGCGGCGCGCAGCTCCAGGTAGTCCAGGTCCACCCCGTGGGCCTGGCGCAGCTCCGCGCGGGCCGCCTCCATCGCGACGTCCGGCCCCCAGCAGGCGGCCTCCTGGGCGGCGTGCAGCGCCTGGTTGAGCGCGCGGGCCTGCACCCGCTGCTCGACGTCCAGGTAGCGGTTGCGGCTGCTCATCGCCAGCCCGTCCGGCTCACGCACGGTCTCGGCGCCGACCACCTCGATGCCCAGGCACAGGTCGGTCGCCATCTGCCGGATCAGCACGAGCTGCTGGTAGTCCTTCTGGCCGAAGACCGCCACGTCCGGGCGCACCAGCCCGAACAGCTTGGCCACCACGGTCAGCACCCCGCGGAAGTGGGTGGGCCGGACCACGCCCTCGAGCTGGCCGGCCAGCGGGCCGGGGTCGATGGTGGTCCGCTCGTCGGTGGCGCCGGCGCGCACCCCGCCGGGGTAGACCTCGGCGGCGCTCGGCGCGAAGACCACGTCGGCCCCCTGCGCCGCGCACAGCGCGAGGTCGTCCTCCAGGGTTCGCGGGTAGCGCTCCAGGTCCTCGCCGGGGGCGAACTGCAGCGGGTTGACGAAGATGCTGACCACGACCGCGCCCGCGGGGCCGACCTGGCGGCGGGCCTCGCGGATCAGGCTGGCGTGCCCGTCGTGCAGCGCCCCCATGGTGGGGACGAACCCGACGCGAGCCCCGCTCGCGCGCGCGGACGCGAGCAGGTCGGCCAGCTCGGTCCGGGTGTGCGCGAGCCCGACCGATGCGTCAGCGGTCACCGGCGAATGCTCGGCTTACGGACCGGCAGGCTGCTGACCGGCCGGTTGGCCGGACCCCTGCTGACCGGCCCACTGTTGACCGGCAGAGCCCGGTCGAGCAGCGCCAGGATCCGCGCCGCGCGGATCGGCAGCAGGCGGCCGTCGCTGACCACCCGGTCGAGGGTGGCGCGGGCCATCGCGACGTACGACGGCACGGTGTGCGGGGCGTTGGAGGTGATGTCGGCCAGGTGCGCGGCCACGGTCTGCACGTCGCCGCGCACGATCGGGCCGGTCAGCGCCTCGTCGCCGGTCTCCAGGGCGTTGTCCAGCGCGGCGGTGAGCAGCGGGCGCAGGGTCCCGGCGGGGTCCTGGGAGCCGGCCGCGCGGAGCATCTCCATCGCCTCGGTCACCAGGGTGACCAGATGGTTGGCGCCGTGCGCGAGACCGGCGTGGTACAGGGTGCGCATCTCCTCGGGCACCCACATCGCCTGACCACCGAGGTCGTCGACCAGGCGCTGGCTCATCTCCCGCTCGGCGGGGGCGGAGGTCACGCCGAAGACGCAACCGGTCAGCCGGGGCAGGTCCAGCTCGGTGCCGGTGAAGGTCATCGCCGGGTGCAGCGCGATCGGCCGCGCGCCGACGGCGGCGGCGTCGGCGAGCACGGAGACCCCGTGCCGGCCGGAGGTGTGCACGACGTACTGACCGGGGTGGATCGCGCCGCTGGCGGCCAGCATCGAGACCACGTTGGCGAGCATGTCGTCGGGCACGGTGAGCAGCAGCAGGTCACACGAGCGGGCCACCGCGCTCGGCTTCTTGACCGGTACGCCGGGCAGCAGCGCCTTGATCCGGCGACGAGTGGCGTCTGACTCACCGGCGGCGGCCACGATCTCGTGGCCAGCGGCGCGCAGCGCAGCGGCGAGGACGGCGCCGACGCGACCAGCGCCGACCACGCCCACCCTCAGGGTGGTTGACATCTTCAAAGCCTCTCGTTTCAGTCCCTCCGACCACCCGAGTCTCGGGCCGGTGTGGGTACCAGACGATGTGCCTTCCATGCAGGTCAACGAGAGGTTACGCGTCCTGATTCCGGAGCGGAACCGTAACCGGGGTGTGACCTCAGCCACGAAGTGCGGCCGGGCCGCCACCCGCGATGGGTGACGGCCCGGCTTACAGCGGTGTTACAGCACCCGCTGGTTCCAGCTGCGATGGCTACGGCATCAGCTTGATCCAGCGGCAGTTGGAGGTCACCGACTCACCCTCCAGCCGGTCGACCAGCCAGTTGGCCGACTGCTTCTGCTCCGATAGCAGCGGGGCCATGTGGTTGAGCATCGTGCCGCCGCTGCCCAGCAGCTGGATCACCGGACGGTAGGTCACGTTGACCCCGCGGGAGCACCAGTCCACCGCCAACTGCTTGGCCTGTCCGTGGGCGACGATGTCGTCCTTGGTCCCGGTCAGCACCTGCACCGGCACCGTCGGGGTGAGCCGCCCGATCCGCTGGTCGTCGACCGCCTTGAGGATCGCCGGGAACTTCGGCGCGTCCACCGAGGCCAGGTTGCCCGACTCGGTCCACGACGAGGTCTTCTTGAACGCCGAGGTGAGGATCGCGTCGACGATGCACTGGTTCTTGCTGTTCTCGAGAACCTTCGAGCCCTCGTCGTTCATCAGGGCCGCGAGCGGGGCCACCAGGCCGGGCCGGTAGGCCAGCATCGCGTTGATGGTCCACGGGATCACGCCGGTGAGCATGGTGCCGTCGGCCTGCTTCATCACCTCGTACAGGTCAGCCGGCGGGCCGCCGACGTACGCGCCCTTCAGGTTCAGCTCGGGGGCGTAGCTGGGCGCCATCTCCACCGCGGCACCCGAGGCGCCGCCGCCCTGGGAGTAGCCGTAGAAGCCGATCGGCGAGGTGCGCTGCAGCGACGTGCCGGTCAGGTTGAGCGCGGCCCGGGCCGCGTCCAGTACGGCGTGCGCCTGGTCGACGCGGTTCATGTAGGTGTGCACCCGGTCGGTGGTGCCGAGCCCGACGTAGTCGGTCACTACGACGGCCACGCCCTTATTGAGGAACCGGTAGATGGCCGGGATCTCGTAGCCGATCATGAACTTGCCGTTCTCGATGTTGAGAACCTTCTCCAGTGTCTTCGACGGCGCGCAGGCGTCGCCGGTGCCCTGGGTGCCGACCGAGAACGAGACCAGCGGGCGCGGACCGGAGCCCGGCCAGGCCTTGGCCGGCTCGATGTACGCCCCGGAGACCGCGACCGGCTGGCCGGCCTCGTCGGTGGAGCGGTACAGGATCCGGGTCGCCGTGCCCGGCAACGTGGTGGCGTTCCCGTCGAGGCTGAACGAGGCCGTGAGCTTCATCGGCTCGGTACGGACCAACGCTCCGTTGGTGACCGGCAGGCTCGCCGGCGGGCTGTAAAAGTCGCCAGCGAAGCCGTCTGCGGCATGCGCCGTCGGCGTGGCCGGCGACACCGGCGACACTGCCAGTGCAAGGCCCGCGAGGACGGCGGCCATCGTGCTGGTGGCACGCTTCATCATCGTGCTCTCCCTCCCTTATGCGGCGCGCCCCAAGTGCGCGCCGAGTGTGATCTCCCGGGAAGAAGAGTGACGCAGGTTACCTCGCGGTAGGTTGATCGTCCGCGACAGTTGTTTGTCCGATGGCGACAGATTCGGCGTCAGCGGGCGGGCCGGGTCAACCGGCGTCGCCGCGGCGTACCTGACTTGGGGTAAGCCCCCACCAGGCGCGCGAACGCCGTGACAGCGTCGCCTGCTCGGCGAACCCGACGTACGTCGAGATCTGCGACATGGTCAGGTCCGTGGTCGTGAGGAGCCGGCGGACGGTCTGACGCCGGGCCTCGTCCAGCACCTCGGCGAAGCTGGAGTCGGCGGCCAGCAGTCGGCGCTGCAGCGTGCGCGAGTGCATGCCCAGCATCCGGGCCACCTGGGCCTGGCTGGGCAGCGACTGGCCCATCGAGGCGATCAGCGCCGAGCGCACCGAGCCGACCACGTCGTCGCCGGCCTGGCTCGGCGAGTGCGCCAGCAGGGACAGCGCCAGGTGCCGCACCGCGTCGTCGCTGTGCGGCAGCGGCCGGTTGACGAGCTCGGCGGGCACCCGCAGCAGCGCGCGGGGCCGCTCGGTGCGCACGGGTGCGGAGAAGAACGCCTCGTACGCCGCCTCGTCGGCCACCGGGTGCGGCACCTCGACCCCGCGGAGCCCGTAGTCGCCGCCCACCAGGGTCCGGGCCGCGCGGTGCAGGAAGCCGAGCACCAGGCCGGTGCCCTGCACGGCCAGCCGCCGCCCTGGCCCGGCGTCGTAGTCGACCGCGACCACCCCGCGGGTGCCGTACGGGTCGGGCACCCGTTGGATCCGCAGCGCGGGCGCGTGCACGAACAGGTAGGAGGAGGCGCACTCGAACGCCTCCCCCACGGTCGCGGAGTTCTGCACCGCCAGCCACAGCGGGCCGATCAGCCCGATGTCTTGTCGCTGCGCGACGCGCAGGCCCAGGTCGGGGCACTCCAGCTCGCCCGCCGCCAGCTCCAGCGCCACCGCGATCGAGACGTCGGTGATGAACAGGTCGTCGGTGTCCAGCGCCCCCTCCGGTACGCCGGCCCGGCGCGCCAGCTCGTCGGCGTCGCCGCCGAGCTCGGCCACCACCGAACGGAACCCGCGCAGACCCGCGGAGCGCACCAGCGTCATCGGCGAACCCGTCCCGTCAACCTCAGTCTCATCAACTCGGGCTCAGGCCCGCAGGTGCAGCTTGGCGTGGTCGGGGTCCTCGACCTGGAACGGCCGGGGCGCCCGCGGCAGCCACTCGTGCGTCACGTGGTCGATCACGTGGGTCCCGGCCGGCGCGTCGATGCGGACCACGCCCTCGGGCACCTCGCCGCTCTCCCCCACGTTCTGCAGGGCGTTCCACACCGTCCACTCCCGGCGCTTGCGCCGGTTGCGCAGGCTGGTGGCGAACGACTGCGGGTCGGTCCAGTGCGCGAACTCGTCGCCGTCGAGCCACTTCAGCTCCACGCACAACCCCTGCGGCAGCGCGAACATCTCGAACCGCTCCGGCGTGGTCCGGATCTCCCACTCGGGTGCCTTGGAGTAGACGAAGTCCGGGCTCATCGGGAAGCCCCACTCCTCGATGTTGCGCAGCCCCAGGTCGAGGTAGGCCAGCGACTCCGAGGCGACGTACAGGCCGTGGCGGGGGAAGCGGATCACCGCGTCGACCATCCCGACCTGCCAGGACAGGTCGGCCATCGAGACCTCGCCCTCGGTGGTCAGCACCATGTCGCCGTCCCACTTCCAGGAGTAGCGGGTGCGCACGTGGGAGAAGCACCAGTTGTAGAAGTAGGCCAGCGAGTGCACCGAGCGCTCCGGCACCGCCAGGTGCTCGGCGCCGGCCCGGGCCACGTCGAACGGGTAGTGGCGCAGGCTGAGCCGGTCGGGCGCGCCGTGCTCGGCGGCGACGCGCAGCGCCTCCTCGCCGGTGCCGTCGTCGGAGTTGTTGTCCACCACGAGCACGTGGTCGACCGCGCGCAGCAGCGGCGGCAGCACGAACCGCAGGCTGGGCTGCTCGTTCTTCACCCGCAGTACGGCGGTGGCGCCGCGGCGCAGCGGCTCGGCGCGGCGCCAGGGCCACACGATGTCGTACTCGGTGTGACCCTCCAGGTTCCGCAGGCCCTCGCCCTGGCCCAGCGGGATCACGGCCCTGGCCGCTCGTCTGGCCCCTCGCCCTGCCTTTCGTCGGGCCCCTCGTCCGGTCGCTCGCGGCCCAGCGCGCGGCGTACGCCCTGGCGCACCGACGGCGGGACCTTCGCCCGCCACTCGTGCGGCACCCGCTCGGTCAGCGACGTCTTCGGCTCCGCGCCGCGCTGAGCCTGCGCCTGACTCCGTTCGGCGAACCGGGCGGCCAAAGCCGAGGACCGGGAGATCGCCTCGGCCTCCTCGTACAGCGCGGTGTAGGCCTCGCGCAGCTGGTCCAGGTTCTGGTGCACCTCGGGGGTGTCGCCGCCCTCATCGGCGAGCTTGTTCAGCTCGGTCCAGGTCTCCTGGGTCAGCTCGTGCAGCCGGGGCGGCAGCTCCAGGTCCTCCAGCGTCAGGGTGACCCGGCGCAGGTTCGGGTCGATGAACCGGTGCACCTCGCGGATCTGGTCGCTGCGGGTGTGGATCACCGAGGCGATCTCCAGGGTGCGGCCCAGGCTCATGGTGGTCTTGACCCAGTCGGTCAGCAGGTCCTCGTAGCGCACGAAGACCCGCCCGCTGCCGGTGCTGTCCCGGGTGGCGCGCTCGGTGTGCAGCAGCATGTTGAGCCAGCTGGCCGCGAGGTGCGCCGAGCCGAGCTTGTTCTGGTAGTACCGCTGCTTGCTGCCCACCACCTCCGCGGGCGGGCGCAGCATGGTCGCGAAGACCGGGGTGGCGCCGGTGCGGATCGCCGCGACCCGCCACAGCCCCAGGAACCAGCTCAGCCGCGGGTCCTTGACCACCAGCTCGGGGTACTCGGCGAACTGGCCCTCCAGCCACTCCGCGACCCGGATCCGGGCCGGCTCGCGGCTGCAGATCCGGCCGGTGTCGAACCAGGCGCTCGGCCGGCTGTCGCTGACCTGCACGTTCGCCTCGGCCAGCCAGGCGTCGTGCACCTGGACCACCCACTGCGGCTCGCCGAAGCCCTTGGGGTTGGACGCGTCTGCGACCACCTCGGGCTTGGGCACATGCATGCCGAGCAGGCTGAGGATGCCCGAGAGCGTGCTGGTGCCGCTGCGACCGGCGCCGGCCACGAAGAGGACCCGCCTGGGCACGCCGTCGGGGTTCATCTCGTCGATGGCGCGTTGGATGCGCGACGTCCCAGCGCTGGACGGTTCGGGGCCACTCACAGCGCCCGAGCCTATCGCCTACTCTCGCGGCATGAGGTGGCCTCTCTCGCAGCTCAGGTCGCGACGTACCCCCGAGCCGGAGATCGGCGTGGTGGTGCCGACGTACGGCGTCCAGGAGTGGCTGCCCGAGTGCCTGGACAGCCTGCTGGCCCAGACCCACCAGCGCTGGCGGGCGGTGGTCGTCGACGACGGCTCACCGGACGAGAGCGGCGAGATCGCCGAGTCGTATGCCGACGCGGACCCGCGGTTCCGGGTGCTGCACACCGCCAACGCCGGCCTCGGCGCGGCCCGCAACGCCGGCGCGCACCATCTGGCCGGCGACCCGCACTGGCGCTACCTGGGGTTCCTGGACTCCGACGACGTGCTGCCGCCGAACGCGTTGGCCACCCTGGTGGGCTCCCTGGAGGCCAGCGGGTCGGACTTCGCGACCGGCTCGATCCTGCGCTGGGAGGCCGAGCCGCCGCTGGGCCTGGGCCTGCACGAGCCGCCGTGGATGCGCCGGCTGCACCGCCCGCCCCGGATCGGCATCGGCATCGGGGAGCACCCGGAGATCCTGGGCGACGTGTTCGCCTGGAACAAGCTGTTCCGGCGCTCGTTCTGGGAGGGCCAGGGCCTGTCGTGGCCCGAGGGCATCCGGTACGAGGACCAGCCCACGACCACGCGGGCGTTCCTGGCGGGGCGCTTCGACGTCCTGCCCGCACACGTCTACCACTGGCGGATCCGCACCGACGGCACCTCGATCACCCAGCAGCGCTCCTCGCTGACCGACCTGAGGGACCGGTGGGTGACCAAGCGGATGGCCTGGGAGTCGGTGCGTGCGCACGGCGACCCGCACGTGAGCGAGGTGTTCCTGGACCGGGTGTTGGCCGGGGACCTGTGGCGCTACTTCGTCACCCTGCCCGGCTGCGACGATGAGTGGTGGCGCTCCCTGCGGGAGGGGATCTGCGAGCTGTGGTCCGACCGGTCGCTGGTGCACTCCGGGCTGCCGCCGGTGCACCGGCTGTGCGGGTGGCTGGTCGAGCAGGACCGGCGCGCCGACGCCGAGGCGCTGATGCGGTACCTGGCCTCGCTGCACGGGGCGCCGGTGCCGCGCGACTCAGGGAGCACCGCCGGCTCTCGGCCGACCGGGGGCGCCGCCCGGCTCGCCGTACCCCCCGAGGTGCTCGACCTGAGCACCGTGGACCCGGCGGCGCTGCTCCTGCGCGACCACGAGCTCTGAGTCACCGCCGCACACAACGTCAGGCGACCTCAACTCCGCGCTACCGTAGTCGCAGTCGTGCAGCGAGCAAGTCGTGGAGGCGGGGGCATTCACATGGCATCGGCGCAGGTCCAGACCCGGGACCAGACCTCACGAACCTCGGGAACCGCTCGGGTCGTCGGGCTGCTGGTGTACGCCGTCGGCCTGACGGTCGGGGTCCAGGTCTGGGGGTTGCCGAAGTCGACGGTCGCCGCCTTCGCCTGCGTCTGGCTGGCGGTGATCGCGTGGGACAACCGCGCCCCCTGGCGCGACCACCTGGCCTTCCCCCGCGACTGGGCGCTGCCGCTGGCGGTGCTGGTGGTCTACCTGTACAGCCGCGGGTTGGCCGATGACCTGGGGCTGACGCCGGTCCAGGTCACCTCCCCGATCGAGGCGGACCGCCTGCTCTTCGGCGGCACGCTGCCCACCGAGTACCTGCAGGCGAGGCTGTGCGGGGAGCCGTGCGTGCGCACGCTGCCGCGCGAGTGGTACGACGTACCGCTCACCACCGTGTACTACTCCCACTTCTTCGTGGCGCCGATCGTCGCCGGGGTGCTGTGGGTGCGCCACCGCCCGTCCTGGGTGCACTTCATGCGCCGCTACCTGACCATCAACATCGCCGCGCTGGCCGTCTTCGTCGCGCTGCCGGTAGCCCCGCCGTGGCTGGCCGCCCACCAGGGCGAGCTGTCCGGCATCGCCCGCATCACCGGCCGCGGCTGGTACGAGCTCGGCCCCGGCGACTTCCAGGAGCAGTTCTCGGCGGTGGGCAACCCGGTCGCCGCCATGCCGTCGCTGCACGCTGGCATCGCGCTGCTCGTGGCGCTCTACGCCATCTCCCGACTCTCGAGCCCGTGGCGGTGGCTGGTACTGCTCTACCCGTTGACCATGTCGTTCGCGCTGGTCTACTTCGCCGAGCACTACGTGGTCGACACCCTGGGCGGCTGGCTGCTGGCGCTGGGCGTGTGGTGGGGCTGCGCGGTGTGGGAGCGCAGGGTCGGTCCGCAACCCGACACGACCTGAACCAACAGTGCGGCCTTCTGAAGTCACCAGGTGACTCCGAAAGGCCGCACTAATGGGTTTCGGCGCGGGTACGGCGACTACGAGATCAGGCCGGCCGACTCGAGGAAGTCCTCGGCCACGTCCTCCGGCTTCGCCCGGTCCACCGAGACCTGGGCGATCAGCCCGGCCAGCGTCTCGTTGTCCAACTCGGCCATCAACGACTCGAGCAGGTCCTGGACCTCGGGGTTGGCCTCCAGGAACTCGGTCGAGACCGCGGGCACCAGGTTCTGGGCGGGCTGGATGCCGCGGTCGTCGTTGAGCAACACCAGGCCCTGGCTCTCCAGGGTGCCGTCCAGGGTCCCGGTCTGGCCCAGCTGCGCCTCGCCGTCGACGACCGCCTTGTACGTCTCGGGGCTGCCGAAGCCGAGCGGCAGCAGCTTGCTGATCTCGATGCCGTACACCTCGCTCAGGCCCCGCTCGCAGTCGTCGCGGCCCTCGCAGTCGGGCGCGGCGGCCAGTACGACGCTGGTGCCCTCCAGGTCCGAGAGGTTGGTGAGGCCCTCGGACTCGGCGTACTCGGTGGTGACGAAGTATGCGTTCTGCGAGGTCGCCGCCGACGGCTCCAGCAACGTGATGCCCTGCGCTTCCAGCAGCGAGGCCGCCGCGTCGATCGACTCGGCCGGGTCGTTGGTGGTGATCGGCTCGGCGTCGGGACCGTTGACGCTGGTGTTCAGGTAGTCCGAAATGCCGGCGATGTACTCCGGCACGATGTCGACCTCGCCCGGGAACTGCTCCATGTAGACCGCTCGGGTGCCGACCAGCTTGGTGGTCACCTCGTAGCCGGCGTCGTCGAGCACCTCGGAGTACATGGCGGTGACCAGGGCCGCCTCGGGGAAGTTCTGGCTGGCCAGCGTCACCGGTACGTCGGCGCTGTCGGAGTCCTGGTCGTCGGCCAGATCATCGCCGGCGCAGGCCGCGGCCAGCGAAACCACGGCCAGCGCGGTGGCGGCGGCCGTCGCCATCCGGCGTACGTGCGATCGACGCTGGCGTCGCGAAACGGGTCGAAGCTGCATGCTGGACTCCCTTTGGCTGGTGATTGGGCTAGTTGGTCGGTCGAGCGAAGACGATTCGGGCAGGCATCAGGTCGGCGCCTCGAGGTGAGCGCCGCGGTACGCCGTGCGTTGTACCCACCCGGCGGCGATCTCCAAACAGAGCGCCACGACCGCGATCACCACGGCGCCGGCCAGGCCCTGGGCGTAGTCGTTGCGGTAGAAGCCGTCGGTGATCACCCGGCCCAGGCCCGGCCCGGCCACGAGCGCCGCGATGGTGGCGGTGGCCCAGACCTGCACCAGCGCCAGCCGGATCCCGGCCACCACCAGGGGCATGGCCAGCGGCAGCTCGGCCCGCCAGAACCGCTGGGCGCCCGACATGCCCATCCCGCGCGCGGACTCCTTGACCTCGGCGGGCACCTCGGTGACCGCGACGTAGGCGTTGGTGATGATCGGCGGCAGCGCGAACAGGGTGAGCGCGATCAGGGTCGCCAGCCCGGCCCGTCCGTAGGGGCCGAAGGTGGCGCTGCCGGGCCAGTCGGCGGCGACCAGGATGGCCAGCAGCGCGAAGGTGGGCACCGCCCGCCCCACCCCGGAGATGTTGATGGCCGCGAAGCCGCCCCGGCCCAGGTGACCCAGCCACAGGGCGAGCGGCAGCCCGAGCAGTACCGCCAGGAGCATCGCGGTGCCGGTGAGCAGGAGCTGCTGCCACAGCAGGTCCAGCAGGCCGCCGTCGCCGACCCAGTTCTCGCGTGCGCTCAGGTAGTCCCAGGTCTCGGTCAGCAGGTCCACCCCCTCACCCCCTGGTCCACGGGGTCAGGGCCCGCTGGGCCAGCACCAGGACGCCGTCCAGGGCCACCGCCAGCACGACGCACAGCACCGAGGCGGTCAGGATCTGCGCCCGGAACGACTCCGCGACCCCGGTCACCAGCAAGTTGCCCAGGCCGCCGTACGAGACCAGCGCGCCGACCGTGGTCAGCGCCACCGTCGACACCGTCGCCACCCGCAGCCCGGCCATGATCACCGGCAGCGCCAACGGCAGCTCCACCCGCAGCAGCCGCCGGGACTCGGAGTAGCCCAGGCCGGTGGCCGACTCCCGTACGTCGGCGGGCACCGCGCGCAGCCCGTCCAGGATCGCCCGCACCAGGATGGTCAGGGCGTACAGCGCCAGCCCGATCACCACGGTGGTCGCCGACAGCCCCGTGAAGGGCAGCAGCAGCGGGAACAGCGCCAGCGAGGGGATCGTGTAGATGCCGGTGGTCACCCCCAGGACGCCGGCCTCCAGCCGCGGCACCCGGCGGGCCAGCAGCGCGATCGGCACCGCCAACGCCAGGCCGAGGACGACCGCGGCCAGGGTGATCGCCAGGTGCTGGCCGGTGGCCTCGACGATCTCCTCGCGCCGGTCGGTGAGGTAGTCCAGGCACACCCACTCGTTGCGCAGCCGGCTGTAGCAGGACGGCTCGGCTGCGGCCGCGGGCACCCCTGCCCCCAGTAGGGTCACCGCATGGACGCTACCGGGTCAGGCACACCCGAGCCCATGATCCGGCTGCGGGGCGTCGGCAAGACCTACCCCGACGGCACCGTGGCCGTGCACGAGCTGGACCTGGACGTCGACCGCGGCGAGCTGGTCTGCCTGGTCGGCCCCTCGGGCTGCGGCAAGTCCACGACGCTGCGGATGATCAACCGGCTGATCGAGCCGACCACCGGCACCATCGAGGTCGACGGCCGCGACGTGAGCCAGGTGGACCCCAACGAGCTGCGCCGCTCGATGGGGTACGTGATCCAGCAGGTCGGGCTGTTCCCGCACCAGCGGGTCGAGGGCAACGTGATGACGGTCCCCCTGCTGTACGGCGAGTCGAAGGCCACCGCGCGGGAGCGGGCGCACGAGCTGCTCAGCCTGGTCGGGCTCGACCCGGCGCTGTTCGCCCAGCGCTACCCGCACCAGCTCTCCGGGGGCCAGCGGCAGCGGGTCGGGGTCGCCCGGGCGCTGGCGGCCGACCCACCCGTGCTGCTGATGGACGAGCCGTTCGGCGCGGTCGACCCGGTGGTGCGTACCCGCCTGCAGGACGAGTTCAGACGGCTGCAGCGCGAGCTCGGCAAGAGCGTGGTGCTGGTGACCCACGACATCGACGAGGCGGTCCGGCTCGGCGACCGGGTGGCGATCTTCGCCACCGGCGGCCGGCTCGCGCAGTTCGGCACCCCGCAGCAGCTGCTCGCCCACCCGGCGGATGAGTTCGTCGAGGACTTCGTCGGGGCGACCAAGGGGCTGCGCCGGCTGGCGGTGACCCCGATCTCCGAGGAGCACCTGGACTCCCTGGAGGGGGTGACCGCGGGTCAGCTCGGCGCGGCGATCGACATCGACTCCACCCTGGAGGAGGCGCTGGCGATGATGCTGCGCGAGGACCGGGCGATGCTCGGCGTACGCCGCGGTCCGCGCTTCCTGGGGGTGCTCACCCCGGCCGGGATCCACCGGCAGCTGCGCGCCTCGCTGGAGTAGCGACCCCGGAGACGAGACTCGCCCCCACCGCGGCCGGGCGGCCGGGATGGGGGCGAGCAGTGGTCTGGTGGTGGCCCGGTCAGGCGGGCTTGGAGACGGCCTGGTTCGCGGCGACCTGCCAGGCGTCGAGCTCGGCGCGCAGCGCGTCGATCTCGGCCTCCAGCTCGGCCACCCGCACGATCGCCTCGGCGGCGCGGCTCTCGCTGTCCTCGAGGACCTCGCTGAGCCGGAGCCCCTCGACCTCGGCCAGGTCGGCCCGGCGAGCCTCGGCCCCCACCTTGGCGGTGGCGGTCGCCGCGCGCTCCAGCGCCTTGGCGAGCTCGACCTCGAGGTGGTCGATCGTCTCCTCGCGCTCGATCATCCGGCTCCGCATCTCCTCGGCGAACGCGATGTTCTCCAGGGTCCGCCGCTCGGTGATGTCGCGGTAGGCCTGCGCCTGGCGGGTCCGGTCCTCGGCCGCGTCCCTCCGGGTCTGCAGCAGTTCGGAGTAGGTGATGCGCGTCGCGGCGGCACCCAGCACGAGGGAGGCCAGCGCAGACAGCAGGACCAGCGTGGACTGGCCAGTGGCGATCGACCCGAGAACGAGGACGGCCGCGGTCAGGAGCAGTGCCCCGGCCACGACCAGGCGCGTGCTGCGCTGGCGTCGGCGGGCACTCAAACGAGCAGACGGGGAAGTCATGACCCTCAGGTTAGGGGTGAGGGTCTGTTTTGGGCACGCGACACGCGCGTTCAAGCAACTTGCCGCTCACCACAGTTACCACGCCACCGGCGGCGGCGAGCAGGGAACGCCAGATTCTTTGCCCGGCGAGCTCGGCCGGCGAGCCGAGCCAGGAGACGGCGTACCCGACGTAGACGCCGGCGACCAGGGCGCCCACCAGCGCGCAGGCCCGCGCCAGCACCAGCCGGTTCAGCGCCTGCTGCGCGGCCAGCCGCTCCCGGCGTACCTGGACCGTGCGGTGCGTGGCCCAGGCCAGCGCGCCCAGGAACGCCGCGACGAAGAAGAGCACCGCGGCCTGCAGCCACCCCACCAGCGGCGCGGACCCGAGGATCCACTCCGCCAACGGGTGCCAGATCCACCCCAGCACCATGCCGAGCATCCCGGCGACCACCAGCGGCCCGGGGCCGATGGGCTCCAGGTGTCCCTCGCCCGGGCGATCCTCCGGCTCCTCGGGCTCCGGTGGCGGCAGGTCCCTCACTGCAGCTCGAGCACCAGGTCCTCGCGCAGGAGGACGCCGGACAGGTCCACCGACTCGAGCAGGTCGGCGATCGGCCCAGAGTCCAGTAGTACGGCGTCCGGCTCCAGGTCGTGCCACGGCTTGAGCACGAAGCCGCGCTCGTGCGCGCGCGGGTGCGGCAGCTGAAGCGCGTCCTCGTCGGCCCGGCGGTCGCCGACCTGGATCAGGTCGACGTCCAGGGTTCGGGGGGCGTTGCGGATGTCGCTGCGCTCGCGGTCGAAGGCCGACTCCACCGCCAGCGCCCGCTCCATGAGCCGGTGCGCGGGCAGCGTGGTGTCCAGCAGCACCACCGCGTTCAGGTAGGGGCGCGAGCCATCCGGTGAGTCCACCGGCTCGGTCTCGTAGACCGCCGAGACGCTGGTCAGCCACACGTCCGGGGTGTCGGCCAACGCGTTCACCGCGCCCTGGAGGGCGGTGAACCGCTCCCCCAGGTTCGACCCCAGCGCCACCACCACCCGGCGGATCGGGCGCATCTCGCCGGTGATCGTGTCGGCGTCGATGATGTGCGGGTTCGGTGTCTCGGTCACGTCGTCATCCTCTGGTCCTGGTGATGGTCACGGCCACATCACTGAAGGTGGCGTCGATGGGGGCCTCCGGCTTGTGGACCGTCACCCGCACCCATTCAACATGGTGGTGCCCCAGCGCCAAGTCGGCGATCCGCTGAGCGAGGGTCTCGATCAGGTTCACCGGATCGGACTCCACCGCCTTCTTGACCTGGTCCACCAGCGTGGCGTAGTCGAGCGTGAGCGACAACTCGTCGACCGCCGCCGACAGGCGGGTGTCGAGGCCCATGGTGAGATCAATCACGAAGCGCTGCCCCAGCTGGCGCTCGAACCCGAAGACCCCGTGGTAGCCGCGGCACTCGATGCCGGTGATGGAGAGCTCGTCCGGTGCCGTCATCGTGTCGACCTTTCGACGCGGACCCAGGCGGCCAGCGCATCCAGAGTGGCCCGTACGTCGTGCACCCGCACGCCCCAGACCCCGCGTTGGGCCAGCAGCACCGAGACGGCCGCGCCGGCGTACTCCCGCTCGTCGACCGCGCGCGGCACCCCGTTGCTGGCCAGCAGCGCACCGAGGAAGGCCTTGCGGCTGGCGCCGACCAGCAGCGGCATCCCCAAGGACGCCAGCTCGTCGAGGCCGGCCAGCAGGTCCCAGCTCTGCTCGGGGGTCTTGGCGAACCCCAGGCCGGGGTCGAGCACGAGCCGGCTCTCGGGGATGCCGGCGCCCAGCGCGGCCTCGACCCGCAGCGCCAGCTCGGCGCGTACGTCGGCGACCACACCGCCGGGGTAGGAGGTGAACTCCTGCATCCGGTCCGCGTGGGCGCGCCAGTGCATCGCCACGTACAGCGCGTCCGACGCAGCCACCACCTGCAGGATGCGCGGGTCGGCCAGCCCACCGCTGACGTCGTTGACGATGGTGGCCCCGGCGTTGATCGCGGCGGCGGCCACCTCGGCACGCATGGTGTCGACCGAGACCACCGCGCCGGCGGCGGCCAGGTCGGTGATCACCGGAATCACCCGGTCCAGCTCCTCGGTGACCAGCGGCCTGGTCGCACCGGGACGGGTGGACTCACCACCGACGTCGAGGATGTCGGCGCCGTCGGCGAGCAGCTGCCGCCCGTGCGCCACCGCCGAGATGTGATCGGCCCACCAGCCCCCGTCAGAGAAGGAGTCCGGGGTCACGTTGACCACGCCCATCACCAGGGGGCGGGCCACGGACCGGTGGCTGGTCACCGCGTACCCGACCGGATCAGGGCCATGGCCTCGGAGCGGGTGGCCGCGTTGCGCATCATGCCGCGCACCGCGGAGGTGATGGTGCGGGCGCCGGCCTTGCGCACCCCGCGCATGGTCATGCACAAGTGCTCGGCCTCGATCACCACGATCACCCCGCGCGCCTCCAGGATCTCGGTCATCGCGTCGGCGATCTGGGTGGTCAGCCGCTCCTGGACCTGGGGCCGCTTGGCGTAGACGTCGACCAGCCGGGCCAACTTGGACAGCCCGGTGATCTTGCCGGACTCGGCGGGGATGTAGCCCACGTGCGCGACCCCGGTGAACGGCACCAAGTGGTGCTCGCACATCGACCACAGCTCGATGTCGCGCACGAGCACCATCTCGTCGTGGCCCAGGTCGAAGACGGTGGTGAGCACGTCCTGCGGGCGCTGCCGCAGGCCCTGGGTGAGCTCGGCGTACGCGCGCGCGACCCGCGCCGGGGTCTCCAGCAGCCCCTCGCGCTCGACGTCCTCCCCCATCGCCGCCAGCAGCTCGCGCACCGCCGCCTCGGCCCGGGCGTGGTCGAACGCCGGCACCTGGTCGGGGTCGCGCTCGGCCAGCCCGATGGGGTCCGTCATGCCTGCGATCCGGGGGGGCCGGACGACGCTGAGGGCGGCACTGGTGGCGTGGGCGCGATGCCCGGCGTCAGGTCACCGTGCACGTCGCCGCCGCTGCCCGGCGGGGTCAGGATCACGCCGCCCTCCGGCTCGGCCTGCGCGGGCTGGCCGTTGAGCACCCGGTCGCGGATCTCCTGGGGGATCGTGACCGGCGGGATCGCCGAGGGGTTCCGCTCCGGGGACCCGGTCCAGGCCGGACGCGTCGGGCGACGGCGCAGCGGCTCGAAGACGCGCGCCACCTCCTCCTTGTCCAGGGTCTCCTTGTCCATCAGCTCCAGGACCAGCGAGTCCAGGACGTCGCGGTTCTCCTCCAGGATGTCGAAGGCCTCCTGGTGGGCGGTGGCCAGCAGCTTCTTGGTCTCCTCGTCGACGATCGCGGCGACGTCCTCGGAGTAGTTGCGCTGGTGGCCCAGGTCGCGGCCCAGGAAGGGCTCGGAGTTGGTCTCGCCGAGCTTGATCGCGCCGAGCCGCTCGGTCATGCCGTACTGGGTGACCATCGCCCGGGCCAGTCCGGTGGCCTTCTCGATGTCGTTGCCGGCGCCGGTGGTGGGGTCGTGGAAGACCATCTCCTCGGCGGCCCGCCCGCCCAGCATGTAGGCGAGCTTGTCCAGCATCTCGCTGCGGGTCTGGGAGTACTTGTCCTCGTCGGGGAGCACCATCGTGTAGCCCAGGGCCCGGCCGCGCGGCAGGATCGTCACCTTGTGCACCGGGTCGGTGCCCGGCAGCGCCGCCGCGACCAGGGCGTGTCCGCCCTCGTGGTAGGCGGTGATGAGCTTCTCCTTCTCGCTCATCAACCGCGTACGCCGCTGCGGGCCGGCGATGACCCGGTCGATCGCCTCGTCCAGGCTCTCGTTGGTGATCAGCTTCTCGTTGTTGCGCGCGGTGAGCAGCGCGGCCTCGTTGAGCACGTTGGCCAGGTCGGCGCCGGTGAAGCCCGGGGTACGCCGCGCGACGTTGCGCAGCTCGATGTCCTCGGCCATCGGCTTGCCGCGCGAGTGCACCTGCAGGATCTGGTGCCGGCCGTTGAGGTCGGGGGCGTCGACCTGGATCTGCCGGTCGAACCGGCCCGGGCGCAGCAGCGCGGGGTCCAGTACGTCGGGCCGGTTGGTCGCGGCGATCAGGATGACCCCGCCGCGTACGTCGAAGCCGTCCATCTCCACCAGCAGCTGGTTCAGGGTCTGCTCGCGCTCGTCGTGGCCGCCGCCCATCCCGGCGCCGCGGTGCCGACCGACGGCGTCGATCTCGTCGATGAAGACGATCGCCGGCGCGTTCTCCTTGGCCTGCTCGAACAGGTCGCGCACCCGGGAGGCACCGACGCCGACGAACATCTCGACGAAGTCCGAGCCGGAGATGGAGTAGAAGGGCACCCCGGCCTCGCCGGCCACCGCGCGGGCCAGCAGCGTCTTGCCGGTGCCGGGCGGGCCGTAGAGCAGCACGCCCTTGGGGATCTTCGCGCCGACGGCCTGGAACTTCGCCGGCTCCTGCAGGAACTCCTTGATCTCGCCGAGCTCCTCGATCGCCTCCTCACACCCGGCCACGTCGGTGAAGGTGGTCTTGGGCATGTCCTTGGAGATCAGCTTGGCGCGGCTCTTGCCGAACTGCATGACGCCGCGCCCGCCGCCGCCCTGGGCCTGGTTCATCAGGAAGATGAACAGCAGCACCACCAGCGCGAACGGCAGCAGGGTGACCAGCAGGGAGCCGAGCACGCTGGGCTGCGGCACCTCGGTGGTGTACTCCTCGATCTCCCCGGCCTCGACCTGCTCCTGCACCGCGGCCTGCATCGTGGCCTGAGTCTCGCTCAACCAGTAGGTCTTGACCTTGTCCGAGCCCTCGCGGACGCCCTTGTCGAGCGTGGCGCGGACCTCCTGGTCACCGTCGATGAAGGTGACCTTGTCGACCTCGCCGGCGGCGATGTACTCGTTCATCTTCGACGTGGTGATCTCGTCGTAGCCGTCGTTGGGGGCGAGGAACTGGACGGCCAACAGCACGCCGAACACGGCCATGACCATCCACAGCCAGGGGCCCTTGAAAATGCGCTTCACAGACTTCTTTCGAGATCAGATCAGGGGTGGAGAAACAAAACGGTACTCGTCTTGGCCTAGCGGCGCGGCGAAGTCCCAGCCCCGCCCGGGCCGCTCAGGAGTAGACGTGCGGAGCCAGGGTGGAGATGTCGCGCAGGTTGCGGTACTTCTCCCGGTAGTCCAGGCCGTAGCCGACCACGAACTCGTTCGGGATGTCCCAGCCGACGTACCTGGGCTCCACCGGCATCGCCAGCGCCTCGGGCTTGCGCAGCAGGGTGGCGATCTCCACCGAGGCGGGGCCGCGGGTGCCCAGGCTGTTGACCAGCCAGCTCAGGGTCAGGCCGGTGTCGATGATCTCGTCGACGACCAGGACGTGCCGGCCGCTGATGTCGGTGTCCAGGTCCTTGAGGATCCGCACCACGCCGCTGGACTTGGTGCCGGCGCCGTAGGAGCTGATCGCCATCCAGTCCATCTCGACGTGCCGCGGCAGCGCCCGGGCCAGGTCGGCCATCACCATCACCGCGCCGCGCAGTACGCCGACCATCAGCAGGTCCCGGCCCTGGTAGTCAGCATCGATCTGGGCGGCCATCTCCCCCAGTCGTTCCTGGATCTGGGCCTCGGTGAAGAGCACGTTGACCAGATCCTGGCCGACTTCGGACGATTCCATGCGGCGCAGGATACCGCCGGGGCTCAGAACGGGTTCTCGACCGCGGCGTTGCGCTCGAAGATCAGGAGGTCGGCCTGTCGGCGCGCCCGCACGTGGCCCGGCAGGTCGATCCAGCGCTGGCCGCGCCAGGCGGTGACCAGCTCCTCGACGGCAAGCACGTGGGAGTGGGCGAGCTCGGCGTCGGTGGCGCCGGCGCGCAGCGCCGCCAGCCGCAGCACCCGGCGGCGTACGGCGGCCGGCTGGGCGCGCAGCGTGGCGACCGCCAGGGCGTCGGGCCGCTGAAGTGCGTCGTACGCCAGGTCGTCCAGTGCCTGCATGTCGGTGCGCAGCGAGTCGGCCGTGCGGGCCAGCGTCTCGGCCACCCCGGGGCCGAGCTCGCGCTCGAGCACGGGCAGTACGTCGTGCCGCACCCGCGCCCGCAGGAACCGCGGGTCGCGGTTGTGCGGGTCTTGCCAGAACTCGATCCCCTCGGCCCGGCACGCCGCCTCGGTCTGGGCCCGCCGCAGGTCCAGCAGCGGCCGCAGGTAGTGGCCGTGGCCGCGACGCATCCCGGCCAGCGAGCGGCCACCGCTGCCGCGGGCCAGCCCCAGCAGCACGGTCTCGGCCTGGTCGTCGAGGGTGTGGCCGAGCAGCACCACCGCGGCGTCGAACCGCTGCGCCAGCTCGTCCAGGACGGCGTACCGGGCCTCCCGGGCGGCCGCCTCGGGGCCGCGTCCGTCGCCCTCGACCCGCACCCGGACGCTGACGGTCTCGTCGGCGCCGAGCGCGGCCATCTGGGCGACCACGTGCTGCGCGTGCTGCGCCGAGCCCTCCTGCAGGCCGTGGTCCACGGTCACCGCGACCACCCGCCAGGGCCGCTCGCGGGACTCGAAGACGGTCGCCGCCAGCAGGGCCAGGGAGTCCGCGCCGCCGCTGCAGGCGACCAGGACGGTGGCGCGCGCCGGTTCGGCTAGCCCGGCGAGCGCCCGGCGTACCGCCAGCCGGACCGCGGCGACCGCGGGGTCGGGCCCCATCGCGTCAGCCGTGTACCCGGGAGACCCAGGTCAGCGGCTGGTGGATCTCCTCCTTGGAGGGCAGGTTGGCCGGCTCGGCCCAGACGGCGTTGAAGTCGGCCATCCCGACCTTGTCGACCACGGTGCGCACGAAGACGGCGCCGTCGCGGTACTGCGCCATCTTGGCCTCGAGGCCGAGCAGGCGACGGACCAGCCGGTCCAGGCTGGAGGCGCCGGCCCGCCGCTGGGTGAACTTCTTGCGGATCTGCGCCACCGTGCCGATCACCTCGGGGCCGACCCCGTCCATCACCACGTCGGCGTGGCCTTCCAGCAGCGACATCACCCCGGTGACCCGGTCCAGCAGCTCGCGCTGCTCGGGGGTGCCGAGCATCTCGAGCAGCCCGCCGCCGCCCTCGCGGGCGCCGCGCGCGACCTGGGTGGCGCGCTGCATCAGGTCGCCGAGCACCGCCTGGGGCTCCATGGTCTCGGTGAGCTCGCCCATCAGGGAGAAGAGGTGCTCGCGCATCCACGGCACGGCCGTGAACTGCACCCGGTGGGTCTCCTCGTGCAGGCAGACCCAGAGCCGGAAGTCGTGCGGGTCCACGTCCAGCTCGCGCTGCACGTGCACGATGTTGGGCGCCACCAGCAGCAGCCGCCCGGCGGGGTCGTAGAACGGGTCGAACTGGCCGAGCACCTTGCTGCCGAGGAACCCCAGCAGCAGGCCGACCTCGGCGCCGGTGACCCGGGACCCGACGGCCTTGGTCATCCCGCCCGTCGAGGCGGCCGCCTCACCGCCCTTGCCATCGGCCTTGGTGTTGAGCTTGGCCGCCAGCGGCTCGATGATCTTCGCGAAGCCCTGGGCGTTGGCCTGCACCCAGCCGGGGCGGTCGACGACCAGCACGGGGGCCCGGTCGTCGAGGGCCCGCAGCCCGGTGAAGTCGGCGACCAGCCCCGTGGAGCGGTGCGCGCCGGCGCGCAGCTCGGCGACTACCGCGGCGGCCTCGGCCGGGGTGACGCTGGGGCCGTCGCCGACGATCCGCGACCCGATCCGCACCGCGAGGTCCCAGTCGACCATCCCGGTTGGGGTGTCGGTTCCAGCGTCCCCGCCGGTGTTGCCGGATGCGTCCTGCGTCATGCGCCCGACCCTAACCAACGGTGCCGCACCGGCAGGCGCCCAGCGAGGCCGCCACCTGGTCCAGGGCCTCGCGCGCGTCCAGGTTGTCGGCCAGGGCCACCCGGTCGGCGACGAGCACGAAGACCATGGGGGTGTTGTCGACCCCGGTGGCCACCCCGGCCAACGCGTGCACCCCGGTCAGGGTGCCGGTCTTCGCCCGGACCCGGCCCCGCCCCTGCGCCGGAGCGTCGGCGAAGCGCCAGGTCAGCGACCCGGTGAAGCCGGCCACCGGCAGCCCCGCCAGCACCGGGCGCAGCTCGGGGTACGCCGGCCCGGCGGCCAGCCGCAGCGTCTCCAGCAGCAGCCGCGCCGGAACCCGGTTGGCCCGGGACAGCCCGGAGCCGTCGTACAGGGTGGTGCCGGTGGTGTCGACGCCCAGGTCGGTCAGGGTGCTCAGCACCGCGGCGGTGCCCGCAGTGAACGACGCCTCGCCGCTGACCGCCAGCCCGACGTGGCGGGCCAGCACCTCGGCGGCCTCGTTGTCGCTGACGTCGAGCACCCGCTGCACGATCTGCTCCACCGGCGCAGACTCGACGGCCGCGACCTGGGCCGCATCGGCCGGCGCGACGGTCTCGGTCGGCTCGCCGAGCACCCGCACACCCGCCCGGCGCAGCGCGGCGGCGAAGGCGTCGGCGGCGCTGCGGGCGGGGTCCTCGACCCGGCCGAACCCGGTCTGGTCGCGGCCGCCGTCGACCGCGAGCGCGGTGATCGGCGCGACGATCTCGTCGACGATGTAGTCCGCCCGCCAGCGCGGGTTCTCCGCCGGGCCGGTGAACAGGGAGCTGTCGTAGCCCAGCCGAACCCGGGTCACGTTCTGCGCCGCCAGGGCGTCGGCGGTGAGCCGGGCCAGGGTGCGTACGTCGGCCCGCTCGGGCCACGTGCCCGGCTCGGCCGGCTTGCTGGCCAGGTAGGGGTCGCCGCCGCCGACCAGCACCAGGTCGCGGGGCCGCGGCCCGGCCACCACGCGGGTGCTGAACCGGGTGGCCGGCCCGACGGTCTGCAGGGCCGCGGTCGCGGTGAGCACCTTGGCCGTCGAGGCCGGCACCACCGGGTCGGTGCCCTTGGCGAGCACCGGCTCGCCGCCGGCCAGGTCGGCCACCAGCGCGACCACGTGCCGGCCCAGGTCGGGGTCACGCAGCCCGGGCCTGGTGGCGGCGCGGACCTGGGCGGCGTCCAGCGCGCCGTACGTCGCGGGCTCGGCGACCGTGGGCACCGGGGCGGGGTCGGGCAGCAGGTCGGCGGGGTCCCCGGTCGCCTCCTCGCCGGCGTCCTGCCCGGGCGACGGCGTCGAGGAGGGGTTTGCCGACTGCTCGCGACCGGGCCACTGGATCGTCAGCCGACCGTCGACCAGCGCGAGGGCTGCGACCAGCGCCGCGGCCAACAGCGGCAGCCCGAAGAGCAGCGCGCGCCTGCGGCCGCGCTTGCGCGCTACCGTGTGGCTTGCGTCACCCTGTGGCACCGCTCATCCCTCCCGAGTGTGTTCGGGCGCCCATTGTGCGCGACACTGACCCCCGGTGCCGACTGGGGCCGTCAGGGCCGAGAGTGGCCGAAAGTGGCCAACCGGGCCGACATGAGAAGACGAGGTGAGAGACGTGCTGGAGTTCGACGTACTGGTCGAGATCCCCAAGGGCGAGCGCAACAAGTACGAGGTCGACCACGAGACCGGTCGGATCCGCCTGGACCGCATGCTCTTCACCTCCACCGCCTACCCGGCCGACTACGGCTTCATCGAGAACACCCTCGGCCAGGACGGGGACCCGCTGGACGCCCTGGTCATTCTGCAGCAGCCGACGTTCCCGGGCTGTCTCATCGCCTGCCGCGCCATCGGCATGTTCCGGATGACCGACGAGGCCGGCGGCGACGACAAGGTGCTGTGCGTGCCCACCCACGACCCGCGGCTGGAGCACCTGCGCGACATCGACCACGTCTCCAAGTACGACCGCCTCGAGATCCAGCACTTCTTCGAGGTCTACAAGGACCTGGAGCCCGGCAAGTCCGTGGAGGGCGCGGAGTGGGTCGGCCGCACCGGCGCCGAGGAGGAGATCCGCGCGTCGTTCGAGCGGTTCAAGACCGAGGGTCACCACGACGACGGCGAGAACCTGGCCGACGACAGCCTGGGCGAGGACGCCTGAGGCTGCGGCCTCACGCCTGACCTCACGCGTGTGAGCTGAACCCGTGACCGGCACCGAGCGCCCCGGGCCGCCCCCGGAGGACCTGGGCCGGCTGGGCTACAACTTCTCGATCGTGGGGTGCCAGAAGTCGGGCACCTCGACGCTGTCGGGCGCGATCAGCCAGCACCCGCTGGTCTGCCGCCCGCCGCGGAAGGAGGCGCACTTCTTCAACGACGAGGAGTACGACTGGGCGCACCCGGACTACGAGCGCGACTACACCGCCCCCAAGCGGGCCCGGATCCACACGATGGTCGGGGACTCCACGCCGGTCTACATCATGTGGCCCGGGGCGCTGGAGCGGATGCGCGCCTACCGGGCCGACCTGCCGCTGATCGCGGTGTTCCGCGACCCGATCGAGCGGCTCTTCTCGCACTGGACGATGCTGCGCAGCCGCACCGAGGCGTGGCCGGACTGGTCGGAGTTCATCACCGAGTTCCGGCCCTCGACGCTGCCGACCTCGCTGCCGGACGGCGTACGGACGATGCGGTACAAGCACCTGTCCGGGGTGGCGCGCGGCTACTACGGGGCCCAACTGGAGCGTGGCTTCGGGATCTTCGAGCGGGAGCGGTGGCTGCTGCTGGAGTTCCGGCAGCTGCTGTCGGCGTACGACGAAGTGCTGGACCGGGCCACCGACCACCTGGGGCTGCCGCGCTTCGAGCAGCGGCCGCCGTTGCGCAACCGGTACGCCGGGGCGGAGCTGGTCACCGGCACCGCGCCGACGGCGGTCGAGATCGCCGACCTCGCCGAGCTGTACGCCGCCGACCTGGCGCTCTTCGACCGGCTCTCGGGGCTGGACACCTCCGCCTGGCCGACCACCCGGATCCTGGCCGGCTCCCTGGACCCCGGCGAGCTCGCGGCTCGCTTCGCCACCCGCGTCGCCCACTAGCCGCGCCACCCCCGGCCTCCGGCCCCCGCGGACGTCATCACCATCGCGACGTACTGCCTGTTGTCGTGATGACGCTGTGCGACGACGTCATCACCGTTGCGACGTACGACGCCCACCCGTGATGACGTCAGCCACGCGGACGCGCGGGCGCCCCGCCGCGGACGCATGACCCGCCGCCCCGGCCTCGGGCCTCCGGCCCCCGCGGACGTCATCACCGGTGCGACGTACTGCCCGCCGTCGTGATGACACCCTGCGACGACGTCATCACCGTTGCGACGTACGACGCTCGGTCGTGATGACGTCCGCGGGGTACGGCGGGGGTCAGGGGCGGGCGAAGAAGTTCGGCGCCCGCCAGTAGTACATCGACTCCTGCGCCACCGGGCGACCGGTGCGCGGGGCGTGGATGATCTGGCCGCCGCCGACGTACAGCGCCACGTGGTAGATCGACGACGGGCTGGACGAGGAGCCCCAGAAGACCAGGTCGCCGGGCTTGAGCTCGGCGGAGCTGATCGGCGTGGACGTCGAGTACTGCCCCGCCGAGTAGTGCGGCAGGTAGACCCCGCCCGCCTGCCAGGCGCCGGAGGTGAGGCCGGAGCAGTCCCACGAGTCCGGGCCGCTGGCGCCCCAGACGTACGGCTCCCCGATCTGCGCCGCGGCGAACGCGATCGCCGCCTGGGCACCGGCCGCCGGAGCGGGAGCCGGCACCGGAGCCGGAGTCGGCGCGGGCGTCGGAGTCGGTGTCGGTGTGGGCGTCGGGGTCGGCTTCGGGGTCGGGCTGGGCTTCGGGGTCGGGCTGGGGGTCGGAGTCGGCGTGGGCGCCGGGGCAGGCTTGGCCTTCGGCTGCTTCGGGGTGGAGCTCTCCTGCGCCGCCTTTTCCTGCGCCGCCTTTTCCTGCGCCGCCTTCTCGGCAGCCGCCTTGTCAGCGGCGGCCTTCTCGGCAGCCGCCTGCTCCGCCGCCTCCTGCGCGGCCTCCTGCTCGGCCTTGCGCCGCGCCTCCTCGGCGGCAGCCGCGACCTCGGCGGCCCGCTCCTCCAGGCGCGTCTGGCGCTGGGTGGCCAGCTCCATGCTGATCCCCTGCAGGGTGGCCAGCTCGGTGAGAAGCGCGGTCTTGTCCGCGGCGATCTGCTCGGACAGGGCCAGGGCCTGGTCGGCGGCGGCGGAGGCACTGGTCCGCGCGGCCAGGGCCTCCTGCTCCAGGCTCTTGGCCCGCTCCTCCGCCTCCTGCGCCTGGGCCAGGGCGGTCTCGGCCAGGGTGGCCGAGGCCCGGAACCGCTCGTACCGGCTCTCCATCGCGTTCGCCGCGTGCTGCACGGTGACCGAGCGCTCCACGACCGTCTTGATCCCGTCCGCCTCCACCATGGCGGCGATCCCGGCCACCTCGGGGGAGGACTCGTACGAGCGGACCAGCGCGTCGCCGTACGCCTGCTGCTGGCGGGCCACGTCCTCGGCCGCCGTGTCGGCGATCAGCCGCGCCTCATCGGCAGCGGCGCGCGCCTTCTCCAGCTCCCACACGGCGCCGTTGTAGGCCTCGGCGGCCTGCGCGGCGGCGATCGCGGACTCGTCCAGCCGCTGGTTGGCCAGCACCAGGTCCGCGCGGACCGCGGCCACGTCCCGGGCCTTGTCCTCGGCGGCCTGCTCGGCCTCGGCGACCTCGGACTCGCTCGGGATGGGTTCGTCGGCCCGAGTGACTCCCGCTGCTCCTGCGACCCCCGCGCTGGCTCCCAGCACCAGCAGGGTGGTCAGTGTTCCGGCGATGACGCTCCGGGTGCGCACGTGTGGTTCCCCTTGCCTTCAGCCTGCGCCGGAATGAGGGGGCCTCATTCGCGACAGCGCCTTGGGCGGCTTCCCCACCGTCCAAGGCCCACGCGTCACGCTAATGCTCATTCGTCACATTGGGAACAATTTTCTCAGATTTCTTGCCTTCACCCGGCGTGTCGCCTTGACGAATGACATTGTTGTAATTCATTCGAAGGCGCGAGGAGGGTGCCGTGAGGGGAAGCCAATGGTCGGGTTGGGCGACCCAAAATGGTGCACTGGCTTCCCGCCACGGGCGGCGGCAGGGAGGCCGCGTCAGTCCGCGTCGACCGGCACCGCGGACGTCGTCGAGGTCGGGTACGACGACATCCCGTGCTTGGTGAACTTCTGCCCCGAGGCCAGCCCGCCGAGGTAGAAGGAGATCAACGCGATCGCGATCCCCGCGATGTCGTCGGCGACGTAGTGCCAGCCGAAGTAGAGGGTGGCGATCACGGTCAGCCCGAAGTTGACCCAGAAGATGATCTTCAGGGTGCGGCTGCGGATCGTGTACTGCACCATCAACGCCACCAGCAGCGTCACCCCGGTGTGCAGGCTCGCGAACCCGGCCACCGACTGCACCGCGCCCTCGATCCCGTCGTGGATCACGCCCTTGCGGGCATAGAACAGCGCCTCCATCAACGCCCCGGACCCGGTCTCGGGCAGGTCGGCGTACAGCCACGGGTAGCGGAAGCCCGGCCCGAGCGTGGGCAGGGCGTAGTACGACGCCGTGCCCAGCGACCAGATCAGCACCTGCGAGGTCACGAACCAGTAGCCGAAGGTGATGTTGCGCGACCACACCAGGAACGCCGCCAGCCCCAGCGGCACCAGCGGCAGGAACCACAGGTAGATCGAGGACAGGACGTGGGCGCTGACCCCGGTGCCGAGGAGCGAGTGCAGCACGTTGGCCGGCTCGTGCCCGAAGAAGAGCGCCCGGTCCAGCACGTGCAGCTCGCGGTCGTACTTCTTGTCCCCCATCAGGAACGGCAGGAACGACTTCAGGTTCCGGTAGCTGACGTAGGTGACGTAGTAACAGACGATGCCCAGCACCACGAGGGTGAGCCGCTCCCGGTCCCAGTGCTCGGCCCAGCGCTCCTTGATGATCGGCCAGCCCTTGCTGGGGCGCATCCGGCCCTGCCAGGCGTAGCGCGGCAGCATGTCCAGGAGCAGCGCTCCGAGGATCAGCATCGGCAGCCGAAGCCAGGTCGGGCCGAGGAAGCCCTCGGGGTCGACCAGGCGCCGGTCCAGGTGGATCGCGGCCGCCAACGAGAGCAGCCCCATGGTGGCTGAGACCCCGATCAGGAGGGCGTAGGCGCGGCGATACACGATCGTGAGTCTAGGCAATGTCCGGTGAGGGCAGCCGCGCGATCCTGCTGGCATCGACGGCCAGCCGCACCCGGTCGCCCACCGCCACCCGCGAGTCCAGCCGGGCCACCGCGTCGAGCGGGCCGGCCAGCCCGTCGAACTCCGCCACCTCCACCCGGAGCCGGAGCTGCTCGGGGGTCGAGGTGACCGCGAGTACGACGCCCGACAACCCAGCGTCCGGGCCGTCCGGGTCCACCACGAGCGCCGAGCGCCGCAGCGCCAGGGGTACGCCGCCCGCCAGCCCTGAGCCCAGCCCCCCCGCCCGGGCGATGACGTCGGCGGCGAGGACCGGCAGCACCGTCGCGTAGCCCAGGAACTCGGCGGTCCGCGGCGACTCCGGGGCCGCCCAGACTTCGGCGATCGGGCCCTCCTGCACCACCCGGCCGGCGAACATCACCGCGATCCGGTCCGCGACCGCGAACGCCTCGTCGTGGTCGTGGGTGACCATCAGGGCGGTGGTCCCCGCGGCCCGCAGGATGTCGCGCAGGTCCGCGGCCAGCGACTCGCGCAGCGAGGCGTCCAGCGCCGAGAGCGGCTCGTCCAGGAGCAGCAGCCGCGGCCGGACGGCCAGCGCCCGGGCCAGCGCGACCCGCTGCCGCTCGCCGCCCGAGAGCGTCGCGGGTGAGCGGTCGCCGTACCCGGCCAGGCCGACGAGGTCCAGCAGCTCGTCGACCCGGGCGGCGATCTCGGGGCGCGCCACCCGGCGCAGCCGCAGCGTGTAGCCGACGTTGGCGGCCACGTCCAGGTGCGAGAAGAGCTGGCCGTCCTGGAACATCAGCGCGAAGCCGCGCTTGTGCGTGGGCCGGCCGGCCAGGTCCTCACCGGCGAAGGTGACCGTCCCGCCGGCCAGCGGCTCGAGCCCGGCGATCGCGCGCAGCAGCGTGGACTTGCCGCAGCCCGAGGGGCCGAGCACCGCGAGCACCTGCCCGGCGTCCAGGTCCAGGTCGACCCGGTCCACCGCGGGCACCCCGTCGTACCGGACCGTCACCGCGCGCAGGCGCAGCAACGGGGCGGAAGACTCAGGAGGCATCTCAGAAGGCTCCCATGCTCGGCACCCGCAGCCGCTCGACCGTGAGCATCACCAGCGCGGTAACGCCGGCGAGCACCACCGAGGCGGCCAGCGCCATCCCGTAGTTCAGCTCGCCGGGGTGCCCGATCAGCCGGAAGATCACCACGGGCAGGGTCGGCTGCTCGTCGCGGGCCAGGAACGAGGTGGCCCCGAACTCCCCCAGCGAGACGGCGAACGCGAAGCCGGTGGCCGCCAGGGTCGGCTTCCAGACGGCGGGAAGGTCCACGGTCCAGAAGGTACGCAGCGGCCCGGCACCCAGCGCGGCGGCCGCCTGCCGCTGCCGGTCGTCGATCCCGGCCAGCACCGGCACCAGGGTCCGCACCACCAACGGCAGCGCCACCAGCGCCTGCGCGATCGGCACCAGCAGCGGCGAGTCCCGCAGGTCCAGCGGCGGGCTGTCGAGCGCGATCAGGAAGCCGAAGCCCAGGGTGACCGCGGAGACGCCCAGCGGCAGCATGAACAGCCCGTCCAGCGTCGAGCGGATCCGCCGCTCGGTGGCGGAGTGCGAGCGCCGGGTGAGCAGCACCGCCAGCAATAGCCCGAAGGACACGGCCATCGTGGTGGCGTCCACCGCGGTGCGCAGCGAGGTGGCCAGCGCCTCGGTGACGGGCACCAGCAGCGCCTGGTCCTTCCCGGTGCCGCCGAGCGCCCGGTAGTTGCCCAGGCTCCAGGCGCCGCCGACGCGCAGCGAGCCGGCCACCAGGGTGACCAGCGGGGCGGCCACGAACACCAGCAGCAGCCCGGTGGCCGCCAGCGCCGGCAGGTCACGGCGGGTGGGCCGCTTGGCCGACACCGCCCGCCGAGCCACCGGGTCGCGGCCGGTCCGCGTCCGGCCGGTGAGCACCAGCAGCCCGGTGACCACGAGCAGCTGCAGCACCGAGAGCGCCGCCGCGGCCGGCAGATCGAACAGGGTGGTGGTGAGCAGGTAGATCTCGGTCTCGACGGTCGCGTACCGCACCCCGCCCAGGGTCAGGACGACGCCGAACGCGGTCGCGCAGAACAGGAACACCACCGAGGCCGCCGAGACGATCGCCGGCCGCAGCGCCGGCAGGGTCACCGTCCGCAGCACCTGTACGGGCGAGGCGCCCAGCGCGGCGGCGGCCTCACCGGGCCGCGGGTCCAGCCCCTCCCAGGCGGCGCCGACCCCGCGGATCACCACCGAGACGTTGAAGAACGCCAGGCCCAAGACGATGGCCACCCAGGTGCCGTCCAGCCCCAGGAAGCCCAGCGGCCCGGCCTCGGAGAGCAGCTGCCGGAACGCCACGCCGACCACCACGGTGGGCAGCACGAACGGCACCAGCATCGCGGCGCGCAGGGCGTGCCGGCCCGGGATCGCCAGCCGCGTCAGGGTGTACGCCGCGGGCAGCCCGAGCGCCAGCGACAGCAGCGTGCCCCCGGTCGCCGAGGCCAGGGTGAAGGCGACCACGCGGTGCACCCGGGGCCGGGTCAGCACCTCGAGCGCGGCGCCCGGCGCGAACGAGCCGTCGACCCAGAACCCGGTGGCCACCATGGTGGCCACCGGCAGCACGAACAGGACCGCGAGCACCGCCAGCGGCACCGCCCACTGGGCGGCGAGGAGCAGCAGCCGGCGGGCGCTCACTGGTGTCGGCTCATCCGCGTCACCGGGTGGTGAGGTCCGTCCAGTCGCGCAGCCAGGTCTCCCGGTTGGCCGAGATCTCGGCCGGGTCGACCTCGAACGGCTCGGCCGGCTGCACGGCGTATCTGGCCCAGGCCTCGGGCAGCTCGACGCCCTCGAGCACCGGGAACACGTACATCGCCTCGGGCAGCGCGGCCTGGACCTGCGGCTCGCGCAGGAAGTCCACGAGCGCCTTCGCGCCCTCGGGGTTGGCCGCGCCCTCCAGGACGCCGACGTACTCGACCTGCTCGAAGCAGGTGTCGAGCAGGGCGCTGGTCGTGGAGCCCTCCGCGCCCTCGGGCACGGTGAACGCCGGCGAGGAGTCGTAGGAGAGCACGATCGGCCGGGTGCCCTTCTCCCCGCCCTGGGTGAACTCGGTGTAGTAGGCGTCCGACCAGCCCTCGACGATCTTCGCCCCGTTGTCGAGCAGGTCGCCCCAGTACTGCGGCCACTCGTCGCCGAACGCGGCGATCGTGGTGAGCAGGAACGCCATCCCGGGCGAGGAGGTCGACGCGGCGGGCAGCACCGTCAGGTCCCGGTACGCCGGGTCGGTCAGGTCCTCGAGCGTGCTCGGCGGGCGCACGTCCTGGTCGGCGAACCAGGTGTCGTCGATGTTGAGGCACACGTGCGCGACGTCGACCGGGAAGAGCCGGTCGGCCCCCTCGGCCAGCTCGTAGTCCTCGACGCCGGCGACCGGCGCGGCGTCGGTGACCGCGAAGACGCCCTCGGCCAGCGTCCGGGAGGCGAAGGTGTTGTCGATCCCGAACGCGACGTCGCCGGTCGGGTTGTCCTTGGTGAGCGCCAGCTTGGCGCTGAGTGCGCCGGCGTCGCCGGAGGCCCGGACCACGAGCTTCTGGCCGTGCTCGGCCTCGAACTCGGCGATCAGCTCCTCGGGCAGGCTGAAGGACTCGTGGGTGACCAGCACGACCTGGTCGGCCGCCTCGGCCTCGTCGGTGTCGTCCTCGCCCCCCTCACCGATGGTGCTGCAGCCGGCGAGCGCCAGGGGTACGACGGCCAGGGCCGCGAGTCGGGCGCTCACTTGTGCCGCGGGTCGGGCATGGGTCTTCATACTGCTGACTCCCTTCGCCGGTGCTAACCGGAGCAGGTTCGGAGGGTCTGCGGCGGATCCGCACTCTCAGCACGCACGCGTGCTCCCCTGTCTTCGACTAGCGACCGTATCCCACCGGAGTCTGCGCGCGGCAGGTCGGCTACCGGTAGCCGAAGTACCGCAGCACCGGGTAGCTCATCGCGGTGACCAGCCGGCGCGGACCGGCGGCGAGCTCGGTACGCCAGGCCTCGTCGGGGCGCAGCTCGGTCAGGCCGGTGCGGAACCGCATCGGGTTGCCGGCCACCGAGTGGCAGCCGTGCAGCACGATGCTGTTGCCCGTGGCGGCGTCCTCCTCGGCTGTGTTGATGAGCGGCAGGTCGCAGGGGCCGGGGAGATCGAGCGCGTGCCAGGCCTCGCTGACGCAGGTCTGCGGCGAGGCGACCAGGTCCTCGTAGCGCATCCGGGTCAACGGGACGCCGCGGTAGGCCAGGCCCTGCACGGTCAGGTTGCCCGACATCCACAAGGCGGTGCTCTCGGCGGGCGAGAACTTCGGCATCGACTCCCCGTCGGCCTCCGGGCGGGCCACGGTCTTCGACCACGAGTAGGCCACGCCGCGCGGGTCGCGGACGATGTGCAGCACGCGCAGGTCCAGCCCGTCGAGGTGGCTCAGCGTCATCACGGTCGGGATCTCCTTGCTGGAGTCCACGAGGATCCGGGCGCCGCTGACCTCACGCGCGGCGGCGTACACGGCGCGGAAGTGGCCGGCGTACTCCTCGATCGCGGCGGCGGTGGTCGGCGCCGGGCTGCGGCGGACGGTGCGCGGCAGCCGGCGCTGCCGGTCGACCTGCCCCTTCAGGTGGGCGATCCGGTCGACGTCGACGCGGTCCCAGCCGCCGAAGGCGCGCTGCCCGACCTGGGACCAGAAGGTGCAGTCGGCGAACGCGGCACCGCACGCGCACAACTCGTTGTTGCGTACGCCGCGCTCCCACAGGTGCACGACCTCGCCGAGCAGGGTGACCCCGTCGATCTCGGCGAGCAGCCGCTCCAGCAGCGTGGAGCCGCTGCGACCCCAGCCGGCGATGTAGAGCACCAGGGGATCAGCTGGACGCTCAGCCTGGGGATCAGCCATTCCGCCACCCTAACGAGGACGGGTGGGATGGCTCAGGCGGCCGGACTCAGGCAGCCAAGCTCAGGCAGCCAGCGTCACCTTGTCCCGGCCGGCCGGGCGGGCGCTGAGCACGTGGGTCTGGGTGGCGCCGCACCAGCAGGTGAAGGTGAGCTCGGGTCCGTTCTCGCTGGCGGCGACCGACATGACCTGGCTGGCGAAGATCAGCTGGGTGCGGTCGCACGCGGCGCAGTGGTGGGTGAAGGTCATGCCTCCATGGTGACGGCTCCAACTCCATAGGGGTATCCTCTCTTTTCTTGATCTTCCATAGGGAGTTCCTATGCTGTCGCTGCACCAGCTCACCTGCTTCCTGGTCACCTACGAGCGCGGCTCGATCACGGCCGCCGCCGAGGAGCTCGGCTACGCGCAACCGTCGATCTCCGAGCAGATCCGGTCCCTGGAGAAGACGCTCGGCGCCACGCTCTTCCACCGGGTCGGCCGCGGGGTGGAGCCGACCCCGGCCGGCGACGAGCTGCGGCCGCACGCCGAGCGGGTGCTCGCCGCGGCCGACGACGCGCGTCGAGCGGTGCGCAGCGTGACGTCGATGGAGACGGGCACCATCCGGTTCGGGATGTTCGGCACCGCGCGGCTGTACGCCGGGGCGGGCCTGATCGCCGACGTACTGGCCCGGCACCCCGGGGTGCGCGTGGAGCTGATCGGCCAGAACTCCACCGAGGTCAGCGACGAACTGCGCCGGGGCCGGCTGGAGGCGGCGATGATCGCGGTGACCTCGCTGAGCAGCGAGGGCCTGGAGATCTACCCGGTGGCCCGCGACGAGCTGGTCTACATCAGCGCCGACCCCGAGCACCTGGCCACCCCGGTCACCGCGAGCCGGCTCGCCCAGGCCTCGCTGGTGATGCCGGAGACCACGTGGCGCGCGGACGACTCCACCCGCATCGTGCTGCGCCAGATGCTGCATGAGACCGGCCGCAACCCGCAGACCCGGATCGAGGTCGAGGACGTCGAGACCGCGGTGGAGCTGGTCGGCCTCGGGTACGCCGACTCGGTCATCACCCGCGGCGCCGCCCGGGCCCTGCTGCCCCGGATGGCCCAGCACGTCGGCTGGGTCTCGCTGCGGCCCCGGCAGTGGGACACCTTGGCGATCGTGCACCGCAAGGGCGCCACCCTGTCCCCCGCCGCGCAGCTGATGATCGAGCTGGCGACCCGGCGAATCCAGGAGCTCACCGAGCCCCTCAACCTGCGCCCCGCCACGGGTCTAGCCTGAAGGTGGATGTGAGACCGAATCGAGGAGGTGGCCAGAAGATGCTGATCGACGGCAAGGTGTTCGTGGTGACCGGCGGCGGCAACGGGATCGGACGCGAGGTGGTCCTGGGACTCCTCTCCCGCGGCGCCCGGGTGGCGGCCGTCGACCTGCGCGACAGCTCCCTGGAGGAGACCCGCGGTCTCGCCGGCAGCGACGGTGACCGGCTCAGCACGCACGCGGTGGATGTCTCCGACCGGGTCGCGGTCGAGGCGCTGGTCGACGACGTGGTCGCCGCGCACGGCCAGGTCGACGGGGTGGCCAACGTGGCCGGGATCATCCAGCACTTCGTGAAGGTCGCCGAGCTGGACTACCCAGAGATGGAGAAGGTCATGGCGGTGAACTTCTGGGGGGTGGTGCACGTGTGCAAGGCGTTCCTGCCGCAGCTGCTCACCCGCCCCGAGTCGAGCCTGCTCAACGTCTCCAGCATGGGCGCGCTCGCACCGGTGCCCGGCCAGGCCGTGTACGGCGCCAGCAAGTCCGCGGTCAAGCTCCTCACCGAGGCCATGTACGCCGAGCTGATGGGCACCTCGGTCAAGGTCACGCTGGTCTTCCCCGGCGCGATCGCCACCGGCATCACCGAGAACTCCGGTGTGGAGGTGCCCGGCGGCGACCAGGCCCGCAGCAGCAAGATGGCCGCGCAGAGCACCCCGGCCCCCGAGGCCGCCCGGGTGATCATCGAGGCGATCGAGAAGGGCGAGTACCGGGTCTGCATCGGCAAGGACGCCAAGATGCTGGACAAGCTCTCCCGGATCGCACCCAAGCGGGCGACGGAGATGATCGCGAAGAAGATGAAGTCGCTGCTGGGCTGAGTTCAGCTGGACTCAGCTGGCGGGGCTCCGGCGCGCCGGAGACCTCAGCCGGCGGCGGCTGCCTCCTGGGCGTCGGCGAACTCGCAGAACGCGGCGTACGCCCGGGGGCCGTAGATGGTCGCCGGGCCGCCGTTCATCAGGAACGTGACGCCGATTGCCTCGGCCGCCTGCTGCCGGCTGGCGCCGGCAAGGGCCGCGGCCCGCGCGTGCGAGGCGATGCAGCCGTCGCACTGCTCGACCACACCGATGGCCAGCGCGATGAGCTCCTTGGTCGCGACGTCGAGCTCGCCCGCCGCGAACGCCGCGTGGTGCAGCTCGCCGAAGCCCTTGTAGACGTCCGGGATCGCCCTGCGCAGGTCGCGGTGGAGCGGGTTCAACGCGTCGAGGACGGCCTTGCCGTGGCTGTGATCGTTCATGTGCGACACCCTAACCCATAACCCCCCGGGGGGATACGATGGGGGTGATCAGCGGGCCACTGTCTTCATCGAAGCGGGAGGTACACGACGCGATTGGCCCACTCCTCGGGATCGCTGGCAACAGCCACCGCCACAAGCTCCGCGATGGCAGCGCCGATGGGCATGGACGCGGGGACTATGAACACCCCGGACATCGGCAAGCCGGCGGCCACTCGCTCGTGCGCGCAGTCCGGCATCGTCCTGATGTCGTGGGTGATGAGCACACGATCGTGGTCCGCGGCCCACTGCAGAATCGTGGGGTCACCGAGCGTGCGCAGTCCGACGTCCTGAACACGAACCACGTCGATGTCCTCGAACTCACGCTGAAGCCCGGTGACCACCGCACGGGCGATGTGCTCATCGGTGACGAAGCGAACGGTCATCGATCCAAGCGCTCGAGCAGTTTGGCTCGGAGACCAGCCGGCGGCGGGTAAGCGGTCTCCATCCGTTCCTGCACCTCGGCCCCAGCCAGCTCCTGCTCTGCCAGGTAATCCTCGACCGCTGCACGGTGGCGGAGGTAGTACGAGAGGATCGCGTAGACGTCTGCCAGCGATACGGACTCGTAGTTCTCGTGGATCGCCTCTGGTGAGTCGCCCCGCTTGAAGGCAGCGACCAGGATGTCAAGGGAGATGCGGGTCCCGGGCACCATCAGCCGCCCAGCCTGGTCTCGGACCAGGGGAACCGGCTCGGGTTCGATCTCCGCAGCGGTCACCACGACGCACCTCCTCTGCTGCTCGCTCGAGGATACCGGTGCCTCGCCCCGAGCCCGGTCAGATCAGACACTCCACCCGGGTCGCCCAGGCCGGGGTCGGCGGCAACCGGTAGCCATGCCGGCCCAGCAGCCCGATCACGACCGCGCTCCCCGGCGGCGGCTCCGCGGGCCACGGTGTATCGCCGTCGGTCAGCACCACGACCACGTCGGGGCGGGGCCGCTGCTGCTCGACCGCCCGCAGCCCGACCCGCAGGTCCGTGCCGCCCCCGCCGGCCAGCTCCACGTCCCGGACCCGGCGTACGGTGCTGACCACCGGCACCGCCACGTCGCAGGAGTAGACCCGCACCGACTCCCCGGCCACCCCCAGCGCCTTCAGGGCCCCGTCCACCTCGCCCAGCGCGGCGCCGAGCAGGACGTCGTCCACGCTCGCCGAGGTGTCGACCACGATCGCCACCCGCGGCACCAACCGACGCTGGCCGGGCAACACGATCCCCGGCACGCTGCTGGCCCGCCGCGACGGCCGGGAGTACGTGTAGTCGCCGCGCCCCGCGGTCCACCCGACGGCGCGACGTACCGAGCGGGCCAGAAGCGACTCCCACGGGATCTGGGGCTTGAGGATCCCCGCCGCCCAGCGCCAGGCATCACCGGGCGAGTCCCCGCGCAGCGTCGCGTGCTCGGTGTACTCCACCGCGACTGAACGCCGGATCGCCCGGGCCTCCTCCGGCGCCACACCGTGGGTGTCGGCATCCGGCGGCAGCTCGTGGCTTCGGCGCACCCCGTCGCACCCGCTGCCGCAGCCGGCGGTCGGGTCGAGCCCGTCCCCCGGCCCCTCCCCGCCGCGCTGGTCGGGGTCGACGACCGGGAGCCCGGAGATCATCGCGTAGTACTGCTCTGCCGACAGGTCGGGCGGCAGGTCCAGCTCCCCAGCCCCCCACAGGTGCCTCGGCACCAGCTCGTCGGCCGCGAGTACGCCGGCCACCGTGACGTCGGCGGCCGCCGACCACTGGTCGGCGGTGCTGGCGTCGACGCTCAGGTCCCGGGCCCGAGCCGCGTGCTCGTGCAGCAGGTGCCACACCAGGTGGGCCAGCTCCCCGGCCACCTCCGGCACGCTGGCCCGGGTCAGCCAGCCCGGGTTCACGTAGAGCCGCCATGACTCGTCGCAGGTCATCCGGGTCACCGCCGGGGCCGGCACCGGGATCAGCGCGAAGAGCGCCTGCGCCAGGTAGGGCAGATTCCTGGGTTCACCCTTGCGCTCGGCCCTTGGGAGCCGCCTGGCCCCGGCCGGGGTTCGAATCGTCGGCGCGCCACCGGGCGGCTCGCTGATCAGCCACAGCTTGGCCGCGGTGAGCTTGTCGGTGTCCACGGCAGCGACCGCTCAGGCCGCGCCCGGAAGCAGCCCGGCCAGCGCCAGCGCGGGCGCGAAGACCTTGATCTGCGAGGGCACCGGCGCCCCCGACGGCCGCACCTCCCGGCGCAGCAGCGCGCGGACCACGGGCACCGCCGGGTCCAGGCCGACCGAGTCCGCCGCCAGCACGCACAGCTGCACCGCCGCGCCCCAACGCTGCGGTGTCGGGCGCCGGCTCACCGCGGCCAGCACCCCCTGCAGCGTCACGTAGACCCGGTCCGCGCGCATCCCGTCGAACGAGGCCCCCTCGACGTCGGCCAGCAGCGCCTCCGGGTCGGGCAGGTCCAGGCCGTCGACCCAGGCCAGGAACTCGTGCGCCACCGCCTCGCCCACGCACCCGCTGACCAGCAGCCGCCGCACCGCGGCCGGCGCCCCGGCCGCCCGGGAGTACGCCGAGAGCCGGGCGGCGTAGTCCCACGTGCGCGGGGTCGGGAAGGCCCGGCCCCGGTCCACCGCGCTCCGCGGGATCGCGCTCAGCTGCGACTCGCGCGCCCGCAGGAACCCCGAGACCAGCACCAGCTCCTCGGCGATGGTCCGCGCCAGGTCGGGCAGGTCGGAGTAGACCGGGAGCTGCGGCCACTGACCGGTGACCAGGCTCTCGGCGTACACCTCCAACGGCAGCGCCCAGTCCAGGTGCACGAACCGCGACGCGGTCGGCGCGGCCAGCTCCCAGCCGGCCACCGCGACGTCGGCCGGGTTGGCCGCGGCCACGAATGACACGGTCTCGGGCAGCGTCAGCGACCCCACCTCGTAGTGCGTCAGCGGCCGCAGCGCCGCGGCCTGCAGCGCCGGGGAGGCGGTGGAGAACTCGTCGAAGAACGCGATCGCCGGGCCGTCGACCGCGCTCAACCGCTTGGCCCACCCGGGCGGGGCGAGGTCGACCGACCCGTCCGGGGTGACCACCGGCAGGCCCGCGAAGTCGCTGGGCTCGTAGTGGCTGATGATCAGCGTCTCCACGTGCCACCCCTGCAGGGCGGCCGACTCGACGACCGCGGTCTTGCCCTCCCCCGGGTTCCCCCACAGCAGGGCCGGGATCCGCGCGCTCACGCACAGGCCCAGTGCCTGCAGCGCGTGCTCGTACTCGGTCCTGGTCCGGATCGCCATTCAGCCAGCCTCCATCTCGAAACGTCCACTCATCAGGTCCTGCGCGCTGCGCACCCCGGCCGAGACCGCCGCGATCACCCGGGGCCGGGTGCCGAGCAGCCCCAGCAGCATCGCCAGGTCGTCGCGCGTGGGCGGCATCGGCAGGTGGTGCAGGCCGTCGTACAGCTGATCCAGGACAGCCGCCGAAGGCCGGTACGTCGACCCCAGGCCGGCCCGGTCCAGCAGCGCCAGGTCCTCCACGCTCGGGGTGACGCCGGCCTCCGCCCACACCGCCAGGTCGACCGCCGCCCGGTGCGGGGTCCGCCACGTGCCCGCCGCGGCCTCGTACGCCGCATCGGGCGAGACCTCGTGCTCGACCAGCCAGATCAGCTCGCGGCGCGAGACCCCCAGCTCCAGCCACCGACCGGTGTCCTGGCTCAGCAGCCCCGGCGCCCACGCCAGCCAGGCGGCGACGTCGGGATCGGGGCGGTGCGCGAGGGCGTCCGCGAGCAGCCCGGGATCGACATCTCCATAGGCCACGCCCAGGTAGAACTGCACGGGCAACGGCTCGGTGACCCCGGCGGCCAGCTCCGCGAACGCCGGCAGCTGGTCGGGGTGCAGCCCGGCCTTCCAGAGCTCCTGCAGGCCGCCGGGCTCCCGGATGTGGACGGCCGGGTCCCAGCCGGCCGGGGTCTCCGCGCGGAACCCGTGCCACACGACCTCGACCACCTCCAGGGCCCGGGTCAGCTGCCCGCGGGGGGCCTCGAAGCGCCCGCCGACGTGCCCCTCGGTGCGCAGGTGGGTGGCCGCCGCCGCCGCGCTCGGAAAGGCCCGGGCGCAGCCGCAGCCCACCACCGACGGGACCTCCCAGCGACGCGGCGGGAGGTAGGTGATCGGGGGCCGCACGCGGCGCGACCGGAGACCGATCAGCTCCTGCAGCGCCGGCACGGTGCGATCGACCAGGTCGATGCAGGAGGTGTAGCCCCCGAGCGCCATCGCCACCCGCTCGGCGTCCAGGTCGTGCGGGGTGGTCACCGACCAGTCGGCGTGGATCGTGACCGGGTGCAGCCTGCCTCGGCTGGCGGAGCGGCTGGTCCGGCACTCGACCTCGAAGGTGAGGTCACTCCCGTCCGGTGTCGGTCCCAGCTGCGCCATGCCCACACCCTGCACGTCGCCGCCGACGTCGAACAGGAGTTCGACCCAACATTCCGGATGCTGAGCACGAAACCTGGTCACCGGAACCAGGCATGGGCTCCAGCTCCGCGAACTAGGGTGGCAGGCATGGGAGCCGGGCCTGAATGGGATGCAGTCGTGGTCGGCGCCGGGCTCGGCGGGCTGTCGACCGCCGCGTTCCTGGCCACCAACGGGCAGCGGGTCCTGGTGTTGGAGCACAACCAGGTGGTCGGCGGGTGCAGCCAGGTGTTCCGCCGACGCGGCCGCTACGAGTTCGACGTCGGCGTGCACTACATCGGCGAGTGCGAACCCGGCGGCAAGGTGCAGACGCTGCTCGGGGCACTGGGCCTGGCGGGGCGCGTCGAGTTCGAGCGCCTGGACCCCGAGGGCTTCTCCACGATCACCGTCCATGAGGCCGCCGAGCAGCCAGACGAGCCGATGCGCGTGTCCATGCGGGTGCCGCGCGGCTGGGCGGCGTACGCCGGGCGGCTGGCCGCGACCTTCCCCGACGAGGAGGACCAGCTGCGGCGCTGCGTCGACGTGCTGCACAAGGTGGCGCACGGCAACCCGGTGGCGATGGCCCGGTGGGGGCTGCGGCCGCTGGACCGGCTCTTCGACTCGTGCCGGCTGAGCCAGCCGGCGCGCACCGTGATCGCCGGGGAGAGCGGCGACTACTCGTGCCCGCCCTCGCGCACCCCGGTGGCGATGCACGCCGGGTTCCTCGACCACTACCTCAAGTCCGGCGCCTACTACCCGCGCGGCGGCGGCCAGGTGATCGCGGCCTGGCTGACCCAGACGATCCAGGCCCACGGCGGCACCGTGCGCACCAAGGCCGGGGTCCGGCGGATCCTGATCGAGGACGGGCGCGCGGTGGGCGTCGAGCTGGCCGACGGTGAGCAGGTGCGGGCCTCGGTGGTGGTCTCCAACGCCGACCTGCGCCGTACCTACCTGGAGCTGGTCGGCCCCGAGCACCTGCCGGCCCGGCTGCGACGACGGGTGGAGCGGATGCGGATGGCGCTGCCGCTGTTCACCGTCTACCTGGCCGTGGACTTCGACGTGCGCGAGCGGTTCACCAACAGCACCCAGTGGATCTACCCGAACCCCGACATCGAGCAGATGTACGCCGACGCCTACGCCGGCCGCATCGGGGGCCCGGTCCCGGTCTTCATGACCTCGGGCACCCTGAAGGACCCCACCGGCACGCACACCGCGCCGGCGGGGCAGTCGACGCTCGAGCTGGTCACCATCGCCCCGGCCCAGCACTCCTCCTGGTACGTCGGCGCCGGACCCGTCGCCGGCGAGCACTACAGCCAGTACGACGGCTACCAGCGGGTCAAGGAGCGGCTCACCGAGTCGGTGCTCGACACCGCCTCGCTGGTGATCGAGGACCTGCGCGAGCACATCGTGTTCTGCGAGGCCTCGACCCCGATCACCCAGGAGCGCTTCACCTGGTCGACCGCGGGCGCGGTCTACGGGCTGGAGATGACCGCGAACCAGATCGGGCCGTTCCGACCCGACGTACGCTCGCCGATCCCGGGGCTCTACCTGGCCGGCGCCGGCACCCGGTACATGCACGGCATCGTCTCCACCATCAACGGCGGCGCCGGCACCGCCGGGGCGATCCTGGGCCGCAACCTGATCGCCGAGATGAAGGCCGGCGAGGTGTACGGCGACCCGTCGCTGATCCCGCCCGACGGCGAGGACTGGGACCCGCTGGCCGTCTCCAAGCCGAGCTCACCGCTGCGAAAGGCATCTGTGCGGCCTTCTGAAGTCACCAGGTGACTCCGAAAGGCCGCACTGATCGCTTTCGGGCTGCTGCCTAGTCGCCCTCGGCCGCCCGCGCCCGCTGCACGACCAGCGGGTCCGGCTCCAGCACGATGTCCTGGTCCTTGCCCTCGTACTCGACGGTGCTCAGGAACAGCCGCATCGCGTTGATCCGGGCCCGCTTCTTGTCGTTGGACTTGATCGTGTGCCACGGCGCGTGGTCGACGTCGGTGTAGCCGAACATCTCCTCCTTGGCCGCGGTGTACGCCTCCCACTTGTCGAGGCTCTCCAGGTCCATCGGCGAGAGCTTCCAGCGGCGTACCGGGTCGATCTGGCGGATCGCGAACCGGGTGCGCTGCTCCTGCTGCGTGACCGAGAACCACAGCTTCGTCACGGTGATCCCCGCGTCGATCAGCATCTGCTCGAACAGCGGCGCCTGCTGCACGAAGACCCGGTGCTCCTCGTCGCTGCAGAAGCCCATCACCCGCTCCACGCCGCCGCGGTTGTACCAGGACCGGTCCAGCAGCACGATCTCGCCCGAGGTGGGCAGGTGCTCGATGTAGCGCTGGAAGTACCACTGGCCCAGCTCGCGGGTGGTCGGCTTGGTCAGCGCCACCACGCGGCACGACCGCGGGTTGAGGTGCTCGGTGAACCGCTTGATCGTGCCGCCCTTGCCGGCGGCGTCTCGCCCCTCGAAGACGATGACGTGCCGCTCGGCGTTGTCCTGAGCCCAGTACTGGAACTTCAGCAGCTCGATCTGCAGCAGGTACTTCTCGACCTCGTAGTCGTTGCGGCTCATCAGGTGGTCGTAGGGGTAGTTCTCGCGCCAGGTCTCCACCGCGCTGCCGTCGGGCCGGATCAGCATCGGGTCGTCACCCTGGTCGTCACGCACGGTGTAGCCCTCACTCTTGAGGGAGTCGATGTACTCGCGCAGGTTCATGTCCGCATGTAACCACTCCTGGCCTGGCGGCGCGCGAGCCCCCTGAGATTTGGCCCGCGCCCATGCTCCTGCGTGCTGGTCGCTCGCCCGGCGCGCGGCCCGGATTGCGGCGACATGCAACCCACCAGTCGCCATAGGCGTCGAGGTATAGGACAGGATCTGGAGGTGGAACGTGGTCGGCACCCTGGTGAGGTTGGGAGGTGCAGTGGACAGCGGACGATCCGCCTCCAAGGAGGCTGAGAAGGATGCGGACTTCTCGGCGTACATGGCGGGGCGGCAGCCTTCCCTGCTGCGCACGGCGTACCTGCTCACCGGCGACCGCGCCAGCGCCGAGGACCTCGTGCAGACCGCGTTCGCCAAGCTCTACCTGTCCTGGGACCAGGTGCGGGACCGGCAGTCCCTGGACGGCTACGTCCGGCGCATCGTCGTCAACGAGCACAACTCGCTGTGGCGCCGACCCTGGAAGCGGCGGGAGCGCTCCACCGAGACCCTGCCCGAGTCGCCGGTGCACGACGCGTACGACGAGGGGCGCAGCGCCGCGCTGTGGCAGTTCGTGCAGAGCCTGCCGCCGAGGCAGCGCGCGGTGATCGTGCTGCGCTACTACGAGGACCTCTCCGAGGCCGAGACCGCCGAGGCGCTGGGGATCAGCGTCGGGACCGTGAAGTCCCAGGCCAGCCGGGCGTTGGCCACCCTCCGCGGCCGCGACGCCCACTCGCTCCACGTCGGGGAGGAGCGGTGATGAACGACTTCGAGCACGAGCTGAGCCAGTCGCTGCGACACCAGGCCGACGGGTTGACCCCGACCGGGCTCACCATGGAGCAGGTCCAAGGCCGGGCGACGCGGATCCGCCGCCGCCGGTACGCCGCCTCGGCCCTCGGCGCCGCCGCCATGGTGGGGGTGCTGGTGCCCACCACGATGCTGCTCACCCCCAACGGCGACACCCCCGGGCCCGACCCCATCGTCGCGGCACCCACCGTCATCCCCGAGCACGCCCGCGCGGGCTCGGAGGTCCTCGACTTCACCGACCTGCCGGCGGGCGAGGCCTCGCTGCTCAACTACCTGGACCTGCGCGGCGATGAGCCGGTGCTGGTGTCCCCCGCCGGGGAGCGCACGACGCTGCAGCTCGAAGGCGAGCCCCGCAGCTTCGTCACCCTGGCCGACGGACGGCACGTGGTGTGGACCGACCAGCTGGGCGAGGGCGAGGTCGAGGTGGTCGACGCCGAGGGCGCGTTGGAGTCGGTGCAACCCAGCAACGCCGGCCTGGTCGTGGACGCCGACTACCGGCAGGCCGCCTGGGCCGACCCGCAGGGTGGCGTGCAGGTGCTGGTCCCCGGCGAGCAGGAGCCCATCACCCTGGGCACGGTCGCGGACGCGACGCTCGAGGTCGTCGACCTGACCGGGGACTGCCTCGAGGAGGTGCTGCCCGGCGGCAGCGGCGGGTGCGTGGTCCACGCCAACGCCACGTACGCCGACGGCTCCGTGCAGCCGCTCGTGGTCACCCGCGAGGGCGTCTTCGAGGCCAACAGCGAGGGCATCTTCATGGTGGTCGACGACTTCGTCACCGCCGGCGACCCGCAGTCGCAGCGGTACCTGTCCTACCTGGCGGGCGTCCGGGAGGTCCGGCCCGCCGGCACCTGCTCGGGGGTGTTCGGGGTGGACGAGGAGTCGGGCGAGAGCACCTGGCTGGTGAAGACCTGCGAGCACACCTTCGACGACTTCTCTCCCGACGCCCACAAGGTGCTCGCCTGGGAGGGCTACGGCGACGGGATCGGGCACTACGTCGTCGGGATGTACGACCTGACCACCCGAAAGCTCCTGTGGGCGCGCGACCGAGCCGGTTCGGGCATGAGCTTCGTGCACTCCGCGGTCTGGGAGGACCAGGACCACCTGCTCGCCCCGGTCTGGCAGGACGGGCAGTGGCTGCTGGTCCGCTTCGGCCCGGACGGGGCGCTGGAGCAGGTCACCGAGCCGGCGGACGGCGAGGACGTGGAGCCGGCGTACCTGGTCGAGACCCAGCACTAGTCGAGACAGGTGCAGCGTGAGCGCCTTCAGGGTCAGGCGTGATCAGATGCGCCTCTCGCAGGTACGCACCTTCTCGGCCTGACAGACGTCGCGCCCGACCCTGCCCTCGACGCGGTCCCTGCCCGGACCACCGAGCAGGCGGTCGTCGCCGTGGCTGCCGAGGACGGTGTCGTTGCCACCGCCGCCGAAGATCACCGCCCGGTAGCTGGAGCAGTCCGGCGGGTTCCAGACGTCGTCGTACTCGTCGGACACGGAGATGATGTCCTTGCCCCTCTTGGCGTCGACACGCGCCCGGCAGGAGATCAGGCCGATGTACTCGCCGCGGTTGGTGCCGGTGGCGTCTGCTCGCCTGGCCGACAGGATGAGGTCTTCGAGGCCGCGGATGCGGGCCGTTGTCTCGACGCCCGCCTTGGTCGCGATGACCCGGGAGCGTCCGAGGTGGGCGCGCACGCGGAACTCGGGGAGGTTGAGGAGGAGCCGATCACGGCCTCCGTCGCCCCTGACCCGCGAGCTCTCCCCACCCAGGCCATTGGACTCGTAGGAGTCCTTGCCGCCTCCGAGTTCGACGTCGCGGTCGAAGGTCATCGGTGCTTCCACGGTGACGTACTCGGCACGCTGCGTGCCGCGGAAGGTGAACCTCCCGAGCTCAGTCGGGGTGGAGAACGTGAAGCCCACGAAGCCGGAGAAGGCAAGCGAGGTGTCGGCTGAGGTCATCGTGCCGTTGCGGGCGTCAAGGGTGGCCGTGGTGCTCGTCGAGCTGACGGTTAGCCAGCCCTCCCCGCTCACCGAGCCGGGGGCAACTTGAGTGCCGTTCCAGTAGACCTGGCCACCGTTGAGTTCGATGATGTCGCCGTTGGGCTGGCCTGCCATGCCGGTCGTCACGATGGAGTAGGCGTCGGCGATGCGGATGACGTCGGCCTCTGTGTCGACCCCGGCCTCGGTGCCCGCGTACACCGAATGTGATTCGGCGTTCCCTTCGACGAAGGTGTCGGCCCCCTGGCCAAGCTCGGTGGTCGTGTTCGAGGCTCCAGGCTGCACCGAGACCGCGTCGTTGCCCTCGCCGGCCTTCAGGAAGACGGTCCCACTCTGGCCGGTCACGCAGATGAGGTCGTTGCCGCCCAGGGCATCGACCTGCGTACTGCCGTTCGTGACGATGACATCAGCGCCCGCCGTACCGAGCAGCTGGGCGTTCGAGCCGCCAACGATGGTCGCCGGCTGTCCCTGACAGGTCTCGACCGCCGCGCTTGCCGCGCCCGCCGCGCTCATGGGCGCGAGCAGCGTCACGGCAAGCAACGAGGCCGCGGACAGGGTGACAGCCCTCATGAACTTCCGTCCCTCATGCAGATCGTCGAGACCAGGACTCGTGCCCTGACGAGGCTTGCACTCGCTATGTGGAACAGATTCTCATGGTCCACGCCCAAAGAGCGAGCCCCACCTGATCTGCTCGCTCCAAGCACGCGATGGTAGATGCCCGATGCTGGCCTGTCGCGCGTCACAGACACTCTCGGTGACAACCCAGCGTGAGGCTCTCCGGGCGCTTGATGGAGCGTGCGCAGATGATGCATCGCGCGCCGCGGTACAGGACTCGCGGTTCCCGCTCGCGGGTCGTCTCCAGTGCTGTCCCCGGGTTGAGATGCGCGAACCGCTCGAAGAGCCGCGGATGCTTGCGGCCGATGAGGGCATGCATCTGCGCGACCGTCTTCGGTGGGTTGCTCAGGCTCGAGACAAGCTGGGTCAGGGCGCGCTGGTAGGCCGCGTCGGTGAACCGCGACGCCATGAACAGGTCCGGGTTCACGGCCGCGATCTTCACGGAGACGAGATCGGCTTCGGCGAAGTCGTCCACATCAGTGGTGATCAAGAACACCGCCTCGGCTGCGATTGCGTCCGCGAGGATCTGCCGGTCGGCGCCCGTGGTCCCGGTGAACCTGGTCGGGCTCTCACCGGTGGGTGAGAGGTCGGACTCCAAGACGGTCGTGCGCAGGTCGGTGACCGACATGGCGCGGGACCGCAGGTTCCTGTTGGCCTCGGCCTCGGCGTGCTGGCTCCAGGTCGCGACGACGTCTATGGCTTCGATGCCGACCAGCAGCAGGGTGCGGGTGACGGGGGCTGCCAGGACGTTGGCATCGAGGAAGATCGTGCGGGTGCTACGCGCCATACAGGTCGGCTTCGATCTCCTCGCTGGTAGCGCGGATCAGCTTGGCCATGCGCTCGTCGCGGAACCGCTCGAACTCGCGCAGCGGGATCTTGTGGTGGGAGCCGACCTTGCTGGCGTGAATGTCACCGGACGCGATGCGTCGGGCGATGGTGGCGCGGGAGACGCCCAGCCGGGCGGCTGCCTGTGCGGGAGTGAGAAACTCCTGACGCGAGGCGATCTCGACGACCTCGCCGGCAGCCTCGGCGGCCGCGATGAAATCCCTGATCTCATCCCAGGTGGTCGACGACATGGCGGCCGGGTCGACTCGGAGCGCATCCCTCATGTTGCCAGCGTACCGCAGACTGAGCAGTTATAGTCTGTTATCTGCTCAGACTGTGGCCCGGACTCGGCTTGCCCTAGCCTGCGCGTCCATGCCCGACCGTCGGGCTAGCGAACGCTGGCGACTCTCTCAGTAGATCGGCAGCAGGACCGCGCCAGCGTGGGCGGGCAGCACCACGGCGTCGCCCACGACCCGGGCGCCGGCCGGGGTGGCCCAGCGGACCTCGTACTCCCCGCCGTCCGACTCGGTCAGCTGGCCCAGGTCGACTGTGACCTCGGCGTCCCCGAAGTTGACCGCCACCAGCACGCCGCCACGCCGCATCAGGAACCACCGCCGCTCCTCGTCGACCCGGCAAGACGTCGCCCGCAGGTCCGGGTCCGTCAGGTCGGGCAGGGCGCGCCGCAGCGCGATGAGGTCCCGATAGACGCCCAGCAGTTCGGCATGGCGACCCTGCGACGGCTCGTCCCAGTCCAGGACGCAGGCGGCGAAGGTCGCCGGGTCCTGCGGGTCCGGTACGGCGTCCTGGTCCCAGTCCATCCGGGCGAACTCCGCCCGGCGGCCCTCGGTGACCGCCCGCCCCAGCTCCTCCTCCGGGTGCGAGGTGAAGAACGCGAACGGCCGCGACGCGCCCCACTCCTCGCCCTGGAACAGCATCGGGGTGAACGGCCCCGTCAGGGTGACCAGCGCCGCGCAGGCCAGCTGGTCCAGGTCGAGCCCCGCGCCGTCGGGGTCGCACAGCCGGTCGCCGGCGGCCCGGTTGCCGACCTGGTCGTGGTTCTGGTCGGCCACCACCAGCCGCCAGGCGGGCATCCGCTCCCGGTCGATCGGCCGGCCGTGCTCGCGGCCGCGGAACGAGGAGTAGGTCCCGTCGTGGAAGAACCCGCGCTCGCACACCTTCGCCAGCGCCGACAGCGGCTCGAAGTCGGCGTAGTAGCCCGAGGTCTCCCCGGTCAGCGCCACGTGCAGCGCGTGGTGGAAGTCGTCGCTCCACTGCGCGTCCAGCCCCCAGCCGCCGGCCTCGCGCGGGGTGACCAGGGTCGGGTCGTTGAGGTCGGACTCGGCGATCAACGTCAGCGGGCGGCGCTGCTGCGTAGAGAGCCGGGCGGTGCGCACGGCCAGCTCCTCCAGCAGGTGCACCTCGCCGGCGTCCACCAGGGCGTGCACGGCGTCGAGCCGCAGCCCGTCCACGTGGTAGTCGGCGAACCACATCTCGACGTTGTCCCCGATGTAGGCGCGCACCTGAGCGCTGCCCGGGCCGTCGAGGTTCACGTGCGAGCCCCAGGGGTTCTCGCCCTCCTCCGACAGGTAGGGCCCGAACCGCGGCAGGTAGTTCCCCGACGGGCCGAGGTGGTTGTAGACCACGTCCTGGATCACCCCGAGCCCGGCGGCGTGGCAGGCGTCGACGAACCGCTGGTACGCCGCGGGGCCGCCGTACGGCTCATGCACCGCGAACCAGGCCACCCCGTCGTACCCCCACCCGGCGTCGCCGTTGAACGCGTTGACCGGCATCAGCTCCACGAAGTCCACCTGGAGCTCGACCAGGTGGTCGAGCCTGGCAGCGGCCGCGTCCAGGGTCCCCTCCGGGGTGAAGGTTCCCAGGTGCAGCTCGTAGATCACCGCCCCGGCCAGTTGCCGGCCGGTCCAGTCGCCGTCGCCCCACTGATGAGCGCCGGGGTCGAAGGTGCGGCTGCGCCCGTGAACGCCGTCCGGCAGCCGCCGCGACCGCGGGTCGGGCACCACGTCGGGCGAGCCGTCGATCCGGTAGCCGTAGTCGGTCTCGCCTAGCGGCGCCGGGCCGACCGGCGACCAGATCCCGTCCTCGCCCCGCTCCATCGCCGCGGCGCGGTCGCCGACCACCAGCTCCAGGGACGAGGCGCGCGGCGCCCACACGTCGAACCGGCCGCGACCCCGCCGGTGGTCGGGCACCAGCAGCGCGACCGGGTAGTCGGCGAGCAGGTGCGCGACCTCGACCTCCCCGGCCGCGTCGGGGCGGAAACGTCGGTCGGTGAGCAGGTCGACCCACTGCCCGGGCGGCAGCTCCACGGTCGTCGCGCCCCAGCCGCCGCGAGCGGCGAGGCCGACGGGGAGCCGGGTGGCGATGGTGATCGCGCCCCGATCGAGAGCAGCGCCGCGGGAGAACGCCAGCACGTGCTCGGCGGCCTCCCCGTGCGCGGCGATCGGGGCGTAGCCGGTGAACCACTCGGGGTGGTCGCGGCGCGCGGTCAGCGCCAGGTGGGTGAGCAGCAGCTTGGCCGCACCCTCGTCGTCGGGGCCGTTCAACGCCGGGCGCGCCCCCGCCCGCAGCTCCCGGAGCAGCTCGGCGCGGCGCTCGAAGTCCGGCTGCCGCCGGTTGTCGGGGTCGACCAGCGACTGCTCCCACAGCTCGCTGCCCTGGTAGACGTCGGGCACCCCGGGCAGCGTCAGGCCCAGCAGCTTGGCGGCCAGCGCGTTGGACCAGCCCGGCGCCGCCACCTCGGCCACCAGGGCCTCGAGCACCGAGCGGACCCGCGGGTCGTCGAACGCCGCGTCGACGCAGGCCCGCATCGCGGCCTCGAAGTCGGCGTCCGGGTCGATCCAGGTGGTGTGCTCACCCGCCTCTCGCATCGCCTTCTCGACGTAGCCGTGCAGCCGCTCCCGGTAGTCCCCGACGAGACCGCTGGCCGGCCACGCGCCCAGCACCGCCTGCCAGAGCAGGTTGGCGAACCCCGGGTCGGGTACCGGCACCAGCTCCAGCAGTTGGGTCAGCGCGGCGTCCCAGCGCTCCGGCAGCTCCGCCAGCACACTGATCCGGGCCCGCACGTCCTCGCCGCGCTTGGTGTCGTGGGTCGAGGCCGCGGTCATCGCGTCGGGCCAGTCGGCCTGCCGCGCGGCCATGGCATCGTGGAACTCCGCGGGTGAGACCGCGAAGACGCTCGGGTCGCCGCCGACCTCGTTGAGCGAGGTGAGCCGGGACCAGCGGTAGAACGCGCAGTCCTCCACCCCCTTGGCCATCACCATGCCGCTGGTCTGCTGGAACCGCTGCGCCGGTGCCGCGGAGCCGTCCGCGAGGACCGGGGTGAGGGCGTCGAGCACCGGGCCCAGGTCGGGCCGATGCTCGCGGGCTGTGGCGAACGCCTGGTCGAGGTGCTCCCGACCCTCGGGCAGGTAGGAGCGGTAGACGCCGAAGCAGGCGAGCAGCTCGGCGACCGCGTCCTGGACCCGCTCGGGAGTGGGTGCGCCCTCGACCTGTGACTCGAGCAGCTCCCGGGCGATGCGGCGTACCTCCGAGCCGAGGATGCCATCCGCGACCGCGCGCTTGGTGTCGTGCGTCAGCGCCGGCCAATCCACCGGTACGCCGCGCAGCCGGGTCTCCAGCGCATCGAGCGGCTCGCGGCCGCCCGGGTCGACCAGCACGCGGTCGACCAGCGCCAGCACGTCGTACCCGGTCGTGCCGGCGGTGGCCCACGACCGCGGCAGCTCCTCGCCCGGCTCCAGGATCTTCTCCACCAGCACGTAGGCCCCGCCGGTCAGCCCGGCCAGGGCGTCGAGGTAGCCGCCGGGATCCCGCAGGCCGTCGGGGTGGTCGATCCGCAGCCCGTCGACCAGCCCCTCGTCGAACCAGCGGCGAATCTCCGCGTGCGACCTCGCGAACCACTCCGGGTCCTCGACCCGGATGGCGACCAGGGTGTTGACCGCGAAGAAGCGCCGGTAGTTCAGGTCGCGGTCGGCGCGGCGCCAGCTGACCAGCTCGTAGTGCTGCCGGGCGTGGACGTCGTTCGCGTCGGCGTCGGAGTCGAGGGCGGTGCCGGCGGAGAGCGGGAAGCGCTGGTCGCGGTAGTACAGCTCGCCCCCGAGGACCTGCAGGTTCTCGATCCGGGGCGCGCCGGCAGCCGACTCGATCAGGTCCTCGTCCGCGACGACCGGGATCCGCAGCCGGCCGTCGCCGGCGGCCCAGTCGATGTCGAACGCCCCGGCGTACGGCGACTCCTCGCCGTGGGTGAGCACATGCCACCACCACTCGTTCTGCCACGGGCTGGCGATCCCGACGTGGTTGGGCACGATGTCGACCAGCACCCCCATCCCCAGCCGGCGCGCCTCCGCCGAGAGCGCCGCCAGCCCCGAGGCCCGGCCCCGCGAGGGGTCGACGGCGCGGTGGTCGGACACGTCGTACCCGTGGGTGCTGCCGGACTCCGCGGCCAGGATCGGGGAGAGGTAGACCCAGTCCGCCCCCAGTTCGCGCAGGTAGGTCAGGGTGCGGGCCGCCGCCAGCAGGTCGAACTCCTCGGTGATCTGCAGGCGGTAGGTGCTGCGCGGCACCGGCTGTTCGGTCACGCCTTCTTCCCGGTCCGCGACGGCGCCGCCGCCGCGGCCGCCGGGTCGGCCAGCACGAGCAGCGAGGCGGCCACCGAGATGTCCGGCTCGGTCTCGGGCTCCGTGTACTCCACCAGCACCACGGTGCTGCGCCCCTCGATGGTCAGGTTGCTACCCGGCTTCAGCGCGGCGTTGTCGATCTTGGTGGCGGCGGTGTCGATGACCGCCTCCCACGACTCGGCGTACTCCTCGGTGGGCAGGGTGACCTCGACGTCGTCGGCACCGGCGTTGAAGTAGATCAGGAAGTGGCAGTCGGTGATCGGGTTGCCGGTGGCGTCCATCCCGGGGATGCCGTGGCCGTTGAGGTACATCCCGATCGTCTTGGCGCCCTCCTCGGTCCAGCGCCCGTCGTGCATCGGCTCCCCGTCCGGGTGCAGCCAGACGATGTCGTTGAGCCGCCCCTCCTCGCCGGTGCGCACGCTGTCGCCGGTGAAGAACCGCTTGCGGTGGAACGTCGGGTGGTTGGCGCGGAGCTTCGCCACCGCGGAGGTGAACTCCGCCAGCGGCCAGTCGGCCCGGTCCCAGTGCACCCACGAGAGCTCGGTGTCCTGGGCGTAGGTGTTGTTGTTGCCCTCGGTGGTGCGGCCGATCTCGTCGCCGTGCAGCAGCATCGGCACGCCCTGGCTCAGCAGCAGCGTGACCAGGAAGTTGCGCTGCGCGCGGGCGCGCAAGGACAGCACCTCGCGGTCCTCGGTCGGGCCCTCGGCGCCGTGGTTCCAGGACCGGTTGTGGCTCTCGCCGTCCTTGTTGTCCTCGCCGTTGGCGTCGTTGTGCTTGTCGTTGTAGGACACCAGGTCGCGCAGCGTGAAGCCATCGTGGGCGGTGACGAAGTTGATGCTGGCGAAGGGTCGGCGCCCGGAGTGCTCGTAGAGGTCGGAGGAGCCGGCGATCCGGCTGGCGAACTCGCCCAGGGTGGGCTCGCCGCGCCAGAAGTCGCGGACGGTGTCGCGGTACTTGCCGTTCCACTCGGTCCACTGCGGCGGGAAGTTGCCCACCTGGTAGCCGCCCGGGCCGACGTCCCAGGGCTCGGCGATCAGCTTGACCTGGCTGACCACCGGGTCCTGCTGCACGAGCTCGAAGAAGGTGGCCAGCCGGTCCACGTCGTAGAACTCCCGGGCCAGCGCCGAGGCCAGGTCGAACCGGAACCCGTCGACGCGCATCTCGGTGACCCAGTAGCGCAGCGAGTCCATGATCAGCTGCAGCGAGTGCGGGTGCCCGGCGTTCAGAGAGTTCCCCGTGCCGGTGTAGTCCATGTAGTAGTTCTTCTCGTCGTCCACCAGCCGGTAGTACGCCGCGTTGTCGATGCCCTTCATGCTCAGCGTCGGGCCGAGGTGGTTGCCCTCGGCGGTGTGGTTGTAGACCACGTCGAGGATGACCTCGATGCCGGCGGCGTGCATCGTCTTGACCATCGCCTTGAACTCCTGGACCTGCTGGCCCGGCGAGCGGTTGGCGGCGTAGTCGGCGTGCGGGGCGAAGAAGCCCAGGGTGTTGTAGCCCCAGTAGTTGCGCAGCCCCTTCTCCAGCAGCGTGGCGTCCTGGACGAACTGGTGCACCGGCATCAGCTCGATGGCGGTCACCCCGAGCTTGGTGAGGTGGTCGGTGATCGCCGGGTGGGCCAGGCCGGCGTACGTGCCGCGCAGCTCCTCGGGGACCTCGGGGTGCAGTTGGGTCAGGCCCTTGACGTGCGCCTCGTAGATGAACGACTCGTTGTATGGCACCTTGAGCGGGCTGTCGCCGCCCCAGTTGAAGAACGGGTTGATCACCACCCCGAGCATCATGTGCGGGGCGGAGTCGTCGTCGTTGCGGCTCTCTTCGTCGCCGAAGGTGTAGCCGTAGAGCGACTGGTCCCAGTCGATGTCGCCGTCGGTGGCCTTGGCGTAGGGGTCGAGCAGGAGCTTGTTGGGGTTGCAGCGCACCCCGTTCTCCGGGTCGTAGGGGCCGTGCACCCGGTAGCCGTAGCGCTGCCCGGGCTGCACCTGCGGCAGGTAGCAGTGCCAGACGTGGGCGTCGACCTCGGTCAGCTCGATCCGGGTCTCGGTGCGATCGGCGTCGAACAGGCACAGCTCGACCCGCTCGGCGACCTCGCTGAAGAGCGCGAAGTTGGTGCCGCTCCCGTCGTACGTCGCGCCGAGGGGGTAGGCGCTTCCGGGCCAGACGTGCAACAGGGGCTCCTTGCCGGGGGCAGGACAAGACGGGGGTTGGACGATCCACAAGGTACCCCGCGGTTGTTTCGGCTACACCCGCCCGATGTTTCGCCAGTTTTGTACCAGGCCATTGACACAAGGCCGAGCCTGAGGCAACCTGGTTTGTACCAAGACAGTGATACAAGAGGAAGGGGTGGCTCCCGTGTTCGGTGTGGGATTGGTCGAGGCGGCGCTGGTCCTCTTCGTGCTGGTCGCCCTGCCGGTGCTCGTGCTGGTCTCGGCGGGGGCGATGGCCGGGCCCAGGGTCGCGGAGCCCGGGCGGGTCGTGGCGGCTCGGGTGGCCGGGGCGTTGTTCGGGCTGCTCGCCGCCGCCTGGCTGGTCCAGGACCGGTACGACTGGCTGAGCCTGGGCAGGGGGCCGATGCTGGCCCCGGTCGGGTTCGGCATCGGGGTCCTGCTCGGGGTGATCCTGGGCGAGACGCTGGCCAGGCCGGCCAGTACGACGGGCGTGCGCACCGCGTCGCTGGCCCCGCGCCGGGTGCGTGACCATGCCCCACAGGCCCTGGCCTGGGTGGTCGCGTCGCTCGGGCTGGCGGCCGCCGCGATCCTGGCCTTCACCACCGTCACCGCGTCGGCCGACGACCAGGGCCGGGCCGGGCGGGCGCTGACCAGGACATGCCTGAACGCGGCGGGCTTCGAGTCGGTCAACTCGCGCACCCCCTACCCGGGCTCCTTCTACAGCGTGCCCCTGGCCCTCGGCCTGCTGGCCGCGCTGCTGTTGTTCGCCGTCTCGGCCCGCAGGGTGGTGCTGCGACCCCGCGGCACAACGGCCGGGGAGGAGGGCGACGACGTGCTGCGTCGGCGTTCGGTCACGGCCGTCCTGGCCGCGCTGGGCATCGCCATCGCCGCACCGTTGGTGGGGATCGCGGGCACCGCCGGCCTGGCCCTGACCCGGCACGGGTGCTCGACCAGCTGGTGGAACTGGCTCGGGGTGCTGATGCTGATCTGCGCGGCGGTCTGCATCCCGCTGCTGGCCTGGTTCTCGGTCCGGCTGCTGGTCCGGCGATGAGGCCCCCTCAGCTGAGCGTCGACCCGAGCGACCCGACCCCGCCGTACGAGCAGCTGCGCCGCCAGGTGGTCGAGCTCGTGGAGACCGGGCGGCTGCGCCCGGGAGATCGGCTGCCGCCGGTGCGCCAGCTCGCCGGCGACCTGGGTCTGGCCCCGGGGACCGTGGCCCGGAGCTATCGGGAGCTGGAGGCCGCCGGGGTGCTCGTCACCCGGCGCGGCGGCGGCACGAGGGTCGCCGACCGGGGCGCACATCCCCCCTCGCGCGCGCTCCTGGAGGAGTACGCCGCGGCGTACGTCGCCCGCGCCACCGCGCTCGGCGCCAGCCCCGACGAGGCCCTGGACGCCGTACGCCGCGCCCTGCCCTGACCCGCACGGCGCCCGTCGGGCGTGAGGGGAAGCGAATGGTCGGATTTCGACGCCGAAATCGGGCGTGGGCTTCCCGCCACCATGTGGACGGCGCGAGGGGAAGCTCAGCCCTTGATAAGGGCACCCTTCAGCGCGTCCAGCAGGAACTGGATGTCATCCTCGGTCGCCACCAGCGGCGGGGCGAGGCGGATGGTGGAGCCGTGCGTGTCCTTAGCCAGTACGCCGGCCGCCAGCAGCCGCTCGCACAGCACCCGGCCCGACATCAGCTCGGGGTCCAGGTCGAGCCCGGCCCACAGCCCGCGGCTGCGGACCCTGAGCAGACCGTGGCCCACCAGCTCCTCAAGCCCGGCGGTCAGCATCTTGCCGAGCACCCGAGCCCGCTCCTGGAACTCCCCGGTCTGCAGCATCGCCACGACCTCGCGGCCGATCGCCGCCGCCAGGGGGTTGCCGCCGAAGGTGGAGCCGTGCGAGCCGGGGGTGATCACGCCCAGCACCGACTTGTCCGCCGTGATCGCCGAGACCGGGTACAGGCCGGCGCCCAGCGCCTTGCCCAGGATGTAGATGTCGGGGACGACGTCCTCGTGGTCGCAGGCGAAGGTGCGGCCGGTGCGGGCCAGCCCGGACTGGATCTCGTCGGCCACCATCAGCAGCTGCCGGCGATCGCACAGCTCGCGGACCTGGCGCAGGAACCCCTCGGGCGGGATCACCACGCCGCCCTCGCCCTGGATCGGCTCCAGCAGCACCGCGACGGTCGAGTCGTCGACCAGCGCCTCGAGCGCGGCGATGTCGCCGTACGGGACGATGATGAAGCCGGGGCTGAACGGCGCATACCCGCCGCGGGCCTCCTCGTCGGTGGAGAAGCTGATGATCGTGGTGGTCCGGCCGTGGAAGTTGCCGTCCATGACCAGGATCGTGGCGCGCGACTCGGGCACGCCCTTGACCTGGTAGCCCCAGCGCCGGCTGACCTTGATCGCGGTCTCGACGGCCTCGGCGCCGCTGTTCATCGGCAGCACCATCTCCTTGCCGGTGAGCTGCGCGAGGTCCCGGGCGAACGGGCCGAGCTGGTCGTTGTAGTAGGCGCGGCTGGTCAGGGTCAGCCGGTCCAGCTGAGCGTGGGCCGCCGCCAGCACCCGCGGGTGGCTGTGGCCGAAGTTCAGGGCCGAGTACCCGGCCAGGCAGTCCAGGTAGCGCTTGCCCTCGACGTCGGTGACCCAGGCGCCCTCACCGGAGCTGAGCACCACCTCGAGGGGATGGTAGTTGTGCGCCGCCCACTGCTCGGTCAGCGCGACGTGGTCGCGGCTGGAGAGGGTGCTGGAGTCGGCGTTGGGGAGTGAGCTGGCACACATGGGCGCCATGCTCTCACCCTTTCAGCCGGCGCGCGTATCCAACGGCTCAGCCGCCTGCGCGCGGGCGATCCGCCGGGCCCTCGTCTCCGATCGCAGGGTGGTCACCAGCGGGGTGCTCGACCCCATCCAGATCAGCACCGCGCCAGCCTGGACCGCCTCCGCCGAGCAGGTCTCGAGCGCGTGGATCCCGTCCTCGTCTAGCGCGGTCACCCGGCTCAGGTCGAAGACCACGTGCCTGGCCCCCTCGGCCAACGCCTGGGCGAAGGCTCGGTGCAGGTCGTAGCCGCCGACGGCGTCGAGTTCGCCCTCGACCTCGATTCGGGTCTCGGCCGCAGTGGTCTGCCGCCGGGTGCGGTGCATCGGTCCTCCAGAGTTCAGGTGCGATCAGGGTAGGCACAACGTCGAAGCCGACGCGCCGAAAACCGCCCACGTCACCAGATGTTCACATTCCCCGCGCTCAGGGCGCCGTGACAGAATCCGCTCGTGCGCAGTGGTCGGCGCGGCTCCGGTTTCGTCGGCGCCGAGGACGCTTCCCGCCAGGACTACGCCCGGAGGTTGGCCGCGGAGCTGGTCGGAAACACCAGGCTCGACCGGCTGGTCGAGCTGGCCGCGCGCCTGCTGGGCACCGAGTCGGCGCAGGTCTCGATCATCTCCGACGTCCAGACGGTGGTCGGCGGGGTCGGCGTGGCCGCCTCGGAGGTCGGCCGTCAGTCCCCCGCGGCGGAGTCGCTGTGCACCGTGACCATGACGAAGGCGGGGCCCTTGGAGATCGAGGACGCCGCGAACGACGTACGAGTCGCCGCGCTGCCGCCCGTGGCGTCCGGTGCGGTGGGCTCCTACCTGGGGATGCCGCTGGCCCCCGGCGGGTTCCTGGTCGGCGCGCTCTGCGTGTACGACGCGAACCCGCGAGCCTGGAGCGCGCAGGAGGTCTCCCTGCTGGAGTTGCTGGCCGACGCTGTCATCGCCGAGCTGCAGGTTGCCGCACTGGAGGCCAGCTACGCCGAGGACCGCCGGGTGTGGCAGGTCGCGGTGGACGCCGCCGGGGTTGGCGCCTTCGACTGGAACCTGAGGACCGGCGAGCTGCGGTGGGACGATCGGCTGCTGGAGCTCTTCGGGGTGACCCGGGACAGCTTCGGCCACACCATCGACGCGTTCAACGCCTTGGTGCACCCCGAGGATCGCGACCGCGTGGCCGAGGCGGTGGCCGAGGCGATCGACTCGTGTGGTCTGTACACCGCGGAGTACCGGATCGTGCGGCCCAACGGCGAGCTGCGGTGGATCAGCGCCCAGGGCCAGGCGCACGCCGACGAGGAGAGCCAGGTGGCCACCCGGATGGTCGGCGCGGCGTACGACACCACCCGAGCGCAGGAGGGCGAGCAGCGGGTGGCGCGCATCCTCGAAGCCATGCCGGCCGGTTTCTACCACCTGGACCGCGACTGGCGCTTCACCTTCGCCAACTCCGAGGCCAAGCGGGTGTTGGCCCCGATCGGTCAAGGGCTCATCGGGCAGGTGGTGTGGGAGCTGTTCCCGGCCACCGTGGGCAGCGACTTCGAGCGGTCCTACCGGCAGGCGATGGAGACCGGCGAACCGGTGCACTTCGAGGCCCACTACCCGCCGCCGCTGGACGGCTGGTACGAGATCCGCGCCTGGCCCACCCCCGACGGCCTGTCGGTCTACTTCCTGGACGTGACCGAGCGACACGCCACCCAGGAGGCGCTGGCCCGCAGCGCCCGGCGCGCCATCATTCGCACCGAGACCTCGGCGGCGCTGACCGAGCCGGTCGACGCCGAGGAGGGCGTGGGCCGCCTGGCGCAGGTGCTCACTCCGGCGCTGGCCGACTGGTGCATCGTCACCGTGGCCGAAGGGTCGGAGCCGTTCACCGCCTCCGACTGGCGGCGCCGGCTGCGCGACCTGGGCTGGTGGCACGCCGACCCCGAGCAGCGCGACCTGCTCACCCGCTACGCACGTGTGCGGGTCCCGGCGCTGCGGGAGGAGTCGTACCAGGCCGAGGTGCTGCGCAGCCGACGGCTGCTGGTGGCCAACCGGGCGTACGAGACGGTGGCGGCCGGGCTGGAGCCGGGTCCGGCGCGCGACTACTACCAGGAGCTGGCGCCGGAGACCGCGGTCTTCGTGCCGATGCTGGCGCGCGGGCGCACCGTGGGCCTGCTCACCCTGGCCCGTGCGGGCGAGCGCGGACCGTTTCTGGACGACGAGCTGGAGACGCTGCGCGACGTGGCCGCCCGCGCCGGCCTGGCGCTCGACAACAGCAGGCTCTACCGCGAGCACCGCGACCTGGCCGAAGGGCTGCAGCGCAGCCTGCTGACCGACCCACCGCCCGAACGCGAGCTCCAGGTGACGGTGCGCTACGAGCCGGCCGCCGAGCTGGCCCAGGTCGGTGGCGACTGGTACGACTTCTTCCACCTCCCCGACGGCTCGACCACGATCGTGATCGGCGATGTGGTGGGGCACGACACCGCGGCCGCCGCGGCGATGGGCCAGCTTCGCGGGCTGCTGCGCGGCATCGCGGTGACCACCAACGCCGGCCCGGCCGAGGTGCTGCGGCGGCTCGACGAGGCGCTCCCGGTCCTGGAGATCGCGACTACGGCGACCAGCGTCGTGGCCCGGCTCTCACACACGCCTGAGGACCTCGCCGCCGGGGTGACCCGGCTGCGCTGGGCGAACGCCGGGCACCCGCCGCCGCTGGTGGTGCTGCCGGACACCGGGCGGGGCATCCGGGTCGAGGTGCTCGAGTCGCACTCCCCCGACCTGCTGCTCGGGCTGGACCCGGCCACCTCCCGAACCGAGCACGAGGCCGTGCTGCCGCGGGGGTCGAAGGTGCTGCTCTACACCGACGGTCTCGTCGAGCGCCGGGGGCAGTCGATCGACGAGGGGATCGAGGCGCTGCGCCACCACCTGAGCGCGCTGGCCGGCCGGGGGTTGGACCTCGAGGTGATGTGCGAGGAGCTGCTCACCCGGCTGGTCCCGGCACGCCGCGAGGACGACGTCGCGCTGCTGCTGGTCCGGCTGGAGCCCCCGGCATGAACCCGCAACGCCGCCTGATCGGGGCCGCGGCGGTGCTGGGGTGCCTGGTGCTGGCGGGCGTATGGACCGTGGTGGTGCCCGACAAGGCCGAGACCGCCCCGGCCTTGCAGGCGTTCGTGGTGCGGTGGGGGCACCCGGTGTGCTGGGTGCTGCTGGCCGGGACGGCCGCGAGCTGGGCGTTCGGGGGACCGCGCCGGCTGACGGAGGGGCTGGCGTACGCCGCGCTGGCCAGCTACGCGGCGTTCCTGCTCGCGACGGTCCTGTGACCGGGCCGAGCTAGTCGCAGCGCTCAGTCACATCCGGGCGCGTCGGGGTCGAGCCGGTACGTCGCGATCACCTCGTCGTCGCCGATCAGGTAGTTCAGGTGGTCGGCGTCGGTCAGCTCGGCGTACCCGTAGAGCATGCCCCCCGCGACCGGCCACCCAGGCCGGCCCTCATCGCCCGCACCGGTCTCGACCTCCGGGCCGTCGTCGGTACGCCGCCACGAGGTGTCGGCGAACCAGAGCCAGTCCATCCCGCAGTGCAGGTACATCGGGGCGTGGTAGCGCACCCCCACCTCGGGGCGTTCGCCCTTCGGCACGGTGACCAGCTCGACCGTCTTCGGCTCGGTCGGCTCGGGGGCGGGCGGCGGCGAGCTGCCGGCGGCCAGGGTGTGCACCGCCAGGCCGTCTTGGTCCAGGGCCAGCACCAGTGCCCGGCCGTCGCCGGTGCCGGCGATCGTCTCGACCTCCCCCTCGGGCAGCGTCACCGCGGTCCAGGAGTCGGCGTCGGCGCTGACGACCAGCCGGGGAGCCGGGTTGTCGCCGCACTGCTCGAGGTCGGCGTAGCAGACCTCGGGGCTGCTCCAGCTCTGGTCGTCGATCCCGGTCAACGTCCAGAACCGCTCGCCATCGCTCCAGGTCGGCGCCCAGCCCAGCTCCTCGCTGCCGGCGGACAGCGCCTCGACCGGCGACCAGGACTCGCCCTGGTCGGCCGAGCGCAGCGCGGTGCTGGAGCCCCCGCCGCCGAGGCCGGCGAGCGCCACGTCGCCCACCGCGGCAAGACCACTGACGTCGTAGACGCCGGCCAGGGGGGTGTCCTCGACCTGCCGCCAGGTCGTGGTGCGGTCGGAGGTCCGCGCGTCCGCGGACCACAGCGCCGCGGAGTCGCCGATCCGCCCGGCCAGCAGCAGGCGGTCGGTGGTGAGGGCGAGGTGGCCGGCGTACGACTCGTTGCGGTAGCCGCGCGGCTCGGGTACACCGGGCAGGGCGGTCTCGGTGAACGACACGGTGTCGGCGCTGGTCCACACCTTCGCCTGGAACCCACCCATGCCGGGGTGGTCGGCGTTGCGGGTGGCCCCGGCCACCACGAGAACGCCCTGGACCACCTCCAGGTCGTTGATGTCCACCGGCCCCACGATCCCGGCGACCAGCACCGGCGCCCACGTCAGGCCGTCGTCGCTGCGGAACGCGACCGGCTCGAACAGCAGCTCCTCGTCGCCGTCTCGCTCAACCAGGCCACCGGAGCCCATGGCGTACCAGTCCCCGTCGGGCAGGCGCACCACGTCGGCGAGCTGCAGGTACCCCTGGTCGGTCGCCAACGGCTCACCGGGGCGGAACGCCGCCCCGGCCTCCGACAGCTCGGAGCGCAGCGTGCCGTCCTCGGTGACGACGACCACGACGGCGTCGTCGCCGGAGGTGGCCAGCAGCGCCGCCTGGTCCGGTCCGGCGGTGAAGTCGAGGCGCTCGGTCTGCCAGTCCCCGACCTGGGGCTGCGGCTCGCCCTGGGTGCCGCAGCCGGCCGCGGTCCCGGCCACGCAGAGCAGCAGGCACGACAGCAGCAGCGGCGGGGAGAGGGCCATGTGGGTGGGACGTGCCCGGGGACCGTCCAGTTCCACGCGGCCCTCCCGATACGTCATACGTCCGGAGCCAAAGAAGGCTCCTTCCGCATGACCTATCGGGGTTGGGAGACTGTGCGGCATGAGGGGCAGGGCTGCGAGGCGCGGGGTTGCCGGGGCGGCGTACCTGCTGGCCGGCTGCCTGGCGGCGGCCGGCTGCTCGCTCGACTCCCTCGACTCGGCGGACCCGCAACCGAGCGTGGGCCGCACCGCCAAGCAGCCCGACGAGTACGCACGGGTCCTGCGCCTCGACGGTGGCCGCGCCGGCCACGTCGCCGTCTCGCGCGGCGACGCGGTCACCGTGTGGTGGCGCGCTCCGGGCGAGAGCACCTGGACCGACGCGCAGGTGGTCGGGGCCGGCGCCGGCCGGTACCTGACCGACACCCGGGTCCGGGTCGCCGGCACCACGGTCGCGATCCGCGCGAGCTACGACACCAAGCCGCCCTGGGAGGACGAGGAGGAGTCGACTGAGTCGACAGCCGGGATCGCCTCCAGCGTGTTCGTGGCCTGCCGGGCGGGCTCGTGCGTGACCAGCCGGCACTACGAACAGGTGCAGGAGCCCGAGTGCCGGCGCGGCTCGTGCCGCCACAGCCGGCCGGAGAGCCACGGCGTGAGCCAGGTGCCGGAGCTGACCGCGGACGGCACGGCCGTCCTCTTCGGCGCGACCGAGCGCGGGTACGTCGTCTGGGACGCCGCGGCCGGGCTGCGTGAGCTCGAGCCCCGCGGCCTGCCCGACGAGGGACGGGTCAGCACACCGCTGCTCGCCGCTGACGGGTCGCTCCGCGTCGCGGTCGGTGAGCACCGCGGCGGGTCGTGTGCCCTGTCGGTGTGGACCGCCGATCCGACCGACGGGCGCGCGGTCGAGTTCCGGCGGGCCGCGTCGACGCGCACCCCCACCAGCACCGGCGACTGCGCCAGCACCCTGGAGGCGTTCACCCCCGACCAGCTGCTGGTCCACACCGATCGGTTCGAGCCGACGTACTTCGTCGAGGTGGACGGCGCCTGGCGGCGGACCGACGAGGACCCGACGGGGATGCTGCGGCTGCGTCCACAGCCGGGACGCCGCGCGGCGGGGAGCGTCGTACGCACGGGGTACTGGCATTGGCGCGAGGTGGTCACCGCCTCACCCGACGGGAGACGGCTGCTGGCCCAGGTGCACGAGCCCGGCGACCCGGCCTGGAGCGAGCCGGTGACCGTGGCGACCGCGCCGGCCGGCGTGGACTGCTTCGAGATCGCGCCCACCTCCACCCCGAGCCAGGAGCCGTTCTACGTCTCCATGCGGTGCCGCTACTCCGAGGACGGTCGCCGGCGCTACGTCGGGGTGCACGCCGTGACCGGCGACGGGCTGACCTGGCAGTCGGCGATCGGGGACGACCTGCCGACCCGGGTCGGGGGCGAGAACCTCTTCTTCGGCGGGTCGCCGGCGTACCGCTGGAGCCCCGAGGGGGGCCTGGAGGAGGTCGGGTTGCCGATCCCGGCCAACAGCCGGAGCTTCGAGCTGGACGACGGCTCGTTCGTGCTGGTCACCGCGCGGCCGGTGGGTGATCGGTGTCGGCTCGTGGCGCGGGTCGCGCGGCCCGGGGTGACCGCCTGGTCGGAGCCGCTGTCCAACCTCGACCCCTGGATGCCCGCGGGCGAGCCGTGCGAGCCGGTGGGCCAGTACGACGGCGACCACGTGACCGTGTACTTCCCCTCCGGCCCCGAATACGTCATCCGCCCCGAGCCGTAGAAGGCTCCAACAGCATGACGTATTCGGCGGTCAGGACTACAGGTGGTCCGGTACGACGAGCGCGTCGGGGTCCTGCCGCGGCGGCAGCGCGGCCAGGGCCGCCTTGACCAGGGCCACCCGCGCCGCCACCTCGACCTTGCGCCGGAGCCGCCCGCTGGAGTCGGCGACCTGGGACTCGACCACGGCGCTCACCTGGGCGTCGGTGAAGGTCGGCCTCGTCCCGGGCTCCACGACTACGTCGGGCAGCGCGATCAGCGCCGGCAGCACCTGGGACCCGATCGAGTCCAGCACCTGGTAGCGCTCGTACCGGCCCATCGACTCCCACACCTCGTCGATGTCGGCCTTGCCCTTGCGCACGTCCCGGCGCTGGGCGGCGAGGACCATCTTGGCGGCGCCGGCCAGGGCGACGGTCAGCTCGTGCTCGGTGAAGCGCATGGCCCCAGCATGCCGCCTGGGCCGCCGGATCTAGCCCAACGGCTCCGTGCGGTCGAGCCAGCGCAGCACCCGCTCCCGGTCGCCGTCCAACAGCGGCGGCGCCTGGGAGTAGTCGACCTGCCCGCGGCTCAGGCCGATCGGCTGGCGCACCGTCGGCACCTGCCGCGGCCCGGACCCGGCGTACACGACCGGCTCGAGGCCGAGCTCGGTGGCGAACCCGACGCCCGCGTCGACGCCCAGGATCGGGGCGCACGGGACCCCGGCGGCCTGCAGGATCTCGAACCACTCGGACGCGTCCCGAGCGCTGAGCCGCTCGACCAGGAGCGCCCGCAGCTCGTCCCGGTTCGTGTTGCGGGCGGCCATGGTGCGGAAACGCGCCTCCTCGGCCAACTCCGAGACCTGCAGGCACTCGCACAGCCGGACGAACTGACCGTCGTTGCCGACCGCGATCACGATCTCGCCGTCGCGGGCGGGGAACGGTTCGTACGGATAGAGGCTGGGGTGCTCGTTGCCCATCCGGTGCGGCACCTCGCCCCCTGCCACGTACGCCGACGTCTGGTTGACCAGCCCCGACAGCGCCGAGGAAAGCAGGTCCACCTCGACGTGCTCCCCCAGCCCGGTCCGGGACCGCTCGTGCAGCGCCGCGAGGATCCCGGCCAGCGCGTGGAGCCCGGCGATCACGTCGAAGATCGCCACGCCCGCCTTGGTCGGCTCCCCGTCGGCGGGGCCGGTGAGGTCCATCAGCCCCGAGGTGGCCTGGGCCAGCAGGTCATACCCGGGCAACCGCGCGCCGGCCCCGGTCCCGAACCCGGTGATCGTGGCGTAGACCAGGTCGGGCCGCTGGGCGCGCAGGGTCTCGGCGTCGAGGCCGAACTTGACCAGCGCGCCGGGCCGGAAGTTCTGCACGAGCACGTCGGCGCGGGCCACCACCGCACGCACCAGCGCCAGCTGCTCGGGGTCGGCGAAGTCCAGGGCGACGGAGTACTTGTTGCGGTTGACCGAGAGGAAGTACGTCGCCTCCCCGTCGCGGTACGGCGGCGCCCAGTGTCGGGTGTCGTCGCCCGCGGGGCTCTCGACCTTGATCACCAGGGCGCCCAGGTCGGCCAGCATCATCGTGCAGTACGGGCCGGCGAGCACCCGGCTCAGGTCGGCCACCACGACCCCGGCCAGCGGCCCGACCGACGGCCGCCCGAAGATCTCCTCGACCAGCGCCGGGTCCGACGCGCGGGTCACAGCCGCAGCAGGTCGATCAGCGCCCGGGCCGACTCCCCGCCCTGCTCGATCGCCAGGTCCAGGGCGGCGGGCACGTCCAGGTCCTGCACCAGGGCGGCGAGCACGTGATCGCGGCTGCCGGACCCGAGCCGGCCGGCGGCGGCGTGCAGCGCGGCGAGCCGCTCGGCGGCCGTGGTGAGCAGCGCCTCCTGGTACTCCCAGGGGGCGTGCCACGCCCGGTCCAACAGCAGCAGCCGCAGCACCGCGCCCGGCTGCTCGGCGAGCAGGTCGCGCACCAGCACCAGGTTGCCGGTCGACTTGGCCATCTTGGCGCCGGCGAAGTGCACGGTGCCCACGTGCATGCGCACCCGGGCGAACGGCGAGACCCCGGAGGCGGCCTGCACCATCGCGGCCTGGTAGGCGTGATGCGGGAAGGCCAGGTCGGCGCCGCCGACCAGCACGTCCAGGCTGGGCCCGAACGCGGTGGCGGCCATCGCCGCGCACTCGACGTGCCAGGCCGGGCGGCCCCACCCCCAAGGGCTCGGCCAGGCCGGGTGGTCCTCGGGCGACGGCTTCCAGACCGGCACGTCGTACGGCGACCGCCTAACGTCACCCGCGTCGCCGCCACCCGGTGTGTCGCCGAACTCGGCCAACCCCGCCAACGCCGCCTGATCGGTGAGCCCGGCCAGATCCAGGCCGCCGGCCTCGCCGGGCCGCGCGTCGAAGTACACCGTCCCCTCGACCTCGTACGCCCGACCCAGGGCGAGCAGCGACTCGACCAGCCCGATCACCTGCGGGACATGTCCGCGCGCGTGGGGCACCAGGTCGGGGCGATCCACCGAGAGGTCGCGCATGTCGCGGTCGAAGAGGAACTCCTGGGTGACCGCCAGCTCGTCGTAGTGCCGGTGCCGCTGCTCAGCGGCGTGGGTCAGCACGTCGTCGATGTCGGTGACATTGCGACAGCTCACGGTCTTGACCTCGAGCGCTCTCGCGACCCGGACCAGCAGGTCGGCCCACACGAAGGTGGCCGCGTGGCCCAGGTGCGTGACGTCGTAGGGGGTGATGCCGCAGGTGTAGATCCGCAGCGCGCCGGTCAACGGCAACGGGCGGCCAGCCAGGACCAGGTCTGCGGCGCGGGGCCTGGCCTGGGACGGCAACGGGTAGCGGCCCGCGAAGCCCACCACGCCGCCGGAGTTCAGCACCATGGCCCGATCATGCCCCAGCGGCCGGGTCCACCATCACCAGGCTCATCCGGCTCGGGGCGTCCGCCACCAGGGCGTGGGTCTGGCCGGGCGCCAGGTAGATGACGTCGCCGGGCGCCATTGCGTGCTCGACCTCGCCCACCTTGAACCGGATCGCGCCGTCGAGCAGCGTCACCACCACCGCGCGCGGCGAGGCATGGTCGGTCAGCAGCTCACCGGCGTCGAAGGCGAAGACGACCACCCGCAGCAGCGGGTTGTTGACCACCACCCGGGAGGTGGTGGCGGACTCGGTGACCGGCAGCGCGGCCAGCAGGTCGGTCACGGTCAGGGACGTTGCGAGGTCGGTAGCCTCAGCCATGGGCAAGCTCCTTGAATGGTGGGACGGGTGGGCCTGCGGGCCTCCGGCCCAGTGCACTCCGTTTCGACCCAGCGAGAAGACGACCTTGACACACGACCCCAGGAGCTGACATGGCACTGTCCGACTTCCCCCGCTACCCGCTGCTCTTCGGGCCCAGCCCCGTGCACCCGCTGGACCGGCTCTCGGACCACCTGGGTGGAGCGCGGATCTGGGCCAAGCGCGAGGATGTGAACAGCGGCCTCGCCTACGGCGGCAACAAGACCCGCAAGCTGGAGTACATCGCCCCCGACGTGCTCGCCCAGGGCGCCGACACCCTGGTCTCGATCGGTGGCTACCAGTCCAACCACACCCGCCAGGTGGCGGCGCTGGCGGCCCGCATGGGCCTCAAGGCGGTGCTGGTGCAGGAGAAGTGGGTGGACTGGCCCGACCCCCTCAACGACCGAATCGGCAACATCATGCTGTCGCGAATCATGGGGGCCGAGGTGCGGCTGGACCCGGCCGGCTTCGGGATCGGCTTCAAGGACAGCTGGGAGCAGGCCCTGGAGGATGTACGCCGGCGCGGCGGCACGCCGTACGGCATCCCGGCCGGCGCCTCCGACCACCGCCTCGGCGGCCTCGGCTTCGCCAACTGGGCGCACGAGGTGGCCGAGCAGGAGCGGCAGCTCGGGGTCTTCTTCGACACCGTCGTTGTCTGCTCGGTGACCGGCTCGACCCACGCCGGGATGATCGCCGGGTTCGCGGACGTGGAGCGGGCCGGTGGCCGGCCGCGCCGGGTGATCGGCATCGACGCCTCGGCCAAGCTCGAGGAGACCCGCGAACAGGTGGCCCGGATCGCCCGCAACACCGCGGAGCTGATCGGCCTCGACAGGGGCCTGCGCGACGACGAGACCACCGTGCTGGAGGGCTGGGCCGGGGACTACTACGGCATCCCGGTGCAGTCCACGCTGGACGCGATTCGGCTCACCGGGTCGCTGGAGGGCATGATCATCGACCCCGTCTACGAAGGGAAGTCGATGGCTGGACTGATCGACCTGGTGCGCGGCGGCGACATCGCGCCCGACTCCACGGTGCTCTACGCGCACCTGGGCGGGCAGCCGGCGCTGAACGCCTACAGCGCCCTGTTCACGACCTGAGCGCGATGTCCGCTGTCCTCGACTGGCTCGTCGACCTCATGCACCTCATCGGTGCCCCCGGCGTCGGCCTCGCCACCGCGCTGGAGACCGTGTTCCCGCCGATCCCCTCGGAGGTGGTGCTGCCGTTGGCCGGCTACACCGCCAGCCTCGGCCACTACTCGATCCTCGCCGCGGTGCTGTGGGCCACCGCCGGCTCGCTGATCGGCGGCTGGGCGCTCTACTGGGCCGGCTCGGCGGTCGGCCTCGAGCGGTTGTGCGCGATCGCGGACCGGATGCCGTTGGTGCACGGCCGCGACGTGCACCACGCCTCGGAGTGGTTCACCCGGCACGGCCGGTGGGCGGTCTTCGTCGGCCGGCTGGTGCCCGGCGTCCGCAGCCTGATCTCGATCCCGGCCGGGGTGAACCGGATGCCGCTGGCGACCTTCACGGCGTACACCGCGCTCGGCAGCCTGCTGTGGAACGCCCTGCTGATCGGCGCCGGCTACGAGCTCGGCGAGCAGTGGCACTACATCGAGGGCCACGTAGGCAGCGTCTCCAACGTGCTGTACGCCGCCATCGCGGTGTTCGCGCTCGTCTTCGCCGTACGCCGGCTGCGACCCGCCGTGCGCGAAACCAGTGACCCGGACTAAGGCGTGACGACGAGGCACCGGACCCCGGCCGCGCGCGCGATCCGCCCGTCGAGGGTGACCAGCGAGGTGTCGAGGAGTTCGGCGAGGGCGACGTAGCTCGCGTCGTAGCTCGTGAGGTTGTCCCAAAGAGCCCACGCTCGGTTGGCGAGCAGGTCGTAGGGCCACAACTCGACCGGCAGATCGACCAGATCGGCGTGCGCTTGAGCGGCTTGGTCGTCGGTGATCAACCCGGCGAGCAGCTGTCGTCGAACGATGTTCGCCGCCTCGAAGGGCAGCAGGCTCGGGGCCGCCAGGTCGGCCCCCGTGAGGGCGCTGGTTGCCCAACGACCGTCCGGCCCGCCGTCCAGCAGGAGCGCGACGACTGCTGACGCGTCGCAGACGACCTGACGCCTCACCGGCGATCCGCGTCCCGGTCGTCGAGGATCTGCTCGGCGTCGACCCGCACGCCGGTCGCCCCGACGCGCGACCGGGCGCGGGCGATGACGTCATCGACAGTGGGCCGGGCTGCGCTTCGGACGAGCATGCTGCGCAGGTACTCCTGCAGTGACATCCCAGCTCGGGCGGCCCGCGCCGCGAGCTCGTCCCGCACCGGGTCGGGGACGTCCCGAATCGTGATCGCGACACCCATGCAGGCAGATTAGCAGCATTGGCTGCACTTCGGCTGTGGTCGCTTGAGCGGCCTCAGCCGGCAGCCGCGACCTGGAGCGCGCGCTCGGTGAAGCCGCCCAGCGTCCAGCCCGCCGCGGCCGACGGCGCGTCGCCCATCCGCACCGCGACCACCCGCGTGGACGGCGAGACGTAGAGGACCTGGTTGTAGAGCCCGAGCGCCCAGAACGAGTCGTCGCTGGCGGCGGGCACCATCGGCCCCTGCGGGATCGGCGTACCGGCGGCCAGCGGCACCGCGGGCAGCATCGGCCCGGGCTCGTTGATCCAGAACAGCAGCCCGTACGCCGCGTTCAGCGCGGAGCTGGGCCGCTGGGTGGCCCACGTGAGGTAGCTCTTGGAGACGATTCGCTTGCCGTGCCGAACGGCTCGGTTCTTGCCGCCGTCGGCGAGCATCACGCCCAGCTTGGCCAGGTCGTCGCAGGTGCTCGCGACCCCGGCGAAGGTCATGGTGTTGCCGGCGGCGTCGCGCCCCATCGCGGTGTGCTTCATCTTCAGCGGCCCGAAGAGGACCTGCTCGGCGTAGTCGGCGGTCGGCTTGCCGACGGCCTTCTCGATCACCCGGTCCAGGACCTGGATCGCGGAGTTGTTGTAGATCCACTCGGCGCCGGGCGCCGCCTGCTGGGAGAGCTTGATCGAGAACCCGGTCTTGTCCGCCGCCAGCACCATCTTCTGGTAGTCGGTGGTCAGGCTCCACTCGCGGCCCGACGTGTTGGCCAGCAGGTGCCGGATCGTGATCTTGCTGGAGGCGGTGCCCCGCCACTGGGGCACGTACGTGGCGACCCGGTCGTCCAGGTCGAGCTTGCCGCGGTCCTGGGCGATGCCGACGAGCAGCGAGGTCACCGACTTGGTCACCGAGAAGCCCTGGGAGGTGGCCACGGACTTGTCCAGGTCCTTGGACAGCACGGTCTTGCCGCGGCGTACGACGGTGACGCAGTGGGAGTCGGCGGCCTTGGCGTAGGACACCAGGTCCGCGCCGGGGCCGGACTCGGCGTACGCCTGCTGCGGCGCCAGGGCAAGCAGCGCCAAGGTCGACGCCAGGGTCGACGCGACCGCCACCGGCCGGCTCCACCAGGTCCTCATGCACACGACCCTACGGGGATGTCTCAATCATGTTTCGGGTTCGCCTCCGACGTGAAGAGAAGGTAAGAAGCCAACGGCCAGCCCACCTCGACCCGCACGCTGGGGCGATGGACGAGCGCACCTTCACTGTGGGCCTGGACGGCTCCGTCACCGGCGACGACGGAGCCGGCGGGATGCTGGCCGCCTCGCTGCGCTACTGCGCCCGCTTGGCCGCCGCCGTGGGTGAGCGGCCGCTGGCGCAGCCGTTGGGAGCACTGCGACAGATCCGAACCACCAGCACCACCTCGCTGACCGCCGATGTGCTGTGGGACATCGGCGGGGAGTGCCGCCTGCGGGCCCGGGTCGCGACCTCCTCGGTGGCGCGGACGCCGAGCCCGCCGCTGGCTTCGGACTCGACCGGCGTCGAGGCGTTGGCCGCCGCCATGGGTCGGCTCGACCGAGTGCCGCAGGCGCGCTGGTCCGCGTTGATCCGCCAGGATCTGAGCGTCCTGGCCGCCGCCGGCGAGGTGGACGCGGCCGACCTGCCGCACGTCGGAGTGCGCGCGGTGGGCGTGCTGGGGGGACTCGACGAGCGCTACCACCGCGGCTGCGTGTGGTTGGGCTTCGAAGGCGGCACCCTGGTGATCGCCAGCCTGGGCCGCCATGTCCTCTGCGTGTGCTTGGCCAACGTCGACGAGGTGTCGGTCGTGGCGCTCATCGAGGAGGTCCGCGCCACCCTGGCGCCGTACGACCTGGCGGACCTGCAACTCCCCCAGCCTGAGCCTGAGCCCGAGCCCGAACCCCAACCCGAGGACGAGCCCGAGGACGCGGACGAGGACGACTGGGAGCCGGACCCGATGCCGATGGTCGGGGCGAGATTCCGCGGCGCGGTCGCCAGCCCGCCGCGCGGCAAGCGCCGCGAGACCGGAGCGTGGTTCCGCTGAGCGGTCCCCGTTCAGTAGCCCCGGCTCAGTAGCGCAGGATCGCCCCCACCCGAAGGTCCTCGGGCAGGGTGTCGACGACCAGCACCTGACCGCCGGTGGTCAGCGTGGCGAACGCCGCGGCGTCGATGCGCTCGCACAGGTGCGGGGTCTCGCTGCCGAGCACCAGCACCTCACCGTCGTTGCCCGAGGCCCAGCAGCCGTCCTGGACGACGAGCAGGGTGTCGACCCGCCCCTCCTGGGCGGCGTTGAGCGCCTCAGAGGAGGTGGTGACCCCGTGCGCGGCGGCCACTTGCTGCCCGAACTTCTCGATGAGCGCGCTCTCCCGGGCGAAGAGCCGGTGCTCGATCATCGGCCACACCGCGTCGTGCAGCTGCTGGGGGCTGAGGTCGTCGGGGTTGCGCTCGACGGCCTCCTCCAGCACGTGCGGGTAGCGGCTCACCGAGCGGTACGCCGCGACCCACTCGGCCAGCCCGACCAGCACCAGCGGCTGGTTGCGGCCGTGCAGCGCCTCCTGGATCCCGTCGGAGACCACCCGGAAGTACTCGACCAGCTCCTTCTGATGCGCCTTGTCGAAGACGCCGGAGCCGTAGGAGACCGTGCCGCCGCTGCGACCCGGCGTACCCACCCGACCCTCGTGGTCGGCCTCGTAGACGTCCTCGAAGCTGTGCGGCACCCCGGGCGGCTCCAGCAGCTCGATGGTGTTCCGGCTGCCGCGCAGCACTCGGACCTGGCGCTGGGAGAGGGTCAGCGCATAGAACTGCTCGTCGGCCAGCAGGGGCAGCAGCGGGCTGAGCACGAAGCGGTCCCCGACCGCCGCCAGCTCGGGCAGCTCGAGCCCCAGCCGGTAGCTGCGCATGCCGCCGGGGGTGAGGAAGAGCGCCAGCCCGTCGACCATGTGCGACCAGGCCTCGCTGTCGGCGCGCAGCTCCCAGGCCGGTGCGAGCAGGTCGCGGGCCTCGGCACGGGAGTGGCCCTGCTCGACCAGCACCCCCTCGACGGCGCTCAGCATGTTCTTCAGGTGCAGCGGGTCGCCCTCGGTCTCCCGGCCGGCTCGGTGCGTGGGCATGAAGATCGACACGTGGGTGCCGCCGTCTTCGTTCGCCAGCTGCGCGAGCTCGGTCCGGGTGATCAGGTCCATGCGGTCCTCCTGGGCGTGGGGTTTCCCCCAGCATGTCCCCCCACACCAGACAGGTCCAGACCCACCCCGCTCGTGGCGCTCCCCGCACTGAGGTGCTACGACTGAGCCATGAGCGCCATGGAGAGTGTTGCGGGCAAGCGAGTTCTGATCACCGGGGCGGCGATGGGTCTGGGGAGGCTGTACGCCGAGCGCGCGGTCGCCGAGGGCGCCACCGACGTGATCGTGTGGGACATCAACGAGGCGGCGATGAGCGAGACGGTCGCCGATCTCGAGGCCGCCGGCGGGCGGGTGCATTCCTACATCGTGGACGTCTCGGACCGGGATGCGATCACGGCCGCGGCCGAGCAGGTGCTCGCCGAGGTCGGCGCTCCGCACATCCTGATCAACAACGCGGGCGTGGTCAGCGGAAACGCCTACTTCTGGGAGTGCGACCCGGTCAAGGACGTGGAGTTCACCATGTCCATCAACGCGCTGGCGCCGATGCACATCACCCGGGCGTTCCTGCCGGGGATGATCGCGACCGGGCAGGACTGCCGGGTGGTGACCATGGCGTCGGCGGCGGGGCTGACCTCGAACCCCAGGCTGGCGGCGTACTGCGCGTCGAAGTGGGCGGCCGTGGGCTTCTCCGACTCGGTGCGGCTCGAGCTCGAGCAGGCCGGCCACCACCAGGTGAAGGTCACCACGGTCTGCCCCTATTACATCAAGACCGGCATGTTCGAGGGTGCGAAGTCGGCGCTGCTGCTGCCGCTGCTGGAGCCCGAGGACGTCGCGCGCGACGTGTGGAAGGCGATGCTGAAGGGCCACGCGATGCTGGTGCTGCCCAAGACGGTGCTGCTCAACGAGATCGTCAAGGGCGTGCTGCCGACACCGCTGCGCGACTTCCTGGCGGGCAAGGTCTTCGGGGTCCACAAGACGATGGAGGACTTCACCGGCCGCCGCTGACATACTCCCTGCGTGAGCGCCACTGAGACCGCCCCCCGTCCCCGCAAGCGCCGGTGGGGGCGGCGCATCCTGCTGACCCTGCTGGTGCTGCTGATCATCGGGCTGACCGGCTTCTTCACCCTGGCTCCGGGGATCGTGGAGGCCGGGATGAACCAGGTCACCGACGCCGACTTCGAGGACGTCGGTGACGAGGCAGAGGCCCTGCACGATGAGCTGACGATCGTCGACATGCACTCCGACACGTTGATGTGGAAGCGCAGCTTCCTCGAGCGCGGCGAGCGGGGCCATATGGACCTCCCCCGGCTGGAGGAGGGGAACGTCGCGCTGCAGGTGCTGTCCTCGGTGTCGAAGACCCCCAAGGGCCAGAACTATGAGTCCAACAGCGCCGACACCGACAACATCACGCTGCTCACCATCGCCCAGCTGCAGCCGCCGCGGACGTGGCGCTCGCTGCTGCAGCGCTCGCTCTTCCACGCCCAGAAGCTGGAGGACGCGGCCGAGGAGTCCGACGGTCGGCTGATGCTGATCCGCACCAAGGGCGACCTGGACGAGCTGCTGGCCAAGCGGGCGGCCGGCGAGCAGGTGACTGGGGCGATGTTCTCGGTCGAGGGGCTGCACAACCTCGAGGGCGACGCCGACAACCTGCACGAGCTCTTCGACGCCGGGGCCCGGATGGCCGGGTTCACCCACTTCTTCGACAACGAGCTGGCCGGCTCGATGCACGGTGAGGAGAAGGGCGGACTGACGGACATGGGCCGCGAGGTGCTCGCCTCGATGGAGGAGCTGGGCATGATCGTGGACATCGCGCACGCCAGCCCGGCCGCGGTCGGCGAGATCCTGGAGCTGGCGACCCGGCCGGTGGTCTCCAGCCACGGCGGGGTCCAGGCCACCTGCGACGCCAACCGCAACCTGAACGACGAGCAGATCCAGCAGGTAGCGGCCACCGGCGGCGTCGTCGGGATCGGCTACTGGGACGCCGCGGTGTGCGAGCTGACCCCGTCGGCCGTGGTCGACGCGATCGAGCACGTGATCGAGGTCGGCGGGATCGAGACCGCCGCCCTGGGCAGCGACTTCGACGGCGCCACCACCGTGGCCTGGGACACCAGCGAGCTGTCGCTCATCACCGAGGAGCTGCTGGCCCGCGGCCACTCCGAGGAGGAGGTCGCGATGATCATGGGCGGCAACACCCTCCGGGTGTTCCAGGAGGTCCTGCCCGACTGAGCCGGTCGGCGGGTTGAGTGGCGCCGCGGGCGGACAAGTCCCTCGAGGTCACCAGGCGCTCAAGCCGGCCGGTACGCATGGGCTCGGTGAGCCACCCGGTGCGCGACGACAACGTGGTTCGGCACATCGAGCCGCACGACAACGCGGTAGTCACCGCGTCGCGCAGACCGGTAGCCGTCGAGTTCACCTGTGAGCGGCTTGGTCATGCGTGCGGGGTTCAGCGGGAGCACCGCCGTCACGAACTCGACGATCGCTACCGCGACGCGAGGCGGCAGTCGGGCGAGGTCTCGCTCGAACCGACCGGTGACCACAAGCCGCCACCTTTGGCCGGCGGCTTCACTGCGCTCAGTCACTGGTCGATCACAGAGGCGGCAGGCCATAGCTGGCGCGCAAGTCCTCGCCAGTGGTGGTCTCGCCAGCGGCGTATTCGCGCTCGCCCGCGGCCAAGTCCTCCCGAATGCCTGGCTGCTGAAGCCAGAACAGCGTTTCGTGCAACGACTCCAGATCGTCGGCCGACATCAACACCGCCGCAGCCCGGCCGTGCTTGGTGATCCGTACGATCTCGTGGGTACTCTCCGCCTCGTCGACAAGTGCGGACAGCCTGTCCTTCGCCTCACTGAGTGGGACCGTCTTCATACGGCAAGAGTAGCCGATAAATAGGCCTACAACTAGCGACACTACCGGCCATCTCAGGGGGTGGGGGTCATGGCAGGCATAGCGGCTGGCGATCGGGCGGTGGGTTGTCGGCCCCCCAGTGGCTCGGGTTGACTCGGTGGCCATGAGCGGCACGAGCGACGTCCCCCGCCGGGTGGTCACCGGACACACCCCCGACGGACGGTCCGTGGTGGTCTCCGACGGGCCGGTCCCGGTCTCCCGGCACCTTCCGCAGGACGGGGTGCACTTCCACGAGATCTGGAACACCGAGGGCGCTCCGGCCCCGGTGAACGCCGTGGAGCCGGTCGACCCGACCGAGCGGGACCTCGCCGTACCCCCGCCCCCGTTGGGCACCAAGATCCGGATCAACGAGTTCGCGCCCGGATTCCTGGACGAGCGCGGCCTGCAGTCCCCCGTGCACCGCACCGAGTCGATCGACTACGGGATCGTCCTCGAGGGTGAGATCACCCTCATCCTGGACGACTCCGAAGTCACCCTGGGCGCCGGCGACGTGGTGATCCAGCGCGGCACCGACCACGCCTGGGCCAACCGAGGGGACACCGTGTGCAAGGTGGCGTTCATCCTGGTCGACGGTCGCTTCGAGCAGTCGCTGATCGACGTACTGCCCCAGGGTGCGGTCGAGGAGTTGATGCACGGAGGCCCGCGCGACTAGCCGAGCAGCACCCGTCGAAGCGCCTTCCGGAGGATCTTGATCGTCCGCTCGGCATGGGCGCGCTCGTGCTCGCAAGCCGCCGCCTCGTCGGGGTCGCCGCCGGCATATGCCTCGTCACGGGCGTCCTCCCACGACAGCTCCTGCTCCTCGTTCCACTGAATGAGCTCCAGCAGCAGGTCGCAGTCGTGACCGCAGAGCTTGGCGGCGTCCTTGGGGCGAATCGAGCCCGGCTTCGCGGCGTCGAGCTGCAGCAGGCGGAGCATCACCGGGTGGATGTAGTCGTCCGATCCGTCCTCGGATTCCTCACCAAGGAGACCGTCCGAGGGATCGGTGGCCGTGATGGACACCCGCCCTCGCACCCGACGCGCGAGGTCCTCGGCGTGTTGGGCGACGACCTCGCACAGGTGGATCGTCGAGGCGATGAGGTGCTCGTCTACGAACGGCCAGGCCGCAACATCCAGCCCCGCGAACACCCGGTCGTCGTGGAGCGTGAACTTCACGCCCGCGAACTCCCGGTTGAAGTCCGCCACCACGCGCTCCGCGACCTCGCGATCCCTGATGCGGGCCACCACCTCCGCGAAAAGATGGATCACCCGCGCGTCCTCGCGGCCCCGGACGTAGACGACCGCGGATCCGACGGGAATCGGAATGTCACCGTCGGAGTCCCGGGACGGGACCTGCCCGAACATCCGCGCCAGAGCCCGGTCGATCAACAGGTCGAGGTGCTCGTGATCCGCCGGGTAGACGGCGAGCACCGTGCCCACATCGGGTTCCTGGGCGGCTGACCCCCGCTGGCCGAGCGGCCAGTCGAAGCCCAAGCCGGTCAGGAAGGCCGGGTGCACGACGCCGAACGCCCCGCGAAGCGCCGCCACCGCCACGCTCGCCACCTCATCCACGCGGCTGACCGGGAAGGTCGACCAGTACTCGGGTCGCGCGCCTGGCTTCGCCAGACCCAGATCGCGCAGGTACCGCCGCGCCGGCTTGGCCAGACGGTGTCGTGGGCTGAGCATCGGGTTGCTGGCGACCTCGAGGCAGATCTCATCCCCCGCACGCCGCACACCGATGTAGGGCCACGTCTCGTCGACCTCGTCGCCACCATCGAGCTCCACCACTAGGTCGCCGGGGTCCGCAAGCGCATCGATCGCGTCGGCCAGCGCCTCCCGGAAGCCCCGCCAGGCCTCCTCCGCCAGGCTGTCCAGATCCCGTTCCCGTCCGTCCATCGACCCCTCCAATGCCCGTTCCCTGAGGTCCACGCTACGGACGAGCACCGACAGTTCTGGTGACGCCTAACCTCGGCAATCGTGTCTCGTCCACGGCGAAGTTGCCTACGATTCCCCTGTGTCTGCCCCCGATTCCAACGAGGCTCGCGTCGCGGCCGGTGAGCCGCCGTTCGACGCCGATATCCAGGCAAGCCTCGACGCAGTTATGCAGGGGCTGCCTCCCCTGAGACTGTTCGCCACCTTGGCTCGGGACCGCCGTCTGTTCTTCAAGTTCTTCCGCGGCGCACTGCTCGACCAGGGGCACCTCACCCCGCGGCAGCGGGAGATCGTCATCGATCGCACGACAGCGCTGTGCGGCGCTGAGTACGAGTGGGGAGTTCACGTCGCGGCGTTCGCAGGAGTCGCCGATCTGTCGCGCGAGCAGATCACGTCGCTCACGTTCGGCGGGGTCGCGGACGACTGCTGGGACGACCAGGCACGCGCGCTCATCGATCTGTGTGACGCCCTGCATGCGACCGCCACTGTCGATGACGACCTGTGGGCGCGAGTAGCCGAGCACTTCTCGGACGAGGCCATCATCGAGTTGCTGTTGCTTGCCGGCTTCTACCACTCGACGTCCTTCCTGGTGAACGGACTGGCCCTCCCACTCGAGGAAGGGATGCCTCGCTTCGAGGACTACCGTTGACGCGGCGGTCCGCGACCAGTAGGGAGTGGACATGAGCACCCCGGAGCAGCGGCCGCCGCGGCTTGCGGTCGCGCCCTGGGTGCGGGGCTACGACAAGGCGTGGTGGAAGGGCGACCTCGGCGCGGGCGCCGTCGTGGCGGCGCTGGCCGTGCCCCAGGCGCTGGGCTACGCCTCGCTCGCCGGGGCCCCCGTGCAGGCCGGCCTGTACGCCGTCCCGGCCGCCCTGCTCGCCTACGCCCTGCTCGGCTCCTCCCGCCAGCTCGTGGTCGGCCCGGTCTCGACCGTCTCGGTGCTGTCCGGGTCGTTGCTGGCGAGCTTCGGCGTGGTGGGTACGGCCGAGGCGGCGGCGTACACCGCGGCCCTGGCGCTGGCCTCGGGGCTGGTCCTGGTGGCCGCCGGCCTGCTGAAGATCGGCTGGGTGGCGGAGTTCCTCTCCAAGCCGATCGTGACCGGCTTCGTGCTCGGCCTGACGATCCTGGTGATCCTCAACGAGGTGCCCCACCTGCTCGGGGTGCCGACCCCGCAGGGGCAGGTGGTCGAGCGCGTCGGCGCCCTGGGCGAGAGCCTGACCAACGGCGCCGCGGACCCGACCACCCTGGTCATCTCCGGCGTCGCGCTGGCCGTGCTCTTCGGCGGCCAGCGGCTGGCCCGACGCGTGCCGTGGGGGCTGCTCGTCCTGGTGGCCGGCCTCGCCACGTCGGCGGTGCTGGACCTGGCGGCCGACGGCGTCGAGGTGGTGGGGGACGTGCCGCGCGGCCTGCCGCTCCCCGGGCTCCCGGCGATCGCGGCCGGCGACCTCCCGGGCCTGCTGTCCGCGGGTGCCGCCCTGGCACTGGTGGGGCTGGCCGAGGGGCTCAGCGCGGCTCGGCTGTTCGCGGGCCGTGGCGGCTACCGCGTGGACGCCGACCAGGAGCTGCTCGCCTCCGGAGCGGCCAACGTGGCGAGCGGGCTGTTCGGCGGCCTCGGCGTGGCGGGCAGCCTGTCCAAGACCGCCGCCGCCAGCGACGCCCGCGGGCGCACCCAGATGGCCGGAGTCGTCGCCGCCGTACTGGCACTGATCGTGATCGTGGCGATCGCCCCGGTCCTGGCCGACCTGCCCCGAGCCGTGCTCAGCGCGATCGTGGTGAACGCGGTGTGGAAGCTGATGGACTTCACGGCGCTGCGCCGCTATGCCACGATCCGCCGTACCGACATCAACGCGGCCGTCGTCGCCGCGATCGGCGTGCTGTGGTTCGGGCCGCTCAACGGGCTGCTGATCGCCGTCGCCACCTCGGTGCTCGGCCTGATCTACCGCTCGAGTCGCCTGCAGGTCGACACCATGGGCCGCGTTCGTGGCGAGAAGGCGGCGTGGGGCAGCCTGCGGCGCCACACCGACCGGCCGACGTACCCGGGGGTGCTCGTGCTGCGGATCGACACCCCCGTCTTCTGGGTCACCGCCGCCCCCCTGCACGACGCCGTGGTCGCCCGCGTCGACGCCACGCCCGGACTGCGCGCGGTGGTGCTCGACCTGGAGGCGACCAACCAGATGGACGTCACCAGCCTCGACGCGCTGGCTGACATCCTGCGGGCGTTGCGCGAGCGCGACATCGACCTCTACCTGGTCCGAGTGATGTGGCCGGTCCGCAAGGCGCTGAAGACGTCCGGCCTGATGGAGGAGATCGGCGAGGACCACCTGTGGCACAGCATCTCCCAGGGGGTCCGGGAGGCGCGGCGCGCGCACGGACTGGAGGACTTCCGCGCCATCCCCGGGGGCGTGTTCGACTCCGACTGGCTTCCCCCCGAGGGTGACGAGGAGGAGGAGCGCATCGTCGCGCGGCCCGAGACCGGCCCGGAGGGCCCCGAGGACTAGGTCGCCTCGTGGATGGCCTCGAGGTCGGTGCTCACCCACATGCAGGTCAGGCAGACCTGCGCCTGGGCGGGGCCGTAGCGGGAGCTCACCACCGCGGTCGCGTGCGGGGGGTGGGCCCCGGAACGTCGCGCCGCCTCTCGCTCTTGCCACCAGTCGCCGGCACGATTCGCGTAGTGGATCTCTCCGAGGTAGTAGAGGTCGTGCCAGCTCGGGTACACGGCGTCGTTGTACAGGTTGATCGCGACCCACTCCTCCGGCGTGCCCAGGAAGATGAACCCTCGCGAGTCCTGCTCCTGCCCCGGGAACGGCGGCACCTTGGCGGACTGGCCGTCGTACTCGGACATACGACCTCCTTCTGCGATCGAACCTAGCGGCAGGCACCGACAGTTCCGGCCGGGTTCGCCGGCACCAGAAAGCGGTCTGTGCGGCCTCTTGAAGTCACCTGCTGACTTCAGAAGGCCGCATAGATGCCTTTCGCGCAGCTGTACGCCGCCCCGCTGGCCGCCGAATCGGGCCGGCCCGCAGGTCAGCCCGGCAGCACCGCCGACCAGCCGCCGTCGATGACCAGGTTGGCACCGGTCACGTACGACGCCTCGTCGCTGGCCAGGAAGAGCGCGCAGCGCGCCACCTCCTCGGCCCGACCCACCCGGCCCAGCGGGATCGAGCGGGCGATGTCGCGCATCGGGTGGTCGGCGGACAGCAGGTCGGCGCGCGTCGCGGGCGTCTCGATCATCCCCGGGCTCACACAGTTCGCCCGGATCCCGTACGCCGCCCCCTCGGCCGCCAGCTGCTTGGTCAGCGCCACCACCGCACCCTTGGTGACGGTGTGCGCGACGCGGGCGTTGGTGACCGAGCCGGTGATCCCGGCCGTGGACCCGACCAGCACCACAGCCCCGTGACCGGAGCGCTTCAGGTGCGGCCAGGCGTGCTTGACCGGGTAGAACACCACGTCCAGCTCGTGGCGCAGGTTGAACTCCCAGTCCTCCTTGGTGATCTGCTCCAGCGGCCCGAAGCGGGTGGCCCCGGCGTTGGCGTAGAGCACGTCGATGCCGCCGTGGGCCTCGGCGGCGGCATCGACCCAGCGGCGTACCTGCGACTCGTCGGTGAGGTCCACCCGGTCGACCCGGTAGCCGGGGTCGGAGTGCGCAGACTTCACGTCGCACCCGACCACCGTCGCCCCCTCGGCGAGGAACAGCTCGGCGGCCGCCGCGCCCTGGCCCCCGGCTGTCCCGGTGATCAGGGCGACCTTGCCGGCGAGCCGACCGCTCACCCCAGCTCCGCCAGGGTGTCCTCGATCCAGTCGGCGGTGAAGCTGCCCACATGCGAGAGGTGGTCGATGCCGATGTGCTCGGTCGCGCCCTCGTCCGGGGTGAAGATCCGCAGCTCGCGCTTGGGGCTGTTGACCGCCTGCTCGTAGGACTGGTGGGCGTAGTCCACCGAGATCTGCCGGTCGTTCTGGCCGTGGGTGATCAGGAACGGGCAGGTGATCTTCTCCACCACGCCGTTGAGGTGGATGCCCTCGGCGAAGTCGATGAACTCGTCCAGGTCGTCGTGGCCCCACACCCACAGCACGTGCTCCCAGTAGTGCGGCACCGGGTTCTCGCCCTCCCTCTTGAGGCGCGCCTTCTGCACCTCGCCCCAGTTGTGGTTGGCGCCCCAGGCGACCGCGAAGGCCAGGCGCTTCTCGAACGCCGCGGCGCGCGGCACGTAGTACCCGCCCAGCGACCAGCCGACCAGGCCGACCCGGGAGGCGTCGACGTCCGAGCGGCCCTCCAGGTAGTCCACGCACGCGGCCGCCCAGTCCTCGGTCTCGATCCGCGAGGTGAGCCCCTGCAGCCGCAGCGACTCACCGCTGCCGGGGCAGTCGACCTGCAGCGTGGAGATGCCCCGGGCGGCCATCTCGGCCGGCCACCCGGAGGTGTACATGTGCTCCTTGCAGGAGTCCAAGCCGTTCCACATGATCACCGTCGGCACGGGCTCGCGGTCGACCGAGGCGTTGGTGAAGTACGCCGGCAGCGTGGTGCCCTCGAACGGCACCTGCACCCGCGTGGTGCGCGGGTCCGAGATCGCGAACGTCTTGGAGAACACGTCCAGGATGCCGCGGTAGGTGTCGTTGCGGGCCGGGTCCGAGGCGCTCAACATCCGCTCGGCCTGGCACAGGTAGACCCCGGCGCGCAGGTACTTCTGCCCCGCGGTGCGCAGGTGTCCGGCCTGCTCGGCCGCCGCGGCCTGGTCGAGCAGCTGGTCGGCGACCGCCTGCCAGGAGTCCATGAACAGCCGGCTGGCGGTGTCCACGTCCTCGGCGTCGCGGGCCGGGCGGCAGGCGCGGTCGACCTCGTCGATCTGGCCGCCGCTGTTCAGGGTCGCCACCACCCCCAGGTTCCAGACGTACTTGGGACCGGTGAAGTACTCGAACATCAGGTCACTCTCTCTCGTGAGGATGGCGCGGGACGGAACGGGGTCAGCGGTGGCGCCGGCACGCCGGCCACCACGGTGTTGGTCAGGGAGCCGAGCAGGTCGGCGGTCAGCGTCACCGTGTCGCCGGGCTCCAGCGGCGGAGGAACCTGCTCGCCGGCGCGGCCCCACAGCTCGGCCAGGCAGCCGCCGCCCCCGGTGGTGCCGGAGGCCAGGACGTCGCCGGAGACGACGAGCGAGTCGCGCGAGGCGTAGGCCAGCATCGTCTCGAAGGTCCAGCCCATGTGGTCGAGCCGGTCCCGGCCGACCTCGACGCCGTTCACCGAGACCGCGCACTCCAGGGTCAGGAAGCCGTCGGCGTCCCGGTGCGACTCGAACTCGTCGGCGGTGGTGATCCACGGCCCCAGGCTGGAGCAGAAGTCCTTGCCCTTGGCCGGCCCCAGGCCGGTCTGCATCTCCCGGGCCTGCAGGTCGCGGGCGGAGAAGTCGTTGAACAGCGTGTAGCCGAAGATCGCGTCCCGGGCCTGGGCCTCGGTGAGCGAGGTGCCGCCGCCGGAGACGATCGCGGCCACCTCCAGCTCGAAGTCCAGGGCCCGGCAGCCATCCGGGCGGGGCACCTCGGCGCCCGGGCCGACGATGGCGTGCGGGTTGGTGAAGTAGAAGGTGGGGGCGTCGTACCAGGCCTCCGGGACGCCGGACTCGTCGCGCTCGATGCTGCGGCGTACCCCCTGGACGTGCGACTCGAAGGTGACGAAGTCGCGCACCGAGGCCGGCCGCAGCGGCGTGAGCAGCCGTACGTCGGCCAGCGGCACCCCGGGCCCGGCCAGGGCCGCGGCGCCGTGCTCCAGGGCCACCCGCAGGCCGGCCGACACCAGCGCCTCGACGCTCAGCTCGGCGGGCAGCTCGTGGACCAGCCCGTCGTTGATCACCACCGCGCGCGGGCCGCCGGACAGCCAGGCGCTCCCGAACCTCACGGCTGCTCCTTCGGGGCCGGGCGGGTGACGTCGGCGATCCGCTTGTGCGAGACGTGCGCGGTCAGCCCGCCGTCCACCACCAGTTCGGCGCCGGAGTAGAACGACGACTCGTCGCTGACCAGGAAGACGATGGTCGGCGCGATGTCCTCGACCTGACCGGTCCGGCCCAGCGGCGTCTCGGCGATCGCGGCGTCGGTGAAGGCGGCGGGGGCCGAGGCCATCAGCGGGGTCTCGATCAGCCCGGGCATCACGGCGTTGACCCGGATCCCGCGCTCGCCCAGCTCCAGGGACGCGCTGCGGGTCAGGCCGCGCAGCGCCCACTTGCTGGCGGTGTACGGCGCCGCGGCGTGCCCGGCGAGCGCGGCCACCGAGCAGATGTTCACGATCGAGGCGCCCGGCCCCATCAGCGGGACCAGGGCCTGGATGCCCAGCAGCGGGCCGGTGACGTTGATGTCGAAGGTGCGGTGCCAGGTGTC
>ERZ1645187.68-NODE-68-length-98337-cov-36.472925_pt1 | contig 98337 bp, 80 predicted proteins | sample MGYA00575352_ERZ1645187 | MGnify/ENA primary metagenome ERZ1645187 (study PRJEB40837, sample SAMN11349314) | freshwater sediment metagenome | isolation source: river sediment | host: Sediment | place: India: Wazaribad , New Delhi | collected 2017-02-21 ...
TGATGTCCTTGACCAGTGCCGTGCCCGCCTCGGTGCCATCGGACTTCCACAACTCATACCCGTGGGCCCCCTCGAACGTTTCGAAGAAAACCGTGCCATCCACCGGAGTCAGCTCATAGCCGAAGCCACCTCCGGTTGGGTTGGTGTCCTTGACCAGTGCCGTGCCCGCCTCGGTGCCATCGGACTTCCACAACTCGAACCCGTGGGTCCCGTCGCTAGCGGCGAAGAACAGCGTCCCGCCCACCGCCGTCAGGTAGGACGAGTAACTGGAGGCGGCTCCAGGCTTGATGTCCTTGACCAGTGCCGTGCCCGCCTCGGTGCCATCGGTCTTCCACAATTCCGAACCGTGGGTTCCATCGTCGGCGGTGAAGAACAGCGAGTCGCCCACCGCCGTCAGGTTGCGCACCTCGGCGCCTCCCCCGCCTGGCATCAGGTCCGCGACCATCTCGATGGTCTCCGTGGCCACCGCCGAAGTCGGGTACAGCACCCCAGCACTCAGCGTGAGCCCGACGGCCGTGGCCACCGCCACCGAACCGGCTGTGGTCCGGCGTCGCACGCGCCGGCGCTGCGCCTTGGCGACCGCGCGGCGTTGAAGCTGAACCTGGACCCTGGACCTGCGCTGAACCCGACTCATACCACGAGGTTAGGCACGCGCGCAGGCCGACCGAAGCGATTCAACAAAGAACAGGTTCTAGGGCAACTGTGATGTTGATCATCCGTTCTGACGACAACCTCAACTGGACGTTGAGCGTCTATGACCTGGATGTCTGACGGCGCAGACGACTACTTCAGCGTGAGGGTGTAGGCCCTGGACTGGGCGTTCGCGGCGCCTCCGCTCGGGGTGAAGGTGACCGTCGTCTTGACCTTCAACGACCCGGTCTTCTGGCCCTTCTTCCTCGCGGCCGCCAGCTTCGCCTTGAGCTTCTTCAACCCCTTCTTCGACGGGGCGATCGTCAGCTTCACCTTCCCCACGCCCGTCACCGACTTGGTCACGCTCTTGACCAGCTTGCCGCCGGTCAACTTGACCTGGCCCGGACCGGGCAGCGCCACCGACAGCGTCAGGGTGCCCTTCTTCAGCTTCGCTACCCCCGACTTCGGCAGGGTGAACGCGTTGCTCGGCGCAACCGGTGGCGGAGGCGGTGTCACCTGGGCGGTGCTCACCGTAAACGACCGGGACGCCGGCGTGGGGTCGACGTTGTTGGCCGCGTCGACCGCCCGGAACGCCATCGTGTGCGTCCCGTCGGCCAGCCCGGTGAACGTCTTGGGCGAGACGCAGTCCGCGTACGCCGCACCGTCCAGGCGGCATTGCAGCCTCGCGGTATCCCCCGCGGTGCCCTCGAACCCGAAAATCACCGAACTCGTCGTCACCGTCGAACCCGCCGCCGGCCCGGAGGTGATCACCGTGTCCGGCGGCGTCGTGTCAATCGCCTTCCACAACTCGGTGCCGTGAGTCCCGTCGTCGGAGGTGAAGAACAGCGTGCCACCCACCGCTGTCAGCCAGAACGGGTGACCATCCCCAGTGCCGGGGTTGATGTCCTTGACCAGCGCAGTGCCCGCCTCGGTGCCATCCGTCTGCCACAACTCATAGCCGTGCGCAGTGTCGTAGCCGGCAAAGAAGACAGCGCCGCCCGCCGCGGTCAGGTAACGCGGGTCACCACTGGTGCCGGGGACATCGTTGAGCAAGACGGTTCCGGCCACCGTCCCGTCGGACCTCCACAACTCGTCACCGTGGGTCCCGTCGTCCGCCCCAAACAGCACCGAACCACCTACCGCCAGCAGCCACGAGGGGTTACTGTTCGCGACACCTGGGTTGATGTCCTCCACCAGGAGTGTCCCCGCCGCGGTGCCGTCAGACCTCCACAGCTCGTCCCCGTGGGTTGGCTCGTCCGCGGTGAAGAACAGGGTGCTGCCGACCGCGGTCAGGTCCGCCGGGTCGCTGGCCGGGCTGCCGGGGTTGACGTCCTTGACCAGCACCGTCCCAGCCACGGTGCCATCGGACTTCCACAACTCTCGGCCGTGGGTGACGTCGTCGACGGTCAGGAACAACTCGTCGCCCACCGCGGCCAGGGCGCCCGGGTAGGAGCTCAGGGCGCCGGCAACGACGTCCCTCACTAGCACGGTGCCCGCCGCACTGCCGTCGGACTCCCACAGCTCCTGGCCATGGGCGATGTCGTTCGCGATGAAGAACAGCGTGCTGCCCACCGCGGTCAGCTGTACGGGGTAGGAACCGACACCACCGTCGACGATGTCCTTGACCAACACCGTGCCCGTTGCCGTGCCGTCGGACCTCCACAACTCGGGGGCAGAGACGCCGTCGTTGGCAACGAAGAACAACGCGTCGCCCACCCCGAGCAGCTCCCTGGGGTCACTGCCCACCGTGCCGGGCTTGAGATCCGTGACCATCTCCGTGCCCGACGCCGAGCCGTCGGACCTCCACAACTCACGGCCATGTGTTCCGTCGTTCGCGTAGAAGAACAGCGTCCCACCGACCGCGGTCAGCTGACCGGCGTAGGCGTCGATGATGCCCGGCCGCACGTCCCTGACCATGACCGTGCCCGCTGCCGTGCCGTCGGACTTCCACAACTCCTCCCCGTGCGCGCTGTCCTCCGCCAGGAAGAACAGCGTGTCCCCCACCGCCGTCAGGTGCGAGACCTGAGCGCTACCGCTCCCCGGGACCAGGTCCTTGACCAGCTCGACGGGGTCGGCAGCCGAGGCCTGCAGTGCGCCGGCGCTCAGCGTGAGCGCGACCGCGGTGAACGCCGCAACCGAACCGGCCGCTGCCCGGCGCCGTACCCGCCTGCGTTGCGCCTTGGCCGCCGCGCGGCGCTGTACCTGAACCTGAACCCTGGACCTGCGCTGTGCCCGACTCATCTCACACCTACTTCAACTTCAGGACGTAGCCCTTGGACTGGGTGTTTGCGACCCCACCGGTGGGGGTGAAGGTGACCCTCACCTTGACCTTGAGCGAGCCGGTCTTCTGGCCCTTCTTCTTCGCTGCCGCCAGCTTGGCCTTGAGCTTCTTCAGCCCCTTCTTCGACGGGGCGATGGTCAGCTTCACCTTCCCCGCCGCCTTGACCGAGGTGGTCACGGTCTTGACCAGCTTGCCGCCGGTCAGTTTCACCTGACCCGACCCAGGCAGGGCCACCGAGAGCGTCAGCGTGCCCTTCTTGAGCTTCGCCACCCCCGACTTCGGCAAGGTGAACGCGTTGCTCGGCACGACCGGAGGTGGCGTTACCTGCGCGCTGCTCACCGTGAACGACCGGGACGCCGGCGTGGGGTCGACGTTCTTGGCCGCGTCGACCGCCCGGAACGCCACCGTGTGGGCTCCATCAGCCAACCCGGCGAACGTCTTCGGCGACACACAGTCCGCGAACGCAGCGCCATCCAGGCTGCACTGCACCTTCGCCGTGTCCCCCGCGGTGCCCGCGAACCCGAACGTCACCGAACTGCTCGTCACCGTCGCACCCTGCGCGGGCCCGGAGGTGATCACCGTGTCCGGCGCAGTGGTGTCAGCCAGCCTCCACAACTCGTTGCCATGGTCCTCATCCCTCGCGTTGAAGAGCAACATGCCGCCCAGCACGGTCAGCGAGTACGGGTAGCTGGTCGCGACGCCGGGGTTGATGTCCTTGACCAACACTGTCCCGGCCTCGGTGCCATCGGTCCGCCACAGCTCATACCCGTGACTCCCGTCGTCGGCGGTGAAGAACACCGAACCCTCCAGGGCCGTCATCCCAGTCGGGTCAGCGTCAGAAGGCCCGGAGTTGATGTTCTTGACCAGCGCCGTGCCCGCCGCCGTGCCGTCGGACTGCCACAACTCATCCCCATGCACGCCGTCGAACGCCCTGAAGTACACCCGGTCCCCCACCGCGCTCAGCCCGGTTGGGTCGCTGTTGCCGGCGCCGGGATTGATGTTCGTGACCACCGACGTCCCAGTCCCGGTGCCATCGGACCGCCACAACTCATCGCCGTTCACAGGGTCGTAGGCGGCGAACAGGAGGGTCCCGCCCACCACGGTCAGGTAGGTGGGGGAGCCGTTAGCGGCGTCGGGGTTGATGTCCTGGACCAGGCCGGTACCCGAGTCGGTGCCGTCGGACCCCCAGAGCTCCCAACCGTAGGCCGGGTGGTTCGCCGAGAAGTAGACGGTGCCACCCATCTCGATCAGTCCCTGCGGGTCACCGTTCTCGGCGCCAGGGGTGATGTCGTGGACCAAGACCGTGCCCGACTCGGTGCCATCGGACTTCCACAGCTCCCGCCCGTGAGTTCCCTCGCCCGCGGCGAAGAACACCGTGCCACCGACCGGCGTCAGCCAGTACGGCCTGCTGCTGCCGGCGCCCTCGTTGATGTCCTTGACGAGCGCTGTCCCGGCGACGGTGCCGTCGGACTTCCACAACTCGTAGCCGTCTGTTCCGTTGTCCGCGTTGAAGAACAACGTCCCTCCGACGGAGGCCAGGGCGTACGCGTAGCTGTCGGCGGCGCCTTCGTTGATGTCCTCCACCAGAACCGTCCCAACCGCGGTCCCATCGGACTTCCACAACTCGTCGCCGTAGACCCCGTCGTTCGCCGAGAAGAACAGCGAGCCGCCCATCGCTGTCAGGTGCTGCGGGTAGCTGCTCCCCGTGAGGCTGATGTCCTTGACCATGACCGTCCCGGCCGCCGTGCCGTCGGACTTCCACAACTCATTCCCGTGCGTGCCGTCGTTCGTGGTGAAGAACAAGGTGTCGCCGACCACGGTGAGGTTGTGCGGCATCGAGCTGGCGCCTCCGGGCCGCAGGTCGGCCACCAACTCCACCGTCTCCGCGACCGCTGCCGCGGGATAGAGCACCCCACCGCTGAGGGTGAGCGCCACCGCCGTGGCCGCCGCGACCGACCCGGCCGCAGCCCGACGCCGTACCCGCCTACGGTGCGCCTTCGCCGCCGCGCGGCGCCGCAGTTGAACCTGAACCCTGGACCTGCGCTGCGCCCGACTCATCTGACACCTACCTCAACTTCAGGACATAACCCCTCGACTGCGTGTTCGCTACCCCACCCGTGGGGGTGAACGTGACCTTGGCCGCGACCTTCAACGAGCCGGTCTTCTTGCCCTTCTTCTTTGCCGCCGTCAGCTTGGCCTTGAGCTTCTTCAACCCCTTCTTCGACGGGGTGATGGTCAACTTCACCTTGCCCGCTGTTTTGACCGACGTGGTGACCGTCTTGACCAGCTTGCCGCCGGCGAGCTTCACCTGACCCGACCCAGGAAGGGTCACCGTGAGCGTCACGGTGCCCTTCTTGAGCTTCGCCACCCCCGACTTCGGCAGCGTGAACGCGTTGCTCGGCGGGACCGGAGCCACAGCCGTGCTTACCGTGAACGAGCGGGACGCCGGCGACACGTCGACGTTTCCCGCCGCGTCGACCGCCCGGAACGCCACCGTGTGCGCGCCATCGGACAGGCCGGTGAACGTCTTGGGCGACACACAGTCCGCGAACGCCGCCCCGTCCAGGCTGCACTGCAGCTTCGCCGTATCCCCGGTCGTGCCCGCGAACCCGAACGTCACCGACCCGGTGTTCACCGTGGCACCGGCCGCGGGACCGGAGGTGATCACCGTGTCCGGCGGCGTCGTGTCTGCCGCCTTCCACAACTCGAGGCCGTGAGTCCCGTCGGCAGCGGTGAAGAACAGCGTGCTGCCCACTGCGGTCAACCAGTTCGGGCTGCCGTCCCCGGCGTCGGGATTGATGTCCCCGACCAACACGGTCCCCGCCTCGGTGCCATCGGACTTCCACAACTCCCACCCGTGCGCGCCGTCGTCAGCCTCGAAGAACACCGCACCACCCAGCGCCGTCATCCCGAACGGGGCACCATCAGCCGCCCCTGGGTTGAGGTCCCTGACCAGCGAAGTCCCCGCCTCGGTGCCATCAGATCTCCACAGCTCATACCCGTGCACCCCGTCAACCGCACTGAAGAACACCGAGCCCCCCACCACGGTCAGAAACGCAGGTGCGCCGTGCTCAGTACCGGGGTTGAGGTCCTTGACCAACAACGTGCCCGAGGGGGTGCCGTCGGTCTTCCACAACTCCAAACCGTGCGCACCATCAGCCGCGCGGAAGAGCAGCGTGTCGCCTACCGCCGTCAGGTCGCCCAGATAGGTGTTGCTCGCAACCCCAGGCTGGATGTCTTTGACCAGCCCCGTACCCGGAGTGGTGCCGTCGGACTTCCACAGCTCCCGACCATGGGTCGGATCGATCACCGTGAAGAAGGCGCTGCTCCCCACCACGGTGAGGTGCTGTGGCAGTCCGCTGGAGGTGCCGGGCTCAGCGTCCTTCACCAGCATCGTCCCAGCGGACGTGCCGTCGGACTTCCACAGCTCCCGGCCATAGGTCCCATGATTCGCGCTGAAGAAGACGGAGCCACCCACCGGTGTTAGCTCGTAGGGGATGCTGCCAGCGGCGCCGGGGTTGATGTCCTTGACCAACACCGTCCCTGACGCGGTGCCATCCGAAGTCCACAGCTCTTCGCCGATTGCCCCACCGGCGTAAGCACTGAAGAGCAGTGCCCCACCGGCCGCGGTCAGCCCAGTCGGATCACCGCTGCCAGCCCCGGTGACGATGTCCTTGACCAACACCGTGCCCGAACTGGTTCCGTCGGTCTTCCACAACTCCCGACCATGGGTCCCATCCTCCGCGATGAAGTACAGCGTGTCGCCCACCACAGTGAGTTCACCCACCTGGCTTGCACCGCCGACGAAGATGTCCTTCACGAGTACCGTGCCCGCCTCGGTGCCATCGGACTTCCACAGCTCCTCGCCATGAATCCCGTCGTCTGCGGAGAAGAACAGCGTGTCGCCCGCCGCAATCAGTCCCCGGGGCCATGCCCCACTAGCGCCCGGCACCAGGTCGGCAACCATCTCAGCCGTCTCCACAGCCACCGCCGAGGCCGGAACCTGAACGCCCCCGCTCAGCGTGAGCGCGACCGCGGTGGCCGCCGCGACCGGCACGGCCGTGGCCCGCTTCCGCATCCTCCGGCGCTGCGCCTTGGCCGTTGCGCGCCGTTGCATCCGCACCTGCACCCTGGACCTGCGCTGCGCCCGACTCATACCTCGATGCTGGCACGCACGCAGTTCCCGGCCGATACCTTCCGGGCGTGATCTACGTCTACTCATTGAGACGGTTCTCACTGAGACACGGGCCACGCCACAGGCACGCTCAGTGTTTCGACGTGGCGAGGCGTGACACTCCCTGTAGCGTATCTAGGGTAAGTTGATCTAATCACTCGTCTATTGCTGGAGAGATCGTGATCATCCCCCGACTCACCGACCGCCCGGAGCCGTTGCGCGTCGTGATCGTCGGCGGTGGCGCAGCAGCCATCATCGCCGCCGTTCACCTGTTCGCCGATGCCGATGCGCTGCCCCACGGCGGACTCCACGTGCACCTGGTCGAGCGCGACGCCGGGTTCGGTCCGGGGCTCCCCTACCGCACCGAGCACCCCCGGCACACCGTCAACAACTTCGCCGAGCGGCTGAGCGCCGTACACGGCGACCCCGGTCACCTCATCCGCTGGTGCGCGGGCCGGGGCCTGGATCTGGGCGCGCGCTCTTTCCCCTCGCGGCGGTTGTACGGCGAGTACCTGGCCTCCGTGCTCGCGAGCATCGAGGTCCCGGCCGACTCCGCCCTGTTGCGCACCCAGGGCGAGGTGGTCGACCTCGAGCCGGCCGAGTCCCGCGGCTGGCGGGTCCGCCTGGCCGGCGGCGAGACCATCGAGGCCGATCGGGTGGTGCTGGCGCTGGGCACACCCCCGCCCCACCCGATGCCGCACCTGGAGCGCCTCGGTCGGCACTACCTCGCCGACCCGTGGAGCGCCGAGCTCCCCGACCGGCTCGACGGCGTACGCCGGGTGCTCTTCCTCGGCACCGGGCTCACCATGGTCGACGTGGCCGCGCAGGTGCACGAGCTGGCGCCGCGCGCCGAGCTGGTCGCCGCCTCGCGGCACGGCGAGCTGCCGCGGGCTCACCTGGTCGAGCCGACCGACGGCACCGACTGGCGCGATGCGGTGGATGCGGTGCGGGCCTTCGCCAACCAGCTCTGGCAGGGTCTCTCCCCCGACGACCAGGGGCGCTTCGCGACCGCCTACGCCCGCCGCTGGGACACCCACCGCCACCGGATGTCGCCCGCGATGGCCTCGCACATCGCCGGGCTGCAGTCGCGCGGCTCGCTGGTGGTCCGGACCATCGACCAGGTGGCGCCCGCGGACTTCGACCTGGTCGTCAACTGCACCGGCTTCCGGCCGGTGCCCAGCCGCGGCTGGAACCCGCTGGTCGACGCCCTGCTGGCCCGGGGCCTGCTTCGGGCCAACCGGCTCGGACTCGGCGTGGACCTGGTGCAGCCCGGTCACCCGGTCGGGTCCGACGGCGAGGTCATCGACACGCTGTTCTGGCTGGGGGCCGCGCGCAAGGGGCTGGAGTGGGAGGTCAGCGCCATCCCGGACCTGCGCGAGCAGGCGGTGGCGCTGACCCAGTCGGTACGCCGCCAGCCCCGGCTCAGCGCGCGCTGAGTGAGCTCCAGCGCGGGGCGCTGGAAAAGCAGAGCGCCCGCCGGCGGGTCGGCCGGCGGGCGCTCTTTCAGACTCAGCTCCTGCGCAGGTTGCGCAGGACGTACTGCATGATCCCGCCGTTGCGGTAGTAGTTCGCCTCACCGGGGGTGTCGATGCGCACCACCGCGTCGAACTCGACGACCGCGCCGTCGGTCCCGGTGGCGACCACCTTGACCGTCTTGGGGGTGGTGCCCTCGTTGAGCTGCTCGATGCCCGTGATGTCGAAGGTCTCCTCGCCGCTCAGGCCCAGCGACTCGGCGGTCTGACCCTCGGGATACTGCAGCGGGATGACCCCCATGCCGATCAGGTTGGAGCGGTGGATGCGCTCGTACGACTCGGCGACCACGGCCTTGACCCCCAGCAGCGAGGTGCCCTTGGCCGCCCAGTCGCGCGAGGAGCCCGAGCCGTACTCCTTGCCCGACAGCACGACCAGCGGGATGCCGGCGTCCTGGTAGGCGATCGAGGCGTCGTACACCGTGCTGACCGGGGCGTCGGCCTGGGTGAAGTCGCGGGTGACGCCGCCCTCGGTGCCCGGCGCCAGCTGGTTGCGCAGCCGGATGTTGGCGAACGTGCCGCGGATCATCACCTCGTGGTTGCCCCGGCGTGAGCCGTAGGAGTTGAAGTCGCGCTGCTCCACCCCGTGCTCGGCCAGGTACCTGCCCGCCGGCGAGTCCTTCTTGATCGCACCGGCGGGGCTGATGTGGTCGGTGGTGACCGAGTCGCCGAGCTTGAGCAGGACGCGCGCACCGCTGATGTCGGTGACCGGCGTCGGCTCCTCGGGCATCCCGTCGAAGTACGGCGCCCGGCGCACGTAGGTGGAGTCCTGGTCCCACTCGAAGGTGTCGCCCTCGGGGGTGGGCAGCGACTGCCAGCGCTCGTCCCCGGCGAAGACGTCCTGGTAGGAGTCCTCGAACATGTCCGCGGTCAGCGCCGCGGCGATCGTGGCCTCCACCTCAGCCGGCGCCGGCCAGATGTCCTTCAGGAACACGTCGTTGCCCTGCTCGTCGCGGCCCAGCGGGTCGGTGAACAGGTCGACGTCCATCGAGCCGGCCAGCGCGTAGGCGACCACCAGCGGCGGCGAGGCCAGGTAGTTCATCTTCACGTCGGGGTTGATCCGGCCCTCGAAGTTCCGGTTGCCCGAGAGCACCGAGACCACCGCGAGGTCCTTCTCGTTGACCGCCGCGGAGACCTCGGGGATCAGCGGGCCGGAGTTGCCGATGCAGGTCGTGCAGCCGTAGCCGACGAGGTTGAACCCCAGCTTGTCCAGGTACGGCGTGAGGCCGGCCTTCTCGTAGTAGTCGCTGACCACCTTCGAGCCGGGCGCCAGCGTGGTCTTGACCCACGGCTTGCGGGTCAGGCCCTTCTCGACGGCCTTCTTGGCCAGCAGCGCGGCCCCGATCATCACCGAGGGGTTGGAGGTGTTGGTGCAGGAGGTGATCGCCGCGATGGTGACCGCCCCGTGGTCCAGGGTGAAGCGCGTGCCGTCGGCCAGCGTGACCTCGACCGGGTCGCTACGGCGACCGCCGTCGCGCGGTGCCGCGGAGAGGTGGTCGCTGGGTGCGGCCTCGCTCTGGTCGGCGTTCGCACCGGCGGCCGGCGGGTCGGAGGCCGGGAAGGACTCGGCGAGGGTCTCGTCGTACCCCTGCTCGGGCTGCTCGGAGACGTAGTCGACGAGGCTGGCTCGGAACGACTCCTTGGCGTCGGTGACCTGGATCCGGTCCTGGGGCCGCTTGGGTCCGGCGATGGAGGGCACCACGGTGGCCAGGTCCAGCTCGAGCCGCTCGGAGTAGCGGGGCTCGGCGTCGGGGTCGTGCCAGAGGCCCTGCTCCTTGGCGTAGGCCTCGACCAGGGCGAGCTGCTCCTCGCTGCGGCCGGTGAGCCGCAGGTAGTTGACCGTCTCGGCGTCGATCGGGAAGACCGCGATCGTGGAGCCGAACTCCGGGCTCATGTTGCCGATGGTGGCGCGGTTGGCCAGCGGCAGCGCCGAGACGCCGGGGCCGTAGAACTCTACGAACTTGCCGACCACACCGTGCTTGCGCAGCATCTCGGTGATGGTGAGCACCAGGTCGGTGGCCGTCGAGCCCTCGGGCAGGTCGCCGGAGAGCTTGAAGCCGACCACCCGCGGGATCAGCATGGAGACCGGCTGGCCGAGCATCGCGGCCTCGGCCTCGATGCCGCCCACGCCCCAGCCCACGACGCCGATGCCGTTGACCATGGTGGTGTGGGAGTCGGTGCCGACGCAGGTGTCGGGGTAGGCCACGCCGTCGCGGACCATGACCACGCGGGCCAGGTGCTCGATGTTGACCTGGTGCACGATGCCGGTGCCCGGCGGGACGACCTTGAAGTCGTCGAAGGCGCCCTGGCCCCAGCGCAAGAACTGGTACCGCTCGCGGTTGCGCTCGTACTCGATCTCGACGTTGCGCTCGAACGCCTCGGGGGTGCCAAAGACGTCGGCGATCACGGAGTGGTCGATGACCATCTCGGCGGGCGCGAGCGGGTTGATCTTGGCAGGGTCGCCACCCAGCTCGGCCATCGCCTCGCGCATGGTGGCCAGGTCGACCACGCACGGCACACCGGTGAAGTCCTGCATGATCACCCGGGCGGGGGTGAACTGGATCTCCTTGTCCGGCTCGGCGTCGGCGTCCCAGCCGGCCAGGGCGCGGATGTCGTCGGCGGTGATGTCGGCGCCGTCCTCGGTGCGCAGCAGGTTCTCGAGCAGCACCTTCAGCGAGAACGGCAGGGAGTCGACGTCGAGCCCCTCGCCTTGCACCGCACTGAGTCGGAAGATCTCGTACGAGCTCTCGCCCACGTCCAAAGCGCCCTTGGCGCCAAAGCTGTCCTTGCTGGCCATCAGCATCTCCTAGCGGTGGAATGAGGGTGTCGCTCCGGCCCATCTTGCCGCTGCCCACGCAGGTGCGTGAAGACAGGACATCCTTAGTCCGAGTCCGAGCGAACCGAATGTATCTCGACATCAAGATACATGATGTCCAGCCAATTTCAAGCCCGAACCAGCAGTGCCACGCACTCGACGTGGTGGGTCATGGGGAACAGGTCGAACGCGCGCAGGTCCTGCGACCGGTAACCCGCCTCGCCGAAGAAGGCCACGTCGCGGGCCAGCGCCGCCGGGTCGCAGGCGACGTACGCCACGGCCCGCGGAGCGCGGTCGGCCACCTGCTGTACGACGGACCGCCGGGCCCCTTCCCGCGGCGGGTCGAGCACCACCAGGTCGAAGGGCTCGTCGAAGCGGTCGCGCAGCACGTGCTCAACCGGCCCCGCGGCCACCTCGGCGCGGCGGAAGCCGGCCAGGTTCTGCCGGGCGAACCCGGCCGCGGCCCGGTCCCCCTCGACCGCCACCAGCCGGGCGCCCTCCCCCACCCGCTCGGCCAGGAACCGGGCAAACAGCCCGACCCCGGCGTACAGGTCCAGCACCGACTCACCCGGTTGCGGGTCCAGCAGGTCCAGCACCGCCGCGACCAGCGTCTCGGGCGCGCCGGGGTGCACCTGCCAGAACCCGTCCGGCGCCACCGCGAACTCCACGCCGCGGACCACCGGCAGCACGTCAGCGCTGGGTCCGCTAGAGGTGGGAGCGGCGATCAGGCAGTCGTCGATCTCCACCACCTCGTGCGAGCGGTGCTTGCGCATCCCGCGCCGGCCGCCGGGCAGCTCCACGAACCGGCTCCGGGTGCGCCAGCGCAGGCCCCCCTCGTCGCCGGGCACCGCCTGGACGACCAGGTCGCGCAGCAGCGGGTCGTCCTCGGCCACCCGCCCGATCCGCACCAGCTGCTCGCGCACCACCCGCGCCTTGAGCACCCGCTGATGGGCCAGCGCCACGTGCTGGAAGTCGCAGCCGCCGCACAGCCCGGGACCGGAGAACCGGCACGGCGCCGCCACCCGCTCGGGCGCGGCGCGCAGCACCTCCACCGCGTCGGCACGCCAGAACCGGTCCCCGTCGCTGCCCTCGGTCACCTGCAGCACTACCCGCTCGCCGGGCAGGGTGTGCCGGGTGAAGACCACCCGGGTCGCGCCGTCCTCGACCGGGACGCGGGCCACGCAGTGGCCGCCGTGCGCCACCGGACCCACCTCGGCCTCGAAGCGCTCGCCCACTCGCGAGCGGCCCTTGTGGACTCGAGGTCGCGACCGCCTGGTCACCGACCGACCTGCGTGGACTCCTCGTCGCGCACCACTCGCCCGCGACGCAGGTCGCCGGGGTGCACCCGCAGGTCCTCGGCCTCTTCGCGCTCGCGGGCGGCGATGGAGGACTTGAGCTGGAAGGGCACCGAGATCACCATCACCCCGGGCGAGAACAGCAGCCGGGTCTTCAACCGCAGCGCCGTCTGGTTGTGCAGCAGCTGCTCCCACCAGCGGCCCACGACGTACTCGGGGATGTAGACGGCCACCACCCCACGCGGGCTGGCCCGGCGGATCTCCGCGGTGTACTGCACGATCGGGCGCACCACCTCGCGGTACGGCGAGTGCAGCACCTTCAGCGGCACGTCCTGGCGCCGGTCGTCCCACTCCTCCAGCAGCCGGTTGGTGGCCGCGGAGTCGGTGTCGACGTACACCGCCTCGAGCACGTTGGGCCGGGCGGCCTTGGCGTAGGCCAGCGCCCGCAGCGTCGGCTTGTGCAGCTTGGAGGCCAGCACGATGGCATGCACCCGGGTGGGCAGCACCCGGTCGTCCTCGTCGGCGGCCAGCTCGAGTGAGACCCGCTCGTAGTGGCGACCGATGCCGCGCATGATCAGGAAGAACGCGCCCATCGCCAGGATGGTGATCCAGGCGCCGGCCAGGAACTTGGTGATCAGCACGATCACCAGCACCACGGCGGTCAGACCGAGCCCGAAGGTGTTGATCGCGCGCGAGCGGATCATCCGCCGCCGCTCGGCCGGATCCCGTTCGGTCTTCAGGTGCCGGGTCCAGTGTCGGATCATGCCCAGCTGGGAGAGGTTGAACGAGACGAAGACACCGACGATGTAGAGCTGGATCAGCTTGGTGGTCTCGGCGTCGAAGACCCAGATCAGCACCATCGAGAGCAGCGCCAGGAAGACGATGCCGTTGCTGTAGGCCAGCCGGTCGCCCCGCGAGCCCAGCGACCGCGGCGCCAGCCCGTCCTCGGCCAGGATCGAGCCGAGCACCGGGAAGCCGTTGAACGCGGTGTTGGCGGCCAGCACCAGGATCACGCCGGTCACGGTGACCACGAAGTAGAACCCGAACGAGAAGTTCTCGAAGACCCCGGACGCGATCTGCGAGATCACCGGGTGCTGCTCGTACCCCTCGGGCAGGGCGGCGCCGGCGCTGGTGCGCAGGCGCTCCAGCTCGTGCGGGTCGACGTAGCGGATCCGCATCTGGTTGGCCAGCACGATGACGCTCATCATCATCGAGACCGCGATCAGCCCCAGCAGCAGCAGGGTGGTGGCGGCGTTGTGGCTCTTGGGCTTGCGGAACGCCGGCACCCCGTTGGAGATCGCCTCGACCCCGGTCAGCGCCGCACAGCCGGAGGAGAACGCGCGCGCCAGCAGGAACAGCAGGGCGATCTGGGTCAGCGGCCCCTCCCAGCCGGGCGCGGGCTCGATGATCAGGTCGGCGCTCTCGGCCTCGGGCAGGCTGCCCGCGGCCAACTGGATCAGCCCGTAGGCGCACATGCCGAGGATCGCGAGCATGAACAGGTACGTCGGCACCGCGAAGAAGGTCCCCGACTCGCGTACGCCGCGCAGGTTCATCGCGGCCAGCAGCGCCACCGCCGACACCGCGACCAGTGCCTCGTGGCCGATCAGCGACGGGATGGCGCCGGCGGCGTACTGGGCCGCCGAGGAGATCGACACCGCCACGGTGAGCACGTAGTCGACCAGCAGGGCGGCCGCGACGGTGATGCCGGCGTTCCGCCCCAGGTTGACCGTGGCCACCTCGTAGTCGCCGCCACCGGAGGGGTAGGCGTGCACGGTCTGGCGGTAGGAGGCCACCACGGTGAGCATCACCAGGGCCACGGCCAGGCCGATCTTCCACGACCAGGCGTACGCCGACGCCCCGGCCACCGCGAGCATGATGAACACCTCGTCCGGGGCGTAGGCCACGGAGGAGAGCGCGTCGCTGGCGAACACCGGTAGCGCAACGCGCTTGGGGAGTAGCGTCTCCCCCAGTTGCGAACTGCGAAGCTTGCGCCCCAGCAGGATCCGCTTGGAGACGTAACCGACACTCACGTAGCAAGAGGCTAGACCTATCTCCGCCTCGGCGCCGAACCGTGCCACGCCCGGCTGGGATACCGTTGGCCCGTGCACGTGGTGATCATGGGATGCGGCCGGGTTGGATCGACGCTGGCTCGCAGTCTTGAGGACCGCAACCACACCGTCGCCGTCATCGACAACGAGCCCGACTCCTTCCGGCGTCTGGGGCCGTCGTTCAACGGTGACAAGATCATCGGCTACGGCTTCGACCAGGAGGTCCTGGAGAAGGCGGGCATCCGGCGCGCCGACGCCTTCGCCGCCGTCTCCAGCGGCGACAACTCCAACATCATCGCCGCCCGGGTGGCCCGCGAGACGTTCGGCATCCAGCAGGTCGTGGCCCGGATCTACGACCCGGGCCGCGCGGAGGTCTACCTGCGGCTGGGCATCACCACGGTGGCCACGGTGAAGTGGACTGCGGACCAGGTCCTGCGCCGCATTCTCCCGGCCGGCGCCGAGCCGGACTACCGGGACCCCTCCGGCACCATCCGGCTGGACCAGGTGCCGGTCCCCGAGGCCTGGATCGGCCACCGCACCGTGCACTTCCAGGAGCAGACCCGCAGCCGCATCGCCTGGATCGACCGGCTCGGCGAGGGCATGCTGCCCCAGCGGACGACCGTCATCCAGGAGGGCGACGTGCTGCACCTGGTGATCCGCGAGGAGAACGCCGCGGATGCGTACACCATCATGAACCGCGGCCCCGAGGAGAGCTGACCATGCGCGTGGCCATCGCCGGAGCAGGTGCCGTCGGGCGTTCGATCGCCCGGGAGCTGATCGAGAACGGCCACCAGGTGCTCCTCATCGACCGCAACCACGAGGCGATCAAGCCCGAGCGGGTGCCGGACGCGGAGTGGCTGCTGGCCGACTCCTGCGAGATGTCCTCGCTGGAGGAGGCGCGGCTGGACAAGTGCGACGTGGTCATCGCCGCCACCGGTGACGACAAGGCCAACCTGGTCACCTCGCTGCTGGCCAAGACCGAGTTCGGGGTGCCCCGCACGGTGGGCCGCGTCAACCACCCGCACAACGAGTGGCTGTTCACCGAGGCCTGGGGGGTCGACGTCAACGTCTCCACCCCGCGGATCATGTCGGCCCTGGTCGAGGAGGCCGTCACCGTCGGCGACCTGGTGCGGCTGTTCACCTTCCGCCGGGGCAACGCCAACCTGGTGGAGATGACGCTGCCCGAGGAGTCGCCGTACGTCGGCAAGCCGGCCGGGCTGGTCCCGTTCCCCGACAACTGCGCCCTGGTGACCATCCTGCGCGACGGCCAGGTCTACCCGCCCAGCGACGAGCAGCCGCTGGAGTCCGGCGACGAGCTGCTCTTCGTGATCGACGCCGACCACGAGGCCGAGCTGGAGCGCCTGCTCTCACCCAACCAGCACTGAGAATCCAGCACTGAGACTCGGCGATTCGACCGCTCAGGCGGCCGGCTCCGCCGACTCGGTCGGCTCAGTGGGGTCGGCCGGCTCCACCGGGGTGTGGTTGCGGGCCAACAGCCAGACCATGAACGCCAGGGTGACCAGCTGCAGCGGCCACCCCATGGCGATCTTGAGCGCGCCGAGCACCGCGACCACCGTGTCGGGGTCCACCGTCTCGGACTTGCCGGCCAGCCACAGCGGGGCCTGGAGCAGCACCCGCAGGGCGCACGGGGCGGCCAGCACCCAGGTCAGCAGGGTGCACAGCCGCAGCACCTGCGGGTCCTCGCGCCAGGCGGTCAGCTCGCCGGTCACGCTGCCGACCATGAAGCCGATCAGCGGCCACCGGATCAGGCAGGTGATCGAGAGCACCACCGCGTACACCGAGTTGTAGAGGATGCCGGGCAGGAAGTAGGCCAGCGCCTGGTCCTCCACCGACCCACCCGCGGCGGCGGAGCGGTTGATGAAGAACCAGCCGATCCCGATGCCGAACAGCGCGTTGATGCAGAACTGCGGGGTCGAGCGCTGCACCACCCGGACCACCAGCATCAGGACCGCCGCGGTGATGCTCAGGGTCAGGGCCAGTTGGAGGTTCCGGCCGATCAGCCAGGTCAGGGTGAACAGGATGGTGGGCACCGCGGCCTCCACCATCCCGCGGCGTCCGCCCATCGCCTGGGCCAGCTGTCGACGTACGACGGCCTCGACTGTCTCCAGGGTCGCGTGCGGGTGGCCGCCCGGTAGCTCGTCGGGTTCGGCCGCCGAATCGCTCACGGCATCAGCTCGTAGCGCGGGTTGTACATGATGCGGTGACCGTCGTGGACGCCGATGCGACCCAGCGCGGTCAGGGAGCGGCCGGGCTCGATCCCGGAGATCCGCCGCCGGCCCAGCCATACCAACGCGACCACGCCGGTCCCGTCGTCCAGGTCGGCCTCCAGGGCCGGTACGCCGCCGCGTGGCCGGAGCGTGACGGTGCGCAGCGTGCCGCGCAGCCGGACCGGCTGACGGTCCGGCGCCTCGCTGATGGACTGGACATCCTCGCCCCCGTGCGCCTGCCGGAGGTCCCGGACGTGCTGGTCCTCGGTGTCGGCCCACTTGGAGATGCTGCGCCGCAAGCGGCCGCGACCGGGCATGTCACTCGGCCTTGTGGGCGTCGTCGGGCAGGGTGAAGGGCAGCGGCTGGCCGACCGGCAGGGCGTGGCTGCCACGGCGTACCGCAACCAGGGCCAGTGCGTCCTCCCACTCGCCGGAGGAGTCGGGGTCGATGGCCGGGCGCCCGAGCAGCGAGGCCCGCAGCATCCACCGCGAGCCGTTGATGCCGATGATCCGCGACGGCTGGACCGCGTCGGTGCCGTCGGACCGCTTGACCGGCATCTGGCAGGCCAGCTCGGTCCCGAACCGGCCCTCGCGCTCGGCCACCCTGCCGCCGCGGCGGGTCAGGTCCTCGGCGATCTGCGGGCGCACCTCCGCCCACAGGTCTCCGTTGCGCGGAGCGGCGAACACCTGGAACTCCATGGCCCCATCCGGGCCGGCGAGCAGCACCGCCGCCACCTGGCCGGTCTTCTCGTTGACCTGCAGCCGCAGCTCGCGCCCGGGCGAGGGAGCGATCAGCAGCGCGCCGACGTCGACCCGCTCCAGGTCGTCGCTCAGCTCGGCGACGTCATACGGCCCACCGGGGGCGGTCGGCGCCGCGGCCGGCTCCTCAGCTGCCTGGTCCTGAACTGTCTGGTCCTGAGCCGCCAGATCCTGGGGATCCTGGCTGGCCGAACCCTCCGACGGCGCCTTGCGGCGGAACTTCACGAAAGCCTCCTGTGCTTCTGGTGCTTCACGGCGAGACCTCGGCCGGCGCGAAACCACCAGTTGAACCGTACCCTCCCGCACCACGCACGGAGTCGGGCAGTTCATCCACCTCCACGAACCGGGCCTGCTCGACCCGCTGGATCACCAGCTGCGCGATCCGATCACCCCGCCGCAGCCGGACCGGCTCGCTGGGATCGTGGTTGACCAGCAGCACCATCACCTCGCCGCGGTAGCCGGCGTCGACGGTCCCGGGCGTGTTCACGATGGACAGACCGTGCCGGGCCGCCAGACCGGAGCGCGGGTGCACCAGGGCGACGTACCCCTGGGGCAGCGCGACCGCGATCCCGGTGGGCACCAGGGCCCGCTGCCCCGGCTCGAGGGTGACGTCGACGCCGGTGCACAGATCGGCCCCGGCGTCACCCGGGTGCGCGTACGCCGGTGCCGGGAGCCCCTTGTCGAGACGGAGGATGAGCACGTCGAGGTCGGCTGCGGTCACGAGTGCAGACCCTACCGGCGGCGGCGACTGCCTGCTCTGCCCTCGAGGCGCCCCACTACGCTGGTCGCCGTGGAGTCCCGAGGTGCCGTGCAGTACGCCGAACGCCTGCACGTCCCACTGCGCTGGTGGGTGCAGGGCACCATGATGGTGGCCAGCGTCTGGCTGGCGCTGATCGTGGCCGCGCCGGAGCCGCTGGCCTGGGGGGTCACGGGAGTCGCGCTGGCGCTGATGACCGCGGGCTTCCTGGCGTACGGCGCCCGGATCACGGTGAGCGGGGACCAGGTGCACGCCGGTCGGGCCCACATCGAGACCCGGTACGTCGGCGACGTCGAGGTGCTGGATGCGGCGACCACCCGTCGCGTGGCCGGGGTGGAGGCCGACGCCCGCGCCTACCTGCTCCTGCGCCCCTACCTCAAGACCTCGGTCCGGGTGCAGATCACCGACCCGGCCGACCCGGCGCCGTACTGGCTGCTGCACACCCGTCACCCGGACCAGCTGGCCGACGCGCTGCGGCGCAGCACCCGGACGCACAGCATGCCCGACCCGGCGGCTGGGTAGGGTCTCCCGCAGACCCACCGATCAGGTGGACAGTGGCCCAGGAGGACGCATGGCGAACAACTCGAAGGTCTGGACCGCCTTCTCGATGATCGCGGCCCTGGCCGCAGCGGGCCTGGCGCGCAAGACCCTCAACACCTCCTGGCGCGCCGCGACGGGCAAGAACCCGCCGGCCAACCCCGCCGACCCCGACGTGAACGTGTGGGAGGCCGTGGCCTGGGCCACGGTCAGCGGCACCGCGATCGCGCTGGCCCGGATGCTGGCCACCCGGCGTGCGGCCAGCTACTACGCGCGCTCCACCGGGCACCTGCCCCCCGGCCTGGAGAAGGACGGCCAGGACGCCGACGCCGCCTCCGCGCCGGCCACCTGAGCAGGCACCGACCCCAGACACGCACGAAGGCCGCGACCCCGTCGGGTCGCGGCCTTCGTTGTGCGAGGACTGGAGACTCGCGCCTCAGGCGCAGTCGTGGCAGATCATCTTGGCCTCGTCGGCCAGCTGTGAACGGTGGTGCACCAGGAAGCAGCTGCGGCAGGTGAACTCGTCCTCCTGGCGAGGCTTGACCTCGACCGCGAGCTCCTCGTGGGACAGGTCGGCACCTGGCAGCTCGAACGACTCGGCTGCCTCGGCCTCGTCCTCGTCGACCTTGCCGGAGTTCTTGTCGTGCCGGCGCGCCTTGAGCTCCTCGATGCTCTCTTCGCTCTGGTCTTCCTCGGTCTTGCGTGGTGCGTCGTAGTCGGTCGCCATCTTCTTCCACTCCCCGTTCCGCTCGCCTTGGGTGTCGGCTCGTGCGCGACTCGGCGCGCCAGATTGTGCACCATCTGGGCGCCGAGCACATCACTGACCCCCGTCGTGTCGCGCCAACAGCCCCCCAACAGCCTCGAGCGACCCGGTATTCCCCGAGCCTCAGGCGAGGAAACCGGCGGCGGTCAGCTCGGTCACGAACTCCTCCCAGCCGTGGCTCGGCGCGGCCACGACGACGGACTCGCTCGGCCACCCGGGCACCGTGGCGCCCATGGTCCCCGGCAGCACCCCGAAGCGCCCGCCGGCCTCGGTCACCACCAGCCGACCCGCCGAGTAGTCCCAGGGCTGCGGGCCGTCCTCCACGTAGCCGTCCGCGGTCCCCTCGGCCACGTGACACAGGTCCAGGGCGCAGGAGCCGCGCCGCCGGATGTCGCGCACCCGCGGCAGCAGCCGGGCCACGCACTGACCCTGGTGGGCGCGCACCGCCGCCTGGTAGCCGAACCCGGTGTACACGAGCCGCTGAGCCATCGGCGCGTACGGCCGCACCGCCAGTGGTACGCCGTCGCGCGTGGCGCCGCGCCCTCGGGCGGCGGCGTACACCGTGCCGCTGGGGACCTCCACCACGACCCCGGCGACCACCTCGCCGTCCACCTCCGCGGCCAGGGAGACGGCGTACTCGGGGATGCCGTAGAGCAGGTTGACGGTGCCGTCGACCGGATCGACCACCCACCGCACCCCGCTGGTGCCCGAGGTGGCGCCCTCCTCCTCGCCCAGCACGGCGTCGTCGGGTCGCGCGGCCCGCAGCCGCTCCCGGATCAGGTGCTCGCTGGCCCGGTCGACCGCGGTGACCACGTCCACGCCGCTGGACTTGGTGTCGGCCACCTCGACGCGCCCGGCACGCATGGTCCGGATCAGGTCCGCGGCGGCCAGCGCCACCTCGAGCGCCAGGTCGCGCAGCTCACGCGGGTCCGGCGGGACCGTCGTCACCGGCCCACCCCGCCCAGCGCGGGGCGGGGGGCGCGGGGGTTGGGGCAACAGCCCGCGGCGCACAGGTCCGGCCAGGCCGGCAGCGAGCCGACCGCGGTCCGCTCCGGCTCCTCGCCGCGCTCGGCCGCCGCCCGCTCCAGGACCAGCTCGCGCACCATCGCCACGAACCGGGGGTCGATGCCGGGGGTGGCCGCCCGCGCGGCGGCCATGCCGAGCCGCTGCGCGGTCGCCATCGACTCGGTGTCCAGGTCGTAGATGACCTCCATGTGGTCGGAGACGAACCCGATCGGCACCATCACCACGCCGCTGACACCAGACTTGGCCAGCACCTCGAGGTGGTCGTTGACGTCCGGCTCCAGCCAGGGGATGTGCGGCGCGCCGGAGCGGGAGCAGAAGACCAGGTCGTGCGCCGGGCGCACCCCGGTCTCCTCGCGGACCCTGTCCACCACCTCGGCCATCACGCTGCGGTGCTGGGTCACGTAGGCGTTGCCGGCGGGGCCGCTGGACTCGGCCATCGCGGTCGGGAGGGAGTGGGTGACGAAGAGCAGCACGGCCTGCTCGCGCGCGGCCTCGGGCAGCTCGGCCAGCGCGGCCAGCGTCGCGTCGACCACCGGCTCGACGAAGCCGGGGTGGTTGAAGTACTGCCGCAGCCGATCCAACCGCGGCGCCCCGGGCACCTGCTCGACCGCGTCGGCCAGGTTCTCCCGGTACTGCCGGCACGAGGAGTACGACGAGTACGCCGACGTGGTCAGCACCGCCGCGCGCCGCACCCCGTCGGCCACCATCTCCCGCAGCGCGTCGGCCAGGTACGGGTCCCAGTTCCGGTTGCCCCAGTAGACCTTCAGGTCCAGGCCGGCGCCGGCCAGGTCCTCGCGCAGCGCCGCCAGCAGCGCCCGGTTCTGGTCGTTGATCGGCGACTTCCCACCGAACCCGAAGTAGTGCTGACCCACCTGCTCGAGCCGCTCACGGGGGATGCCCCGGCCGCGGGTGACGTTCTCCAGGAACGGCACGACGTCCTCGGGCTTCTCGGGGCCACCGAAGGAGAGCAGCAGCAGCGCGTCGTACGGCGTGGGGTCGAGGGCACGGGAAGGCCTCATGCGGCCATCGTAGGGAGGTCTGCCCCGCCCACCCGACCGCGGGGATGCCCGGAGGTCGGGGCATAGGGTCTGACCTCATGCTGGACTCCTACCGTCGCGTGCTCGCGCACCCAGGGGCCAAGCGCTTCACCCTCGCCGGGCTGGTGGCCCGGCTCCCGACCTCGATGGTGTCGCTGGGCATCGTGCTGCTGGTCCAGGCGCAGACCGGCTCCTACGGTCTGGCCGGCACCGTCTCGGCGGCGTACGTGCTCTCCCAGGCGGTCGCCGCGGTGGTGCACGGACGCCTGCTGGACACCCTGGGTCAGTCCCGGGTGCTGCCGGTCGCCGGGCTGGCCTTCGGCGCGTTCCTGGCCGCCACCATGCTCTCGGTGGAGCGGTCGTGGCCGCTTGCGGTCACGTACCTGTTCGCCGCCCTGGCCGGGGCGTCGATCCCGCAGGTCGGCGCCAGTGTGCGGACCAGGTGGTCCCACGTGCTCGACAACCCCCGCAGGGTGCAGACCGCCTTCGCGCTGGAGTCGGTGTTGGACGAGGTCGTCTTCATCGTGGGACCGGTGCTGGCCACGGTCCTGGCCACCGCCTGGCACCCGGTCGCCGGGCTGAGCGTGGCCCTGGTCAGCGGGGTGCTGGGCACCCTGGTGCTCGCGGCGCAGCGCTCGACCGAACCGCCGGCCCACCGCCGCGTGAGCGCCGGCGACGGGGCGCCGATGCCGTGGCTGGTGGTGGGCCCGCTGGCGCTGCTCTTCATGTCCATGGGGGCGCTCTTCGGGGCGGTCGAGGTGACCGCGGTCGCCTTCGCGGAGGAGCAGGGCTCCCAGGGCGCCTCGGGGTGGCTGCTGGCCGCGTGGGCCTTCGGCAGCCTGGTCTCCGGGGTGGTCACCGGCGCGATCGCCTGGCGCCGCCCACCCGTGACCCGGCTGCGGCTCGGCATCGCGGCCCTGACCGCGTCCATGGTGCCGCTGCCCTGGGTCGAGGGCTTGGTGCCGATGGCGCTGGTGCTCGCGGTGGGCGGCATCGCGATCGCGCCGACGCTGATCGCGACGATGTCGGTGGTCGAGGCCTCGGTGCCGGCGCCCCGGCTCACCGAGGGGCTCGCCCTCCTCCACACCGGGATCGTGGCCGGGGTGGCCCCCGGCGCCACGGTGGCCGGCTTCGTGATCGACCGCAGCGGTTCCTCACCGGCGTTCCTGGTCGCGGTGGCGGCCGGAGTGCTGGGGATCGCCAGCGCCCAGCTCACCCGGCTGGCAGGGCGACGCCAACGCTCCGTGGCGGGGCACTAGCCTCTGGCCATGACGGTGTGGAGCAACTGGGCGGGCATGGAGTCGGCGACACCGGGACGGGTCCTGGAGCCGAGCGACACCGAGGCGGTGGTGGCGGCGGTCCAGCAGGCCCGGGCCGAGGGCCAGACGGTCAAGATGATCGGCAGCGGGCACAGCTTCACCTCGATCTCGGCGCCCGAGCACACCATGCTGCGACCGGGCCAGATGAAGGGCATCGTCGCGGTCGATCGCGAGGCCCTGACGGTGACCGCCCGGGCCGGCACCCAGCTCAAGGTGCTCAACGCCGAGGCCGAGCGGCTCGGTCTGTCCCTGCACAACATGGGCGACATCGCCGAGCAGACCCTGGCTGGGGCTACCTCCACCGGCACCCACGGCAGCGGTGGGGTGGCCGCCGGGCTGGCCGCCCAACTGGCGGGGCTGGAGCTGGTCACGGGCACCGGAGAGGTGCTGCGGGCCGACGCCGAGCAGCACCCCGACGTCTTCGAGATGGCGCGCGTGGGCCTGGGCGCCCTGGGGGTGCTGACCGAGCTGACCTTCCGGGTCGAGCCGCTCTTCCTGCTGCAGGCCGAGGAGCGCCCGATGTCGTGGACCGAGCTGGTCTCCTGCCACGACGACCTGGCCCGGGAGCACCACCACACCGACGTCCTGTGGTTCCCGCACACCGACCGGGCGCTGTTCAAGGGCAACACCCGGCTCGCGGACCCGGTCACCGAGCGCGAGCCTCTCCCCCGCTGGCGGGGGTGGCTGGACGACGAGTTCCTGGCCAACACCGTGTTTGGCGCGATGGTGGCGGCGGGCAACCGGGTACCGGCCGCGGTCCCGAAGATCAGCTCGGTGGCCGCCCGCACCCTCTCGGCGCGCCACTACTCAGACGTCGCCCACCGGGTCTTCATCTCCACCCGCACCGTGGTCTTCAAGGAGATGGAGTACGCCGTCCCGCGCGAGGCCGGGTTGGCGGCGCTGGCCGAGGTCCGCCGGGTCATCGACGCCAGCGACTGGCGGATCAGCTTCCCGATCGAGGTTCGCACCGCGCCGGCCGACGACATCCCGCTGTCCACGGCGTACGACCGGGACTCGATGTACCTGGCCTTCCACGTGCCGAAGGCGGTGGACCACACCGAGTACTTCGACGCCATGGAGGACGTCATGCGCGCCCACGACGGCCGGCCGCACTGGGGCAAGCTGCACAGCCTGGGCGCCGGCGAGCTGGCCGAGCTGTACCCGCGGTTCGGTGACTTCCTGGCGATGCGGGACCGTCTCGACCCCGACCGGGTCTTCGCCAACGACTACCTGCGGCGCGTCCTGGGCGACTGACGTCGGCGGCGGCTGCCGTCCCCACCGACTTATGCGGCCTCTTGAAGTCACCTGGCGGCTTCAGAAGGCCGCATAGAGCCTTTTTTCGAATCTTTGTTCACCATATGAGATCGGGCCCTGTTTCGGGTCAGAGTTGTCGGTGGGCTTGGGTTGGCTATGGGTATGTCGATCACCCAGCTCCGCGACCCGGCGCCGGCCGCTGCGCCTGCGGCTGGGTCGTTGGCGGGGTTGCTTGAGGGGGTGCGGGCCGGGCTGGCTGCGGCGGCCCAGGTGCCGGTCGACTCGTGCGGCACCGCCGAGGTCGCCGCGTCCATCGAGGAGCTGGCGGGGATCGAGTCGGCGGCGAACGCGTTGCGCTGGGCCCTGTCCGCGGAGGCCGATGCCCGTGCGGCGGCGTTGGATCCGGTGGTGGGGGATGCCTCCTCGGGTACGGATGCGTGGTTGGCGTCGTTGACGGGGACGACGAAGGCCTCCCAGGCCGCGGGGCTGCGCATCGCGAGGTTGCTGGAGACGAAGTACGACGCCACGAAAGCTGCGTTCGCGGCGGGGCGGGTGCGGGCCGACCAGGTGCGGGTGATCGTGAACGCCGCCGAACAAGCCCCCACCCGCGCCACCCGCGACCAGGTCGCTGCTGCGGAGGAGTGGTTGCTCGGCAAGGCGACCGGGGACACCCACCCCAGGGGCCGGGCCATGAACGCCACCCGGCTCCGGCAGGCCGCCCGCCGCATGTTCAGCACCATCGACCGGAACCTGGCCGCCGAACACGAGTTCGCCATGCTCACCGGCGAAGGCCAACACGCCGCAAGCGAGACCTACCTCGCGTTGCACGACGACGGGGACGGCACCTGGTCCGGGCGGTTCCGGATCCCCGAACTGCACGGCAACCTCCTCAACACCGTGCTCGGGCACCTGACCGCACCCCGCCGCCTCACCCGCGACTCCGCCGGTCAGACCGTCGTCGACTCCTCAGCCCCGGGACCCAGGTCCTACCCCGAGACCGCCGGGGCCGCGTTGTGCGAGCTGATCGAACACGTCCCCACGAGTGGGCACACCAGCAACCCCGCCACCATCTTGATCACCCTCGACTACGACACGTTGCTCACCGGGGTGGGGTCGGCCGGGCTGGACACCGGGATCCGGATCGACGCCGGCGACGCCCGCCGCATGGCGTGTGAGGCCGGGCTGGTCCCCGCCGTCCTCGCCGGGGAGTCGGTCCCGTTGGACCTCGGTCGCACCCGCCGGCTCCACACCCTGAACCACCGCCGCGCGCTGTCCCTGATCTACGACACCTGCGCGATCACCGGGTGCGAACGCCCCTTCGCGTGGACCGAGATCCACCACCCACACGCCTGGTCACGAGGCGGCCACACGACCCTTCAGAACGCGTTGCCCTTATGCGCTCACCACCACCGGATCGCCCACGACCCCGGCTGGGAACTCAGACGGCATCCGGACGGGGAGTACACCTTCCACCGAATCGGCCGACCTGTCAGACCGACGGCCCCGCATCCGCCGCCGACGCTGACAACCTCAGGCGCCCCACCACCCACGGGCGCAGGACCATGACGATCCGATCCGAAAGGCGAATGACGAGCGGGCTGCGCTCGGGTGAAAGTGGCGGGCGGCTACGCGCTGGCCGGGCCGGACGGCATTGGCGCCTGCCAGTGGCGCCACATCGCCAGCAGCCGCCACACAAGGCACACCCCCGCCCCAGCCACCGCCACCACCCACCAGGGCTGGTCGAGACGCTCCAGGGCCACGGCGATCGCCGCGCCCGCCAGCGCCGGGGTGGCGTACAGCTCACCGCGGAAGATGATCGGGACGCGTCCGGCCAGCAGGTCGCGCACCATCCCGCCGCCGATGCCGGTGACCATGCCCATCAGCGCCGCCGGCACCGGCCCCAGTCCGAACGCCGTCGCCTTGAGCGCGCCGGTCACGCAGAACAGCGCCAGCCCGAACGCGTCGAAGACGTTCAGCACCCGCTCCATCCGCCCGATCGTCGGATGAAACACGAAGGTCAGCAGCCCGGCGGCCAGCGGCACCATCAGATAGCGCCAGTCGGCCAGGGACGCCGGCGGCACGGCCCCGAGCAGTACGTCGCGCAGGAAGCCCCCGCCCAACCCGGTCGCCCCGGCCAGCACGAGGACCCCGAAGACGTCGAGCTCCTTGCGGACCCCCACCAGCGCGCCGGTGATCGCGAAGACGAAGATGCCCAGCAGGTCCATCACCACCAAGATGACGGCCGGCTCCGGGACCGCGGTCGTAACGTCCACTGTCGGAGGCTAGCGGGCATGCGAGCCCGGGCGCGGGGCGCGCCGTGGCGAGTGGCCACCCGCCACGCGCACGCTGGCGTAGGCTCGCTGCACACCGGACACCGTGTCCCGGGATGCTCGGCGCATCCCCGGGGCCAGACAGGGGCAGGAGCGGCGCAGACGATGGTGCACCTCACGCTCGTCGGGATGAGCGAGGACCGCACGCGGTTGCTGCTCGTCAACGACGCGGGCGAGGAGTTCACCCTCGACGCCGATGCCTCCCTGCGATCCGCGTTGCGCGGTATGGACCTACGCCCCGGCCAGTTGGAGATCGATATGGACAGCGCCCTGCGCCCCCGTGACATTCAGGCCCGGATCCGCGCCGGTGAGACCCCCGAAGAGGTCGCCCACGCGGCCGGGACCAGCGTCGAGAAGGTCATGCCGTACGCCGCCCCGGTGCTCGCCGAACGGGCGCACGTGGCCGAGCGGGCCCAGCTCTCCTCGGTGCGGCGCCGCTCCGGGGAGGGCAGCGCGTCCCTGGCCGGCGGCCGCACCCTGGGCGAGGCGATCTCGGCCCACCTGCGCGAGCTCAACATCGACCCCGAGACCGTCGAGTGGGACGCCTGCCGCCGCGAGGACGGACGTTGGGCCCTGACCGGCGCGTTCTCCGCCCCTGGGCGCAGCGGCACCGCGACGTTCTCCTTCGACCTGCGCGGCAACTACGTGACCGTGGACGACGAGGACGCGCGGTGGCTGATCGGGGAGGCGCCCGCCCGCCCTGCCCACGCCGCCACCAAGCCGACGGCCGAGGGCAAGCAGGACCCGGGCGGCTCCCCGCGTCGCCGGCTCAGCGCCGTACCGGCCGAGCAGCTGCCGTTGGGGGGCGACCACGCCCAGGAGCTGGGCGACGACGCCCTCGAGCTGGTGGCCGAGGAGCCCGAGGTCGCGGCCCGCGCCCTGCACCCCGACCACGACGCGACCTTGGACCTGAGCGAGGCGCTCCCGGTCGAGGCGTTCCTGGACGACGACGAGCCCGCCCCCGAGGCCAAGGCCGAGGATGTCCCCGGCGACGAGACCGACTCCGGCTCTGACGACTCTGGCTCTGACTCTGACCAGCCCTCCGCCACCGAGCACACCGAGGAGCCGAAGCCCAAGGCGGAGCCGCGACGTCCGACGCGCAAGAGCCGCGGCCGGGCCTCCGTGCCCAGCTGGGACGAGATCATGTTCGGAGGCGGCGGTGGCGACTGAGCGCCGGCGCCGCGCATCGCGATGCGCCTGACCCAGGTCAACGTCCACCCGCTCAAGAGCACCGCCCCTCGCGCCCGGCACTCCTGCCAGGTGCAGCCGCGCGGGCTGGTCAACGACCGGTCCTGGATGGTGGTCGACCGCGCGGGCGAGGCGCTGACCGCCCGCGAGTGCCACCGGCTGTTCCGGATCGTGTCCGACACGCCGACCACGGCGCCCGGCCAGCGCGCGGCGCTGCGGCTGAGCGCCCCGGGGCTGCTCGACCCCGTCCTGGAGGACCTGCTGATCGACGGGCCCGAGGGGCCGACGGCGGAGGTCAGCCTGTTCGGACGGCCGCTGCGCGCGACGTACGCCGGCCCGGAGGCCGACCGGTGGCTGACGCGGGCGCTCGGGGTGGATGGGGTGCGGCTGGTGTGGTGCCACGACCCCAGCCTCCGGGTGCTCAACCCGGACTACAGCCAGCCGGGCGACCACACGGCCTTCGCCGACGCCTACCCCGTGACGCTGGCCAGCGAGGCCTCGCTGCGGCGCCTCAACGACCTCGTCACCCAGACCGCGCTGGAGCGCGGTGAAGAGCCGCCCAGCCCGCTGCAGATGCAGCGGTTCCGGCCGAACCTGGTCGTGGACGGGGAGGAGCCCTTCGCCGAGGACCACTGGGGGCGCATCGAGGTGGGGTCGGTCGTGTTCCGGGTGGCCAAGCCCACCGGGCGCTGCGTCATGACCACCGTGGATCCGGTGACGCTGGACCGGGGGCCCGAGCCGATCCGCACCCTGGCCGTGCACCGCCGCCAGCCCGGTCGCGGCGGCGAACCCGGATCGGGCAACACCCTGTTCGCGGTCTCGCTGATTCCCGAGCTGAGCGCCGGCGCAATCGGTCAGGTCACGGTCGGTGACCAGGTGCGGGCTCTACCGGCCGGTCCGGGTCGGTGATCCACCCGCTCCAGCTCCCGGGGTACAGCGTGGCCAGCACCCCGGCCAGCTCCAGCGCCAAGATGTCGTGGGTCGCGGTCACCCCGGATCCGCAGTAGACGACCACCTCGGTGCCCGGCACCGCACCCACGGCCGCGTAGGTCGCGCGCAGCCGGTCGGGGTCGGCGAAGGTGCCGCCCGGGGCCAGGTTCGCGTCGGTGGGGACGTTGACCGCACCCGGGACGTGCCCGGCCACCGGGTCCAGCGGCTCCACCTCACCGCGGTACCGCTCGGGAGCCCGGGCATCGATCAGCACCTCGGCCTGCGGCACCCGCTCGGCGCTCACGGACGGCAGGTGGACCGCGTGCCGGTCGACGGTGAAGTCGGCCGCGGGCTGAGGCTCTGATCCCGTCTCTGGTCCCGTCTCGGGTCCGGCCTCTAGGGCACTGCCCGGCAGCGCCCGCCACGCGGCGAGTCCCCCGTCCAACACCCGCACGTCGCGGTGGCCATGGTGCCGCAGCAGCCACCAGGCCCGGGCGGCGGCGCGGCCCTCCCAGTCGTCGTACACCACGACGGGCGCCGCATGCCGCACCCCGACCCGGCGCATCGCCTCCTGGAACCGAGCCGGATCGGGCAACGGGTGGCGCCCACCCTCGGCGCCGCCGCTGGCCGGGCCGGTCGCGGGGGCGGCGGCCAGGTCCGCGTCGAGGTCAACGTAGCGGGCGCCAGGCAGGTGTCCGGACTCGTACTCATCCCGCCCGCCCGGTCCACCGACCCGGTAGCGCACGTCGAGCAGCGTCGGCCGCCCTTCCGGATCGGCGCTGGTCGCCGCCAGCAGGGCCGCCAGCTCTGCGGCGCCGATCAGTGGGCTCCCGAGGGGGCTCACGAGGGCCGCTGCCGCGGGGTCTGCGCGGCGGTGCGCGCCGGGTCTCGCTCGACCACGTCGGCCAACACCGCATCGATCCGCTCCAGCGCCTCGGCGGGCAGGCGTACGCCGGCCGCGGCGACGTTCTCGTGCACCTGCTCGGGCCGGGAGGCACCGACGATCGCGGACGCCACGTTGTCGTTCTGCAGCACCCACGCGACCGCCAGCTGGGACATGGTCAGGTCCAGCGACTCCGCGACCGGGCGCAGCTCCTGGACCGCGGTCAGGGTCTGGTCGGTCAGGAACCGGCTGATCATGTCGGCGCCGCCCTTCTCGTCGGTGGCGCGCGAGCCGGCCGGCGGCGCCTGGCCCGGCTGGTACTTGCCAGACAGCACACCCTGGGCGATCGGGGACCAGACGATCTGGGAGACGCCCAGCTCGCGGGAGGCCGGCACGACCTCCTCCTCGATGACCCGCCACAGCATCGAGTACTGCGGTTGGCTGGAGATCAACTGGATCCCGAGGTCCTGGGCCAGCGCGTGTCCGGCCCGGAGCTGCTCAGCGGTCCACTCGCTGACCCCGATGTAGAGCGCCTTGCCGGCCCGCACCACGTCGGCGAAGGCCTGCATGGTCTCCTCCAGCGGGGTGAAGGAGTCGTAGCGGTGCGCCTGGTAGAGGTCGACGTAGTCGGTCTGCAGCCGCTGCAGCGACCCGTCGATCGACTCCAGGATGTGCTTGCGGGAGAGCCCGGAGTCGTTGTGGCCCCGCGGCCCGGTGGGCCAGTAGACCTTGGTGAAGATCTCCAGGGACTGGCGGCGCTCGCCGCGCAGCGCCTCCCCCAGGACCGTCTCGGCCTGGGTGTTGGCGTACACGTCGGCGGTGTCGAAGGTGGTGATGCCCACCTCCAGGGCCGCGCGCACGCACTGCTCGGCCACGTCGTTCTCGACCTGCGAGCCGTGGGTCAGCCAGTTGCCGTAGGTGATCTCGGAGATCTTCAGTCCGCTGTTGCCCAGGTGTCGGAATTCCATAGCCGCGACGCTACCGCTGCCACCCGAGCCGACCCTGTGGCGGCATCCGCGGCGCGAACTGCGTCGAGGTACCCGCTGTGGCAAGATCGGCGCCCTCATGGCTGAACTGCACTTCTTCACCGGCACCATGGACTCCGGCAAGAGCACGCTGGCGCTCCAGACCAACCACAACCACGCGGCCCGGGGCCGGGTGGGTCGGCTCTTCACCGTGCACGACCGGGCCGGCGCCGCCGTGCTCTCCAGTCGGCTGGGGCTGACGCACGAGGCGATCGAGGTGCCCGAGGCGTTCGACTTCTGGAAGTACGTCGTGGACGCCCTGACCCACGGCGGTCGCATCGACTACCTGATCTGCGACGAGGCCCAGTTCTACTCGCCGGCGCAGATCGACCAGCTCGCCAAGATCGTCGACGAGCTGCAGATCGACGTCTTCGCCTTCGGCATCCTCACCGACTTCCGCACCACGCTCTTCCCCGGCAGCGCCCGCCTCGTCGAGCTGGCCGACCGGATGAACGTGCTGCAGGTCGAGGCCCTGTGCTGGTGCGGCAAGCGCGCCACCCACAACGCCCGCACCGAGAACGGGGTGATGGTGGTCGAGGGCGACGTCGTCGTGGTCGGGGACGTCGAGCAGGCCGACGAGCCGCCGGCCGACGTCGCCTACGAGGTGCTCTGCCGCCAGCACCACCGGCGCCGGCTCACCGCCGCCCGGGCCCGGGCGGTCAGCCTGGCCGCGGACCCGCTGCCGTTCGGCTGAGCGCTCAGGCCACGATCATCGGGATGAGCATCTCGGCCGGGCTCAGCGACCCGTGCAGCCCGACCAGGGTGTTCTCGTAGGCGAAGTCGGTGGTGGAGACGACCGCCGCGTCGCCGCGGCAGGCGACCACCACGTCGCCGATCCGGGGCAGCACCGTCGCGATGGCGGCGCCGAACCAGCCACGCCGCACCGCCTCGTCGCGGGTCAGCACCTCGGCGCGGTGACCCAGCACCTCGCGCCAGGTGGCGGCCACGTCCGCGACGGCACCGCCGGCGCAGTAGAGGTGCCGGAACCTGGCCTCGCCACCCAGCAGCGTGACCCCCTCGCGCAGCACCAGGTGCTCCGCGGCGTCCACGTCGATGCGCGCCTCGGGTGGGCTGTCGACCATGCCGTGGTCGGCCACCACCAGCAGCCGGACCCGTTCGGGCAGCGCCTCGCGCAGCTGCTCGGCCTCGGCGTCGATCATCGCCAGCTGCTGGAGCCACTGCGGCGAGGAGACCCCGAACTTGTGGCCGGTCCAGTCCAGGTCGGCCTCGTACGCGTAGGTCAACGACGCGGTGGCGCTCGAGCAGGACACCGCGGCAGCGATCCGCTCCCCCACCCGGTCCGCACCGAGGTACTCCCCACCTCGCTGCGCGGCCACCGTCAGCCCGGTCCCGGCGAAGTCCCGCTTGTTGATCACGGTGGTCCGCACCCCGGCGGCCGCCAGCCGCTCGAACGCCGTCGGGTGCGGTTGCCACTGGGTCGGGTCGATGCCCTTGTCCCACATCAGGGCGTTGAGCAGCCGCTCGGTGCCGGGGATCCGGGAGGTGAACCCGACCAGGCCGTGGGTGCCGGGAGCCAGTGCGGTGCCCAGCGAGGTCAGGCTGGTCGCCGTGGTCGAGGGCACCCCGGCCGTGCCGGGCTCGTGCTGCTCCAACAGGGTCGCCAGGAACGGCGCCGCGTGGGCATAGCGTCGCAGCTGCTGGGCCCCGAGCCCGTCGATCAGGAACACGACGTACGCCGCCGCCTCCGGCAGCACCAGGCCGCCCTCCGGAGCGGTGCCGCCTGACCGGGCATCGGGTCGCGGCGAGTCGAGCGCCGAGCTTCCCAGGGCCGTGGCCACCGCGGGCAGCACCTCGCTCAGCGAGCGCGAGCCGTAGGCGGGCTCCAGGAACCCCGGCGCTCCGTCAGGGTCTGGGTCAGGGCCTGGCTGCGTCATGCCCCGCGGGTGCGAGCCGACAGCGCCTCCGCGAACTCCAGCAATCCGGCGACCGCCGTCTTGCCGTCGGCCGCCGCCGAGACCCGCAACGAGAAGTCGTCGCTGGCCAGGACCCCGCTGTAGCCGTGGTCGGCGTCGCACTGCGGGTCCGAGCACGCGGCGGGCTCCAGGTCGATCCGGGAGACCCCACCCCACCCGATGGTCAGCACCACCTCGGCCGCCGGCGCCGGCCCGGAGCTGGGGTTGACCACCATCCGGGTCACCACCACCGACTTCACCGAGGACAGGGAGATCGCCTCGGTGGAGGTCGAGGTGTAGGGCTCGGGCAGGAGGTCGTCGCCCGGGTGCTCGTCGGTGTGAGCCAACAGGAGGCGGGACGCGGTCAGCGCCACCACGGTCAGGTGGCGGCGGACCTCGTCGCGCTCGAAGGTCGGCTCGTGGTGCACGAAGAACGCCGCGACCCGCTCGCCGCCCAGGGCCGCGAAGACGCCGTCGCAGACCACCTCCGGGTAGTAGCCGGTCCGGTCGATCGCCACCCGCAGGTCGCGGGTGCGGTCCTTGACGGTGTGCTCACTGGCACCGTGCTCACTGGGACTGTGCTCAGGGGTCCGGCTGCGCATGGGCGGCAGTCTGTCACGCCGAGGCGCCGAGACCGTCCTGGGCGTCGCTGAGCTGGGTGCGAAGGCGGAGGAAGAGCAGCGCCGCCACCGCCGTACCGCCCACCACGCACGCCACCCAGATGTGCGGCAGGTCGTGCCCGATCAGCATGCCCGCGGTGGCCGGCCCGACGATCGAGCCGATGGTCCAGGTCATCCCCTGCAGTGCGTTGTACCGCCCGCGCATGTCCTCGCGGGCCAGGTCGTTGACGATGGCCGGGGCGACGGGCGCCCACAGCGTCTCGCCCGCCCCGAACAGCCCCAGCCCCACCACGATCGCAGTGATCGCGAGCAGACCCGGTACGGCGTCCGACAGCGCGATCACGCCCCACGAGACGCTCCAGGTGGCGGCCGCCAGGGCGAGCATCGCGCTGCGCCTGCGGCCCTCGATGAACCTCAGCGCCACCAGCTGGCCAAGCACGATGACCCCGGTGTTCGCGGCGTAGGCCCAGCCCAGCGCCTTGGCGGGCACCTCGGCCACGTCCACGGCGTACGCCGCCAGCCCGGCCTCCATCTGCGCGTACCCGAAGGTGATCGCCAGGATCGAGATGCCGACCACGCGCAGCAGCGTCCGGTCGGCGAGCACCACGCTCCAGGACGGCTCCTGGGCCGCCTGGTCGGGGTCGGCCAGCTCCAGCACCGGGGCTGTCCCGGTGCCGCGGGGCAGGGTGAACAGGATCGCGACGTAGACCAGGTAGCTGAGGCCGTCGACCAGGTAGAGCCGCTGGAACGACTCGACGGAGTCGGTGTTGATGATCAGCGCGCTGACCACGCCGCCGGTGCCCAGGCCGGCGTTGAGCAGCATGAAGTTGATCCCGTAGACCTTCTCCCGCGCCTCCTCGGGCACCAGCCGGGTCAGCATCGCCGTGGTCGCCGGCCACAGCGCGACGGTGCCCACGACCATCACCGAGGCCACCGCGAAGCCCTGCTGGACGGTGGTGATGTGACCCAACGCGACCACGCCCGCGGCCTCGGCGAGCAGACCGGCGACCATCACCGGCCGGGGGCCGAACCGGTCGATCAGGGAGCCGCCGATCGGGGCGGTGAGGAAGCCGAGGAAGCCCATCCAGGCGAAGACCCAGCCGACCGTGGCGGTCTCGAAGTCGCGGACCTGGGCCAGGTAGACGTAGAGGAAGGGCATGGTCAGCCCGCTGCCCAGGGCCGAGGAGCCGAAGCCGACGAAGAGCCGGATGACCCGAGGATCCAGGTCGCGGATCCGGATCGGGGTCGGCTCCGGAGCGGATCCCTCCACCCTGGTCACGTCGGCGCTCACCGAGACATTCTCGACGCTGGTGCCCCGATCACCGAATCGTTTGTTGCCCGGGGGCCCGGGTGGGCTCAGAACGTGTAGTCGAAGGCCTCGAGATCCTCGGCGAACAGGGCGGCCACCCGGTCCCGCATCAACGGCGAGTACTCGCCCCGGTAGTCGCGCGGCGGCGCGGCGTTGTCCCGCGGGATCGCCTCGCCCGTGGGCAGGCCGAGACGGTCCAGCACCACCCGCGCGTCGGCGTCGAAGCTCTCGGTGCGCCCCACGAAGTCGGCCGTCCGGTCGCCGGCGCACAGGTAGCGGATCTGCGCGGTGCGCAGCCGGGGCCAGTCGTCGGGGCCCCGCAGCACGAAGCTCTCGAAGTCGGGGTAGTCACGGGCCACCGCGGCCATGAAGCCGCCGCCGGTCAGGAACCGCTGCGCCTTGGGGGCGCCTCGGTCCGCGAGCTGCCGGAACCGCTGGATCATCCCGTACCAGGAGACCAGCCTGGCCCACGGGTTGCGGACGAAGCCGACGGTCCAGTAGTCCGCCAGGGCCGGCTCGAGGGTCAGGATCTGGCCCAGCTTCGCGTGCCGGGACAGGCCCGCGAGCGTGCGCGCCTCGGGCAGGTGCGGGCGCAGCAGGTGCTCGACGCTGACCCCGCCGGTCTTCTGCACGTGCACGAAGAGGAAGCGGTGGGTGTCACTGACCAGCACGGCGCGATCCTAGTGTTTGGTCTACTCGGTTCGGTGGCTCGGTCAGCCCGGCATCGTGTCGCCGGGGATGGCGGTGAGCCGACGGACGAACCAGTCCGAACGCGGGTCGAGCACCGGCTCGATCCGGATGCTCGCCCCGAGCACCGAGCACCCCGACCCGCCGGCCAGGACCAGCGGCAGCGACAGCGACCGCAGCTGAGGGACGTCGTACTGCAGCTGCGCCACCCGGCGCACGATCCGCTCGACCTCCTCGACGTCGACGATCTCGCTGCCCCGGTAGCCGAACAGCAGCGGCGAGGCCTTGATCTCCCGGACCATGTCCTGGGCGTCCTGCTCGGCCAGCGGCGGGATCCGGAACGCCCGGTCGCCCAACAGCTCTGTCATCGGCCCGCCCACCCCGAAGGAGATGACCGGCCCGAAGAGCGGGTCCTCGATGCTGGCCACCGCGACCGGTACGCCGGGTGGGGCGTTCTTCTGCACCACGAAGCCGGCGTTCTGCGGCTCGGAGATCGCCTCGCGCAGGCTGTCCCAGGCCTCGGCCATCTGCTCCGCGGAGGCGATGTTGCGCCACACGTGCGCCAGGTCGGGGCGGTCGCGCAGGTGCAGCGCGGTCGCCTTGAGGACGACGTCCCAGCCCAGCTTGTCACCGGCGGCGACGGCCTGCTTCACGGTGCGCACCGGGTAGGTGCGCCACAGGTCGATGCCGTAGTAGCCCAGCAGCGCGTGCTGCTCGTCGTCGTCGAGGTCGTGGCCCTCGGGGTGCTTGATCAGCAGCTCGCCGACCAGCTGCTTGGCCGCGGGGCGGTCGACCAGCTCCACGTCGTTGGGTGGGCTCTGCGGCGAGCGCAGCCACACGGCGTACTCGACCACGCGGGCCAGGGCGCGCACCGCCGCCTCGACGGCCGGGTAGCTGGGCACCGAACCGCGACCGGCGGTGGAGCCGGCCACGTCCGGCACCCGCAGCAGCTCGGGAACCCCCTCGGCGCCCAGGAAGGTGGAGACCAGCGGCTTGTCCGACTGCTCGCCGATGGCGGCCAGCACGTTGGCCACGTCCTCGCCCGAGACGTTCAGGGGCGGAATGTAGATGGCCGCGATCGCGTCCACCTCGGGGTCGTCCAGCGCCGCGTCCAGGGCGTCCTCGAAGTCCTCGGCCCCAGCGTCGGCACCCAGCGCCATCTGCTTGTTGACCACCAGGCCGGCTCCGGCGGCGGCATCTGCGGCAAGCAGCCCCAGCGCGTCGGAGTTGCCCACCACGGCGACCCGCCGACCGCGGGGCAGCGGCTGGTGGGCGAGCAGCTGGGCGACGTCGAACATCTCCTCCAGGGTGTCCACCTGGATCACCCCGGCCTGGCGGAACATGGCGTCCATGGACTGCCAGGGCGCGGCGATCTTGCGTACCGCGTGCCCCATCGGCACACCCTGGGTGGTGCGCCCCGAGCGCACCGCGATGATCGGCTTGCGCCGCGAGACCCGCCGCGCGATCCGGGAGAACTTGCGCGGGTTTCCGATCGACTCCAGGTAGAGCAGCACCACCTCGGTGGAGTCGTCCTCCTCCCAGTACTGCAGCAGGTCGTTGCCCGAGACGTCGGCCCGGTTGCCCGCGCTGATGAAGGTGGTCAGCCCCAGGCCACGGTTGTTCACCTTCTCCAGGATCGCCGAGCCCAGCGCGCCGGACTGACAGAAGAAGCCCGCCCGGCCCCGTGGGGGCATCACCGAGGAGAGCGAGGCGTTGATCGAGACCTCGGGGTCGGTGTTGATCACGCCCAGGCAGTTGGGGCCGATCAGCCGCAGCCCGTAGGAGCGCGAAAGCCCGACCAGCTGGCGCTGACGGCGGCGACCCTCCTCGCCCGTCTCGGCGAAGCCCGAGGAGATGACGATCAGGCCGTGCACGCCCTTGGCGGCGCAGTCGAGCACGACGTCGTGCACCTTGTCGGCCGGCACGGCCACCACCGCGACGTCCACCGTCTCGGGGATGTCGGCCACCGAGGGGTACGTCGGCAGCCCGGAGACCGCGTCGGCCGTGGGGTGCACCGCGTAGACGCGCCCGGTGAAGTCGCCGAGCACCAGGTTGCGCACCAGCGCCTGGCCGATGGTGTCCTGGCGCCGGCTGGCCCCGATGACCGCCACCGACTTGGGCTTGAAGAACTTCTCGATCGAGGCGGCCTCGGCCCGGTGCTCGCGCTGCTCCATCACCCCGATCGCGGTGGCGGTCGGGTCGATCGGGAACTCGAGGGTGACCACGCCCTCGTCGTACTGGCTGGCCACCTGGTACCCGGCGTCCTTGAAGGTGCGGATCATCGGGTGGTTGTCGGGCAGCACCTCGGCCACGAAGCGCTCCACGCCGCACTCGCGACCGGCCTGCGCCAGGTGCTCCAACAGCAGCTGGCCGATCCCGCGGCCCTGGTGCTTGTCCTCGACCAGGAACGCCACCTCGGCCTCGCCGGGCTTGACGGTGTCGTAGCGACCCACCGCGATCATCTGTCCACCGACCAGCATCACGAGCGCGACGCGATCGGTGTAGTCGACGTGGGTGAAGCGCTCCAGGTCCTTGTCCGACAGCGTCGGCATGGGCGCGAAGAACCGGTAGTACTTCGACTCGTCCGAGACCCTGCTGTAGAACTCGACCATCAGGTCCTCGTCGTCGGCCCGGATCGGCCGGATGTGCGCCGTCCGCCCGTCGCGCAGCAGCACGTCCGCCTCCCAGTGCCTGGGCGGCTCTGGGCTGAGGGGCTCGGGGATGGGCGGCGCGGGGCTGGTCGGCTCTGCGGCAGGGTTCCCGGGCTCGGCATCGGTCACGTAGGTGAATGTATCCGGTGCCCAGGCCCGGCGCGCCCTGCCGTGGCTGCCCTGGCGCGGTTGGGGAGAATGCGGCCATGTCACCTCGCGGCCCCAAGGCGCCCCTCCCCGATGACTTCGAGGAGCACATCCTCGACATCGACGTCGGTGACGAGATCAAGGCCTCGTTCCTGGAGTACGCCTACTCGGTCATCTACTCCCGGGCCCTGCCGGACGCCCGCGACGGCCTGAAGCCGGTGCAGCGCCGGATCCTGTACACCATGTCCGACATGGGCCTGCGGCCCGACCGGGGGCACGTGAAGAGCGCCCGCGTCGTCGGTGAGGTGATGGGTCGGCTGCACCCGCACGGCGACAGTGCCATCTACGACGCCCTGGTCCGGATGGCCCAGCCCTGGTCGATGCGGCTGCCGATGGTCGACGGCCACGGCAACTTCGGCTCCCCCGACGACTCGCCGGCCGCGATGCGTTACACCGAGTGCCGGATGGCGCCGGCCGCGATCGCGATGACCGCCTCGCTGGACGAGGACACGGTCGACTTCAAGCCCAACTACGACAGCCGCGAGTTCGAGCCCTCGGTGCTGCCCTCGGCCATCCCGAACCTGGTGGTCAACGGCTCGACGGGCATCGCGGTCGGTATGGCGACCAACATGGCGCCGCACAACCTGGTCGAGACCGTGCAGGCGCTCAAGCACCTGATCCGGCACCCCAACGCCGACCTGGAGGACCTGATGCGGTTCATCCCCGGGCCGGACCTGCCCACCGGCGGCAAGATCGTGGGGCTGGAGGGGGTGCGCGACGCCTACGAGACCGGTCGGGGCACCTTCAAGATGCGGGCCACCGCCCGGATCGAGTCGGTGACCGCACGCCGCAAGGGCATCGTGGTCACCGAGATGCCCTACAACGTGGGCATCGAGAAGGTCGTCGAGCGGATCAAGACCCTGGTGCAGTCCAAGAAGCTGCAGGGCATCTCGGACGTCAAGGACCTCTCCGACATGGCCAACCCGACCCGGTTGGTGATCGAGGTGAAGAACGGCTTCGTCCCCGAGGCGCTGCTCGAGCAGCTGTACAAGCTGACCCCGCTGGAGGAGTCCTTCGGCATCAACAACGTGGCCCTGGTCGACGGCCAGCCGCGCACGCTGGGGCTCAAGCAGCTGCTGCAGGTCTTCCTCGAGCACCGCTTCGAGGTCGTACGCCGGCGCTCGGCGTTCCGGCGCAAGAAGGCCGCCGACCGGCTGCACCTGGTCGAGGGCCTGCTGATCGCGATCCTGGACATCGACGAGGTGATCCAGCTGATCCGCGGCAGCGACAACGCCGCCATCGCCCGCGACCGGCTGATGTCGGTCTTCGACCTCACCGAGGCCCAGGCCGACTACATCCTGGACATGGCGCTGCGCCGGCTGACCAAGTTCTCCCGGCTGGACCTGGAGAAGGAGCAGTCCGCGCTGCAGGCCGAGATCGAGGGACTGGACGCGATCCTGTCCGACGACGCGCTGCTCCAGGCGGTCGTGGCCGGAGAGCTCGACGAGGTCGCGAAGGCGCACGGCACCCCCCGGCGTACGGTGCTGCTGGCGTCGGCCGGCACCGCCGTGGCCGCGGTCTCGGCCAGCCCGCTCGAGGTGGCCGACGACCCGTGCTGGGCGTTCCTGTCCGCCAGCGGGCTGCTGGCCCGCACGAGCACCGACCAGCCACCGGGCGAGGGCGGTGACCGGGCCAACCACGACGTGGTGGTCTCCGCGGTCCGCGCCACGGCCCGCGGGGAGGTCGGGGTGTTGACCTCGCGCGGCCGGCTGCTGAAGCTGCAGGTGCTCGACCTGCCGGAGCTGCCCGCCTCGGCCAACGACCCCAACCTGCAGGGCGGTCTGCCGCTGGGCGAGGTGCTCTTGCTGTCGCCCGGTGAGCGAGCGCTGGCGCTGACCTCGCTGACCCTGGATGGGCCGGGCCTGGCCCTGGGCACCCGGCAGGGAGTGGTCAAGCGGGTCGTGCCGGAGGTGCTGGGTCGCGACGAGTGGGAGGTCATCGCGCTCAAGGAGGACGACGAGGTGGTCGGGGCCGTCGAGCTGGTCACCGGCGCGGAGGAGCTCTGCTTCATCACCACCGACGCCCAGCTGCTGCGCTTCGGCGCCGACCAGGTCCGTCCGCAGGGACGCAACGGCGGCGGCATCGCCGGGGTGCGAGTGACCGCCTCCGAGCGGGTGCTCTGGTTCGGGGCTCTCGACCCGCGTGAGGCCGAGGTGGTCACCGTCTCCGGGTCGTCGACCGCGTTGCCGGGCACCGAGCCCGGGGCCGTCAAGGTGACGCCGTTCGAGGAGTACCCGGCCAAGGGCCGGGCCACCGGCGGGGTCCGGTGCCACCGCTTCCTCAAGAACGAGGACACCCTGATCTTCGCCTGGGCCGGAGCCGCCCCCGCGCGCGCGGCCGCGGCCAGCGGCGCGCCGGTGGACCTGCCGCAGGCGCACGGGCGCCGGGACGGCTCGGGAGTGCCCGGGTCGCAGCCGCTGGTGGCGTGCGCGGCGCCGGTCGCGCGGCACCTGGCCGTGGTGAGCTCGCCAGCCGTGCAGTGAGCATGACCACAGCTCGGTGCCGCCGACCCGGGTCCGCCCTGCACTACGTTTGAACCCGTGGGTGACTTCGACGACCTCATTGCCGCCAACCGTTCCTTCGCACGCGCCTTCCACCTCGGTGGGTTCGACGGGCGCGCCAACGCCGGCGTCGCCATCGTGACGTGCATGGACTCCCGCATTGACCCGCTGGCGATGCTGGGCCTCAAGCACGGGGACGCCAAGATCTTCCGCAACCCCGGTGGCCGGGTCACGCCCGAGGCGCTGGAGGCGCTGGTGCTCGGCGTGCACCTCCTCGGGGTGGACCGGGTCCTGGTGATTCCCCACACCCGGTGCGCAATGACCGCCAACACCGAGGAGGAGCTGAAGCGCAAGATCACCGAGTCCTCGGGCACCGACGCGTGGTGGCACTCGTTCCGGGTGGTCGACGACCAGATCGCGCGGCTGCACGAGGACGTGCACAAGGTGCGGGCGCACCCGCTGATCCCGCACACCACCAAGGTGGGCGGCTTCGTGTACGACGTGGACAGCGGCCTCTTGGAGCAGGTCGAGTGAGCTACTTTCCGGTGCAGGCCAGGTAGCTGGCGAACTCGGCCAGCCGGCACGCCCCGTCGACGACCGCGCGGTCGCCCAACGGCGAGTCCAGCGACGTCGTCAGCTCCCGCGTGACCCCCACGTCGCTGCAGGAGAACGCGTGGCTGCCGGCGTACACGGTGAGGACGACCTCGGTCTGGTCCTCCTCCACCTCGAGGCGCGCCGAGTCCTCGCACTCGCTGCCGGTGTACTGGACAGTCACGGTGCCCTTCTTGATCCGCACCGTGTCCCAGGGAGTGGGCGAGGCCCGACCGCGCCACCACCAGCCGGCGGCCAGCGCCAGCACCACGAGCAGTACGGCGCCGAGCGCCACGGTCGCCAGCAGCCCGCAGCCGCGGCGGCCTGTCGCATCCGGCAGCCCGTGACTCATCGCTCCAGCCTGCCGCACTCACTCCTAGGCGTCGAGCGCCTCCACGTCCACCTCGTACGCGCCCTGCACGATGAACTCTTTCCGTGGCGAGACGTCCGAGCCCATGAGCAGCTCGAAGACGTCGGCGGCCTCGGCCGCGTCATCGACGGTGAGGCGGCGCAGCGTGCGGTGCCGCGGGTCCATGGTCGTCTCCTGCAGCTGATGGGCGTCCATCTCGCCCAGGCCCTTGTAGCGCTGCGGGGGCTCCTTCCAGCGCAGCCCCTTCTTCTTCAGCTCGGCCAGCCGCCGGTGCAGCTCGTCGTCGGAGTAGGTGTAGACGTACTTCTCCATCCCCTTCTTGGGGTTGGTCAGCTCGATCCGGTGCAGCGGCGGGACCGCGGTGTACACCCGTCCGGCCGTCAGCAGGTCCGGCATGTAGCGGAAGAACAGCGTGGCCAGCAGGCACCGGATGTGGGCCCCGTCGGAGTCGGCGTCGGCCATGAAGATGATCCGGCCGTAGCGGACTGCCTCGAGGTCGAAGGTGCGCCCCGAGCCGGCGCCGACCACCTGGATGATCGCGGCGCACTCGGCGTTCTTGAGCATGTCCCCGACCGAGGCCTTCTGCACGTTGAGGATCTTGCCGCGGATCGGCAGCAGCGCCTGGTACTCCGAGTCCCGCGCGGACTTGGCGGTGCCCAGTGCGGAGTCGCCCTCGACGATGAAGAGCTCGGAGCGCTCGTTGTCGACGGTGCGGCAGTCGGCCAGCTTGGCGGGCAGTGCGGAGGACTCCAGTGCGTTCTTGCGGCGCTGGGTCTCGCGGTGCTGGCGCGCGGCGATGCGGGTCTTGGACGCCCCCACGACCTTCTCCATGACCAGCTTGGCCTGTGCCTTCTCGGCGCGCTTGGTCGAGGTCAGGAACCTCTTCAGCTCCGCGGAGACGACCTTGCGCACAATGCTGCGGGCGGCGGGCGTGCCCAGGATCTCCTTGGTCTGCCCCTCGAACTGCGGCTCGGCCAGCCGCACGGTGACCACGGCGGTCAGGCCCTCCAGGACGTCGTCCTTGACCACGTCCTGGTCGGAGACCTTGAGCGCCTTGGCGGCGCGCATCACGTCGTTGAAGGTCTTGGTGATGGCTGCCTCGAACCCGCTGACATGGGTCCCGCCCTTGGGCGTGGCGATCACGTTCACATACGAGCGCAGCTCGGTGTCGTACCCCATGCTCCACCGCAGTGCGACGTCCACGGTGAGCTCCCGCTCCACCTCCTGGGGCGTCATGTGGCCCTTCTCGTCCAGCAGCGGCACCGTCTCGGTGAAGGTCTCGGCGCCTCGCAGCCGCAGCACCTCGGTGACCGGCTCGCCTTCGGAGAGGAACTCGACGAACTCCGCGATGCCGCCGTCGTGCCGGAACCGCTCCTCCACCGGCGTCTCGCCGCGCAGGTCCCGGATCACCAGCTCCAGGCCCGGCACGATGTACGACGTCTGCCGCGCTCTGGTGACCAGGTCGTCGAAGACGAACCGCGCGTCCTTGGTGAAGACCTGCCGGTCCGGCCAGAAGCGCACCGTGGTCCCGGTGCGTCCCTTGGCCACCCGCTTGCCCTTGCGGGTCAGACCGGATCGGGGAGCGAAGCCGCCCCCGGGCCCCTCGTCGTCGAAGACTCCGGGGACACCGCGCTGGAAGCTCATGCCTTGCTGGGACGGCGTACGGTCCACGTCGATGTCCATCCGCGCCGACAGCGCGTTCACCACCGACAGGCCCACCCCGTGCAGCCCGCCGGTGGCCACATAGGAGCCGCCGCCGAACTTGCCACCTGCGTGCAGCTTGGTGGCCACCACCTCCACGCCGGGCAGCCCAGTCTTGGGCTCCTTGTCGGTGGGGATGCCGCGACCGTCGTCCACCACCTGCACCGAGCCGTCCGGGTGCAGGGTCACCTCGACCCGGTGGGCGGCGCCGGCCAGGGCCTCGTCGACCCCGTTGTCGATCAGCTCCCACAGGCAGTGCATCAGGCCGCGGGTGTCGGTGGACCCGATGTACATGCCCGGACGCTTGCGGACCGCTTCGAGACCCTCGAGGACCAGCAGATGGGCGGCGTTGTAGGAGGTGTCGGTCAGTGCGGCCACCCGGCGAATCTACCCGCGACACGCCGGATCCCAGGCCAGGCACGCCTGCGGGGACGGCGTGGGCGATCGGGCTAGCCTGTGCCCACGCTGCCAGCAACGGGCAGCGGCGCAACCTGAGGCCCGCTGGTTGGGAATCGGGGAGCGGGGCGGCTGTCCGGCGTGATTGGATATCGGTGTCTGACCAGCGTGGCGTGGAATCTTTTCCCCGCGGGGTACGTTGAGCCAGACACCGAAGGAGAGAAACGAGGCCGATGTGACCACTGCTGTTGCCCCCACCGCCCTCACGGCGGCGGACCGTTGCGACCGTTGCGGAGCGCAGGCCTACCTTCGAGTGGAGCTGCAGAACGGCGGCGAGTTGCACTTCTGCGCACACCACGCCCGCGAGCACGGCGAGAAGCTCCGCCAGATCGCGGTCAACGTCGTCGACGAGACCCACCGTCTCGGTGACAGTGACCACTCGGCGAGCCCGTCCTGACGCGCCGTTCGACCTGACCCACACGGCCCCGGAGATCACTCCGGGGCCGTTGTACGTCCCAGGGGTGCGGCGCCCCCCGGCCCGTCGGGGCCGGTGTGACAGGGTGAGCGGGTGACTCTCATCGACGTGCTGGTGGGCCTGGCCATCGCGGTGGGCCTGGTCGGCATCGTGATCCCGGTGTTGCCCGGCTCACTGCTGGTGGTCGGCGCGGTCCTGGTGTGGGCGATCTCGGTGGGCGAGCCGACCGGGTGGGCGATCTTCGCGATGGCCACGGCCTTGGTGGCCCTGGGCAACGTGATCAAGTTCACCGTGCCGGGGCGCCGGATGAAGGACGCCGGGGTCCCGAACTCCACGCTGTGGGTCGGCGCGATCCTGGGCATCATCGGGTTCTTCGTCGTCCCGGTGCTGGGGCTGTTCGTGGGCTTCGTGCTGGGGGTCTACCTGGCCGAGCATCGCCGACTGGGCGCAGCGGAGGCGTGGCCGTCCACGGTGCACGCGCTCAAGGCGGTGGGGCTGAGCATGCTGATCGAGCTGGTCGCCGCCGTGTTGGCGGCCATGGTCTGGGTGCTCGGCGTGGCCCTGGTCTGAGCCATGGGAGTCCTGCTCGCGCTGGGCGCCGCCCTGGCCTACGGTCTCTCGGACTTCGTCGGCGGCCTGGCCTCGCGTCGTACGTCGGCCTGGCCCGTGGCGTTCGTCGGCAGCACCGCCTCGATGCTGGGCGCGGTGGTGCTGGCGCTGATCCTCCCCGGTGACCCCGCGACGCGGGACCTGGCCTGGGGCGCGGCGGCCGGGGTGGGCAGCGGCCTGGGTGGCGCCTTCCTCTACCGCGGGTTCGCCGCCGGCCGGATGGGCGTCGTCGCGCCGGTCTCGGCCGTGGGCGCGGCCCTGCTACCGGTGGCGGTCGGCGTACTCGGCGGGGAGCGGCCCTCACTCCTGGTCTGGCTGGGCATGGCCGCGGCAGTCCCGGGGATCTGGTGGGTCTCACGCGAGCCGGATGAGGTGACCGGACTGGCCGACGGGCTGGTGGACGGCCTGCTGGCGGGCGCCGGCTTCGGGCTGCTCTTCGCGGCGACCGGGCAGATCCCCGAGAGCGCCGGGCTGTGGCCGCTGGCGCTCTCCCAGTGCGTGGGTCTCGTCACGGTGGCGGTCGCCGCCGCAGCGCTGGGTGAGCAGTGGCTGCCGAGCACCCCGGGGCATGCCTGGGGCGCCGTGGCCGGGCTGCTGGCGACCGCGGCGGTGCTCTCGTTCCTGCTCGCCACCCAGACCGGCATGCTCACGGTCGCCGCTGTGCTGACCTCCCTCTACCCCGCCGTCACCATCGTGCTGGCGGCCACGGTGCTGGGTGAGCCCATCCATCGGTGGCAGACGGTCGGCCTGCTGTGCTGCGCGGTCGCCGTGGGGCTGGTCGCCGCCGGGTAGTCAGGCTCTCCCTGGTCCGCCTACTGAACCGGGATCGGGGCGGTGAGGGTCCGTGCGCCGAGCAGCCAGTCGATGCGGGTGCCGGCCTTCTTGGTCCACTCCCCCGCCTTCACGGCCATGGCGAACTGCGGCACGTCGTCGAAGCAGGCCGGATCCACCTTGTAGGTGACCGTGTCCTGGTCCCAGTCGAGCCGGCCGCGGTAGTCGCAGTTGTGTACCCGGCGCCCCTGGTCGCGCCAGCTCTCGATCGAGTGCAGCGCATAGTCGGTACCGGAGTTGAGGCCACCGCCGAGGCGGTACTCCGGCGTGGGGGTGCTCGGGTCGGTGTCGAAGAAGATCGAGACACCCTGCGAGCGACGCAGGGGGCTGCGGACCAGGTCGTCGAAGAGCACCTTCACCTTGATCCGGTCGGACCGGTGTCCGATCTTGACCTGGTCGATGTCGGCGCGGATGGGGCTGTCGTCGCCGTCGACCACGATCGTGGCGGCTGCCCGCGCGGAGGCCGGGGAGCCCGCCGGCGCGGAGTCGGCGACCGCGGGCGTGGCCAGCGCCGTCGCGAGGGCGAGGGTGCCCAGGCCCGCACAGGTGGCCGAGATGGTGCGCATAGTCATGGGTGCTCCTTCGTTCGCCGGACTCGCTCGGGCTCAACACTCCAATGACGTACTTGTGCCCAGTTCGGTTGCATCCCAACCGCGGCTACTCCGGTGGCGTCAGCAGCTCCGCGAGGACCTCGGCCATCCGCTCGTGGCCGGCCACGTTCGGGTGGATCGGCAGGATCGCCTCCAGCATCAAGCCCTCGTTGGTGGATCCGTCCTTGGCCAGGGTCGGCCAGTGCGCGGCGAGGTCGAAGACGGCCACGCGGTCGGCGTACCGGGCCGCTACCTCGGCGCGAGCCGCTCGGACCTCGACCCAGTCCTCGTGCCGCCAGTGCCCGGGCTCGTAGCCGTCGACAAGAAGCACCTGAGCCGAAGGCGCGGCCTCCAGGGCCAGCCTCACCACCAGGTTGAGGTTGTGCGAGTAGTCCGGGTCCACGTTGGTGCCGAGGTTGACCAGGATCAGCTGCGGGTCGAGGGCGGCGATGTCGGCCCAGTGACCGCTCTGCATGTCGGTGGTGACGAAGTGGTTGGTCGACGCCCCGGCATGGGACGCGTCGACCACGTGGACGCCGGACTCCTCGTCGCCGTCGAAGAACTCCACGCCGGAGTGCACGAAGGCGGCCTGCGGGGTGACACTGCGCACCTGCACCGCGTGCTCGCCCGACCCCAGGGGCGGGGACTGCCACCAGAGCCCGGCGCGCGGCACGGCCCCGCTGGCGCTGATCTCCGGCCCACTCGCCTCCCCGCTGGACAGCGTGCCGGCCGCGGTGATGTCGACCCCGTCCACCACCACCTGTGCGGCGCCCGCGAACGCCTCCATCTCGCCGTACCAGACCCGCACGCTGGTGGCCGCCTGCGCGGGGTAGGTCAGCGTCGCCCCCGCCGGCATGAGGAGGGCACGGCCGCCCAGTCCCCACTTGCCGAAGGTCAGCTCGATGGACGCCGGACCGCCGCGGACCGTGTCGTCCGGGGTCAGCTGGTCGGCGTAGAACGGGGGGTGGAAGCCGCCGCCACCCTCGATCCCCTGGCTCTCCCGCAACTTCTCCTGCAGCAACCCCACGAACCGGTTCTCGACCACCGGCGCCGGGAGCAGGGCCCCCTCGGAGATGGAGTCACCGACCACCACCACTCGGGCCGGGGCCTGGTCCTGGTCGCGCACCGCCTCGTACCACGGCTCCAGGAAGTCCTGGACCGGCGAGGTCGTCTCGGTGTCGTCCGGACGCTCGTCGCCGGAGCTGTGCCGCACCCCTACCCACACGCCGGCACCGAGCAGCAGCACCAGGCAGGCGCCGATGAGCACCAGCGGGCGGGCCACTCAGAGATCCCCACGCGGGCCGACGGCCGCGTCAGTCCAGGTAGTCGCGAAGCACCTGCGAACGACTGGGGTGCCGCAGCTTCGACATGGTCTTGGACTCGATCTGCCGGATCCGCTCACGGGTGACGCCGTAGACCTTGCCGATCTCGTCCAGCGTCTTGGGCTGGCCGTCGGTCAGGCCGAAGCGCATGCTGACCACCCCGGCCTCGCGCTCAGAGAGTGTGTCGAGTACGGCGTGCAGCTGCTCCTGCAGCAGCGTGAACGAGACGGCGTCGGCCGGCACGATCGCCTCGGAGTCCTCGATCAGGTCACCGAACTCGGAGTCGCCGTCCTCCCCCAGTGGGGTGTGCAGCGAGATCGGCTCGCGACCGTACTTCTGGACCTCGATGACCTTCTCCGGGGTCATGTCGAGCTCTTTGGCGAGCTCCTCGGGCGTGGGCTCGCGGCCCAGGTCCTGCAGCATCTGGCGCTGCACCCGGGCGAGCTTGTTGATCACCTCGACCATGTGCACGGGGATCCGGATGGTGCGGGCCTGGTCGGCCATCGCGCGGGTGATCGCCTGCCTGATCCACCAGGTGGCGTAGGTGGAGAACTTGTAGCCCTTGGTGTAGTCGAACTTCTCCACCGCACGGATCAGGCCCAGGTTGCCCTCCTGGATCAGGTCCAGGAAGAGCATGCCGCGGCCGGTGTAGCGCTTGGCCAGGGAGACCACCAACCGCAGGTTCGCCTCGAGCAGGTGGTTCTTGGCGCGGCGGCCGTCCTCGGCGATCCACTCCAGCTCTTCGAGCAGCTTCGGGGTGATCTTGCCGCCCTTGGCCAGCTTCTCCTCCGAGAACAGGCCGGCCTCGATCCGCTTGGCGAGCTCGACCTCCATCTCGGCGTTCAGCAGCGGGACCTTGCCGATCTGCTTCAGGTAGTCCTTGACCGGGTCGGCGGTGGCACCGGCGACCATCACCTGCTGCTCGGGCTCGTCGGTGTCGTCGGCGGCTGAGACGACGAACGAGGCCTCCCGCTCGTCCTCCTTGATGGTCGGGTCGGCGGCCACGTCCTTCTCGAACTGCTCATCCGGCACGTCGGGGAGCAGCTTCTTGCCGTCGGGGCCGACGGCCCCCGGCGTGGTCGAGTCGCCGGTCGCCGGCTGGGCGGTGGCGGCCTTCTTGGCCGGGGCCCTCTTCGCGGCGGTCTTCGTGGCCGGCGCCTTCGTAGCTGGAGCCTTCGTGGCCGGCGCCTTCTTGGCGGCAGGGGCCTTGGTCGCGGCCGTCTTGCTGGCGGCCGTCTTGGCCGCTGCGGTCTTGGCGGGAGTCGTCTTGGCCGCCGCCGTCTTGGCGGCCGTCGTCTTCGCAGCCGGAGCCGTCTTCGCGGCGGGGGCCTTCTTGGCCGGCGCCTTCTTGACCGCCGCCGCTGTCGTCGTACGCCGGGCGCCGGCGGCCGCCGCGGTCCTCGTCGCAACCGCGCCGACCTCGACCGTCACGCCCTCGGCGCTCAGGTGGCTCAGCAGCGCCTTGAGGGAGCGGGGCTCGATCTGGGCCGCGTCACTGGCCTCGCGGACCTGTTGGGCGGTCACCGTGCCCGCGCCGCGGCCGGCCTCTACGAGCGCCACGATGGCCGGGTGGGAGAACGCCTCTGCGGGGAGAACCTTGCGTGCGTGTGAAGACACGAACACCTCTCGTCAGCGAAAAAGGGGCGCGGCAAGGCCCGGTAACGTCAAGAGCCGCTTGGTCATTCTGCCACGGTCCCGGTGAGCACCACAGCGGACCCCCGCATCCGGCGAAGACCGGCTGGCAGCGGCTACGACGAGCGGGCCGCGGCCTTCTTCTGCTTCTTGAACTCACGCACCTTCTGCAGTGACTCGGCATCCACCACGTCGGCCACCGAGCGGTACCCCTCGAGGGCGTAGTCACCCACCGCGCGCTCCCAGCCCTCGAGCTGCACCCCGCCTTGCTTGGCGAGCAGGGCCATGAAGATCTGCGCCTTCTGGCGGCCGAACCCGGGCAGCGCCATCACCCGCTTGAGGAGATCGCCGGCGTCGGTGGCCTCGGTCCAGATCCGCGCGGCGTCACCGTCGTAACTCTCCAGCACCACCCGAGCCAGCTCCTGCAGACGAGCCGCCATCGAGCCGGGGAACCGGTGGATCGCGGGCGTGGTCGCCGCGAGCGCGGCGAACGCCTCGGGATCGGCGGCGGCCACGTCGGCGGGGTCGAAGGACCCAAGTCGGTCTAGCACCTTGGCCGGACCGCGGAACGCGTGCTCCATCGGGTACTGCTGGTCCAGCATCATGCCGGCCAGCAACGCGAACGGGTTCTCCGCCAAGACGGCATCGGCCGCCGGGTCACCCGTGATCTGCAGTCTCATGCGGCGGCTGGTTCGAGGCTCAGGCCTTGACCGCCAACACCGGGCACGGGGCATCGAGCAGGATGCGCTGGGCGCTGCTGCCAAGGATCAGCTTGCCGACCGGGGTCCGCTTGCGGAGCCCGATGACGATCAGGTCGGCGGAGTTGGCCTCGGCGAGGCTGATCAGGTCCTCCGCCGGCTCGAAGCCACGGACCATCTGCCGGATGTCGTAGCGCACGCCCGACTCCTGCAGGCGCTTCTCGACCGCTTCGATCTCCTCCGATGTCCGCCGGGCCGCCTCGCCGTCGTACTCGGCTCCACCCCGGTGGGAGTTGACGACGACCAGCTTGGCCTTGCGTAGCAGCGCCTCCTCGATGGCCTTGGTCAGGGCGGCATCTCCCTCGGGCTTGGCGACGTAACCCACCACCACGGTCCCCATTGACTCTCCTCCATCAAGATTGGCCCTGAGCCGATCACGGCGCCGTCGACGGCGCCCCTCACTTGGCACCGTACCCAATCGTCGGGCCTTTGTGGACCCTGTGGAGGGCTGACGCCGTGTCGTGCCTATCTGCGGCACGCTGACCCGGTGCCCACCGACCCGCTGCCTGCCGCGATCGAGCGCGGCCTGCGTGCGGAGGTGCTGGCGCTCAAACGACGTGGTGCGCGCGGACACCTGCCCCTCCAGCTCGGCGCCGGGCAGCCCGGCGCGGTCGATGACGGTGCCGCCCGCTTCGAGGCCGGGCTGGGCCGTGACTGGGACCAGCACACCCGCACCGAGGTCGCCGTCGCCCTGGGAAATCGACTGGGCTGTGGGCCGGGCGACCCACCGGGCGGCGAGGTGCCCGCGCCCATGCTGTGGGTCAGCCGCTCCGGCGACCTGGAGCTGAGCCCCAACGACCTGTCCTGGCTGAGCGCGGGCCGGGCCGCCTGGGCCGAGCTCGGCTGGGCGCCGTCGTTCGCGCTGGTGACCCGCACCGGCTGGTTGCACCAGCCCAGCGACCGGATGCGTGTGTGGCGACGGCTGCGCGGCTGAGCGGCTGAGCGGGTCCCCCGGGGCGGGGCTCAGCTCCAGGTGTGCACCGGCTCGTTGCTGTGCATCCGCTCCATGTACTCCAGCAGCGTGGCCCGCAGGGCGGAGAATCGCTCCTGATCCCCCCGCTCGCGCACCCGTCGCACGAACCACTCGGCCCCGTTGACCCCCCGCAGGCACCGCTGCTCGATGATCCCGAGGTAGTGGTCGCGTTCGGCCGCGTCCACCCCCCAGTCCGCCAGGCCCTCGTGAGCCAGCGGGAGCAGCCGGCGCAGGACGAGCTCGGTGGCGCTGACCTGGCCCAGGCCGGGCCAGTACACGTGGGTGTCGATGCCGTGCTGGGCGGCCACGTGGAAGTTCTCCTCGGCGGCGCTGAACGACATCTGCGACCACAAGGGTCGTTCGTTGCTGGCCAGCGACCGCACCAGCCCGTAGTAGAACGCCGCGTTCGCGATCATGTCGGCGACGGTCGGCCCGGCCGCCAGCAGCCGGTTCTCCACCCGCAGGTGCGGCACGTCGCCTGCCACGTCGTACACCGGGCGGTTCCAGCGGTAGATCGTGCCGTTGTGCAGGCGCAGCTCGTGCAGGGCCGGCGTACGCCCGGCCTCCAGCGTCTCGAGCGGATCCTCGTCGTCGGTGATCGGCAGCAGTGCCGGGAAGTACCGGACGTTCTCCTCGAACAGGTCGAACACCGAGGTGATCCACCGCTCGCCGAACCACACCCGGGGCCGCACGCCTTGAGCCTTGAGCTCCTCGCCCCGGGTGTCGGTGGCCTGCTCGAACAGCGGGATCCGGGTCTCGCGCCACAGCTGCTTCCCGAGCAGGTACGGCGAGTTCGCGCCGACCGCCAGCTGCACCCCGGCGATCACCTGGCTGGCGTTCCAGTACGCCGCGAAGTCGTCCGGTGACGTCTGGACGTGGAACTGGGTGCTGGTGCAGGCCGCCTCAGGGATGATCGAGTCGTTGGTGGTCGAGAGCTGCTCGTCGCCGGCGATCGAGATCGAGATGTCCTCACCACGCGCGTTGAGGATCTGCTCGCTCAGCAGCCGGTACCGCGGGTTGGCGCTGATCGTGCCCAAGCTCATGTGCCCCTCAGCCAGGGTCGGCAGGATGCCGATCATCACGAGGTGGGCACCGACCTGGGCCGAGCGCTGCTCGGCGTTGTTCAGGCTGCGGCGCAGGCCCTCCTCGAACGTGGTCAACCCCCCGTCCCGCAGCGTGGCGGGCGGGCAGTTGATCTCGATGTTGTACTGCGCCAGCTCGGTCTGGAACGCCGGGTCGGCGATCACCTCCAGGGCCTCGGCGTTCTTCAACGCCGGGTCCCCGTTGTCGTCGACGAGGTTGAACTCGACCTCGAGGCCGGTCATGGGGTCGTCGGTGTCGAACCGGGCCTCCCGCAGCATCCGCGCGAAGACGTCGAGGCAGCGGCGGACCTTCTCGCGGTGCCGGGTGCGATCGGCTCGGGAGAACTCCTGCGCTTCAACCTCTTCGCCCATGAATGAACGATAGCCATCGCGGCGCCTCAGACGACCGGACGCCACTGCATCGGCGAGACGGCGCCGTTGAGCAGGTCCTCGACCAGGTCCGCCAGCGTGCAGCGCACCCCCGTCTCCCGGGCCCGGTCCAGCGCGCACCAGGCCAGGGCGCCATCCCCGGACAGCCAGGCCAACAGGGCGAGCACGGCGGCCGGTGCAGCCAGGAACGGGGCCGGGGTGGCCCGCACCACCGCGAGCCACAGCTCCGCATGCCGGCGTGCCTCATCCCGCCGAACCCAGCCCCACGCCGCATCGCGACAGGCCGGGTCGAGCACGGAGCAGACCAACCGAGCCAGCTCGGCCGGCCCCGGGCTGGTGCCGGCCCGCACGTGCCGGGTCAGGGTCTCTCGGACCCATCCGGGGTCCGGCGGTGCCACGCGCTGCAGGGCCTCGGCCACCTGGCGCACGGCGTCGGGATCCGACTGCACGGACGCCTCGAGCTCGCGCCGCGAGCTCAGGACCACCCTGCCCTCGACCACCGCCCGCACCAGGAGGGGGTGGCTGTGCACGTCGTACTCCCGGGGTGGGCCGCCACGCTGCTGCGGCAGCATCGGCAGCCAGCAGCGCCCGTCGGCGGCGATCAGCTGAATCACCTCCACGCCGCCCGTGGTGAAGGACTCCAGGAGCTGGTCGGCGACCGCGGGGGCGTCCGGGAGGTCGGTGTACAGGCACAGCACCACCCCGCCGACCCGGTGCTGGACGGCCGGGCGCACCAGGCACTCGGCCAGCTCTGCCACGTCCGCGCCGGGGGGCAGGTCGACCCGGGCGTGTGGACCGGCACCGGCCGGCATGCTCAGCATCACCACCGACGCCTCCGGGACGAAGCCCAGACAGATCGGCACGCAGGCCAGGAGGTCCTCGGGGGTGGTGACGGTCAGGGGCATCGGAGCGGTCATGCGGCAAGGCTGGCGGCACCGGGCGTCGCGCTGCGTCGCCCTGGGGCGGGCCCTGTGGACAGCCCCCGACTTGGGATTAGGAGGCGCGCCCTGTGCAGGTGTCACGGCCAGTTCCGCGGGCCTGTGCGGTGAGAATGCCGGTGTGACCGGATCCAGGCTCTCGCCCGCCGGGCCGCCCAGCGCCCGCGCGGCCGGGCCGGGTGGAGCGCCCTGATGCGCGCCCACGCCTCGATCCTGCACCTGGACCTCGACGCCTTCTTCGCCTCGGTCGAGCAGCGCGACAAGCCGTCGCTGCGCGGCAAGCCGGTGATCGTGGGCGGCGTGGGCGGTCGCGGGGTGGTCTCCACCGCCTCCTACGAGGCGCGCAAGTACGGCGTGCACTCGGCCATGTCCACCCGCGAGGCGCGGGCTCGCTGCCCGCACGCAGCGTTCCTGACCGGACGCTTCGACGCCTACCGGGAGGCGAGCGGCTTGGTGATGGCGCTGCTGCGCGAGGTCTCGCCGCTGGTGGAACCGCTCTCGCTCGACGAGGCGTTCGTCGACCTGGCGGCCGCGGACCTGCCAGACCTGGAGCTCGGCACGGTCAGCGCGCTGGCCGAGGAGCTGCGCGCGCAGGTCCGCGCCCAGACGGGCGGGCTGACCGCCTCGGTCGGTGTCGGCTCCTCGAAGTTCATCGCCAAGGTGGCCAGCGAGCTGGACAAGCCCGATGGGCTCACCGTCGTTCCCGCCGGGGCGGAGCAGGAGCTGCTGCGCCCGATGGCGGTCCAGGTCATCCCCGGCGTCGGGCCGGCGACCGCCCAGCGGCTCCGGGCCGCCGGAATCCACACCGTGGCCGACCTGGAGGCGGTCAGTGAGGCCGAGGTGATCCGGCTGCTGGGACGAGCCCACGGTCACGGCCTCTACCTGTTGGCCCGGGCCCAGGACGACCGGCCGGTCGTACCCGAGCGGGAGACCAAGTCGATCAGCGTCGAGGACACCTACGACACCGACCTCACCGACCGCAAGCTGATGGAGGGGCTGCTCACCCGCCAGGCCCGCATCGTCACCGGCCGGCTGCGCAAACACGGCTTCTCAGGCCGGACGGTCACCATCAAGGTGCGGCTGCACGACTTCACGACACTCAGCCGCTCCACCACCCTGGCCGGCCCCACCGACTCCAGTGCCCTGATCGGCAGGCTGGCGCGCGGCCTCCTCGCCGAGGTCGACACCTCCGGCGGCGTGCGGCTGCTCGGCGTCGGGGTCTCCGGGCTGGCCGACTGGATCCAGGACGACCTGTTCGGGTCGGTGACCACGTCGGAGGAGGATGAGGACGACGCGGCCGTGGCCGCGCTGCCGCCCCGGCGCCGGGTCGTGTGGAGCCCCGGGATGGACGTGGTGCACGGCACGCACGGCCCCGGTTGGGTCTGGGGATCGGGCCGCGGCGTGGTCACCGTCAGGTTCGAGACGGCCAGCACCGGCCCCGGCCCGGTGCGCTCCTTCGCCGCGGACGACCCGCTGCTCAAGCCCGCCGCCAGGCCGGTCTCAGAGGAGCCTTAGCGTCAGCTCCTCGCCGGGCCGGACCTGGGCGCAGACCGGCAGGTCGTCGGGGTGTACGACGGCGATCACCGGGTAGCCGCCCGTCGTGGGGTGGTCGTTGAGGAAGACCACCGGGTCACCGGAGGGCGGCAGCTGGACCGCGCCCAGGACGATGCCCTCGCTGGCCAGCTCGCGCTGTTGGGCTCGCGGCAGCGGTGCGCCCTCCAGCCGCACGCCCACCCGGTTCGAGGCCTCCCCCACCCGGAGCCGGCGGCCGTGCAGGGCCGACAGGTCCGTGACCCAGTCAGCACGCGGCCCGGGGTAGAGCCGAAGCACCCTGTCGGCCGGTCGCTGCGAGCCGGGCGCGTCCACCCCCACGACCTGGGCACCGCCGCCGGGGCCGAGAGGGAGCAGGTCTCCGCGGCGTACCGCGGGGGGCCCGATCCAGGCCAGGGTGTCGGTGCTGCGGGAGCCCAGCACCGGGGACACGGCGATGCCCCCGGCCACCGCGAGGTAGCTGCGCACTCCCACCCGCGCCGGGCCGATGCGCACCGTGGCCCCCGCCGGCGCCGACACCGGTTCGGCGGTGGGTGCCGCGCGGTCGCCCACCCGGAGCTCGCAGCCGGCACCGGTCACCGCCAGCAGCACCGCTCGCTCGACGCTGAAGCTGAACCCAGTCATCGTGGTCTCCAGCACGGCCGCGGACTCGGGGTTGCCCACCAGCCGGTTGGCCAGGGCCGCAGCGGGGCGGTCCAGTGCCCCGGCTCGGGGCACCCCCAGGTGCGCCCACCCCGGCCGACCGAGGTCCTGCACCGTGGTGAGAGCACCCGGCTCGATGACCCGCAGGGATCCGAGACTCGTGTCTTCGCCCCTCATGCGGCCACGAACCTGACCCGGGTGCCGGGCGACAGCAGGCACGGATGGCCCGCGCGGCTCGGATCCCAGACCCGGAGGTCGGTGACGCCCAGGAGCAGCCAGCCGCCCGGCGACGCGCTCGGGTAGATCCCGCACCAGGTGTCCGCCAACGCCACCGAGCCGGGCTCGACCCGCGGGCGAGGCGTGTCCAGGCGCGGCACCGCCCACTCCGGTGGCAGGCCCGCCAGGTAGCTGAAGCCGGGTGCGAACCCGCAGAACGCCGAGACCAACTCCAGACCGGTGTGCCGGACGATCACCTCATCGGGCGAGACCTGCCACAGCCGCGCCACCCGCTCCAGGTCGACCCCTCGGTAGCGGACCGGCACGTGCACCAGCTCATCGCCGGGTCCCAGCGCCTCGGGGCCGGGCCAGCTCCGCAGCAGCTCGAGCAGCTCCTGGGTCGTGCGCAGCCCGTCCACCAGCACCGTGCGGGCGGCGGGCACCACGTCGGCACAGTCCACCGAGCTCCGCCGGACCCACCTCGCGAGCGCCAGCGCCTGCCAGTGGTCGGCCACCTCGACCAGGGCCGCGTGCGGGCCGACGCTGCGCACGGTGAGGCCAGGAACGGCGCCCAGCACCTCGCTCATGGCGCGCCGCCGAGGCCCTCGAGCCGGAAGCCCGCGGCCTCCAGGGCGGCGCGCACCGCGCGGGCGTGGGCCACGGCGCCGGGGGTGTCACCGTGCAGACACAGAGAGTCCACGTGACCCCCGCGAGCCAGCTCCACCGCGCGGTCGGCCACGGCCGCCTCCCCCACCACCAGCGCCCCCGGCTCGCCTCGCGGCACCAGGCGTCCGGCCGGGGTGTAGCCGCGGTCCGGGAAGGCCTCGGCGTAGGTGACTCGCCCGGCCAGCGCCGCCAGCCGCAGCAGGTGGCCACCGGCCATCCCCAACACCGGCAGGTCAGCCGAGCCGGCCAACACCGCCGCCGCCTGCTCCGGATCGTCGATCACCCGGTGGTACAGCGCACCGTGGGGCTTGAGGTAGCGCACCGCGGTGCCCTCGGCGCGGGCGATCGAGGCCAGCACGGCGACCTGGGCGGCCACCTGCTCGGTCAGCAGCGCGGCGGGAACGTCCCGGTCGCGGCGGCCGAAGTGCTCCCGGTCGGCGTAGGACACCTGAGCCCCCACGGAGACCCCCAGCCTCGCCGCCTGCGCGCAGACCTGGCGCATGATCTCCGGCGTCCCGGCGTGGTAGCCGCAGGCGACGTTGGCGCTGGTCACCAGCTGCAGCAGCGCGGCGTCGTCGGTGACCTCCTCGCCGAGGTCGGCGTTCAGGTCCAGGCGCATGATGACATTGTCACCCGAGCCGCGTCGTACCCTTCGCGGCATGCAACCACCCCAGGCTCGGCGACTTCCGGTGAACCACGAGCGGCACGGCCGGCTGCGGGTGGATGAGTACGACTGGTTGCGCGACAAGGACTCGCCGGAGGTCCGTGCCCACCTGGAGGCCGAGAACGCCTGGACCGAGCATCGCACCAGCCATCTGGCCGGCCTGCGCACGCAGATCTTCGAGGAGATCAAGGCCCGGACCCTGGAGACCGATCTCTCGGTGCCGATCCGCCGCCGGGGTTGGTGGTACTACTCCCGGTCGTTCGAGGCCCGCGAGTACGGCGCCAGTTGCCGGGTGCCCGTCGGCGACCCGGCCGACTGGACTCCCCCGGTACCGGCCGAGGACGCCTCACCCGACCGGCCGGCCCTCCCGGGAGAGCAGGTGCTCCTGGACCTCAACGAGCTGGCCGAGGGCCACGACTTCTTCTCCCTGGGCGGATCCGCCATCAGCCTGGACGGCTCGCTGCTGGCGTACGCCACCGACACCACTGGCGACGAGCGCTACACGGTGCGGGTCAAGGACCTGGCTACGGGCGCCCTGCTGCCCGATGTCGTCATCGGCACCCTGGGCCACGTGACCTGGGACCCCGACGGCGCCTCGTTCTACTACTGCACCGTCGACGACTCCTGGCGCGCGGATCGGGTCTGGCGACACCGGCTGGGCACGGACCAGTCGCTGGACGAGCTGGTCTTCCACGAGCCGGACCCACGCTTCTGGGTCGGGGTGGGCCGCAGCCGGGACGACCGGTTCCTGATGGTCGCGACGGGGTCGAAGACCACCTCGGAGTGGCTGGTGCGCGACACCGCCGACCCGGAGTCGACTTTCGTCGTCTTCAGCCCGCGCAGGGAGGGGCTGGAGTACAACCTCGAGCCGGCGGTGATCTCCGGGCGCCCGGTATTCCTGGTGCTGCACAACGCCTCCGGTGCCGACTTCGAGCTCTCCGTGGCGCCGACCACCCCCACCCCGCCCGAGCAGTGGCGCACCATGATCGGGCACGACCCCGCCGTGCGGCTGGAGGACGTGGACGCCTTCAGCGGGCACCTGGTCGTGCACCAGCGCAGCCAGGGGCTGACCCAGCTGCGGATCCTGGAGCTGGGCGACGCCGGGGTCTCGGCCGACTACCTGGTCGAGTTCGACCAGGAGGTCTACACCATCAGCTCGGGCGCCAACCCGTCGTTCGACCAGCCGGTGGTGCGGCTGGGATACGCCTCGATGACGGTGCCCCCCTCGGTCTACGACTACCGGGTGGCGAGTCGCGAGCTGACCCTGCTGCGGCGGGCACCGGTGCTGGGCGGCTACGAGCCCGGCGACTACGAGGAGCATCGGCTCTGGGCCCCGGCCCGCGACGGCGCCCGGGTGCCGATCTCGCTGGTCTGCCGGCGCGGCGCCGGGGCGGCGGGCCCGGTGCCGACCCTGCTGTACGGGTACGGCGCCTACGAGACCTCGATGGACCCGTACTTCTCCATCGCCCGGCTCTCCCTGCTGGATCGGGGCGCCGCCTTCGCCATCGCGCACGTGCGCGGTGGCGGGGAGATGGGCCGGCACTGGTACGACGACGGCAAGCTGGACCACAAGCCCAACACCTTCAACGACTTCGTGGACTGCGCCCGACACCTGGTCGCGAGCGGCTGGTCGGTGCCCTCCTCGTTGGTGGCCGAGGGCGGCAGCGCCGGCGGGTTGCTGGTGGGCGCGGCGCTGAACCAGGCACCCGAGCTCTTCGCCGCCGCGGCCACCGCGGTGCCGTTCGTGGACGTGCTGACCAGCATGCTGGACTCCTCCCTGCCATTGACGGCTGCCGAGTACGAGGAGTGGGGCAACCCCGAGGCCGACCCGCACGCCTACGACCTGATCGCGTCCTACGCGCCGTACGAGAACGTCGCCGAGACCGACTACCCGCCGATCCTGGCCGAGACCTCCCTGCACGACACCAGGGTGCTCTACGTCGAGCCGGCCAAGTGGATCGCGCGGTTGCGGGCCACCGCGGTCGGCCGGCGGGACTTCCTGCTGCGCACCCAGATGAGCGCCGGTCACGGTGGCGTCTCGGGTCGCTACCAGGCCTGGGAGGACCGGGCCTTCACCCTTGCCTGGATCTTGGACCGGATGGGCCTGGCAGGTGTCGCCGAGGACACGTAGCGGGCGGCGTCGACCCATGCATGGGCCCGGTACGGCGGGGGTACGCAACGCAGCGACGTCGAGGCGCGGCCATGCAGGTGACGGGGCAGGTCAGGGAGACGGGTAGGAGGCCCCTGAGAAGTCCCTGAGAGTTGGCCGCAGCGGCAACTCAGACCCCGCGCCGAACGTCATTGCAGGTGAGAGCGCGCCAACCGGTGGGACGAGAGCTACGGGAATCTTCCCCCGCCGCTGGCCGTTTGACTGGACATGTGGCCGACGGTGGCGGCCACCGGAGCAGGAGGCGTCAGATGGCAACCCGAACGGCAGCTATTACCGCCCGGGCAGACCGGGAGATCGAAGGCCGGGACAGCGTTGGGCTGTACCTCGACGAGATCGCCCGCACGCCGTTGCTCGACGCCGCCACCGAGGTCGAGCTGTCCAAGACCATCGAGGCCGGTCTGCTCGCCGAGCAGCTGCTGGCCCAGGGCCGGGTGGGCCGCCGCAAGGGTGGCGCCCCGATGTCGGCCACCGAGGAAGAGCTGGAGTGGCTCGCCGAGGAGGGCCGCAAGGCCGTCGACACCTTCATCACCGCCAACCTGCGGTTGGTGGTCTCGATCGCCCGCAAGTACGGGCGCGCACAGATGCCGATGCTGGACCTGATCCAGGAGGGCAACACCGGCCTGATCCGCGCGGTGGAGAAGTTCGACTACACCAAGGGCTACAAGTTCTCGACCTACGCGACCTGGTGGGTGCGCCAGGCCATCACCCGAGGCATCGCCCAGCAGGCCCGTGTGGTGCGGCTGCCCGTGCACGTGGTCGAGGAGCTCAACCAGGTCGGCAGCGCCCGGCGCACGCTGGAGCGGCAGCTGGGTCGTGACCCGGAGCCCGCCGAGATCGCCGAGGAGCTCGGCATGGAGGTCGACCGGGTGCTGGACCTCATCGGATGGGGCCGCGACCACGTCTCGTTGGACACCCCCATCGACGAGGACGGCGACACCTCCCTGGGCGACCTGATGGCGCAGGAGACCACGCCGAGCCCGGACCTGAGCGTCCTGGATCTGGAGTCCCGGGAGCGTCTCAACAGCCTGGTCGGGCAGCTCGACGACCGGTCCGCCGACATCGTGCGGGCCCGCTACGGACTGGTGGACGGGCGCCAGCACAAGCTCGCCGACATCGGCGCCCGGCACGGCATCTCCGCCGAGCGCGTGCGCCAGCTGGAGCGGGAGGCGCTGCAGAAGCTGCGGCGCCTGGGCGACCCGGACCTCGCGGCCTGACGCACGTGTGGGGCGGCCTGACCGTCATGGGGCGGTCAGGCTGCGTCAGTACGCGGCGTCCTCCAGGGCGGCGGCCGCGAGCTGCGCCTGCTCGGTGACGTCCAGCGGCACCGGCTCCTGACCCGCCACCCGCTGCTGCCACAGCTGTACGGCGACGACCTGGGCAGCGGCGTCAACGACCCGCTCGCGGTCCAGCTCCCCGGACTCGATCGCTTGGGTGACGGTGCGATGGGTGCGCGCGGTGTCCGCGGGCATCAGCAGCAGGTCCGCGCCCGCCTGCAGGGCGCGCACCCCCAGCTGCGGCGTCTCCACGACCGCCCCCATGCCCAGTGAGTCGGTGATCGTCACCCCGCCGAACCCCATCTGCTCTCGCAGGTAGGCGTACGCGTCCGGCGCCAAGGTCGCCGGCACGCCGGGCGCGATCGCCGAGACGGCCAGGTGTCCGACCATGACGGCCGGCGCCCCGGCTCGGATGGAGGTCTTGAAGGGCAGCAGGTCCCGCTGCCTCAGCTCCTCCAGCGACGCGTCCAGGGTGGGGAGCTCGACGTGCGAGTTCGCGGTCGCGCCGCCGTGCCCCGGGAAGTGCTTGACGGTGGAGACCAGCCCCGCCTCGACATAGCCGCGTACGGCGGCCGCGGAGGCCGTCGCGGCGGTGCGCGGATCCTCCGAGGCCGACCGGCTGCCGATGGTCGGGTCGGCGGCCCCGATGGTGACGTCGGCGACCGGCGCGAAGACCCACGTGAAGCCGAGCGCGCGCAGCTCCAACCCGGCGGCCCGGGCCGCCCCCTGCACCGCCTGGCGGCCGGCCCGACCGCCCTCAGCGCGGTCCACGTCGATGGCCGACCCCGCCACCTGGAAGGCCGGGAAGGTAGTCGCGACCCCCCGCAGGTGGGCCACCGAGCCACCCTCCTCGTCGACGCCGATCACGGCCGGGAAGTCACGCCCGTCGGCGGCGACCGCGGCGCTGACCGCCGCGGTCGTGGCCAGCACCTGCTCGGCGTCGACCACGTTCGTCGAGGTCACGCAGACCCCGGCCAGGTGCAGGTCGCGGACCAGGGCCGCGGCCTCCTCCGGGTCCGTGGAGTGGTACCGCCCGACGATCACCTGGCCCGCCAGCTGCTCGGCGCTCCAGTCCTGCGCCAGCTCCCGGGCCCGGGCGAGCTCGGCCTCGGTCGGCCCCCACACCAGGGCCTCGTCGCGGGGCTCTTCGCTGGGCTCACCGGGCTGCCCGCTGGGCTCGCCGCTGGGCCGACCGCTGGCTCCCTGAGCCGGAGTCTCCTGACCCCCGGGATCGGCGACCGGACCGCTCTGCCCGACCGGCAGGCCGGGCCGCCCGGCCAGCCACCACCCGCCCAGTGCCAGGAGCAGCGCCGCCACCACCAACACCAGGCCGCCGCCTCGATCGAGCCGGCGGCTCACCGCCCCTTCAGCTCCTTCAGCTCCCCGAAGACCTCCAGCACCCGGGCCCGCAGCTGCTCCAGGTCCCCGGAGTTCTCGATCACGAAGTCGGCCACGGCCAGTCGCTGCTGGCGGGTGGCCTGGGCGGCCACCCGGGCCCGCGCCTCGGCGGGGTCCATCCCGCGGGTCGCGACCATCCGCTCCACCTGCGTCTGGATCGGTACGTCGACCACCACCACCGCGTCGAAGTCGCCGCCCTGCCCGGTCTCGGCAAGCAGCGGGATGTCGTGCACCACCAGCGCGTCGGCGGGAGCCGCCGCCTCCAGCTCCGCACCTCGGGCCCGGACCCGGGGGTGGATGATCGCCTCCAGCGCGCGCCGACGGGCCGGGTCGGCGAAGACCAGCGCGGCCATCGCGGGCCGGTCCAGCTCGCCCTCGGGGGTGAGCACGGTGGGTCCGAACTCCGCCACCACCTCGGCCAGGCCGGCGCTGTCCGCAGCCACCGCCTCCCGGGCCAGGACGTCGGCGTCGATCACGACCGCGCCCAGGTCGGCCAGCATGGCTGCGACCGTGCTCTTGCCCGAGGCCACTCCCCCGGTCAGACCCACCCGAACCGGCATCGTCAGGTCCGTGCCAGTCCGGCCTTGGCCGCGTACTTGTCCGCCAGATCCTCCGCACTCACCGCGCCGGCCAGCAGCCGCGGGGTGGTCCAGTGGTCGACAGAGAGCCCGGTGAGCTCGGCGTACTCGGCGACCTCGGGTGCGTAGCGCTCGGCCAGCTCGACCAGCTGCACGGCGCTCGGCATGGTCCCGGTGATGGCCTCGGTGGCCCGCATCAGGTGCGGCAGCGTGGGGTAGTCCACGAACCGCGGCAGGCCCAGGAAGTCGGTGCCCTGGTCGAGGTGGCGGGGATGGTCGGCGAGCAGGGAGGCGAAGTCCATGAACAGCCACTGATCACGAGGGAACAGCGACAGCCCTCGGCGCACCTGGGAGCCGTAGTACCCGCGAAGCACGCCGGAGGCGCGCTGGAACCGCTTCGGGTCGCCGCGCCCCTGCAGGTCGGTCGGGATGCTGTCGGGCAGCCCTTCGGGGCGCCACGCGGTGAACTCGTCCCAGTCCGGACCGGCGGCACCGTGCCGGTGCCGGAGCATCATCCAGTGCGAGAACAGCCGGTCGAGAGGGTCGCGGAAGACCGCGATCAACCGCATGTCCGGGTTGTAGGCGCGCATCCGCTCCAGCGCTCCGGGCCACGGCAGATACCGCGGGGTGGCGTCGCCCATGTGCAGGTGCACCCGCCGCCGCCGAGGCGTGCGGTACGCCGCGTGGTCGGTGTGCGCCCAGTCCCGAGTGTCGTCGTCGAAGTAGTGGACCTCCTTGCGCGGCGCGCGAGCGATGTTGCGGTGCGCGTTGAACAGCGCAGACAACGTCGAGGTCCCGGACTTCTGCACCCCCACGATCGAGAACGTGTAGGGCTGCCAGCCGAGCGGTGGCGCGGTCTCGACGGGCATGGATCCGGACGATATCAGCCGACAGGTGGCAGGATCGCAGTCGTGAGCCATGGCCGTGGAGACTGGGCCGGCGCCGCGTCGGCGCTGCGGCCGGGTGACCGGGTCGTGCTCTCGCTGCCCGGCTCACCGCGGTACGTCGAGGTGGTCATCGACCTGCTGAGCCGGGGCGTCTTCCCGGTACCCCTCGACCCGCGGCTGACCGCGGCCGAGCGGGTGAGCATCCTGGCCGACGTACAGGCGGTGCTGGAGGTCGCCGACGAGGCCGGGCTGGCCGACCTGGCCGGCGAGCTGGCCACAACCGGCGTGACTGCCGACCCGAAAGCCCCGACCGACACGACCGCCCGGCTGCCGCTCGGGCGCCCCATGCACGTCACCAGCGGCACCACCGGCCGCCCCAAGCCGGTGGACTCCGGCGTGCTGGAGCCGTCCGCGGCCCGCGACCTGCTCCGCGAGGAGCAGGAGCTGTGGGGGTTCTGCGCCGACGACGTGAACCTGGTGGTCAGCCCGCTCTACCACTCCGCGCCGCTGCGCTTCGCGATGGGCACCGTGCTGGCGGGCGGTCGGATCGTGGTGCCCGGCCCCTTCGACCCCGCGCTGCTCACCGCGGCGATCGAGCAGCACCGGCCCACGACCATGTTCTGCGTCCCGACCCACCTGCAGCGGCTCTTCGCCCACTGGGACGAGGTCGGGACGCCCGACCTGTCGTCGTTCCGGCTGGTCGCGCACGCGGGGGCCCCGTGCCCGACGCAGGTCAAGCACCGGCTCATCGGCTCCTTCCCGGCGGGCAGCACCTGGGAGTTCTACGGCTCGACCGAGGGGCAGTTCACCGCCTGCCGCTCCGAGGAGTGGCTGACCCGACCCGGCACCGTCGGGCGGGCCCGGCCGGGTCGCAGCCTGAGCGTGGACGAGACCGGGCACCTGTGGTGCGTGGTGCCCGAGCACGCCCGCTTCAGCTACCGCAACGCCCCGGAGAAGACCAGGGCGGCCTGGCGCGAGACGCGGGAGGGTCCGGCCTTCACCGTCGGCGACCTGGGCCGCATCGACCCCGAGGGGTACGTCTACCTGGACGGGCGCCGCGAGGACCTGATCATCAGCGGCGGGGTCAACGTCTACCCGCTGGAGGTGGAGAACGCCCTGCGTGAGCACCCCGGAGTCCAGGACATCGCCGTCTACGCCTTACCCGACCCGCACTGGGGCCAGCGGGTCTGCGCGGCCGTGGTGGGCACCGCGTCGGAGGCCGAGCTGCGGGCCTTCGCCCGGGACCGACTCGCCCCGCCCAAGCGCCCCAAGCAGTACGCCTACCTCGAGGACCTGCCGCGCACCGCGACCGGCAAGGTGCGCCGTTCAGAGTTCGGCTGAGGCGGGAGCTCGGCTGAGGCGGAGTTCGGTGGAGAAGGCCAACGGCCCGCCCGGCAGAGCCGGACGGGCCGTGGGTGGTCAGCAACCAGTGACGGTCAGTTGCCGCCGGTGAGCTTCTCGCGCAGTGCCTGCAGCGCCTCGTCGGACGCCAGCGAGCCGCCGGCCTCCTCCGCCGCCACGGCGTCGCCGCCCGAGCTGTACGACGTGGTCTCGCCCGCCTCGACCTCGGCCTGCTTGGCCTCGGCCTGCTGCTTGACGTGGGCCTCCCAGCGAGCGTGCGCCTTGGCGTACTGCTCCTCCCAGGCGGCGCGCTGGTCCTCGTAGCCCTCGAGCCACTCGCCGGTCTCCGGGTCGAAGCCCTCGGGGTAGATGTAGTTGCCCTGCTCGTCGTAGGTCGCGGCCATCCCGTACAGGGTGGGGTCGAACTCCTCGACGTCGGCCGCGGTCGCGGTCTCGTTCGCCTGCTTGAGCGAGAGCGAGATCCGGCGCCGCTCCAGGTCGATGTCGATGATCTTGACCATGACGTCGTCGTTGACCTGGACGACCTGCTCGGGGATCTCCACGTGCCGCTCGGCCAGCTCGGAGATGTGGACCAGGCCCTCGATGCCCTCCTCGACCCGGACGAAGGAGCCGAAGGGGACCAGCTTGGTGACCTTGCCCGGCACGATCTGGCCGATCTGGTGGGTCCGGGCGAAGTGCTGCCAGGGGTCCTCCTGGGTCGCCTTCAGCGACAGGGAGACCCGCTCGCGGTCCATGTCCACGTCGAGCACCTCGACGGTGACCTCGTCGCCGACGGTGACGACCTCGGAGGGGTGGTCGATGTGCTTCCAGGAGAGCTCGGAGACGTGCACGAGGCCGTCCACGCCGCCCAGGTCCACGAACGCACCGAAGTTGACGATCGAGGAGACGACGCCCTTGCGGATCTGGCCCTTCTGGAGCTGGGTCAGGAAGCCGTGGCGCACCTCGGACTGGGTCTGCTCGAGCCACGCGCGGCGGGACAGGACCACGTTGTTGCGGTTCTTGTCCAGCTCGATGATCTTGGCCTCCAGGGTCTGCCCGACGTAGGGCTGGAGGTCACGCACCCGACGCATCTCCACCAGGGAGGCGGGCAGGAAGCCGCGCAGGCCGATGTCGAGGATCAGGCCGCCCTTGACGACCTCGATGACGGTGCCCTCGACGACGCCGTCCTCCTCCTTGACCTGCTCGATCGTGCCCCAGGCGCGCTCGTACTGGGCGCGCTTCTTGGACAGGATCAGGCGACCCTCCTTGTCCTCCTTCTGCAGGACCAGGGCCTCGACCTTGTCGCCGACCTCGACGACCTCGGACGGGTCCACGTCGTGCTTGATCGACAGCTCACGGGACGGAATGACGCCCTCGGTCTTGTAGCCGATGTCGAGGAGCACCTCGTCCCGGTCGACCTTGACGATGACGCCGTCCACGATGTCACCGTCGTTGAAGTACTTGATGGTCGCGTCGATCGCCGCGAGGAAGTCCTCTTCGGAGCCGATGTCGTTGACCGCGACCTGAGGCGCGTCCACGTCGAAGTTGGCCGGAAGAGTGGAGATGGTGCTCGTCATTAGGAAAGGTGTTCCTTGGGTGGATAGGAGTAGGTGTGGGCGCGCGAGAGGAGCGTTTTCACCCCGAGTTGAAGAGCGAGCGAGGGTCCGCTCCGTATGGAACCCAGACAGACCTCTGGCGCAGGGGCCGAGTCTACGCGGGTGCGCAACGTAACGTCCAACCCGCGGACATCGTCCAAGCCGGGCGCGATCCGGCCTTTGCTGGCACACTCAGGCGTCATGCGGGGGTGGTCTGTGGAGCGCGCGAGCCTGACCTGGCTGGTCGCGTGCCTGCTGCTCGCCCCGATGCTGGCCGGGCAGCCGGCTACGGCGGGCCCCGCGGCGCCGATCACCGCAACCCCCGGGGCCCCAGTGGCCACTCCCCTGACCACGCCACTGGCCCCGCTGTCGGCGGCGCTGGCGTGGCGCGACCGAGCGCCGGCACGCATTGTGTTCCTGGGCTCCTCCACGACGTTCGGCTCCGGCGCCAGCCAGCCGGCCCACAGCTACGTGCACCGACTGGTCGCGATGCTGCAGGCCCGATACCCCACCGCGGGGCAGCCGGCCCCGGTGCTCAGGCTCTCGGCTGGAGCCGTGGCTCGCTCGAGTCGGCCCGGCCTCCAGGCCTTCAACGCCGGCATCCCCGGGGCGACCTCCGCCACCTACGCCGGGGACCTGGTCCTCTACGGGCTCGCGCGGACCCGGCCCAGCTGCGTGGTGCACACGATCGGCACCAACGACGCCGCCCTGGGCACCCCCGTCGAGACCTTCCGCGCCAACGTGCAAGGGACCATCGACCGGATCGACGCCGTGCTCGGCCCGGTGTGTCATCTGTTGGTCCACTCGTTCCGCCGGGCCAAGGTCCCGGACAGCACCTGGGCCGGGTACGGCGCCGCTCTGGCCGCCATCGCTGCCGACCGCCCGCGGGTGCACGTGGCGGACGCGTCCGCGGCGTTCGCGAGCAGGGACGCCGGCGGCGCCGACCCCTTGGATCTCGTCGGCTCGGACCAGGTCCACCTGACCGACAACGGCCACCTGCTCCTGGCCCAGCTGGTGGGCGACGCCCTCGAGGCGGGCATGGGCACCTGGCAGCAGCGCCGCCTGCTGGACACCGACGAGGACGGACTGCGAGACGTGTCGGAGGTCCGAGGCTCGGTGGTGCGACAGCGCGTGCGACCCTGCACGGGCGGCGCCAAGCGCCTGCTCCGGGTCAGCACCAACCCACTCTCCGCCGACACCGATCGGGACGGCATGACCGACGGCACCGAGGTGGGCGGGGTGATGATCGGCCAACGGATCCTCCTGCCGCACGCCGGGGGGGTGGTCCGGATCGGCTGGACCCGCACCAACCCAGGAACGCCCGACACCGACCGCGACGGTCTCAGCGACAACGACGAGCGCCGCGGCACCACCGGGGCGGTGTGGGGCCGGCGTACGGACCCGACTCGGTGCGACACCGACCGCGGTGGCAGCAGTGACGGGCGCGAGGTCCGGCGGGGCACCGACCCGACGGCGAGCGGCCTCGGCGGGTAGCCTCGCTGCGTGCGCGATCCGCAGCCAGTCGCCAAGGACCACTTGCCGCAGGCAGTCGAGGTCGAACGACGACTCGTGGACGAGGGCGAGTCCCGCCGCGCCAACGGTGCCGACTGGGACCGGTACGCCGACGAGTACCAGGCCACCCACGGTGAGTTCCTGGGCGACTCGGGTTTCGTCTGGGGTCCGGAGGGACTGACCGAGGCCGAGGCCGGGGCGCTCGGGCCCGTGAGTGGTCGCCGCGTCCTCGAGGTCGGCAGTGGCGCGGGTCAGTGCTCTCGCTGGGTGCGGGCGATGGCCGGGCAGTCCTACGGTCTGGACCTGTCCCACCGGCAACTGCAGCACTGCGCCCGTCTGGACGCCGAGACCGGGATCGTCGTCCCCTCGGTCCTGGGCACGGCCACGGACCTGCCGTTCGCCGACGACAGCTTCGACGTCGTCTTCTCCTCCTTCGGCGCGCTGCAGTTCGTCAGCGACCTGGCCCGAGCCCTGGACGAGGTGCGCCGCGTCCTGCGGGCCGGAGGGCGGTTCGCCTTCTCCATCACCCACCCCACCCGATGGATGTTCCCCGACGACCCCGGACCCGCGGGCCTGACCGCGACCGACTCCTACTGGGACCGCAGCCCGTACGTCGAGATCGACGCCAACACCGGTCTGGTCTGCTACGTGGAGCATCACCGCACCCTCGGCGACTGGGTGGAGCTGCTCGCGGATCGGGGCTTCGTGCTGACACGGCTGCTGGAGCCGGAGTGGCCCCAGGGCCATGAGCGCACCTGGGGTGGTTGGTCACGCACCCGGGGCCTGCTCACCCCCGGCACTGCGCTCTTCGTCTGTGACCTCGGCCCCTGAGCTCCACTGAGAGCAACTGCGCGCCGCTTGAGCCGCTGCGGTCACTCCGAGACGACAAGACGCGGCACGCCCCGGACCCGAGTCCGGACGTGCCGCGTCCCGATGAAGCCGATCAGGCCTTGGCGGCCTTCTTACCGCGACGGCCGAGCACCAGGCCCAGCAGCGCCAGCACGGCGCCGCCCACGCCCAGCACCCACGGCAGGGTGCTGCGCACCAACTTGAGCTGGCTGGCCTTGGGGCCGTACTCGTCCACGTTGGCCTTGACGGTCTCGTCGGTGTACGACGTGGTGACCGAGGTCAGCGTCGCGCGGTCCTCGCCGTCGATCTGGAGCGTGGCGGACTGCTCCTCCTGACGCTTGATGACCACACCGGTCTCCGGCTCGACCCAGAAGGTACGGGTGTTGCCGTAGGCGCGGTCGGCGACGACCGACTCCTCACCCTCCTCACCCACGACCGAGGGGGGAACCTCCATCTGGGTCCAGACCTCGGGCTCGATGGTCTGCTTGAACACGTAGACCTTCAGGCCCTCGAGCTCAGCCTCCTCCACGAACTCGGCGGGCTCGGCCCGGCGCAGGGTGCTGTCCCACCACTGGTAGGTCTCCTGCTTGGTCTGGAACGGGAACTTGAAGACCTGGCCCTCGAACTTGATCTCCTCCGGCTGACCCTGAGTGGTCTCGGAGTAGGCGCCGCAGCAGTCCAGAGCCTCGCCGCTGAAGTCGTCGAAGGCGACGCGCTCCACCGAGCGGCTTCGCACCACGCCGTCGGCGGACTTCGTCGAGGTGGTGTTCACCCAGATGCGGACGTTGTCGTCCTGCTCCTTGGTGTCCTCGATCTGCCCCACCGTCAGGGCGGTGGTCGTCAGGTCGGTGTTGATCTCCGACAGGGTCCCGATGTCAAAGACGGTGGCATCAGACCCGGACAGCTTGGAAGTGCTGTTCTGGTCGATCGGCGCAACGGCCAACTTCGGATAGGCATACACGCTCAGCATGACCCCCACCACAAGCAGGAATCCGCCAATTCCCGACAGGATCGGGCCCAACTTTCCTCGCAACGTCCGCTCCCTCCGAGCATTACCGCTACCAAATGTGGACGCAGGCTACCAGTCGGTATGCCCCTGGCAAGGCAGCTCCACCGACTCCCACCAGTCGGACAATGGTAAAAACCCTCACGCAGGCTTGCGCAGCACCTGCCACAGGTTCCACGTGAGCACCTCTCGGACCCCCGGAACCCGCAACAGGTGGCGGCTCCCGGGAGGCAGATAGCGCGGGCGCTCCTCGAGGATCTGCAGGTCGCTGCGGGAGCGCGCCCAGTCCAGCCCGTCCTTGACCGAGGCGGCGAACATGCTCTCGCCGAAGACGTTCTTGGGCGGGTGGCCGTTCTTGCGCTCGTAGCGCCGTGCGGCTCGGTGTCCGCCGAGGTAGTGCCATGGGGAGGTCTCGTGCCCGCCCCACGGCCCCAACCAGGCGGTGTAGGACAGCACGATCAGCCCGCCGGGCTTCACGACCCGGGCGATCTGGTCGGCCACCGGACCCAGGTCGGGCACGTGCTCGAGCAGGTTGCTGGAGAACGCGATGTCCACCGACTCGTCCGCCAGCGGCGCCTGCTCAGCCAACGCCACCACCGACAGGGGGTGGTGTGAGCCGTGGGCCGTGATCTCCCCGAGGTCCGCGTCGACGACCAGCGAACTGGCGCCGGCCCTGGTGAACGCCGCGGAGTAGAATCCGCCTCCGCCCCCGAAGTCCGCGATGGTCTTGCCTGCGAGCTGGGTGTGGCGAGCCATCAACCGGACCGTGTCGTCGGCGATCAGGCTGTAGAAGCCCTCGGGGTCGGTCTGCTCGGTCAGAAACGACCGAAAGAGCATGACCGACCGACGCCAGTTGTCGGCCAGCGGATCTGTTCGTTCCAGTGGTTGGCTCACGGCGCAGATGCTACCCTCCAGTAATCATCGCTGGGAGGGATGACCGGTGCTGTTGAGTAAACGAGCGCGCCTCGGGGCAAGTCGTGGTGTCAGCGACCCCGCGACACCCAAGCACGTCGTCGTGTTGAACTGGCGCGACAGCTGGCACCCCGAGGGAGGCGGCTCCGAGCTCTACCTGCTCCAGGTTGCGTCCCGACTGGTGGACGGCCCCCGCGATGTCACCATGTTCACCGCCCGGTACCCGGGAGCGCCGAAGAGCGAGACGGTCGACGGCATCAGGTACATCCGGCGCGGCAAGCACCTGACGGTCTACCTCTGGGCGGCCTACTACCTGGCCACCGGGCGACTCGGCCCGATCGACCAGGTCATCGAGGTCCAGAACGGCATGCCGTTCCTGGCCCGACTGTTCACCCGCGCGAAGGTCGTGGTGCTGGTGCACCACGTGCACCGCGAGCAGTGGCCGGTGGTCGGCCCGGTGCTGGAGAAGATCGGGTGGTTCATGGAGTCGCAGGTGGCTCCCCGGGTCAACCGCGGCAACGCCTATGTGGCGGTCAGCCAGTCGACCGCCAACGAGCTGATCAGCCTCGGCGTCGACGCGGCCGCGATCCACGTCGCGTACAACGGGATGCCGCCGGTGCCGGCGTTCCAGCCGGTCCCCCGGGACGAGCACCCCAGCCTGGTCGTGCTGAGCAGGCTGGTGCCGCACAAGCAGCTCGAGCACGCGATCCACGCCCTGCACGACCTGCGCCACGACTTCGCGGACGCGACCCTGACCGTGATGGGCAGCGGCTGGTGGCACGACCACCTCGAGCAGCTGACCACCGAGCTCGGCCTCCGGGATCGGGTGCGGTTCCTCGGCCACGTCGACGAGTCGGTCAAGTTCCAGGAGCTCTCACGCGCGTGGGTGCACCTGATGCCCTCGCTGAAGGAGGGCTGGGGCCTGTCGATCGTCGAGGCGGCCCACGTGGGAGTGCCCTCGGTCGCCTACCACTCCGCCGGCGGGGTCGCCGAGTCGATCCTGGACGGCGTCACCGGCCTCCTGGCCCACCACCCGAGTGACTTCACCGGGTCCGTGCGCCGCCTGCTCGAGGACCAGTCGTTGCGGGAGGGCATGGGCACCAAGGCCGCGCTGCGCAGCGAGCAGTTCACCTGGGAGGCCACCACCGCGGTGATCGAGAAGAGCCTCGACGCCGACCAGCCCGCCTCTGCCTGACCGGTCGGCCTCTGCTGTTGCGCGGCCCGCTCTTGTGCGGCCTGTTCGCGGACCCAGCTGGTCCGCCCGAAGACACACCAGACCGGCCGCAGACACACCAAGAAGGCCGGACCATGATGGTCCAGCCTTCCAGTGATGGGGCCGACTGAGTCGGTCAGCGCGACCGCGGTGTCACCGCGTCGCGCGACCGATCACTCGTCGCCGTACTGAGCGGTGGTCGTGCCCTGGCCAGCCTCGGACTCCGGCTCACCGGTCATCCCATTCACACCCAGCGTCAACACGAGCGCGCCACCAGCAGCGCCGCCAGCCAAACCCAGCACCCAACCCAGCATGAAGTCCTCCCAGACTCACAAGTTCATGTGGGGATGAGTATAGGCATGTCACCCGGGTTTGTCCGAATTTCGAGAACTCCTGATGGACAGGCCCACGAGCACCGCAGTGCCCAGGAGCACGGACGCGTCCACCAGGGCGTACGCCAGGGCCCTGGCCGGCTGCGCCGTCGCGGGAACCGCCCCCGAACCCTCGAGCTCGTAGAGCCGCAGGGTGGGGCCGTCGAAGACCAGGGTGGCCCCGTCGGGCACCTCGATCTCGTCGCCTCCACGGTGAACCAGGATCCACCCGACACCGGCCTCGGCGAGCACCGTCGAGAGCTCTTCGGGCCCCTCCGCCAGTCGGATCCTCTCGGCCAGCGCGCTCTCGCCGCCCACCACGCCGGAGGGCACGGCCAGGGCATCGTCGGTGACCATCTGTCCGGGGAAGAAGCGCGGCACCGGGTCGAGTACCGCACGGGTGTTCCAGGCGAACATGCGATACGTGGAGAACGGCAGCACGAGCACCCGGTCCTCGTTGCTGACCACCTGGTCCATCGCGGCCCGCAGCTCGTGCCACTCGCTCGGGTACTGCTCGGTGCGCACGAACCCGGACAGTCCCCACGCCAACGAGGGCAACGCGAGCAGCGGCAGCACCGCCCACGCGACCACCCAGCGCTGAGCCTGCCGCCCATGGCCCGCGAGCCGCCCCTGCAGCCAGCCCAGGGCGGACGCCACCCCGGTGCAGGCGACAAGCACCCAGGGCATCAGCCACTTCTGGGAGTCGCGGAGCATTCCGCCGCCCGGCACGTGGACCACCAACCACTCCACCACCGGTCGCAGCGCCGGGACGGCTGAGGCCCCGGCCAGGGCCAGCGACCCGAGGGCCAAGACCCACGCGGGGCGCACGGGCAGCACCGGGTTCCGGCGCGAGAGCACCAACCCCGCCACGGCCACGACCACCAGCAGGAGGGCCAGCCCGCTGCGCCAGAGCGAGAGTCGGTCGTCGGGGACGATCGACTCCTTCCAGATCCCACCGAAGGTGAGCAGGGAGCCCAGCACACCCCACGGGGTATCGGCTCGCGCCGCGAACGCCAGGACGCCCAGCGGGTCCGGCGCCAGCTGGTCCTCCTGGTTCCCGAAGGCGGGGACCAGCCACGGCAGGTTCACCCACAGGCCCAACGCCGCCGCCCACGCCCAGCGGCGCCAGGCGCCCCACAGCAGCACCAGGGTGACGCCGAGCGTGATCACACCGCCGCTGGGGCTGGACCAGGCCGCCGCGGCCAGCCCGGTCGCCAGGAGGGCCCACGCGACCGGGTCCGGCCCGCGTCGCAGGCGCAGTGCCGCCACCGCGACCCAGGGCAGCGCGGCGTACCCGACCAGGAGTGCCCAGTGGCCGATGGCGAGCCGCTCGTACACGAAGGGGTTCCAGACGTACAGCGTGATCGCGCCGGCCCGGGCAGCGAAGTGATGACCCGCCACCAGCCGACCCATCCCGGTGCCGGCGCCGATGAGGACCAGCAGGAGCACGATCTTCTGCAGCAGCGCGCCCGGGACCACCTCGTCGACCAGCGCCACCCAGGCATCGCTGGGTACGGCGCGCGGCACGCCTCCGTCGCCCCCGGTCCAGGCCGCCTTCCAGGGCTGGTCGGGCACGAACACCATGTCGCCGACCAACACGAAGCCGGACTGCAGCAAGGGCGCCAGCACGAGCAGCGCCAGGACGGTGGCCAACGCCAGGTCGGGCATGAGCCCGGCGCGCAGGGCCAGTGCTCGCCGGTGGTGTCCGACCGGCAGCCCGCGAGGATCTTGGCCGGGCTGTCCCTCAGCTCGGCCGGCCCCGCGGTGGGTCTTCACCGAGGCGCCTCACTCCGCGGGCGGCAGGGCGGCCGGGAACGGCACCCCGACCGTGACCGAGGTGACGCACAGGGTGGTGTCCATGGTCTCCAGGCTCGCGCGGATGGTGTCGAACTCCGAGGTGACCGGGATGTCGATCGTGTGCAGCCCGTCACGGACCGGGATGCGGATCTGATCGTCGGCCAGCTCGAGCAGCGCGTAGCTGTCGCCCGCGAGGTAGTAGCCGACGCGCATCACGCGCTCCCCGGCGGGGACCCGCTGCGCCATCCGAATGGTGGTCGGGGTGGCGCGCACCGGGTAGCCGCAGTCCTGGTCGTCGGACGGTAGGGCGGAGATCGGCTCCAGCAGGTCGAAGGCCCGCACCAGGCCCAGGCTGTCGACCATCCGGAGGAACTCGCTGGGCCGGTCGAAGGTGGGCGCCTCCGGCAGGTGCGTCACGATCGTGGAGATCCGCGCCGCCTCGCCGAACCAGGAGGTCATCACCCCCTCGGGCACCGGCCCGTCCAGCAGCACGATCCGAGGATCGGACTCCAGGCCGGAGCGGATGTTGGCCACGTAGTCGCGATCGTCGGTGTTCTTCAGGGCGGGCATGATCTTGCCGGTGGTGACGGCCGCGGAGGCCACCAACGCCAGCACCGCCCCCAGGGCGGCGAAGGCCTGGTTGCCCGAGACGAAGCGGTTCAGCTGGCGCGGGAGGGGCGTGCCGCGCACGGCCACCGCCACCAGGACCACCGCCACCACCAAGGCGTCGGCCAGGAACCGGCCGATCATGCCGAGCGTGCCCGGACCGTCCTGGGTGGCCAGCAGGAGCAGCACCCCACCGACGGCGTAGGCGGCCATCCCGGCCACCGCGAAGATCGCATTCGGCCGGCCACTGCGCAGCAGCGGCACCAGCAGCAGCAGGCAGCCGAGGATGGCCACGGCCAGCGGCCAGCGCTCGCTGGGCACCAGCACGGCGTTGTTCAGCTCGCCCTGCCACGGTCCGCCGATCAGCCCCGGCACGCCCTGGCGGGCGTACTGCTGGGCCACCTCCGACCCCTGGGCGTCGCTCGGCCAGCCGAAGGCGTTGCCGACCGCCGAGGTCTCCCACAGGACGCGACCCGCCACGGCCAGCACCAGGGCCGCCCAGAGCCGAGCGTGCTCTCGGGCGGTCTCGGTCAGGCGCGTCACGAACGACGCTTCGGCCGGCATGCCCACGCAGGCCGCCACGACGAACAGCGGGAGCGGCAGGAGCAGGGTGTGGTCACTGCACAGCAGGGCCGCGACCACGAACGCGCCCGCGACCACCTGACCCTGCTGCCAACCGTCCTGCAGGTACTTCAGCAGCGCCAGCACGGCCGCCAGGAAGAAGACCGCCGTGGGCAGGTGCATCATCGCCAGCGCGAACCACATGCTCGACCCCAGGGTCAGCGGCGAGAACAGGGCCACCGCGAAGATCGGCAGCCGAACCCAGCGGTCCTCGAGGATCCTGGTGAGCACCAGCCACATCAACACGGCCGCCAGCGTCTGCAGGCCGACCATCACCAGGGCCGCCTTGCCCCAGTCCAGCGTGGCCCACTGCGTGACCAGCCACACCAGCAGGTTCCCCACCGGGGACAGGCCGCCGGCGAAGGTGGAGTTCAGGAACGCCAGGTCCAGCGGCTCCGTGACCGCCCGGTCGACCAGCACGAAGTCGTCCTGGGTGAAGAACCCACCGGCGATGGCCCCACCGCGCCAGACCGCCTGCACCGCGATCAGGACCACGGCCAGCAGGCCGATGGGGGTGCGGAACGGGATCGTCCACCGCGTCCAGGAGCTCTCGGGACCCGGCGGAAGTGGCTCCCGGTCCCGAGCCGACTCCTCGCGCACCTCGGCCTCAGTCATGCTCTTGCTCCCTCCCAGGGCGAACCAGCGCGAACAGGAACATGCCCACTGCCGCGCCCGCGAGCCAGTCCGCCCAGGTCACGGCGATCCCGTTGCCCTGCCAGGCCGAGATCGCCTGGGCGACGGAGGCCACGACGACGAGGGCAGAGGGTAGCAGCAGGATCGCGGTGCGCCGTCGACGCAGAGCGAACCCGGCCAGGACCCCCACGGAGAGCACCACGCCGCCCAGCACGTAGGCCACCACGAGCAGCAGGGCGACCGTGATCGGCCACATGGGCAGCAGCCACCTGGGCAGGCGCACCCGCTGCCGATGGGCCACCCGCCGGCCACCACGCCTGGGGGCGACCTGCAACAGGACGGCGGTCGCCAGCAGGATCAGGGCCGAGATCGCGCCCACGAACAGCTGGGTCCGGTAGCTGCGGTCCGGGACGAACTCCAGGCGCACCTCACCGCCGTCGCCGGCCGGCAGCATGAAGCCCTGCTGCCAGCTGTCCAGGCGCAGCGGCTCCAGCTCCTCACCATCGAGGGTCGCCACCCAGGCCTCGTTGACGTTCTCCGGGATCCGCAGCACGCCCTCGGGCCCGGAGCCGACCTGGACCACCCGCTCGGTCTTGCCCCAGCTCTCCACCGAGACCTCGCGACCGCGCTCCTCCTCCGCCTGCTGCTCCACCGTCTCGGGGTCCAGGGTGAACGCCGTGACGGCGAACTGGGCGGTGGAGGTGACCCGCAGCTGGTGGGTGCCGTCATCGAGGCGGACTCGCTTGCGCCCGCACAGCCCCAACCGCATCGGCGTACCGCCGGCCACCTCGGCCAGGGTGCCGGTCACCCGGGTCGCGTACCGCCGACCATCGAGCACGACATCGGGGCCGTAGCCACACACCGCACCGGTGGGTGACTCGGGGTTCCAGGTCGCCTTGAGGTCGTCGATCCCCTCCAGGTACAGCTCCCCGATCCCCAGCGGGTCCAGCGCCTCGCCGGTGGTCCCGGTCTCAGGCATCGGGAACGTGATCCGCACCCGCTCGGTGGTCAGCGGCTCGAAGTAGCCCAGCGAGTCCGGCCCCAGGTCGACGATGCGGCGTTGGGTGCCCGACTCGATCACCGCGCGATCCGGCAGGCTCGAGGCCACGTGGGCCGGGTCGAGCTTGAGCTGGGAGATCGTGCGCGCCTCGTCCCACTCCAAGACCAGCTTGGGCGAGGGGTCGCCCTGAGCGGCCAGCCACGGGGTCAGCGGGTTGTCGTCCACCGCCCGCTGCGCGGCCACCGACGGGTCCCAGGCCGTGGTCGAGGAGGCGGTGGCCTGGATCTTGCCGGGCAACGGGTGCAGCAGATCCGCGGTCTCCGGGCTGGTGCGGGCGACGACCTGCGCCCTCACCACGAAGTCGCCGCCGGTGGCGATGGTGAAGGTGCGGTTCAGGCCCTGCTCCTCCTCGGACGTGCGCCCCGAGGCGACGTCGCACTGCGGCCCCAGGCCCACGTCGACGCACGGCCGTCGGTGCGGTCGAGCGCGGAACACGAACGCCGCGTTGCCGTCGGCCCCGGAGTCGGGCAGGACCAGGGTGCGGTCGATCTCGACACCCTCGAACGCCACGTCGCGCACGGCCACCACGCCGAACTCCGGGTCACCGTAGGTGTCGGTCACGGTGATCCGGACCCGGTCGACCGGGGACCCGTCCAAGGGCAGGATGACCTCCCCGGTCCCCGGGTCCACCGCTGCCTGGAACGTCTCGTTCCCGACGTCGATCTGGACCTTGCGCACCGGCACACCCGAGACCCCGTCGACGCCCAGCACCAGCCGCATCCCGGTCAGCACCTGAGGCTCGACGAAGCTCATCTCCAGCCACTGCCCGACCGGGTCCTCCAGCGGGGCCGAGCGCCAGTAGGTCTCGGTCCGGCCGTCCACCGCCGCGTAGGGGCCCATCTGCGGCTGGATGGCGCCCAGCGAGTCGACGTACCCCGAAGAGCTCGACGCGGTGATGGCCTTCAACGTCGTGTACTCGGCGTACACCCGGTCGGCCTCGCTGACCCCCGGGTAGTCGTGCACCGCGCGGCGGGTCCGGTAGTCCTCGTCGTTGGCCATCACCTGGGAGACCGAGTCCACCAGCCGGCCGAACTGGCGCTCCCGTCGCCGGAAGCCGTCACCGACCACGTCGGGCGGCAGGTCCCAGCCGGGCTCGGAGGCGTTGACCGTCACCTCACCCGGCAAGAGCAGGCCCGCCTCCATCGCGGTCACGGTGTCCTCGGGCCCACCGGCCAGCGTCCGGACCGAGGACAGGTCCACGGCCTCCAGCAGGGGCACGTTCCGGTCGACCTCGAAGATGTCGATCATCGACTGCGAACCGAAGTTCGTGGTGCCGAAGGAGGCGACCTTGGTGAACCCGGGGCTGCGGCTGATCGCCAGGTCGACCCGGGCCGGGGAGGGCGCCTCGCTGGCCCACAGGTCCAGGTCGCGCCGGACCAGGATGTGGCTGATGCCGGCCCGCGCCAGCGCGTCCGCCAGGTACGGCGAGCCCTGGCCGTCCTGGATGCGCTCCTCGATGGCGTCGAGGTACCTGATGGTCTGGCCGGGGATCAGCGGCACCTGGCTGCGCGCCACCCAGGGTGACTTCGCCAGCGCCTGCATCGGCTCGTCGATGGTCCAGCCCCAGGTCTGCTGGCCGAAGCCGGATCCGGGCAGCACCAACGCGCGACCACCGGTGGAGTGGCGCTCGAGGTACGACGCGGCCTCGACCCAGGCGTTGGGCACCTCCTTCCAGCCCGGCGCCCGCAGGTTCTGGGTGAAGAGCGGTTGGGCGGAGGCCGCGAGCAGGCACACGGCGCTCACCACCAGGGCCGGACGCACCCAGGCCCGCGGGATCCGCACGCGCTCCCACGCGGTCACCCGAGCGGTCAACCGGGCGGCCAGCATGCCCACCGCGTGGGCGAAGCCCAGCGCCAGGGGCAGCCGGACGATCGGGTCCAGCTTGTGGATGTTGCGAAACGGGCTCAGCACCCCGTCGAGCAGGGCCTGGAAGCCGGGCGAGAGCGGGCTGCCGAACTCCACGATGTTGCCCAGGGTCAGCAGCACCATGCCGGTCAACGCACTGACCGCGAACGGGACCCGCATCGGCATGTTGCGGTGGAACAGGCCGAGCAGGCTGATGCCCGCCACCACCCCGGAGAGCGCGACCAGCCACGGGTCGGTGGCGAGCTCGTAGGACCCCGGCCACCAGGGCCGGCCGCCGACCCAGATGAAGGACAGCCAGTGGTCGGCGCCGCGGGTCACGTTCGCCCAGCCCAGGGGGTGGGTCGTGCTGGCACCCGTCTCGATGTAGTCCAGGAACGGTGGGCTGTAGCGGCCCTGGGTCAGCAGTGCGGTGACCCACCACAGGCTGCCCATCACCACCGCCAGCGACCACCACAGCGCCAGCCGGCGGCCCACCTTGTGGCGCATGGAGAACAGGATCAGGAAGCCGGGCAGCGGCAGGGTGCACAGCACCTCGGTGGCGTTCACGCCCCCCATGGCCGCCACGCCGATGCCGGACCAGGCCGCGCCGTGCAGCGCGCTGAGCTCACCGCGCAGCACCAGGACCAGCGGCAGCACCACCCACGGCAGGACCGCGGTGGGGTGGATCTCGCCGCTCAGGACGCCCGAGAGGCCGAGGAGTCGAGGCGAGAACGCGAAGGCGAGGCCGGCCAGCATGGGCAGCCAGGGGCGGACCCGAGGCTGGTCGATGGCCTTGAAGAGCAGCCGGGCGCCCTCGTAGGCCACGATGAGCAGCAGTCCGGACCACAGCCGCTGCACCACCCAGTCCGGCACCCCGAGCGCGTCGCCGAGCACGAAGAAGGTGCCCTGGGGGAACAGGTAGCCGTAGGCCTGGTTCTGCATCTCCCCCAGCGAGCTGGTGGGGTTCCAGGCGAACAGGGTGCGGTCGAGGAAGTCGCCGGGCCGGACCGCCAGGTCGAACTTGGTGTCGAAGGTCGTCTCGCCGACTCGCTGCCAGAACGAGAAGCCCATGAGGACCGCCCAGACCAACAGGTTGGGCCACATCCGTAGGTGCGCGTCCGCAAGCAGCGCGCGTCGACGGAACCGCACAGTGAACCTCTCCCTCGACTTGGTCAACGCTGCAGTAACCTGCATCACCTTATCCGCCCAGCTTCAACTCATTGACAGGTCGACAGAATGTCCAAAGCCGACGTGCCTTCCGCCGCAGACAGCAGCAGCGCCCCCGCCGCCACCTTCGAGCAGGCCTGGACCAGCGTCCAGGACGTCCCCGGGTGGCTGAAGGAGGGACAGGCTCGGATTCTGTGGGACGAGGCCAAGGCCCTACCGCCCGGCGGCACCGTGCTGGAGATCGGTAGCCACCAGGGTCGCTCCACCGTGATCCTCGGCGAGGCGCTGCGTCCCACCGGCGGCACCGTGCTGGCGGTCGACCCGTTCGTGGAGGGCAAGCTCTTCGGCGGCCTGTCCACCCGAGAGAAGTTCGAGCGCAACATCGCCGCCAGCGACCTCGGCGAGGTGGTGGAGCTGGTCGCCGACTACAGCACGTCGCTGCGCCCGACCTGGACTCGACCCTTCGACCTGCTCTACATCGACGGCAAGCACGACTACTGGACCCTCTCGGACGACCTGAAGTGGAGCGTGCACCTGCCCGAGGGAGCGGGCATCGTGATCCACGACTGCTACTCCTCCATCGGCGTCACGCTGGGCATCCTGCGTCACGTGCTGTTCTCGAACCGGATCACCTACGAACGCCGCAGCGACTCCCAGGCCCTCTTCCGGGTCGGCAAGCCCACCGGCGCCGACCGCCGCCGGATCATCGCCGAGATGCCCTGGTGGATCCGCAACGTCGGGCTCAAGGTGCTGCTGCGTCTGCGGCTGCGGCCGGTGGCCAAGCTGTTCGGCCACGACTCGCCGTACGACCCGTACTAAGCCAGACGCGAGGGCTTGCCGCCACCCTGTTGAGCCGACCGCAGCTCGGTCTCCAGCATCGCCCGCAGCCGGCTCGACTCCTCCGCCGTGAAGTCACTCGCGCGGGTGCGCAGACTCACCGTGGTGGTCCGGCTGGTGCTGGCCAGGCCGATGGCAACCGCCTGCGGGCCGTTCAGCGCGGGGAACATCGACACCGAGACCAGGTGGTCGCCCAGGATGATGCCGAGGTTGCTGATCGTGGCGGTCGCGCCGAGGCGACCGCGCAGCAGGTGGGTGACCAGGGGGCCGATGCCGAGCGCGGAGGTCTCGGGGAAGTCGGGCTCGGGCTCGATCAGCGAGAACTGCCGACGGACCTCGGCCAGCCCCCACTCCCGTTTGAGCGGGAAGCGCAGGTAGGCGGTCTGCCGGTCCGGGGCCAGGGTCTCCGGCTGTCGCCGTGAGGCACCCACCACGACGAGCAGCCGCGGGCGGGCGCCGCCGGACGTCGCGCGCCACGCCGCGAACGCCCGAGTGACCACGTAGCTCATCGAGGCCGAGTCGGCGCGGATCACCTCTCCGGTGCCGCGATCCAGGTTCTCCTGGCCCTCGCCGTCAGCGGCCGAGCCCAGGAAGCGGGCTGGCGGCCGGACCAGCGCCTCGAGCACCCGCACGACGCTGGAGGCGGTGAAGGCTCGACGGGAGGTCCGTTGCCCGATCCCTCTGGCCAGGGGCCGCAGCCCGGCCTGACAGACCTCCTCGGCCACCGCCAACAGTCCGAGACCGTCGCAGACGCCATGGTGGGCGGCGACGAACAGCATCCGATGGTCTTCCGAGACCAGGACCCGGACCAGGAACCCGTCACCGCCGAACTCGCGGGCCGCGGTCGTCTGCAGCTGGCCGTGCCAGTCCGCCGCGGACACCCGTTGGATCACCGGCGTCGGGCCCAGGTGCTGGTGCCGCGCGAAGAGCAGGGCCAGACGTTCGTGTACGCCGGCCAACGGCATCGGCTCATCGAAGCAGAGCTCGACCGCGATCCCCCACGTGGTGTCCGGGTCGCCGTACAGGCCCACCACTTGACGCGCGTGTCGCACCGGAGAGCGACGCGCACGCTGCGCGTCCGATCGGATCTCACACCTCCACTGGCATGTGTCTTGGCGGCCCCCCGGACGGACTCTGTGAGTATGCCATGAGGGCGATCACGGCCCTCAGGACCGCCGCCTCCCAGTGGTAGGTTCCCCCGCGAACACAGGAGCGGCGGTCGACGCCTTCGGCCGAGCGATCCTGACGGATCCGACGACACCTACCGGGAGCTGACGAGTGTTCTCGCTCAGGAATCGCACGCTGCTGACCGCCCTCCTGGTCTGCATCATCGCGATACGGGCATCGGCCCTGGACCCCGTCGCCGACTCCCTGGTGGCGCTGGCCGGAGACCCGCTCGGGGCGTGGCGCGAGAGCCTCGACGGCTGGTCCGATTCCGGCACCCTGGGCGTGGCCACCGCGGACGGGCTCAGGCAGCTGCCGTTCACCGGCTACTACGCGTTGACCGACGCCCTCGGCCTCGACTGGGCCCCGGCCCAGCTGATCCTGCGAGCGCTGCTGATGGTGCTGGCACTGGTGGGTGCGGTCAAGCTCGCGTTCGGGGTCGACGTCGTGGTCCGACGCCAGGCTGGGCTCACGGACGGACTGCCGTCGTGGGTGCCCTGGATCGGCGCCCTGCTGTACGCCGGAGGGCCCGTCATGTCGGCGGTGACCAGCGCGGCTCCGGGCGATGCCATGGCGTTGGCGGTGCTGCCCTGGGCCGTGGCCCCGCTGGCGCACACTCCCACGCGGTGGTGGTCGGCGGTGTGCGGTGCCTGCTGGCTGGGGCTGGCCGGGCTCGCCACCCCGGGGGTGGCCGCCGGCGTGCTGGCCGCCGGGGTTCTGGTCGCCGCGCTGTTGCCCGGCGTCCTTGCTCGGCACCGCGTGCTCTGGGCCGTGGCGGCCGCGGCCGCTTCGGCCTGGTGGCTGGCGGCGTACGCGTGGGAGCTGAGGCACGCGCCGACGCGACCCGAGCTCTCCGACTCCTTCCTCGCCGAGTTCGTTGATCTGCTGGGGGCTCCCAGCATGTCGGCGGCCTGGCTGCCGCTGGTGGCGACCGCTCCACTGCTCACCGTCCTGGGCGCGCTGGTGATCCGCGCACCGGTCACGCCCCGCGCGCTGGTCGTCGCGCTGCTGGTGGCCTCGTTCCTGGTGCTGCTGGTGCCGGACTGGACGTTGCCGACCCGGCTCGTGGGTCTGCTCACCCTCCAGGGCCTGGCCGGCCTGCTCGCCTGGTCCCCGTTCTGGCACTGCGCGCTGCGCCACCCGGTCCTGGTCGAGCGATCGCTCGCCCGAGTCGCCGGCTCCGGCGGCGCGGTGCCGCTGACGGCCCTGGTGGTCGCCACCACCAGCATCGCCGCCATGGTGCTGGCGTTCGACCGTAAGCAGGAGCCGGTCACGGTCGACGCGCTGTGGTCCGAGGTCGGCGAGTGGGCGAAGACCGAGGACCCGGGTCGGGTGCTCGTGCTGCCCGCCAGCTCGAGCGCGACCGAGGCCGCCGAGGTGACCCGAGCCCTGGGTAGCCGAGCCTGGATCGGTCGCGATCCGGAGCCTGGGGACTCCACCTTGGGGACCCGCGCGATCGACTCGGCCATCGACCGGCTGCTCCTGGGCCGCTCGGGTGCCGGCACCGTGGCGGGTCTGCAGCGCCTCGGCGTCTCCCACGTGCTGTTGCGCTCGGACCTGTCGGTGGCCCGCGACGTGGCGCAGCCTCTCGGCCCGGCCCGCTCGGCGCTGGCCGGCTCCGGCGCCACTCTGGTTGAGGTGGTGGCTACGCAGGACGAGCCGGACGGCACCGAGGCGACCGGCTCGACCCCCTCGCCCGAGGCCGGGTTGGTGGACTACGGGGTGCGCAGTGACGCTGCCTCGGTCGAGATCTGGCAGCTGCCCGCGGACACGGGTCTTCTCGCCCATCCGGACGCTCCGCTCACCGTGGCCGGGGATCCCGAGGCGACCGCCGAGCTGGCGGATGCGGGCGTGCTGGCCGGCGGCGCGGTCGAGCTGACCACCCCGGACGCCGCGGACGTACTCACCGACACCACCAGGCGGCGCGACGTCGACCTCACCGAGCCGGCGCGACCGGTGGGCCCGGTGGTGCGCGCCCAGGACCCGATCACCGCGGTGCCCACGGAGGCGGCGCGGATGCCGGCCTCGGAGCTGGTGGTGCATGGCGTCGAGCGGGTCACCGCCAGCAGCAGCGCCGCGCAGGTCGGGTCCAGCAGTCCCGAGCCCGGAGCCGGACCGCTCTCGGCCATCGATCGCAACATCTTCACCTCGTGGACCTCGGCCCCCGGGCACGGCGTCGGCCAGTGGTGGCGGGTGGAGTTCGAGGAGGACGTCGACCCCGCCGGTGCCGTCCTCACCTTCTCCCCGGTTCCGGGCATGCCCGCGGTGACCACGGTCGAGGTCACGACCGGCAGCGGCAGCGTCGAGCTGCCGGTCTCGGAGACCGGTCAGGTCACGCTCGACCTGCCCGCCCAGCAGACCGACAGCCTGCGGCTGAAGGTGACCAAGGTCGGCGACAGCCAACCCGAGAACATGCAGGTGGCGCTCGCCGAGGTCGCCCTGCCGGACGTCGAGGTCACGACCACGCGCACCGTGCCCGCTGGGGAGGCCGCCCGGGTCTGGCTGCTCTCCGCGCTGCGCGGCGCTCAGGCGGCGTGCGTCCCCGCCGTCGGGCAGCTGGCCGAGGACGGTCAGTCGCCCACGGTGTGCAGCCGGGCCCTGCCCAGCAACGGCGAGGAGAACGGCGCCCTGAGTCGCAGCCTCGATCTGGCCAGCGCCACGATGGTCTCGGGCCACCTCACCGTGGCGGCGCTGCCCACCACCGACGCCCTGAGCCTGGTCCAGGACCTGGCCGAGCCCTCCGTGGTCGCGACCTCCTCCAGCACCGCGGCCGGGGACCTGGCCGTCCAGGCCCAGGCGGCGGCCGATGCCGACCCCGACACGGCCTGGCGGGCGGCGCCGGAGGACACCGCCCCCACCCTGTCGCTGTCCTGGGAGGAGAGCACCCGGGTGCGCGGAGTGCGACTGACGTCGGCGACCCCCAGCACGAACGCGGTCCCCGAGGAGGTGCGCGTCACCACCCCCGACGGGATGGACCAGGTCGCGGAGGTGGTGGACGGTGAGGTGCTGTTCGACCCCGTGGAGACCAAGGACCTGGCGATTCAGTTCACCCGGTCCGCCTCCGCCACGACCTCCCGCAACACGGCCGGTGGGGTCAGCGCGCTGCCGCTGGCGGTGAGCGAGGTGGAGCTGATCGGCGGGCCGGCGGTCAGCTTCGACGCCGAGTCCCGCACGGACCTCGGCTGCGGATCGGGACCTGAGATCACGCTGGCGGGCCGCACCCTGCAGACGTCCGTGACGGCGTCGGCCAGCGACCTCCTGACCTCCGCGGCGCTGCCCGCCCGGCTCTGCGGCTCGGTCCTGCTGCCCGAGGGCGAGTCGGAGTTGACCGTGGAGCCGACCCTGGACTGGGTGGCCAGGCAGGTGCTGCTGGCCGAACCCGGCGCTGCCGATGCCGACACCCAGGCCGACGCGGGGACCGACACCGAGGTCCTGCTCCCGGCCGCGAGCCTGTGGGCGGTCGAGCCCGTCTCGGAGGTGCCGGACGACAACACCTCCGGCACCACCCGGACGATCTCCGCGCCCATCCCGGCCGGCAGCGGCTGGACGCTGAGCGCCGAGAAGGGCCAGTTGGACGCCGTCACCCTGGACGGCTGGGCCCAGGGGTGGACGGTCTCCCCCGACGCCCAGGACCTGACGCTGCGCTACTCGCCTCGGTCGTCCTTGCTCGGGGCAGCCGCGACCGGTGCCTCGCTCTGGCTGGTCGTGCTGGTCGGCGCGCTGGTGGCCTGGCTGGTCGGGCTGGTGCGCTCACGGCTCGGGGCGAAGCGGGCGGACTGACGCTTGGACCACGCCATCGTCGGGACCTCGACCCAGGCGTACGTCGCCGCGCCGAGCGCCATGGAGATGGTGGTCACCAGGGTTAGCATCGTGACCAGACCGCCCCACCCGGTGGAGAACTGGTGGTCCTCGGTCAGCAGCACGATCACCGGAAGGTGCCACAGGTAGACCCCGTAGGACCACCGGCCGGCGGCCTGCATGAAGCGAGAGCTCATCAGGCGCACCACCGGGGCGCGAGGACCGGAGAAGATCGAGATCACCAGCAGGCTCAGCGCCAGACCCATCGCCGCGGTGGTGCGGACCAGGTCCTCCTGCAGGGTGAGCGGGACGTAGTCGTCGGGGCCGGCCAGCTCGGAGGTGTTGAGCAGCACGAAGATCAGGGCCACGCCCGGCAGCAGGAACGGGTCGGACATCAGCCGTCGGCCACGCGAGATGTCGCTGATCCCGGCCCGCTCCGCCTCCATCATCAGGCTGACCAGGCCGCCCAGGGCGAAGCACATGAGGAAGCGCGGCAGCCACATGATCTCGTCGACGAGCTCCTGGGTCTGGACGTACACCACCCAGGCCTGGGTGATGGGCACCGAGGCCAGCAGCAGCAGCACGTGCACCCGGAGGCCGATCTTGGGCCGCAGATGGTTGACCAACGCGAAGATCCCGGCGGCCAGGAAGGGCAGCGCGATGTACCAGGTGAGCTCGGTACCCAGGCTCCAGGTCTGCTCCAGGCCCGGTGTGAGCTCGAAGTACCGCATGCTCGAGAGCAGCGAGAACGCCTTGAGCCAGTCGACGAACCCGTCCGGTACCGCAGGCGGATAGACGAACACCCAGACCAGGAAGACCGCCCAGTACGCGGGGAAGATGCGGGCGCCTCGGCGGATGGCGAAGGACCTCAAGCCCGGGCGGCCGGAGACCCCCAGGGTCCAGCGAGCGAAGGGGCGGTACAGCAGGAAGCCCGAAAGGACGAAGAGCGCGATCGGGCCGTACCCGTGCACCCCCAGCCACGTGTATTCGGTCTTGCCGCTGGTGTGGATCAGCACCACGCTGAGCGCGGCGAAGCCTCGCATCCCGGTCAGGGACGCGACCTGGGACTCCTTCTCTTCCGCGGTGGTGATCGGAGGGGTCGGCTCGGGTCCGACGACTTCGGTGGCTGCCACCGGCACATTCAAGCATGACCCGGGTGGCCTCCGTCTCATCTCTCGGACGCTCGCGCTCACCGCTCGGACGCTCCGACCGGCACCCGCAATTGCGGGGCCGCCACCACGCCGGAGGTGGACCACACGTACCCGCACTGCCCCGGGCCCTCTAGGCTGCCCCGGTGGCTCAGATGACGCGCGGGCTCCGCGGCCTCATGCACACGGGTGCGGGCATCGCGATCGCGATGGCCGTGATGAACCTGACGATGTACGGGTTCACGATGGTCGCCGCGCGGATGCTGGGCCCACAGTCCTACGGCGCCTTCGCGGCCACTATGAACGTGCTGCTGGTGGTCAGCGTGGTCTCTCTGGGGCTGCAGACCACCGCCGCGCGCCGGATCTCCGCGGATCCGCAGCACGTCGGGCAGATCCAGGCGCAGGTGCTGCGGGTGACGCTGCGGGCGTCGTTGGCCGTGGGCGCGCTGCTGATCCTGTTGGCTCCGGTGATCAACGAGCTGCTCAAGCTGGACAACCTGCTCCTGGCGGCCCTGATCGGCCCGGTCGCGGTGCCCTTGACCATGGTGGGCGGTCAGGCCGGCACCCTGCAGGGTGAGCGCCGGTGGCTCCCGCTCGGGGTCCTCTACATCGCCGCCGGAGTGCCCCGGCTGTTGGTCGGCCTCGCGATGATGCTGTGGCGACCCGAGGAGCTGGTCGCGTTCCTGGCCGTGGGCATCGCCTCCCTGGCCCCGGTCCTGGTGGGCTGGGTCGCGCTGCGGCCGGTTCGCGAGCCGGGCGCCACCTCCGCGACCCACCAGGGCCGGCGGATCGCCAAGGAGGCGCTGCGCAACTCCCAGGCCCTGTTCGCCTTCTTCGCGCTCTCCAACGTCGACCTGATCGTGGCGCGCAACGTCCTCTCCGCCCACGACAGCGGCCTGTACGGCGGTGGCCTGATCCTGGCCAAGGCGATGCTGTTCCTCCCCCAGTTCGTGGTCGTCGTGGCCTTCCCGGCCATGGCCTCGGCCCAGGAGCGCCGCCGCGCCCTGGCCCGTAGCCTCGGGCTGGTGACGCTGCTGGGGGTGCTCGGCTCGCTGGCGGCCTGGCTGCTCTCGGACCTGGCGCTGGTGTTCGTGGGCGGCCAGGAGTACGCCGAGATCAAGGACCAGCTCTGGCTGTTCGCTCTGCTCGGCACGACCCTGTCGATGCTGCAGCTGGTGGTCTACGCGGTCATCGCCCGGCAGGGACAACGCTCGATCTACCTGGTCTGGGCAGCCCTGGTCGCGGTGGTCGTGGGCGGCCTGACGGTCAGCACCCTGACCGGTCTGCTCCTGTGGGTGATCGTGGTGGACGCCGCCCTGCTGGCCACCCTGGTGGCGATCAGCTTCGTCGCCGTCTCCCACGACCCCGCCCCGAGCGAGGACGCCGCCCCGAGCACCGTCTGAGCGGTCCGGGGGCAACAGCGGCTCAGTGCGCTGTATCCGCTCAGTGCGCGGCGTCGTGCCAGCTGTGACCGGTCCCCAGGGACACCTCCAGCGGCACCGACAGGTCCGCCGCCCCGCCCATCTGCTCGCGCACCAGGTCGGCGACCAACGACTGCTCCCCCGGCGCGATCTCCAGCACCAGCTCGTCGTGCACCTGGAGCAGCATCCGGGAGCGCAGGCCGCCCTCGTCGAGGGCGCGCTGCACGCCCAGCATCGCGACCTTGACCAGGTCGGCCGCCGAGCCCTGGATCGGCGCGTTGAGCGCCATCCGCTCGGCCATCTCCCGGCGCTGGCGGTTGTCGCTGGTCAGGTCCGGGAGGTAGCGCCGCCGGCCCATGATGGTCTCGGTGAAGCCGGTGCGCCGGGCCTCGTCCACGATCCCGCCCAGGTAGTCGCGCACGCCGCCGAAGGTCTCGAAGTAGTCCTCCATCAGCACCCGGGCCTCGGCCGGTTCGATCCGCAGCTGCTGGGAGAGCCCGTAGGCCGACAGCCCGTAGGCGAGGCCGTAGTTCATCGCCTTGATCTTGGCCCGCATCTGCGAGTCCACCAGCTCGGGAGCCACCCCGAAGACCCGGGAGGCGGTGATGGAGTGGAAGTCCTGCCCGGAGCGGAAGGCCTCGATCAGCAGCTCGTCATGCGACAGGTGCGCCATGATCCGCATCTCGATCTGGCTGTAGTCGGCGGTCAGCAGCGACTCATAGCCCGGCCCGACCACGAACGCCTCCCGGATCCGCCGCCCCTCCTCGGTGCGCACCGGGATGTTCTGCAGGTTCGGGTCAGTGCTCGAGAGCCGGCCGGTCGCCGCGATGATCTGGTTGAACGTGGTGTGGATCCGACCGTCCGGCGCGACCGTCTTCAACAGCCCCTCGACGGTCTGCCGCAGCCGGCTCACGTCGCGGTGCCGCAGCAGGGCCAGCAGGAACGGGTGCTCCGTCTTGACGTAGAGCTGCTGCAGGGCGTCCGCGTCCGTGGTGTACCCGGTCTTGGTGCGCTTGGTCTTAGGCATGCCCAGCTCGTCGAAGAGCACCACCTGGAGCTGCTTGGGTGAGCCCAGGTTGATCTCCTTGCCGATCACGGAGAAGGCCTCCTGCGCCGCCGCCGTCACCTCACGGCCGAACTCCGCCTCCAGCGCGTTCAGGTGGTCCAGGTCGACGCCGATGCCGGTCTGCTCCATCTGCGCCAGCACGTGCACCAGCGGCAGCTCCACGTCGGCCAGCAGCCGGGTCCCGCCGTGCTCCTCCACGGCCCGGTCCAGGGCCTCGGCCAGGTCCACCACCGCTCGGGCGCGCAGCATCGCCACGTCCGCGACCGCCTCGTCGGCGTCGAACAGCAGCGCCTGACCGTCCTCCACCTCCTCGCGCAGCTCGCGGCGCAGGTAGCGCAGGGTCAGGTCCGCCAGGTCATAGGAGCGCTGGTCGGGTCGCACCAGGTACGCGGCCAACGCGGTGTCGTTGCCCAGCCCGGCCAGCGGCCAACCCTGCGCCGCCAGCGCCAGCATCGGGCCCTTGGCATCGTGCAGCACCTTGACCCGGTCGGGGTCGGCCAGCCAGTCGGCCAGCGCCCGGTCATCGGCCGGCGACAGCTCGACGGTGTCCACGTAGGCGGCCGCGCCCGCGGCGGTGGCCAGAGCCAGTCCCTCCACCCGGCCGGTGCCGGCGCCCCAGGCTCCGCGCACGTGCACCCCCACGGTCTCGTTGCCGTGCCGGGCCAGCCAGTCGGCGACCTCGCCGGGAGCCAGGACCGCGCCGGCCACCTCGAACCCGGTCTCGTCCACCTCCTCGGGTGAGCTGAGCGACTCGAAGAGCCGGTCGCGCAGCACCCGGAACTCCAGCCCGTCGAACAGGGTGTGCACCTCCTGCCGATCCCAGGGCCGGCGCTCCAGGTCGTCGGGCCCGAACGCCAGTTGCAGGTCGCACACCAAGGCGTTGAGCCGCCGGTTGCGGATCACGTCGCCCAGGTGCTCCCGCAGGTTGTCGCCCGCCTTGCCCCGGATCAGGTCGGCGTGGGTGATCACGTTGTCCAGGCCGTCGTACTCCGAGATCCACTTGGCGGCCGTCTTCGGTCCGACCCCGGGCACGCCGGGCAGGTTGTCGGAGTCCTCACCGACCAGCGCCGCCAGCTCCGGGTAGCGGTGCGGGGGCACGCCGTACTTGGCCTCGACGGCGTCCGGTGTCATCCGGGACAGCTCGGAGACCCCGCGCATCGGGTACAGCACCGTCGCGTGCTCACCCACCAGCTGCAGGGAGTCCCGGTCTCCGGTCAGGATCAGCACGTCCATGTCGCGGGCCAGGGCCTGGGTGGTCAGGGTGGCGATGATGTCGTCGGCCTCGTAGCCGTCCAGCTCCAGGTGGGCGATGTGCAGGGCGTCCAGCACCTCCTGGATCAGGGGCAGCTGGCTCTTGAACTCGTCGGGGGTCTTGTTGCGGCGGGCCTTGTACTCCGCGTACTCCTCGAGCCGGAAGGTCTGCCGCGACTTGTCGAACGCGACCGCGACGTGAGTGGGCTCCTCGTCACGCATCACGTTGATCAACATCGAGGTGAAGCCGTACACCGCGTTGGTGTGCTGGCCGGTCGTGGTGGAGAAGTTCTCCACCGGCAACGCGAAGAAGGCTCGGTAGGCCAGCGAGTGGCCGTCGAGCAGGAGCAGGCGGGGTCGAGAGGGGTTGCCGGTCACGGGCCGACCCTATCCGGGCCGGCCGACATGGCGTGGGCGAGAATGCCGCCATGAGTGAACCCCGTGAGCCCGAACCCGCCGCCTCAGGCGAGGGCGTCGACCCCGGCACGGAGGCGGGCCCCGGCCCCGGTACCGCCGAGGACCTGGTCGCCATGATGTCGCTGAGCATGGGCGCGCTGAACGACAAGCTGGGGGTGGAGCTGGTGGAGCTCTCCGCCGAGCGGGCCGTGGCCACGATGCCGGTGCTCGGCAACACCCAGCCCTACGGTCTGCTGCACGGTGGGGCCTCGGCGGCACTCGCCGAGTCGCTGGGTTCAATGGCCTCGGCGATGCACGGCTACCCGGACCGGATCCCGGTCGGCGTGGACATCAACGCCACCCACCACCGCTCGGCCACCGAGGGGGTCGTGACCGGGGTGGCCACCGCGGTGCACCTGGGGCGCACCACGGCCTGCTACGAGATCGTGATCACCGACGAGCGGGGCCGGCGGCTGTGCACCTCCAGGATCACCTGCGCCCTGATCCCGGCCGTCCGCGACCGCTGACCGGCGCGGCACTGGGTCCTGGCGCGGCACAGGGTCTCAGCACAGGGTCTCAGTTGGCCAGGCGATCCCGGCGCACCCGGCGCATCGCCAGCACCTTGTCGACCTGCCGGCTGCCCGGGCCGGTGAGGCCGCGGGCCGGGCGCATCGCGGCGAGCCGCTGACGCAACGTATGGGTCGGAGCCACCCGCAGGGTGGCCCGGGGCCCCATGGCCATCCGGGCGAAGAACCGGTTGGAGTCCCGGGAGTGGGAGGTGGCCGCGGAGCCGACGTACCCGATCCCCCGCTCCTCGGCGAACGCGGCCGCCGCCTCCATCAGCGCCGTCCCCACTCCCCGGCGGCGGAACTCGGGGTGCACGTGCGGCGACAGGGCCTGCACCATCGGCTCGAGGTTGATCGCCGAGACCGTCGTGGCGCGCAGGAAGACCGCGCCGGCGACCGCGCCGTCGAAGTCGGCGACCAGCAGACAGGCGTCGGGGTGCTGGGCCGCCCGCTCGATCAGCAGGCGCAGGTCGGCCGCCTGCTCCTCGGCCGAGGCCCGGCGAAGCACGTCGGTCCACAGCGGCAGGATCGCGTCGACGTCGCTGGGGACCGCCGGCCGCAGGGTCATCGCAGCACGGGCCATGGTCTTGTCCTCCGAGCTGACGATCGTGTCCGGCGCTCCTCACCCCCGTGCGCACCACGAGCACAGTACCCCTCCCGGCGGGGTTGTGTCCCCGGGCCCCGGGACTTGCGTGCGGGGCTCTGTGGTACGTCGCCGGGCCGGGCAAACCGGGCAACGGGACCGCTCCGGAGCGGTCCGGCCCCTTCACCCGCGACGTAACGAATCGCTAACGACACGGGTTGGGGGGGTTCCGTCTCGGCCTGACAGCCCTACCTTGACATGGCTGATGCCCAACGCTCGGACGGGCGCCGGTCGACGAAGACACCATTCTCAAAGAAAGGTTCACCACGTGAATCGATCCACCACAGCCTCCTGGCTCAAGGTGATGGCGGGTGCGGCGACGCTCTCCCTCGCCCTCACCGCGTGCGGCAGCGACTCCGACTCGGAGGCCGAGGAGAACACCGAGTCTCCGTCCGCATCGGCGACCGACGAGACCGAGACCGCCGCCTTCACCAACGACGTCTGCGAGGGCGGCAGCAGCGCCGACACCTTCTGGGTCGGCGGCATCCTTCCGCTCACCGGCAACCTGGCCTTCCTCGGTCCCCCGGAAATCTCCGGTGTCGGCCTTGCGGTCTCCGAGATCAACGCGGCCGGCGGTGTCGGCGGCGCTGACGCCTGCCACCAGATCGAGGACTCCGGCGACTCGACCGACATGTCGATCTCCACCGCCGCGGCCGGCAACATGGTCGCCGCGAAGCCGTCGGTCGTGATCGGTGCCGCCTCGTCCAGCGTCTCGCTGAACTTCGTCGACACGCTGACCGACGCCAAGATCACCCAGATCTCCCCGGCCAACACCGCCGTGGACCTGAGCGGGTACTCCGACTTCTACTTCCGGACCGCTCCGCCGGACGGCATCCAGGGCAACGCGCTGGGCACGCTGATCGCCACCGACGGCCACCAGAAGGTCGCCTTCCTGGTGTTCAACGACACCTACGGCACCGGCCTGCGCAACGCGACCCAGGCAGCCATCGAAGCCGCCGGCGGCGAGATCGTGTACGGCGGCAAGGGTGACGGGGACGAGTTCCCGGCCGGTCAGACCACCTTCTCGGCCGAGGTCACCGCGGCGCTGAACACCTCGCCGGACGCCATCGTGGTGCTGGCCTTCGACGAGACCAAGGCCATCGTGCCCGAGCTCGCCGCACAGGGCTGGGAGATGTCGAAGACCTACTTCTCCGACGGCAACACCGCCGACTACAGCGCGGACTTCGAGGCCGGCACGCTCGAGGGCGCTCAGGGCACCATCCCCGGCGCCGACCCCGAGCAGGGCTTCAAGGACCGGCTCGTCGGTTGGTACGACGCCGCTGAGGGCGAGGAGCTCACCGACTTCGCCTACGGTGCCGAGTCCTACGACGCGGTGATGCTCGCCGCGCTGGCCGCGGTCAAGGGCGGGGACACCAGCTCGACCACCGTCCAGAAGAACCTGGCGGCGGTCTCCGGCGCGACCGGCGGCACCGAGTGCACGTCGTACGCCGACTGCGTCGAGCTGCTGGACTCCGGCGAGGAGATCATGTACCAGGGCCCGTCGGGCATCGGTCCGATCAACGAGCTGAACGACCCCTCGTCCGCGTTCGTCGGCATCTACATGTTCAACGACGACAACACGATCTCCCTCACCGGGACCGTCGAGGGCTCCAGCTGATCGCCTGAGTAGCAACGCGCGCAGCTAGCTGCGCACACCGAAGGCCCCGGACCGCAAGGTCCGGGGCCTTCTGGCGTCTCGGGCGTCTTGGCAGGGCCCGCAGCCGCCACCCACCCCGAAATGCGTCATACGGACGGAGCCGAAGACGGCTCCGCCCGTATGACCTATCCGGGTGGGTGGGGCTAGGCGCTGGCGCCGGCGTCCGCGTTGTCGTCGGAGTCCGCCCCTGTGCCCGCCGAGTCCTTGGCCAGGGTGCCCAGGTACAGCTCGATCACCTTCGGGTCGTTCGCCAGCTCCCGGCCACCGCCGGTGTAGGCGTCGCGGCCCTGGTCCAGCACGTAGCCCCGGTCCACGATCTGCAGGCAGCGGCGGGCGTTCTGCTCCACCATCACCACGCAGACGCCGGTCTTGTTGATCATCCGGGTGCGCAGGAACGTCTCGTCCTGCCGCACCGGCGACAGGCCCGCTGAGGGCTCGTCCAGCAGCAGCACCGAGGGCTCCATCATCAGGGCGCGGGCCATCGCCAGGGACTGCCGCTCACCGCCGGAGAGCGCGCCCGCGCTCTGGTTGCGCCGGTCCTGCAGCACCGGGAACAGGTCCCACATGGCCTGCAGCCGCTCCTGAGCCTTCTTGGGGCGCAGGAAGAGCCCCATCCGCAGGTTCTCCTCGATGCTCAGGCTGGGGAACACGTTGTTGGTCTGCGGGACGAAGCCGACCCCCATCTCGACCAGCCGGTTGGTACGGGCGTTGGTGATGTCCTCGCCGTGCAGCCGCACCTTCCCCTCGTGCACCTTGACCAAGCCGAAGATCGCCTTGAGCAGCGTGGACTTGCCGGCACCGTTGGGACCGATGATCCCGATCAGCTCACCCGGGTACGCCGTGAGCGAGCAGCCGTTCAGGATGTTCACGCCCGGCAGGTAGCCGGCCACGAGGTTCTCGGCCTCGACCACGGGTTGCTGGGTCGACTGCTCACTCATTGCTCGTGCCCTCCTCGATCCGGGCCTCGCGGGCCAGCTGAGCCATCGTCTCCTCGGTCATCAGCGAGTCGTCTCCCAGATCGGCATCGTGGTGGGCGCCGAGATAGGCGTCGATCACCGCGGGGTCGCTCATCACGACGTCGGCGGCACCCTCGGCCACGATCTTGCCCTCGGCCATCACCACGACCCAGTCCGAGATGTGGCGGACCATGTGCATGTCGTGCTCGACGAACAGCACGGTCATCCCGTCGTCGCGCAGCGCCTGGATGTGGCCCAGCAGCGACTGGGTCAGCGCGGGGTTCACCCCGGCCATCGGCTCGTCCAGCATGATCATCGTCGGCTCGCTCATCAGCGCCCGGGCCATCTCCAACAGCTTGCGCTGACCGCCCGACAGGCTGCCGGCGTAGTCGTCCTTCTTCTCCAGCAGCTTGAACCGTTGCAGCAGGTCCTTGGCCCGGACCTCGATGTCCTTCTCCTGGCCGCTCCAGAGCGGCTTGAAGCAGCACTTGAGCAGGTTCTCCCCGGACTGGTCCCGGGCCCCGAGCATCATGTTGTCGAGCACCGTCATCCGGTTCAGCGCCTTGGTCAGCTGGAAGGTGCGCACCATGCCCGAGCGCGCGACGCTGGAGGCCGAGGTCTTGTCCAGGGTCTTGCCCTGGAAGGACCAGTGCGCCCCGGAGCCGGCGGAGCTCGGCTTGTCGAACCCGGTGATCAGGTTGAAGAAGGTGGTCTTGCCGGCGCCGTTGGGGCCGATCAAGGCCGTGATCACACCGCGCTGGACCTCGAGGTGGTCGACATCCACCGCCGTCATGCCGCCGAAGGCGCGGGTGATGTTGTCGACCTTGAGGATCGCGTCGGGCTTGGCCGAGCCGGGGACGGCGTCGACCCCGGCCATCAGGCGGCGACGCGATTCGGGGTCTGCCGGATTGAATCCGGTGGACACGGTGGCCTCAGACATTGAATCGCAACTCCCTCTTGTCACCCAAGACGCCCTGTGGACGGAAGATCACCAGCAGCATCAGCGCCACGCCGACCACGATCCAGGAGAACTGCTCGGTCTGTTGGCTGTTCATCAGGCTGTCGGGCACCACCGCGTCCGCGGTGCCCTTGATGAAGATGCGGGCGGCGAAGAACAGGATGGACCCCAGCACCGGACCGAAGATGGTCGCCGCCCCGCCCAGCAGCAGCGCCGTCCAGGCGAAGAAGGTCAGTGATCGGCCCATGGCGTCGGGTTGGACCGAGGCCGGGAGGACGTAGACGATGCCGCCGAGCGCGCCCAGGGCGCCACCGATGACCAGGGCCTGCATCTTCACCGCGAAGGCGTTCTTGCCCAGGCTCAGGATGGCGGCCTCGTCCTCCCGGATGCCGCGCAGCAGGCGGCCCCAGGGGCTGCGCACCAGCAGGAAGGTGATCAGCACGCACAGGGCCACCAGCGACCAGCCGACGAACCGCACCCACCAGCCGTTGACGCCGGTCATCTGGTAGCTGAGGAAGCCGATACTGAACTCGCCGTCACCGAAGAACGACAGGTCGGTGAACGGGTCCCGGTAGGTCTTGCCCTGCAGGCCCTGGGCCGCGCCGGTCCACTCGGTCAGCAGGGAGGAGCGGCCGACGTAGCGGATGATCTCGGCGGCCGAGATGGTCACGATGGCGAGGTAGTCACCACGCAGCTTCAGGGTGGGCACACCGAGGATCAGCGCGAACACCACCCCGGCGAGCAGGCCGATGATCACGGCCGGGATCAGCGGTACGCCGCTGCGGATGGAGATCGCGAACCCGTACGCGCCCAGCAGCATGAAGCCGGCCTGGCCGATGTTCAGCAGGCCGGTGAACCCGAAGTGGATGTTGAGGCCGATGACCGCGATCGCGACCGCGGCGGTCTGCGGTGAGATGGCCTCGCGCATCATGCCGCGGGCGATGGAGCCCATGGCGCCGGGCGCGAACTCGCCCACCACCCAGAGCAGGACCAGGCCGGCCACGACGGCGCCGGCGACGATCAGCCCCTCCTGCAGCGGACTGCGCGGGGTCTTGGTCTCCTCGAGCGTGGCGGCGGTTGCTGTGTCGGTAGTCATGTCTGTTCCTTCCTTACCCGACCCGCTGTGCCTTGCCGAGCAGGCCCTGGGGCCGCACGAGCAGGAGCAGGATGAGGATGAGCATGGCTGTGGCGTACTTGAAGTCGCCCGGCATCCCGAACACCGGCGACAGCTCGACGACCATTCCGATGATCAGGGCGCCGAGGAGCGCGCCGAACGCGGTCCCGAGGCCGCCGAGGGTGACCGCGGCGAACAGCAGCAGCAGGATCTGCATGCCGGAGTCCCACTTGATGCCGTTGGTGACCAGGGCGTACATGATCCCCGACAGCCCGGCCAGGCCGGTGGCGACCACCCAGACCAGCCGGATCACCTTGTCCACGTCGATGCCCGAGGCCGCGGCCAACGCCGGGTTGTCGGAGACCGCGCGGGTGGCTCGTCCAACCCGGGTGCGCAGCAGCGCGAAGCCCACGGCCGCGAGCACCAGCACCGAGATGCCCATCGCCGCGAACGACTGGTAGGTCATCGTGATCGGGCCGATCTCGGCGACGCCGGGGTTCTCCTGCACCACCCGGACGGTGCGGGCGCCGACGAAGTACTGGAAGCAGTACTGCATGGCCAGCGACAGGCCGATGGTCACGATCATCAGCTGGGTCAGACCCAGCCCGCGGCGCCGCAGCGGCTGCCACATCAACCGGTCCTGCAGCCACCCGGTCAACGCGCAGAGCGCGACGGTGATCAGCCCGCCGATCCACAGGTTCATGCCGGCGACGTTGACCAAGCCGTAGGCGACCATGCCGCCCAGGGTGACCTGCTCGGCGTGCGAGAAGCTGGAGAGCCGCGTGGTGCCGTAGATCAGGGAGAGGCCGACGGCCGCCAGGGCCAGCAGCAGGCCCAGCCGCAGGCCGTTCGCGGTGCTCTGGGCCAGGTACTCGCCGAAGCTGCGCTCGGCGCTGTAGGACGCGGTGCGGACCTCGATCAGGCCGGCGGTGGTCGCCCCCAGCTTCGCGGTGACCGTGCCCTTGCCGGTGGTCTCCACGTCGTCGGGCAGCGTGTCGGCGACGATCTCGATCGTGTACGGGCCCTCCTCGGTAACCGAGAGGTTCCACTTGCCGGTCTCGCCGGTCGTCACCGTCTCCTCGGCGCCCGAGGGGCTGGTCAGGATGAGGTCGACGTCGGCCAGGACGCCCTCCTCGGTGCGCAGCGTGCCCGCGATACAGCCGGTGGACTCACTCGGCATGCACAGCGTGTCGACCGCCTGGGCCGCGGGGGCCAGCAACCAGGAGAACCCGGCCACCAACACCAACAGCATCATCCCGAGAAGCCCCCGAGGTTCCCCTCGGGATCCGACGTGACGTGATCTTTGGCGAACCAACACGTGAGTCCTTCCATTCGGCACGTCCCCGCGGACGCTCACGGCAGTGTAGGTGTGATGCAGACCATAAGGGGAGGGCCCCTCGCCCGCACCTCGGAGGTGATGCGAAACGGTGACCT